>Ga0307509_10007603_pt1 | contig 14103 bp, 13 predicted proteins | sample 10_EM_MG_FD_202245 | JGI IMG/M metagenome (GOLD analysis project Ga0307509, IMG submission 202245) | Populus trichocarpa ectomycorrhiza microbial communities from riparian zone in the Pacific Northwest, United States - 10_EM | ecosystem: Host-associated > Plants > Roots > Unclassified | place... | reverse complement strand
AGCCGGGGAGACATGTTCTGCACGGTCTGGATGACCAGGGTGACCGCGGTGATGACGAACCCGGACAGGGTGATCATGCCGCCCGCGATGGCGGCGAGGGTCGTCGCGGCGGTTCCCGGGTCGTAGCTGAGACCGACTTGGGGGAGGGAGTCCTCCCAGTGCGGCAGTCCCAGGCCGAGTCCGACCGCCGCCGCCATCGTCGCCACCGCCACGGCCGGGCTCAGGAACACGGCCAGGCGCCTGACACGGGGCGTGGTGACGGGACCTCGCGTGTGCCACGGCTCAAGCTTCACGCGATCACCCTAAGAGCCGGGCGTCGTTCGCGCGCGTCGTGTCACACCGCCTCGGCGGCCCGGTCGGGTGACAGGGCCGGGGTGGACCACCCGTGACGGGTGATGCGTGATCGAGGCCGGAGGGCCCCTGCCAGGGGGTGTCCGCGCGGACACCTCAGTGGCAGTGCCGCATGATCCAGTGCGCCCCGTGATCCGCCGCGACGTAGCGGTGACGCAGCCGCTCCGGCAGGTTCCACGGCTCGTCGAGCCGGATGGCTCCGGGGCGGTGCCCGTGCGGGGCGGTCGCCTCGGCCAGTTCCTCGGCGCACTGGTGGAGCCGCCGCATCGATCGCTCATCGGCGCGGTCGCCGGCGTTCAGCTCGCCATACGCGGCCTCCACGGCCGCCAGGGCATCCGCGAGGTTCGCAGCCTCGGGCACGAGATCCGTTGCCATGGCTCTGCCTCCTGGTCGCATGTCGACCACGTGGTGTGCGGGTCGAACGGGCTCCTGGTGTGAGGATGCGGCCACCGTGCCGTCCGTGAGGCCACCCGTACCGGGTGATCCGCCGCCTGCCGTGCCGGTGGAACGTGGTGCCGTCAACACCACTCGGCTGCGGCCATGGAGGTCAACATGTCCGACTACCCCCTGCTCAACGCGTTCCTCACCATGATGTGGTTCTTCCTGTGGGTGCTGTGGTTCATGCTCCTGTTCAGGGTCATCGGCGACATCTTCCGCGACGACAAGCTCGGCGGGTGGGGCAAGGCGGGCTGGACCCTCCTTGTCTGTGTACTGCCCTACCTGGGTGTCTTCGTCTATCTGATCGCCCGGGGCAAGGGCATGGGCAGACGGGACGTGCAGCAGGCGCAGGCCCGGGAACAGCAGTTCCGCTCCTACGTGCGGAAGGCGGCGGCCGAGACCCCGGCGCCCCGGGCCAACAAGGCGGACGAACTCGCCAAGCTCGCCGGCCTGCACGACCACGGCGACATCACCGACGCCGAGTACGAGAAGGCCAAGTCCAAGGTGCTCGCCGCGTGAGTGGGTTCGTCCCTCTGATCCGGTCCGCCGCCCGGGCCGGATCACTCGTGAAGGCGGCGCATCTCCACCACGTGCAACCCCAGTGACTGGAAACGCGTCAGCAGGCCGTACAGCTGTACCTCGTCGGCGATCTGCCCGGACAGCACGGTCTGCCCGGCCGCGACGACGCTTTCGAGCTCCGGAAACGCCTCGGTCATCGTGTGGGACATCTCCCCGACGACACGGATCTCGTATCGCATGAGCGTGCTTCTCTCGCAGTGGTACGGCGGCTCAGGGCCACACGCTCCATGCTGGGGCCGCCGTACGGTGTGCGGCATCACCCGTCCCAGGTGACCGGCGCCTTCTCACAGGAGGTGCAGCTCCCGCGCGTGTCGCACGGCTTCGCTCCGCCGGGTCGCTGCGAGCTTGCGATAGATGTTCTTGAGGTGGGTCTTGACGGTGTTGACCGACAGATGGAGGTCCGCGGCGATGTCCTCTGTCGCCATCGTCTGCGCCAGCCGTTGCAGCACCTCGTGCTCGCGTCTGCTGAGTGGTTCGGTCAGGAGGTCGGTGCCCGTGCCGTGCCCGTGAGGTACCCGGGCGTGAACCACGAGCGCGGGTGGCAGCCAGTCGTGCCCGCGGGTCAGTTCCGGTCGGCGGTGCACCAGGTGCCGCAGCCACGGTCCAGCCTCGATGAACGGTCGCCTCAGCCGCGCGGGGCGGGCCTTGGACAGGGCTCTCGTGGTCAGACGCTCCGCCGCCGAGCCGTTGCCCAGCGCGTCGGCGGCCTGCGCCTGTGCCAGCAGCACCCTGGTCGTGACGGCGGGACCCATGTCCGGTCCGCCCGGGAGTGCGGCCAGCAGGTCCAGCGCCTCTTCGGTGCGGCCGAGGGCAAGCCGGGCGCGGGCGGCGGCCACCACGCTCTCCGGCCCCGCGGCCGGATCCTTCTCCAGGATCTCCATGGCGACCTCCGGCCGGCCTGCCGCGAGGTGCGCGCCGGCCATCGTGAGGGCCGTGCGGTCGCACACCCATGGCGAGGGCTCGGCGACGGCGTGCGGTTCTCCCAGCTCGTCCAGGACGTGGAGTGCTGCTTCGGGGTTGCCCTTGGCGAGCAGGAGGCGCGCCCGCAGGAGGGTCAGGCCGGCGAGCACGATGGGGTCGTGCGTGGCCGCAGTGGAGGCGGCGGCCTGGTCGAGGCCGGCGTGTGCGGCGTTGAGCTCGTCACGGTCGAGGGCGACGGCGGCCAGCACCAGCTGGGCGACTCCGGTACGGGTGGCGGGAGGCAGTCCGCCGCGCTCCGCTTCGGCGACCGCTTCCCGGGCATGCCTCTCTGCGCGTTCGGGCCAGCCGCGCAGGAAGTCGATCAGCGCCAGCCGGCTCAGACATTCGTGCCGGGGGAGCGCGGTGTGCGGACCGTTGTGCAGCTGTACGGCGGCGGACAGCGTCGACCGGGCGGCGTCGAAGCGTCCCGCCCACAGCTGGGCCGATCCCAGGTCGGTGAGCATCAGCGCGCGCAGCTCGGGGTGGGCTTCCAGGCGCTCGGCGGGAACGGCGCGCCGCGCCGCCTCCACGTCCTGTGCGGCGGCCTCGGCCAGATCGGCCGCGCCGGTCATCCGGGCGGCGAGCACCCGCAACTCGGCGCAGCTGAGTCGTAGTGCCGGGGACGGGGGGCCGTCGTGGTGAAGGTTGTCCTCGGCGCGGCGCAGATGGTCGAGTCCGCGGTCGACGTCGTGGCGGGTCAGATGACGGGCGGTGCGCACCAGATCCGCGGCTGGACCGGGCGTGGCCGGGGGCATCTGGGAGAAGAGCCGGTCGAGGCGTTCGGCGTCCAGCCCCGTGAGGAGCTGCCCGATCGCCAGCTCCTCGACGAACTGGTGCGATGTGCGTTCCCAGTCCCCGCCGTCCGCGGCATGGGGCAGCGCCTCGGCGAACATCCCCGCCTCGCTGAGCCAGTGTGCTGCCCTCCGGTGCAGTTCGGGTTCGAGCCCCGGGCACCGGACCCGCAGATGGACCCGGAGTATCTCTGCGAAGAGCGGGTGGAGCCGATACCAGGAGTGGCCGACGGGTCCGACGAACGCGTTCGCGCGCTGTAGGCCGGCGAGGATCGGATGCGCGTCGTCACGGCCCGTGAGGGCGTTGGCCAGGTCGGGGTGTATCTGTTCGAGGATGCTGCTGCGCAGCATCAGGTCCTGGGTCTCTGCCGACTGCGTGTCGAGCACCTCGGCGAGCAGGAAGTCGGCGAGCGTGCTCTGGCCCGCTTCGAAGTTCTTCAGAAAGATGTCGGGATCCTCGGCCTGCTGCGCCGCCAGGATGCAGAGCCGCAGCCCGGCGGCCCAGCCTCCGGTCCGCTCGGTCAGTGCCCGCACGCCACGCTCCGACAGCTGCATGCCGTGCCTGCTCAGCAGCTCGGCCGTCTCCTCCGGCAGGAACGCCAGGTCGGCGCCGCGGATGTCGGTGACCTGGCCGGCGGCGCGGTAGCGGTGCAACGGCAGCAGCGGTTCCGTACGGCTGATGAGGATCAGACGCAGCCCGTCGCCCACGTGGCGGAGCACGAACTCAAGCTCGTCGGCGATCTCCGTCGAGCCCGCCACGCGGTCGAACTCGTCGAGCACCAGCACGACGGGTTCCGTCGGCTCACTGAGATGGGCCGCGAGCCTGGCCAGCAGCGAGTGGTCCACCTCGCCGGCGCGTGCCGGGCTGCCGACGGCGTCCGGCGGACCCAGCCCGAGGCGCCGCATGGCCTCCAGCACATAGGTCCAGAACACGCCAGGGGCGTTGTCCTCGGACTCCACCGTCAGCCACGCCGGACGGCTCGGCGAACCCTCCGTGGCGATCCAGTCGGCCACCAACAGTGTTTTGCCCGCGCCCGCAGGCCCGTTGACAAGGGTTACGGGCACCTGGCTGCCCAGAGCCAGCCGCTCGACGAGCCGAGGTCTGCGCACGAACGTGTGCGGGGGGACCGGCACGCTGAACCGCGCTGCCAGGAGCGGATCACCGGTCGGCGCAAGGTGTCCGGCAGGAGCCTCCCGGTGTCCGTCGGAGGTCGGATCGGGCATGGCACTCACCGCAACACCGCAGTTCGTAGTCCGGATAAAGGCCTACCGATTGATCATCGCCCCAGGCCCGCAATGCCGCAAAGGATGCTGGTCAGCCCCCTGGCCCGGACGACATGCGGCCGGCAGCACCGTCACGCCGGTCTTCACCCGGGACGGGTGAGGCGCCTGGGCGCGACGCCGGCGCACCGTGGAGGCAGGGACAGCGTGGCCCCACCGGGACGACCTGGAAGGAAGGCACAGCCCATGTCCGAGACCCACCGCCAGATCCTCCCGATCCCCGACGTGCATCGCCCGGGACCGATCACGTACGACGCGAAGGACCCGGACACCTCGTTCCCGCCCATCCGTCCGCTGATGCCGCCGGAGCAGGCACCGAACGTCATGCTGATCATGCTCGACGACGTCGGCTTCGGAGCCCCCAGCACCTTCGGCGGCCCCTGCGAGACCCCCGTCTTCGACCGCCTGGCACACAACGGCCTGCGCTACACCCGCTTCCACACCACCGCCCTTTGCTCACCGAGCCGCGCGGCTCTGCTGTCCGGCCGCAACCACCACTCCGTGGGCATGGGCGGCGTCACCGAGATCGCCACCTCCGCTCCCGGCTACAACTCGATGCGCCCCAACACGAAGGCGCCTCTCGCCGAGATCCTCAAGCTCAACGGCTATTCCACGGCCCAGTTCGGCAAGTGCCACGAGGTCCCCGTGTGGCAGACCAGCCCGGCCGGCCCCTTCGACGCCTGGCCCACGGGCGGCGGCGGTTTCGAGTACTTCTACGGCTTCATCGGCGGCGAGACCAACCAGTACGAACCCGCGCTGTACGAAGGCACGTCACCGATCGACCCGCCGAAGACGCCCGAGGAGGGCTACCACCTCACCGAGGACCTGACCGACCGGGCCATCGGCTGGGTCCGCCAGCAGAAGACCCTGATGCCGGACCGCCCGTTCTTCTGCTACTTCACACCGGGTGCCACCCACGCACCGCACCATGTGCCCGCGGAGTGGTCCGACCGCTACCGAGGCCGCTTCGACATGGGCTGGGACGTGATCCGGGAGGACACCCTCGCTCGGCAGAAGGAGCTCGGAGTCGTCCCGCCGAACGCCGAGTTGACGAAGCGGCATGCGGAGATCCCCGCTTGGGAGGAGACCCCGGCGGAGCTCCGGCCCGTGCTCGCCCGGCAGATGGAGGTCTACGCCGGCTTCCTCACCCACACCGACCACCACATCGGCCGGCTGCTCGCCGCCGTGGAGGAGCTGGGGATCCTCGACGACACGCTGACGTACGTGATCACCGGCGACAACGGCGCCTCCGCCGAGGGCGGACTGCGCGGCAGCTTCAACGAGCTGCTCGCCTTCAACGGCATGGCGCAGATCGAGACCCCGGAGTTCATGGCCTCCCGCATCGACAAGTTCGGTACCCCTGAGGCGTACAACCACTACGCGGTCGGCTGGGCGCACGCCATGGACACCCCCTACCAGTGGACCAAGCAGGTCGCCTCCCACTGGGGCGGCACCCGCAACGGCACCATCGTTCACTGGCCGGCCCGCATCCGGGCCAACGACGAGAACCGCGGCCAGTTCACGCACCTCATCGACGTCGCCCCGACGATCCTCGAAGCGGGCGGGATCCCCGAGCCCACCACGGTCAACGGTGTGCAGCAGTCGCCGATGGAGGGCATGTCGATGCTCTACAGCTTCGAGGACGCCGACGCGCCCGAGCGCCACGACCAGCAGTACTTCGAGATGTTCGGCAACCGCGGCATCTACCGCAGGGGCTGGTCCGCCGTCACCAAGCACCGCACGCCGTGGGTGGCGACAGGAAGCCAGGTCGCCTTCGACGACGACGTGTGGGAGCTCTACGACGGCTCCACCGACCCCAGCCAGGCCCACGACCTGGCGGCCGAAATGCCCGGGAAACTGCACGAGTTGCAACGCCTCTGGCTCATCGAGGCCACCCGCTACAACGTCCTGCCCATGGACGACCGGACCGCCGAACGCTTCAACGCGGAGATCGCGGGACGGCCCGAACTCATCCGGTCCGACCACCAGTTGCTGTACGGAGGGATGGGCCGGCTGACCGAGAGCAGTCTGGTGAACGTCAAGAACAAGTCGTTCGCCGTCACCGCGGAGATCGCCTCGACCGACGGTCCCGTAGAGGGCGTGATCCTCGCCCAGGGCGGCAGCTTCGGCGGCTGGAGCCTGTACACCAGGCACGGCCGGGCCAAGTTCGCGTACAACCTCTGCGCCCTGGAGATCGCCCAGGTCGAGGCCGAGCGCCCGCTGCCCTCCGGAGAACACCAGGTGCGCATGGAGTTCGCCTACGACGGTGGCGGCCTCGGCAAGGGCGGCACCGTCTCCCTGTACTACGACGGCGACAACGTGGGGGAGGGCCGCGTCGAGCACACGCTGCCGTTCCTCTTCTCCGCCGACGAGACCGCCGACGTGGGCCTGGACACCGGCACTCCGGTGGCCCCCGACTACGTGAGCCCCGACGGCGCGTTCACCGGTGACATCCACTGGGTCCAGGTCGACACAGGGCCCAACGACGCTGACCACTTCATCCGGCCCGAGGACCGGATCCGTATCGCCATGGGACGCCAGTGATCAAGCTCAGTCCCCATGAGATCGTACCAAGGAGAAGGATCATGGACTATCCGCTGCTGAACGCCTTCCTGACCATCATGTGGGTCTTCCTCTGGGTCCTGTGGTTCATGCTGCTTTTCCGCGTCTTCGGCGACATCTTCCGGGACGACTCGCTGAGCGGCTGGGGCAAGGCCGGATGGTCGGTCTTCTGCGTCGTCCTGCCGTTCCTCGGCTGCTTCGTGTACCTCATCGCCCGCGGCAAGGGCATGGGCGAGCGCGCGATGCTCAGGGCCCGCAGGAACGAACAGGAATTCCAGGCCTACGTCCGAGAGGCCGCCGGTACCGGCGGTGGCACGCCCGCACCCACAGGTCACGTCGAGGAGCTCTCGAAGCTCGCCGGCCTGCACGACCACGGGGACATCACCGACGCCGAGTACGAGCAGGCCAAGGAGAAGGTGCTCGCCGGCTGACGGTGGGTGAGGAAGGGGCACTGCCATGGACGTGGGACCTGTCGAATACGTGATCATCGCCTTTCCCGGTAACCGTTTCCGGGGCGAGATCGCACCGGAGCTGAAGGCTCTCGTGGCGAGCGGCACCGTACGGATCCTCGATCTGACCTTCGTCAAGAAGGACGCGGACGGCGCCGTCTCCTACATCGAGCTCGACGCTCTCGACCCCACGGAGGCATCGGTGTTCGACGACATCGAAGGAGAGGTCGGCGGGCTGTTCACCCGGGAGGACCTCGCCCTGGTCGCCGGGGAACTCCCGCCGGACTCGTCGGCGGCCCTCCTCCTGTGGGAGGACACCTGGGCCGCCGGGATGGCGGGCGCTGTCCGCCGCGCCGGGGGCCGACTGGTCGCCCATGAGCGCATCCCCGCAGAAGTGGTGGAGCGGGCGTACGAGGACGCTGCCTGAGGCGGCACACCCGCACCGGAAAGGGAAGGTGAGAGTCATGCTGGGTCGCCGTCTGGCGCGTCGCGAACGTCCCGGTCTCGTCGGAGTGGCCGCCCGTACGGCGGTGGCCGCGGGCACCGCGAGCGCGGTCTCCGGCCGGGTCGCCCGGCACCGGGCCGAGCGTGCCGCCGCACAGCAGACCGTGCCCGACACGGATGCCTCCGCGCACGCGTCCTCCGGGCTGACGGACGAGGAGATCTCCAACCTGGAACGCCTCGGCAGACTCCATGAGCAGGGCGTGCTGTCGGACGAGGAGTTCGCCGTCCAGAAGGACCGCATCCTGAGGGGCTGACGGCGCTGCGACTCCTCGCCCTCCCCAGGAGTGCCCAGCCACCGCGGGAACGGCCCCGACACCGCGGTGACCTGCCCGAGCGCGACTCCGGCGACGGCCACGCAACTGCACCCGATCAGCCACGAGAGCAGCGTGAACACGTAGCCGAGGGACCCGAACTGGTCGATGCTCCGCTTCATGGTCGCGGGCATGAACAGGCCCGACGCGTAGACGAACGCCACCATGCCGACGCCCGTCAGAACGGCTCCGGGCAGCAGCGGCAGCCAGCCGATGCGCGCCGCGAGCAGCAGATGCTGCGTCCACCACCACAGCAGCACGGAGGTCGCCAGCGAGAGCAGGACACCGAGCCAGATGCCGCCTCCGAAGCCGTGGCGCAGCGGGGCCTGCAGCAGCACCGTGGCCAGCCAGCCCAGCAGCCACGCCAGCCATCGCCAGGCGGCCATTCGGGTGCCGGCCTTGGGCAGATCCCAGCAGCGTTCGCACACCCTCTGCAGGGCACGGCTCAGGGCGGTCGCCGAAATGAGCGTGACGACGATTCCGACAGCTCCGTACGTCTCCTTCGTGCCGCCCTGCGCGCCGAACGTCTTCTCGATGTCCTCGACCGGCGCGTCACTCCCGAGCATGGCCTGGACGGAGTCGACCAGCACGTCCTTGACGGCCTTTGGCGCGAACGCGGCCACCACGATGAGCAGTGGCAGCGCGGCGAGGAACGTCTGGGCCGCCAGCCGCGCGCTGGCGTCCATCCAGTTGACGCTGATCAGCCGGCCGAGCATCCGCCCGATCACCGGTGTCCGCCGGGGCATGTCCTGAGCCGCCCTCGCCCAGTCGCCGAGCTGCTTGCGATTCACAGTCCATTCCTCGCACACAGAGGTCGCCACCGCTCTCAGGGGCTCGCGCCCTGTGCGCTTCATCCGGGTGAATCAGCCGGAGAGCGAGACCGACGTAGCAGAAAGGCGCGCCGGTTTGGCTAGCGTGCGGCAGGTGAAGGACGGCGACTCAGCGGGGCGTCAGATTCCCGGCGCGGCCAGGAAACTGCTGCGTACGGTCCGAGCGGATCCGCGGCACATGCCGGAGCGCATGGCCGTGTTCGCGGTCGAACTCCTCGGCCCGCCGGCCGCGGAGCGGATGGCCCAGCGACCGCCCGGGGGACCGGAACACCAAGCGGACACTGCTGAACGGGCACGCCAGGTGGTGCGCCGGGGAGTTCGCACCTCCGTCGTGGAGGGCTCCTTCCTGGGCGGTCCGTTCATGGCGCTGCTGCCGATCGCGTTCTGTGGCGCGCTGCTCGCCCAGGTGCGGATGGTGCTCGAACTCGCGGCTCTGTCCGGCCGTGACCCCGGGGACGAGACGGTCGTGGCCGACCTCCTCGTGATCCAGGGCGTCCATCCGACAGTGGCGCAGGCCACCGAGGCGCTGCGGCAGGCACATCCCGCGGCTGAGGGCGGCTCGGCGAAGGCCGGCTGGTGGAGCACCGTCAGGAGACTGGCGTACCTCATCGGTCTCGTCACGCCCCAGGAACATCCGCGCGGAAGGCTGCGCAGTGCCGCGGTGTGGGTGAGCGTGATCGCGCTGGTCCTCGTCGGCTTCGTGGCGCCGTTCGTCTGGGTTCCGGTCTGCGCCGGGACGTACCGGCGCGCGGCCAACGAGCTCGCCGTTGTCGCCGCCCGGCACTTCGCGCTGCACGGCGGGACCGGTGTGCTCTCTCGGGGCAGTACGACGGGGCGGCGGGCCACGATGCGCCCGGGGCTTCTCCTGGTGACGGTGCGGGTCCTGCTGGCGTGCCTGGTGCCGGTCGTGATCGTGGGCGTCGTGCTGGCCGCCGACCTTCGCTTCGGCGACCAGCACTGGAGCGTGATGGTGCTCGTGGTCTTCGCCGTCGCCGCGATCACCGCGCTGGTGTGGTACCTGCGCCGCCGCTGACTCGGCCGTGCGCGAGCGCCAGATCGCGCAGGCGTCGCCAGTCCAGACGGGGCCGCGTCCGCGGTACGCCGGGCCGACTGCGGGGGACACGTACGCGCAGGGCCCGAGGGCGGATCGCGCATCGGACGGAGGTGGGAAGGGAGAGCGCCTCGCCGTCGACGCCGACCTCGACCTCGGGCGTGTCAGCATGGATGACGACGTCCTGCGCGGTGGCGACGGTGAGCCCGGACGAGCGTCGGCCACGGATCAGTTCGGCCGCCTGGGCCGTTGTCGACGTTGACGCCCAGTACTCCGAGGACGCCCGTGTCCAGTCGCTCCCGGTGCCCCAGGCCCACCGGGTCGTCCGTGCTGTACGGGTTGTTGCTCACGAGCACGGCCTGGGGGGAGTCGATGCTGACTCCCGGGCCCCGAACCCTGAGCCGAGAGCCGATGTGATGGGTCAGGACGTCCGGCAGCATCCGGAGGATGGTGCCGATCTTGTCGTCCCGGTAGGCGGGGCTCTGGACGACCTCGGCGTAGGCGCCGAACGACACGTTGTTGACGAAGGTGTGCTCTCCGACGCGCCCGAGGTCGACACGGAGTTCGACACCGTCGGTGAGCGCGTCGAGGCACGTGGCCGGGTTCTCGCGGTCGAGCCCGAGGTCGAGGGCGAAGTGATTGCGGGTACCAGCCGAGATCACCATGAACGGGACGTCGTGCTCCGCCGCCACGCCGGCGACCAGGGCCTGCGTGCCGTCTCCGCCCGCCACGCCCAGAAGGTCCGCACCGTTCGCCAGCGCGTCCCGGGCTAGCGCGGCGACGTCCCGGGGGTGCGCCGGATCGAGCAACACGATCTGGGCGCCCAGGGCTTCGGCCTTCTCCCGCAGGCCGAACCTCCCGACCTTCCCGCCGCCCGAGCGCGGATTCATGATGAGGAACGGGCGCTCGGGCGCAGGGGTGCGGTATTCGACCGGAACGACACGTCCGCCGTCCTCGGCGAGCGCGGCCGAGCCTTCGAAACACACCACGGCCCACAACACGAGAACGACGATCACCAGCCAGAACAGGCCGACTGCCACGAAGAGCGCGATCACCGCCCCCTGTACGGCCACGGCCATGGCGACCGCGAGCCACCTGACCAGCCCCCTGCGGCTGAGGGCCCACCACAGCCCGGCCGCGCTCAGGGCGAGCCCGGCCAGCGCGATGGCGGCCAGCCCCAGACTCCGGAAACCCGCGACCACGAGAGGCAGAGCCACGGCGACGACGGCCGCCGCGATCGCCAGCCGGGCCGCCCACCGCTGCGTCCTGCTGCTGCCGCGATGCCCTGTGTCGTCTCCACCCATGATTCCTCCGCATCTCGTCCCTGCCCTACGTCGTGCCGGAGTTTCCCTCCGGCGTTCCCTCACGCAGGTGAGGCCGCGCGGCGGCGGCCCTCCGATGCCAGGCGCCGTACCGGCTCGCGAGGAACACCGCGGACATGCCGTGCAGCAGGATGCTCAGCGCGACGGTGACCGCGACGACCCGGCCGATGAGCCGAACCCCCGGGACGTGCTCCTCCATCATCAGCAGCCCGAAGACGACGGACGCGAGGCCGCGCGGTCCGAACCACCCGATGTAGCCGACCGTGGGAATCGCCAGCCGACTCCCGATCAGGGAAACGGCGACGGGCAGCATGCGCACCACCGTGAGGCTCAGGACGGCGTACGTGACGATCCGCCGGTCGAGGTGCTCCAGAGCGGGTCCGAGCAGCACGGCACCGAACACCAGAAAGCTCAACGACGCCAGGAACTCGGCGAGTTGCTCGGCAAGCTGTGCCGTGTCCACCCCCTTGCCCACGGGCTCCGCCGCTGTGGAACGCCGCTGGGAGACGCCGAAGGCGAAGCCCGCCACCCAGGCCGCGATGAATCCGCTCCCGTCGACGACGACCGCCAGCGCGTACGAGCCCGCCGCCAGGGCCAGGACGAACACCTGACGCCAGGTCCCACTGACCCACCCCCGCCCGCGCGACCAGGACAACAGCCGTCCTCCGAATCCACCGACAGCCAGTCCCAGCACGGTGCTGACCACGAGCGCACGCCAGAAGACCCCGGCAACTCCCTCCTCCGAGGCGTGGGTTCCCGGCAGAGCCGCGAGGAACAGCAGGAAGAAGGGCAGCGCCATCCCGTCGTTGAGGCCGCTCTCGACGTTGAGACCGCTGCGCACAAGCTGCGGGACACGCGGGCTGGAGACCGCGGTCCTGCCCAGCGCCGCGTCCGTCGGCGCCAGGATCGTTCCGACCAGCGCCAGCTCCCACACGGTCAGCCCCGGCAGCAGCGGCCAGGCCAGGAGCCAGCCCGCCCCGATGGTCAACGGCAGCCCGATCCCCAGCAGCCGGCCGGGAAGGAATTCGCCGACCCGGAGATCACGATGCCGTACGGACATCGCGTCGGTCAGCAGGACCAGTGTCAGGGCTGCTTCGACCAGGGTGAGCAACGGTCCCGCGTCGTGCTCCAGGTCGATGAGGTCGAGCCCGAGCGGACCGATGGCCACCCCGAACCCGGCGAACACCATGGGCCCCGACACCGCGGTCGTGGAGAGCCGTCGGGAGACGACCGCGTACCCTGCCGTGACGGTGGCTACGGCCGCCCCGGTCCACGCACTGCCACCGCTCACCGGGATCTCACCGGTGTGGCGTCGCGGGCGCAGCGGAACCCTTGGTTGCCGGTGCTGCTGTCGGGGGTGCTGGAGCTGCGGGCGGCGACGCGGTAGCGGCGGCAGTAGGAGGCGTGGCACAGGTAGGACCCGCCTCGGATCACGCGCTCCACGCCGAATGACGGGCCGAGCGGATCGTCGTGCGGGCTGCGCGCGTAGTAGGCGGGCGAGTACCAGTCCGCGCACCACTCCCAGACGTTGCCGCACATGTTGTGCAGGCCGTGTCCGTTGGGCGGGTACGTGGTGACCGGCGCCGTTCCGTACCAGCCGTCCGCGCGGGTGTTGCGGTCGGGAAAGGTGCCCTGCCACACGTTCATCCGGTGCTCGCCGCCCGGCTCCAGTTCGTCGCCCCAGGGGAACACCATCTGTTCGAGACCGCCGCGGGCGGCGTACTCCCACTCCGCTTCGGTCGGCAGCCGCTTTCCCGCCCACGCGGCGTAGGCGGTGGCGTCGTTCCACGAGACGTGGACGACCGGGTGTTCGGCGCGTTCGTCCAGCTCGGAGCCGGGGCCCTCGGGGTGGCGCCAGCACGCCCCGTACACCTGCCGCCACCAGGGGGCCTCGGCGACCGAGCGGGTGTCCGGGAAGTCGTCGGGCAGCAGCCCGGCGAAGACGAACGACCAGCCGTAACGTTCGGCGTCCGTGATGTGCCCGGTCGCGTCGGCGAATTCCTCGAATTCCGCGTTGGTGACAGCACAGCGGTCGATCCAGAAGGGCACGAGGCGGACCGGATGGACGGGTCCCTCCCCGTCCTCGGGAACGACCCGGTCGTCCTCCGCGCCCATCAGGAACGGGCCGCCCGGCAGGTACACCATGCCGACCGCCCAGGCGTCGGCCGGGGCTGTGGACCGCACTGTCGCGGTCACTCGCTGCGGCGACTCACCTCGCGACGGAGCGCAGCACCGTCTGGCTGATCCGTTTTCCGACATTGAGCACCAATCGGGATCGAACATACTGACCTGTGCATGATCCGACCTGGCGTCGGCCTGCTCGGCATCGACACGACGAACGGGCGCCGTACCTCTGTGGGCACTCCGGATGGCGCACCCCGGATGCCGTATGTCCTGGGATCGGGAGCAATGGATACCAACGGCAGCCACGACAGGCCGCGTCCCACGCCTGGAGGACGGATGACCAGCCCGCGGGAACCATCACAGGCCCCTGTCCCGGAGGGCCCATCGCCGGCCGGCCGGTCGACCACCGTCGGCCGGATCGTACGGAAGGTCGCCTCGGCGGTTCTGATCGTCCTCACCTGCGTCCTGGTCCCGGTGTCGGTACTGACCGTCTGGGTGCACGACATCGCCCTCGACACGGACCGCTACGTCGCCACGGTGAAGCCCCTCG
>Ga0307509_10007602_pt1 | contig 14104 bp, 12 predicted proteins | sample 10_EM_MG_FD_202245 | JGI IMG/M metagenome (GOLD analysis project Ga0307509, IMG submission 202245) | Populus trichocarpa ectomycorrhiza microbial communities from riparian zone in the Pacific Northwest, United States - 10_EM | ecosystem: Host-associated > Plants > Roots > Unclassified | place... | reverse complement strand
AAGATCCATCTTTATCCGCGCGGCGTTCTACGATCCGGGTGAGGGCACGACACGCCTCGGTGAGCTCCCCGACGTCCATCGAGACGATCATGTAATTGATCCACATCCGCCAGTTGTCGTAACCGTGTTTGACACCCTGTTTGAGGGCGCGCCAGGCCAGCATTCGGTGTTCGAATGGCACAGCCTGCCCTTCGCGATCGCCCTGGAACGTGGGCGAATATTCAGCATCCTGTAATAAGGGTAGGCAGACATGGGTACCTCGCCCCCAGGCTGGTTCTGATCCACATCGGCCATCCTCAGATATACACTCGCCAAATTGTTCCAACTCTCCGCGTCCTCGTCATCTATCGTCACACACCTGAAGAACGCCTGCCTCGCCTCTTCCCAATCCTCGAGCTTCAAACATGCACATCCGAGGACGAACCATGTCCTGCTCAAGAGAGGGTTGATCGCAACTGCTTTCTTGAGGAAATCCCTCGCCTCGGCGTGCTCGTCCCGAGCGAAGTGGTAACCTCCTAAAGAGCGCACGGCACGGGCGGAGGTGTGGTTCGAGATCTCCCAAGCGTGCGTGTAATGACGAACGGCGTTGGCGGGTTCCATGTCCCCTAGTAAACACCAGAGCTTGGCCTCCCGAACCACATCCAGCTTCGTGGTCCTCGAAGTCCTCCCCCGAGAAAGGACGACATCGGCTTCAGCCTTCCGACCCTCCAGAAGGTCCTTGACGATTGCGATACCCTTATCCAGCCGCTCCATGGATTGCCAACACCGTACAACGTGCTCCCACATCTCCAACTTCTCGAAAACCTCGAGCGCGGATTTGACGACTCCAATCGAAAGGAACCTGGTCGCGAGCTCCTTCTGCATTTCCCATTTACTGGGCAAAGAGATCCCGTGGAAATGCTCCAGCCGTTCCCGGACGGTTGAATCGGCCGTGGGCATCTGGTCGACGAGAGCCTGGAGCTGGAGGGTCGACCTCTCAACGGTTCGCGTCCGATTCGACTCGAGGCGGGAACGGAGGAGGAGAGCCATGGTGTGAACCGTCCAGTTGAGGGGGTGGGAGATTACCCGTGCGACGTAGGGAGACATCTGCTCGGTCGTGAGGCCGTGTGAGGGGGAGGTGTTTTTGACGTTCAAGCAGAGGCCGAGAAGGACACATTGGTCCAGGGGATCGAGAGGAGGTTGGGAGTTAGGGTCGAGGTGGGATAAGGTGGATGATAAGGATGGTGTGGAGGAAGTGAATTCTGTCTTTTCGAGAAGGGTGTCATCATTGAGCAGCAACGTTTCCGGGATGGTGGGTCCGCCTGCTGTCCCGTCCTTTGCCACCTCTGGTGTAGGATTAGCTTCCTCAGACTTTTTTTCCTTCTCTTCAGTTTCGTTTTTGTCGTCTGGTGTTTTACGACTATGGGCCAGAAGAACTAGTTGCGTGACGTCGAATTGCTGGAACTTTGTCCTTTTTCCTGGTGCACCAGTGAGTTCGTATTGAAGGCCGTTCGCCTTTGCCGCCCGAACGAAATGCTCGGCTGCGGGCTTGTCGTTTTGGAGTGTGTGGTGTAGAAGTCCTTGCTCAAGCATGATGCGTCCTTGGACCTCTCGTAGGTCCGGAGGGAAGTCTGGATCCTTCAAAGCGTCCGCATCAGCGATGATCCTAGGAAGAATAAGCACACACAATGATAGGGGGACGAAAGTCACGTACGCGTCCCAGAGTTCTCGAGGCAGCCCAACAGGCTCATCCAAAATTTGCTCTCGCAACAACCATGTCCTCAACCTCCACCATACAACCGTCTTCGCAGTCTCAGCAACGCTCCACAACGCTCCCGCGACGGCAAGGAAAATCGAAACCTGAGCGAGGTGGTACGCAGGTTCACCTCCGTAAGCCAACTCCGTTGTGGCCCTCTGATGCAATATCTCCTCCGTCACGTCCAAATTCGGTGAGAACTTTATCACCTCAAGCGGTTTCACATCAAGGTCGGGCCCCGTGTAGTTCGGTTGAATGTACGAGTGTAGGCACGCGATCCCTACGATGAGCGGCAGCAGACCACTCCTGTCTTCCTCTGCGATCGAATCAAAGTCGAACCAGGACGCTATCGGTCCATCCAGGTTCTCGAGCGTCGTTTTGATTTTCAGTATCCGTTGAGCGTGGTCACTGGTCAATACGGAACGGAACGACCCCTCGATGACATCCTTGGCCAGTTTCGCGATCGCAGAATCCCCTGAACCCTCGGTGGGTATTTCGTCGTCCCAACGGCCGACAAACAAGGCTCGCTCGATAGCTTCTCTACCCAATGACATTTCGCAATCGCAGAGAGGAAGTGAGAGGGAGCAGGAACAGAGCGTGAGGAAAAAATGCAGAAAAAGCAAGGAGAGTGGGTGTGTGCGGTTAGATAAGATAAAATGAGGATGAAAAATTCATGGTGAGAGCGATCAGCTGATGACGTGTGCACACTGGGATGTGAAAAAGGAATCCAAGGATAGTCGTCCGTTCGGTCAGTAAGTGCACGGAGAGAGTTATACAAGAGAAAACAACAACGGTAAGCAATTGGTAGCCGCCACTTGGTAGGAAGGGAAATGGGGAGGGGAAGGGGGAGGGAAGAAACGAGGGGAGGGGCCAGGTCCGTTGCACCGTGAAATGTAGAAATAAACGATATATTTACACAATGGGGGTCCACGCCATCCCCCCGGCAGTCGACAGGTAGGCCGGGTAGGGCCTGTATCCTGCTCCATTCCTGAGGGATTGTGAGATCGCCATCTTCTTCTCTTCCCACGACTTCAACGCCTTCAACAACTGGACGGTCTTGTCTACCTTGCCCTGTCTAATGTCGTTGATACTCACCGTACCCAACCGGACGTCATTATTCAAGAGGAAGTCGAACAGACTGAAAAGGCCGTCCAGTTTGTCGTCATTCGGTCCTGATGGGAACGAGGAGTCGAGAACTGGAGGTGAAGCAGGGCTCCCCTTGATCGCCTCAGCTATCCTCATGAGATTCAGGCCACTGCAGTCGGAAATATCCGTAAATAGGAGGTTCGGGGGCAAATGCCCATTCGCCCAATCAATCAGGCCCTCATCAACCACCGAATTCTGTACGGAACCTGAGAATTTGAGGGAGTCAAATGCTGGCGAAGGACTTACGAACCCAGGATCGGTTATGGAATTCTCCCTGTTCCTACTTGGGCGTGGGGGTGCAGTCTGCTGAGCTGTCCTCGGCGACGAAACAGACGATGTGTCGTTCGAGTCGGTCTTCTGGATCTCGATCGGGCTCGGTATGTGGTCCCCAGGGAAGAAGGACTCGACTCGGCCACCGTTTTCCTTGTGCTCGCCCTTCACCTTTTCCACGCCAAGTAGTAACACCTGAGCGTCACGACTGGAAAGTTGGTTGGGGTTTGGTCTCCTCGTCGCTCTCTGGGTGGCAGCACGCGAGCTGGGTGATGGCGGTCGCGGAGGGGGGCTCATTGCTTGTGCGACGTCCAGCGGGATAGTCGGAACGGTGGCGGTCGAACTGACAGGCCCTGTCAACAGACTTCAGCACTAACCCTCCCGCATAGTCCTACTAGACTTACTGGTGTAGTCACGTTCAATGGTCGATTTCATCAACGCTTTCATCCATTCTCGAACGACGGATTGGGTGACCGAATGGAACATGTGGGTCTTATCGTTCGGATGTTCCATTCTGAAAGCATAACTTCCAGGCTTGATATCCTCATCAGGGGTGATCTTGTAACCAGAAACGTTGATATATCCTTTGATCCTAGTCTCCTGTAGTTGAAATTAGCTTCCACCCGTTAGTGGACCCGAGAGATTGGTCCGAACCGTGTTTTCGCTGCTTCGCATCCAATAGAGATTGTGTCCTTTCAGAACGCAATACCTTTGCTTCCACGTATTGTAGCGTTCCCCCTTCTTCATCAACCAACCATTGAAATCGGGAGTTCCAATCTGCTCGAGGACGCTGCGGCCTTGCACGAGACCGGGACCGTTGACCGGAGGCGGAAGTGGAGGAACTGGTGACCCAGCCCCCCCTCCTGAGGTCCGTTTTCGCAAGAGGGCTCTATCCTTATCTTCCTTCGACGGTTTCGTAGGACTATCCACCGGGCTTACCGTCTTCTCCAAAGCGGTTTGTCTCGCACTGAGTTCTCCAGCACTATGCTTTGAGATCGACTGTTTCCTGTCTCCAATGTGGTACAACCTGGACAACGCAGACACAGTCGTTGACGTTGATTTCTCCCTTTCCAACTTTCCGGATGCCCCATCATCATCTTTGTCTGTAGATCTGTTCGGTTCGAACCTGTCAGCACGAATCAAGGCAGAATTTTCAACGAAAACACACCCTGTAGAATACCTCGGAGCAGGTTTTCTGGACTTCCCAAGTGAACCACCGAAAGCGGTTCCGAACAAACTAAGACGGTCAGCAGGCTTGGCGTTGTCGATGCTCCTTTTAGATCTCCTGTGGCTCTTAGACGGCGATGTCGACTCATCGATAGAGGAGCGTTTGGTTGAAGTGAAAGAGATGGGGGTGGAAACGGTATCCTTGGCACCCTCCCCGTTCTCCTGATGGGGCGAGCCGTTGGACACGGGGGATCGCCCAAACATTTTTCTCCTCTTGCTGTTCCCGCTGCTACCGATGTTGGGGATCTCACCCTGTCAAAATCGAATCAGTCTCCCGCGACGACTCAAAAAGGAAGAGGACACGTACCTCGCTCATTGCCGTTCTATCATCATCATCATCATCAAGGGTGACAACATTATCGGAGGAAACGACGTTCTTCCCGCCCAAATTCGCATCGCTGGGCGACAAATTCAGCTGTGATGGTCGACTTCTCTGCAAAAACCCAAGTAGCGTCAGAATCTTGCCTTTGGCTGTACCCTAGTCTGCGCTTACCTGGAACTTGGAGGTGAACTGAATTCCCAACCCAATTATCGAGTTTCTCGAGTTGGTCCTGTCCATCACACCCTCTTGGATAGATCCAGGGTCGGACACCCTCCTGGTTGTGTCGTCCCCTGGTGTATCAGGCACGCTCCTTGGAGTTTCGGGCAGCGGACTGTTTGGGTCCTCTGTGATCCTCGGACTGTCAGATTGGTAGAACCCCCCAAGAGTGTTGGAGCTCGTGGCGGACATTGGGGGAGCGGGCGATGACAATAACGACAAGCTGTTGAGCGAAGACCCCTGAGCCGAACTTACACTTCTTGAGTGGGAGAACATGCTGTTGGAATGAGAAATTGGCTCTGGTACTGGGGCTGGTGGTGGCTTTTTCAATTCCGAAATAGCGTTGATGATACGCTTCCGTTTGCCGAAAGCAACGATGCCGATCTCGGTCTTGAGCATGTCGAGGTCCAACTCCAGGAGAACGTCTCCAGTAATATCTTGTTCTACAAAGCAGAACGTCAGAGGTACAAACTTGCGCTCTTAACAGGATACACATACCAATGAACTTATCACAACTGGCTTGATCGATTCCTTTAGCCTTGAGCCAGTCCACAACTTCTTCAACGACCCACTCTTCTGGGGGCTTAGAGGGTGATAATGAAGACAAGGTGGGCTTCTCGAGGGGCGGTGTTTCGGTTCCTTGTGGCTTTATGGGCGCTCCAAGAGCCTGCTGAATCCCAATCGAGGAGGATGGGGTGCCAGGTGGCTGAAAGATGGGGGTTCGGGTTCGCTCCGGTGTCCCGTTAGTCAAGGCGACCGCCCATACGGAAGCAAGGGGCGGGGGTGTAGAGGGAGGAGGGGAGGGGGAGGTACCATTCGCTGGCGATGGAGACGTTGGGAGTGGGATCTGCTCAGCGTGTACCTGTGGCTCGGGCTTGACCTCTGGCCCTTGTTCTAGCGCCGGCTCTGCAGTGGGCTCTGAAGAAGCCGCCCGTGGCCCCTGATCTTGATCCTTGACCAAGGATTTTCCGGAGAGGGTGGCTGTGGGGAAATCATCCGCGTCTGGTCTGGGGGAAGGAACAATGTATGTGTCTGAGGCCATCACCGGTGTGCCAGGCTCGGGGTCGACTGGGAGATTTGATGGCTTGGCCTTGATCGAAGACTGAGAGTCGTCCTCTTCTTCCTCAGGGATGTGGGGGTGGTGTCGAGGTAGGGGGAATTCAGCGTACAACTGCGAAGTGGGTTCGTCATCCTCGGCCTCGCTTTCGTCGCTAAGTTCTACCTCAATCGGGGGAGCCGAGATGCGCATCGGGGTAAATGGACCCGCTGATTCCTTGTTGACCATCTTAGACTTTTCAGCGAGTCTCTGCCTAGTATTCAGGTGCCAGCCGTCGATCTCTCCGTCGGTATCGGTGACCGACTCCCGATCGGTCCAGTCGTCCCCTTCTCCGCGCGAACTTGCGAAACTAAAGCTCCGGGATCCATCGCCATCGTGCCTGCCAAGTTGCTCGATGGCTTTCTGCACGTCCGTCATCGTGGCGTGCATTACTTCTCCGTCGGTTGTGCGGGGACTGGGATTGCTGAGGGGATCGGGATTTGGAGAACCCACGGAACCGTTCTCAGGGTCCTCCCGGAGGGTTTGCAGGGCGGTAGACGAATGTAACTCTGGTTCCGGTTCATGAATCTCGATGGGCGCAGATGTCGGAGTGGACTCTGGGAGGTTCGGCGTGGTAAAGCTTTGCGGAAACAGACCAACACCGCTAGTTGCTGTCCGACCCTTGTTGAGAGAAACAGATTAGTGTTCCATGCTAACCGAAAATAGGCGAGTGAGGCAAGGGGGAGGGATCTAATAAGGAGGCAAAGTGGTACGTTTTCCCTCAGGCACGCGCGTTGGCGGGGCGGGATAGCGACTAACAAGGCGCCAAACCCCTCCGCATCCACAACACGCCCTGCCCCCGTGCATTTGTGTCCGCCGAAGACAAAGCCCAAGGGAAACAAACGGGGGAGGTCCAGCCGATCGAAGAGGAACTCACCTGCCACCAGCCGTCGCCATAGACGTCATCCTTCTCAACAACCTCTATGCGGTCTCCGGCATTGAATTGAATTTCGTCTGGATTTTCTGGAGCGAAGTCGAACAACGCGTAAACGTATTCCGGCATATCTCCCACCGCAGCGCCGACTAGGCTCGGGGAATTGACGGGTATGCGATGTAGATTGTGGCCAGGAATGAGCCGGATGGGATGTTACCCTTCTAAGACTGAAGCGGATAGATAAGCGAGAGCAAAGAAGTGCGCACGCTGCGACCTGGCCGTATGGAACGAGGTGCGGAAGGGAAACCTCAGCAACGGTCACGGCTACTCCATCTCCGGCAACTGCCGACCGCGATCTTTCCACCATCCTTGGCCACTGAAATGCAGAGATTAGGTACGCGGAGTCCGCCCCGCACGAGGGGACAATAATCAAACTCTTTTACAGTATTTGTGACCGGAAATACGGGGAAATTGCGAGAAGTGAAGGCGATCCTACTGCAGGGTACACCTATCGAAATAACCTCACAAGCACTTGATAGTGGGTTTCAATCTAGCCTGCACCCAATACAATGACCACTCATCCTTTGAGGCCGTGTAACCAGTCCCGGAACTCCAAGGATCAACTCAGGAAGTTGCTCGGGAGAAGTGTCGTCGAGCAGCTGATCTAGTGAGGATATCCCCCACTCTCAACGCGCGGATAAATCGTTGACGCAGATAAGATTGGTGGTCCTTGCATCACAGACGACACCGCATTGTGCTTCAAAGCCCTCAATGGACTACCAGGTCCTTACATCAAGTTCTTTTTACAAGAACTCGGTCATGACGGTCAGTAGCCCTTCTCGGACTGGCGCGCTTGCCCTCTGAGGGATATCATGACTAGGTTTGAATAGGATGCTAGCCGGGTTCAATACCAAAGATGCTTGGGCTTTGTGTACCTTTGCGTATAGTGCTGGTCCTGGAACAGAACCAATTCTATTCGAAGGCCGCACCGACGGTCGGATCGTCCCTGCGCGTGGATCCGCTGATTTTGGTTGGGATGCTGTCTTCGAAGCAGAGGACACAGGGAAAACGTACGGACCCTATGCTTCCTTCCCCCTTGATGAGAGAGTTCACTCGCACACCTAGTTACGCGGAGATGAATCCTGAACAGAAGAACGGGCTCTCGCATAGGTACAGGGCTCTGGCGAAGTTGAAGGAATACCTTACAACCCTCAACCAGTAGCCGGGTGGGTAATCAACGTCAACGGCGATTGTTTACGAACCGCTGAAGAGGGTGCGTTGGTTCTCCTTGGCAGGGCTAGACTCGAGAAAGCAGGCCCGAACACCAGTAAGTCAAACGGCAAGGATCTGTTTCATTATCTCCGTCGTGCGACTTTGAGCGTTGGTTATACACTTCGAGAGAACATCCAACTCTGGCGAGAGATACTGCCCGAGTTGATTGATAGAAATTAGACGGCCTTCGTTGTCTGTGATGACGGTCACCATCGTCTCGAGTAATGGTTCCTCAAATACAGTCGGATCGGCCAACAGGTGCGAACTGCGGACAAAAATTCAGCGCCCGAACCTATTATTCATATGGTGGGCACGCACGAGTCAAATACCCCGAAGGATGAGGATATAGGGGTCCCCGATAGAGATAAGGGTTCCCGGGTCTTTCTTGAACATGTAACGTGGTTTGTCTCTTCGTGATACGTGGCCTTCGGTAGGCGAACTGGGAACGCATCGTGTAAGCTGGGTCAGAGGTACCGACTCCATGACTACGAACCATTCTTCAAAGCGGCAACCATGGCTAACAGAGTGGCGTCGAACACGTTGCCGTTGTAGTTGATACACGTCGCATCGACATACAACACCCAAACGAATTTTCCTGACTGTATACACAGTGATTTTGTGGGCAGAATGTTTGAACTAGAGGGATAGGAATGAATGCAAGGCTCGTGTTGGTGTGGCTGGAGATGCACCATACAGAATGAGAGCCTCATTCAATCGGCTAGAGAGCACTTGAGCGTCATCTGATGGTGGACCGGGTTTGTATTTCGGTGAACAAAGCGGTGAGAGGTCGAGGTTTGGAACTGAGAAGCGTGTTAGCAGCTCCCCAGGTGTCCAACCCCAAAAAACGCAATACCTAGGAACCCATCCTCAGGCGCGTCTAGGTCTGGCTCTGCGATCTCGGCCTTGACCCCACATACGACTGTGGTGTCTTTTAAACGTACAAGCGATGAGCCATCTGCCGTAGACACTGAACCTGGGAACAAGAACTAATTAGCCGCAGAGGCGAGTCGATCTGTTCTGGGAGCATTTACCAACGTTGATGGAACAATCCCTGAACTCGAGGAAAGCTCTCCCGTCCGGCCGCACATTCTCCTCCAAGAATCGTTCCAGATACGTCTTCGGATGCAGGCGTTGGAATGTCGCGGCTCTGACCGCCTCCGAAGGGGTTGACGAGGCAGCCATCCCGATGGCTGCGAATCACAAGTCCTTTCGATCGCGTTGACAAGTTCGAGCGAAGGTCCGGCAACTTCCGTCCACTCCCGTTCCCATTCCCGATGGCCCTCAGGCTGGGGTCGCGGTCACTGTCTCATACCCTCAGGCAGCAGAGCCTCAGATACAGGAACTATTCTATCCAGCAGCTACCCGGAGACTATTCTGTCGTTTTCCCGAAAGGACCCTTTGTTTGGGGGGTATCACACATCATTCCCCGACCTGTGCCCGTACACATCTCGCGTCCACCCTACATCAAAGGCGATAGACCAATACTCGATGACTCAGTGAACGGAGACCCCTATGAGGGCGACGGTCGGATAGAGTTCGGGTCTTCCGAAGAACAGTCGTTGCGGAAAGCAGCACTTTTGGCCAGAGATGCCTTGAACTACGCGTCGACTCTTGCCAAGGTCATTAATTTACTGCCCATATCTGCACAGGTATTTGATGCTGACAATTTTTAGGTAGGTGTTACCACAGATACAATCGACACCGCATTGCATGAATGGGTAACCGCCCATGGGGCCTATCCTTCCCCGCTACTCTATTCCGGTTTTCCAAAATCATGTTGTACGAGCGTCAACAATATTCTCTGTCACGGGATCCCAGATGAGTGAGTTGAATTTCTTTTCTGAAACAAACTCGAAACGATTCTCACCCTCAGTAAAGCCGACCCCTCGAAGATGGCGACATCGTGAACATTGACGTGACCGTGTACGTCGGCGGGTATCACGGAGATACCTCAAGAACGTTATTAATCGGGGATGTTGTGGGCTTCAGTTCCTCACCTCAACCTCCGCTCTGTTGTTTACCTCTCGGATAGGACGAGCCGGGAAGGCGGCTAGTGGACATTACCAACAACGTGCTGGACCTCGCAATTCAGTACTGTGGCCCGGGGAAACCGTTCAAAGGGATCGGAAAGGTCATTCATGACCATATTCGCCAATCCGGCGATTTCTGTGTATCACAACGATTCACAGGGCACGGGATTGGCAATGTTTTCCACAGACCGCCGTGGATATTACACCATCTGAATGACGAGCCAGGGCTTATGCTTCCGGGGCACTGCTTTACAATAGAGGTATGTACCGGTCCTAACGCTGACCCAAACGCTCGCAGAGTACTGACGGCAGTGGAATAGCCTATTATCATTGAAGGCTTGGACCCGACTGATTGGACCTTCCCTGATGGCTGGGCCGCATCCACCGAGGTGTGCTTGATATTTACTTCCATTAACCATACCCGATTCATCGCCACCTACAGAACTGTTCGAGAGGCGCACAAGCAGAACATATGGTATTAATTACTGAGGACGGTTATGATGTTCTCACGGCGTAGTTCTCCTTTCGTGCTGTGCACTACAAAATGGGTAATATGCTCCGGCTTCCAAGTGTCCTGAATATCGTACGTAGGAAGGCGCCACACCTCCATCTCCCGCAACCTCGACCCCGCAGCAACTATGTTTCGCTCGATGCCGAACGAATCACCCGAGCCGCTTGGCAATTTTCGCTATGCTTGAAGTATCCGATTACCCGTTCGATTTCCCCAGAAGTGCGGTTCCAAGTCACGTCTGCGTGCGCGAGACACCCCGTGAACTCGTAATCCGCCTGCCTAGACCACTCCACCGGATTCTGTGATCCGCGCTTGTCTCTGGCTTGCCGCGCTGCGGTATTATAGCCGGATGAACTGTTCGCAGTGCCTGCTGATTCATTCGATGAACCAACAAACGAGGATGGTAAGACTAACCACTGGAGCAGGCTGCGTTTCTTGACGCCTTTCTTGGAGCCCCACGTGCTGCTCCAAGCGGTCAACCAACAGTGTTCGAGCTTACTCTGGGGTTGGTCCGCATGTGGGAGCCCATTTCCGCGGAGGACTTGCCCAGCAGTGGCTTGACTCGGAGCGGTCGTGCTGAAACGCATCCGATATTCCTTCTTCTCCCTGTAGAGTGACCGGATGGCATCCTCTTGCTCTGAGTTGAGATAAAGCTTCCTTACGGGAACCTGTGGTTCGACAGCTTAGCCGGGAACACGGGAGAAGTTATTAGAAAAGCGCCAAACTTGGACAGCCTTCCTGAAATCCACGTCATGGAAGCCGGCGTTGGCGACAAGGCTCGCCGTCGTGCTGGTGCTTGGGGTTGGACTGGCATGTGATGTTGGTGAAGAGTGTAAGACCTCCCAGGGCTGGTTGACGATCTAGAGGGACCGTCACTTAGAATTTGCAACGCGTTGAGATCAATGAGAGACGTACGTGTTTCAAGTCCATTCTCGGTTGCTATCGTGGGGATCGCAAAGCAAAGGAGCGTCTGGTCGACTTTAGCTCTTTAAACCAAGGCGGCTCTTGACTTCGTGCCGATGACCTCCCCCCACCGGAGTTAGTTACGCCGATGCAGGGTTCTAAGCATGTTGTCCGCTGCCAATGCTGGAACTGACGCGCCGACGCAACAATACTTCCGGCAATCCTTCGTCCCAAACTACGGGGTGTGCCTATTTTGTAGACGGCGTTGTTGGTTCCACGCAGGCTGCAACACAACAATCACGGGACAAAGAAGGGCCGTACATAAGCGCAACTTCCCGCCTAAACCCTGCCCACCTTCCACGAGTCGCCACCCTCTGTCCAATCTCAGGGTTGGAGATTCCGTAGCAAAATTGAATGAAATGGATGACGTGAAGTGCTTTGAGTTGTGGATTCAAATTCGAAACTAGGACGGCTCGGTTTCCCATCAGGTCCCTCGAGAACAAAGGCGATGGAATCCATATGGGACGGGGGTTCGAGCAAGAATATTGCCCGAAGCAATGAGCCGAGAATGATCTGCAAATAATTGTTGCGCACACGATCGCGCCCCGGTATGATTCCCGGTCGGTTCTTGGGACGACGGCATACTGTTTTCGGGTGGACGTTGTCCACGATCCAAGGACCATGAGGATGTCATGAGGGTGTTTCCAGGTTAATGGGCACTGCAAGTCGACGCCTGAATCCAAACGCCGAGGTGGAATGTGATAGGGGGTGTGCTTGGAATGAAACAGGCAACGACCTTGTGCAGATGTCCATTACATAACGCCCGAACAGACGAGTTTGTAGGGTCGGCGGTGGGCCGTGGCTTTCCATGTCCAGCTGCGCTTTGGAGCCAAACATGAAATCACCCGACGTTAGATATACAGACCCTCTGGCTGTACGCGACCCCCGGCCGATCGAATCCCCGAGAGCAAGACCCACAGGCAAAGGCGGCAGTGAAGCAGCGTCTCGAATGCCTGGTACAGTTTAGAGCGTCTGACAGCCGGATAGACGATCCAGGTTAGGAGATCCCTTAACCGCCGGCGAGTGAATACCGAGGCGTGGTCCGCGGGATTCGCTGCCGGAGTCTAGATACCCACATATACCCCCAATTACGGGGGACGTTTCAGGACGGTAGAAAGACGAGGACAGACCACCCGACCCCCATTTCCTTGGCGTATGTATGGCCAGAGGGATCTGTTGAAAGATCACATGGAGGGTGTGAGCAAGAGCCGTCAGATCTGATGAACTCCTTCCGGTGCTAGAGATCGAGGGGGGACAAACAAGCACGCCTGTCGGAGGAACCGCTTTGGCCCCATCCCGGATCGCAGAATAGCCAAGCAGGAAGTAACGTGGTCCAAACAGGACTGTGCGTCGATTTCGTGACCGCCGGGGCCAAGGTTGTTGCGGGTATCAAGGTAGAGGTTCCGCCCGGCAGAGGTGGGAAGGGCGGAGCACCGGATCGCATTGCGGGTCCATCGGTGCCGTAAAATTATGCGGTAGCCCGTTCTTCCGAACACGAGCAAGATCCAAGGGTCACTAGACCTATCCATTCGGGTATTAGGCCTTGGGACTCGTATCGGATCCTCAGGAAGAAAATTTACAGGAACGTGGATAGAATGCCGTGAGATAGTGGTCCCGGAGACCTACCGCACCAGTTACCTCACAGCGGCTGTCATGCCTCCCGAACTTCTGGAGATTGGAGGTGCCAGGAGGCGCATTTGCAAATCAACCGAACCGATGTGAGTCCGACTAACAAGGATCTCTGAGGCAAAAAGAAAATTGAGAAATTTTCGTGCGGTTACCATCCCACGAACTACAACTGGACCGAACTTCTCGAAAACTTGGGATTTTCGCGCGAGACCTGGGCGCTAGTTGTCGAGGTCCCACATCAGAAAAACAAACGAGAGATTTTGACCAATCGTGATCACCTCATGAGAGCCGCGATGGATCATGACCTCCGGAATCTCAGGTCACGATCAGCCTCATGAGGTCCGGAATCCGCCGAAACCGGTCAAAATCTCTCGTTTGTTTTCCTGAAGCACAGGACAGCGGGCAGTAGTCGGCAGTTTCCGACCGTATCGTGTCAGCGGCATTAGGCGCGGTCAAACTGGGCTGATTATTGCAGATTATCAGACCGATTAATCCCAGAGTTGTACACACGATTTCCCATGTAACCAAAGCAAAGGCTGAGAGCGTTTGACTAGCTCCGGGCTTTTGGACCATGAACCGAACTATCACACATCCATGCCTACACAGATATGTTTTGCCTGCGGGATAATTTCCATCGCAATTTCTATTTTCAAAAATTGAGCAAACAATCGACGCGGTAATCGACCTATGGTGCGGGTCACTTAGAGACCACTACTTTGTGACAACTGATCCCAACGGAAAAAAGTCCTCACACAATTCACTTGTGAACAGTCTAATCTGACAGATTGTCTCCTTTTCGTCCACAGAAGAGAT
>Ga0307509_10007601_pt1 | contig 14105 bp, 10 predicted proteins | sample 10_EM_MG_FD_202245 | JGI IMG/M metagenome (GOLD analysis project Ga0307509, IMG submission 202245) | Populus trichocarpa ectomycorrhiza microbial communities from riparian zone in the Pacific Northwest, United States - 10_EM | ecosystem: Host-associated > Plants > Roots > Unclassified | place... | reverse complement strand
AAAAAGAACCACTGCCGGGCCTCGCATAATAATGCGTATTGTTCCCAAAAATAATCTTCGGCATTGGACAAAAAGATATACCCTCGATGTGTTATTGTCTACTGGGAAAAGTCATCACACGCTATATGTTTTGCAATCCATGATCATGACGGGTTTCCATATATGGCCCGGAACCAATATACCTTTGCGCCCTGCAGTCACCTTTATTTCTTTTTTGCGTACTCAACACTCTCAACACCTGATGGTTGGAGAACTTTCGCTGACCGGAACTACTTTCATTGAATAGCTTCGAAAATAGCGCTACCTTTCAGCGAACTCCCCCCCCTCGGAATTCATTGAACGCTTCACAAATTGAGCCGGCGAACATGCCTTTTGTCTTTTGTCTTTTCCTGTTCTACTTTACGTCCAACCTCGCTGCCACACTGAATAATACTTGATCAGCCACATATCTCGACAAATTCATCATCAGGCCTCCCACAATAAGGCGTATCACAATTGTCCCAAAAAAAAACTCTCTCACAAAAATCGGTCAGACCACGAGGTGTTATTGTCGGGTCGGAAAACGTCAAAAAATACACAACTGGATGTTCTGCAATCCATTTCGACAAGTTCTATATCCAGTCAGGAACCAACACAACATGGCGTTCACGCCCTGGCACCGTCCACCCCTGCACCGACCCCCTCCCCCTCAAAGGCGCGTATAAAAAAGCACATCCATGGAACGTCTCATTTTCTCCAGTCGCACTTTAAGCAACTCTTCCAGCACTTCGCTCCACCACACTACACCACACCAACCAACCAACCACCCAACTCAAATGGATTCCTTCACCAACATCTCCGAGATCATCATCGCCAACATCCCCACCAACGAGGAGAACGGTGGTTCCGGCGGAAACGGCTACTGCGTCGTCGCCTGAGTGTGGACTTAATCCAACCCCTTGTTCATCTTGTGAGTTTTTCTTATTAATACCACCGCTTTACCGTATCGTCGCTTAATTTCAATTAACGCTTCTTCCTCATCGACAGCACTCACCATTCCATCCATCCGCGTTCGCGTTTTCATATACCAAGTCAACACAGCATGAGTACCAAATGACGGAAGTAGGATGGGGAGTTACCTGATTCGTTTAATCGTTCGGTTATAATTATGCACTTCGATCTTCATCATAGGGGGAGGCAGGTGGCCTATTTGAATTAATATCGTTGACTCTATTCGATCATTTTGAAATGGCCAAGCTTTTGCTCGGGTCGCGTTTTGAAATTATTTCTTGACTCTATTCGGAAACTCTCCCAAGTTAAAATAACTTGAATCTCGTGCTTACACGATACGGGATTATAAACACCGAGAAACGACTCCTTCAGATCAGATTCTATATCGCAACGTCGCTTGGCAAGAATAATTCACCTTTTAATTTACACACCTAAGTTCTCCGTTTTCTCTCGTACGTAAGTGACATCACTAGATCAATCGTTGGCTATGTCACGGTAATGCCCTTAAATAGGTAAAAGATAAAGACATCGCCTCCTACCACCGCCTCGAAATCACACAGGTATTTGGAACGGTGCCAAAGCTCAGTTACAATACTCCTCTCCCATATTTTCCATCTTCTTCCTTTGTCTCACGACAAGCTCCTCGCTTGTTCCTCACGGGTAGGACTGAACAGGAGTGCTGCGAGCTCTCCCCACTTCCTCGATCGCGATGACATCTCCCCCTCTACCGAAAAAGTTGTTTGGAAGTTCTCTGAAAGTTGTAAAACGCGGTTTTAATCAAGCTCGAAATGCTATATTTCCAATTTCTCGCCCGTCGTCCCCGCATTCCCCTACTCTGCCTGGAACTAGTACCGCCAATATACCCAATGTCGCCCCGGTTGTGGTACGGGACCGATCTCATGACTCTATCTTGTCAACTCCTCACCCCTCTTATCCGCAATCTCCTCCTCTCTCTGGAACCAATTCTGCTGATGAAGTCGGCGAAATTCCGGCTGTGGTAGAGAATCGATCTCAAGACGCCATCTTGCCGCCACCACACCCATCCTCTCAACCACCTTCCTCCGATAAAATCAAGAAGGCCTGGGGTGTGACGTGGAGCACGCTCGAAGCAGCGCTCCGGCTTCTGGAAAAGAGCGCAGATGCGTTTCCTCCACTCAAGTCTGCTGTCAGCGGGTTGGTCGCCTGTTTGGATCTGGCACAAGTAAGTCACGGTTGCGGATTCAACACTCTTGCCTTTTCTTATTCACATCGCAGGTAGTTGGAGAAAACCATAAAGAATACGAAAAACTTGCGACTGAGCTCACAAATATGGCGAACACGCTGGCTCCGTATGTAACCAAGCTCACCGCAGAAGACGTTAGCGGTAGCGTCGCACGCATTATGGAGTAGGTCTCAGACGTTCGCCCAAGTATCGGGTATTAGTGACAAGTTTTGCAGTTCAATCAAAGCGGAATTGATCCATCTCGGCCGACAGCAAGATCGCGGCAAGATGATGCGAACGGTTGAAGCCAATCAAGATCAAGGGGATGTGATCCAGCGATATCATCGGATAGAGTCGTTGTTTCGTCAACTGCAAGTGAGTACCCGACCGTTCATATCCAGTCCCAGTATCTGACGACCCGTTAGAACGATATTAGTCTTCGAACTTGGGAAGATACAAGAAAACTACATGAAGTAAGCGAATGACAGGACAGAACTTAGATGCATCTTACGCTGACAATACATTGGTAGATGGCATTACTTAAAGCCATGTCCCCAGTGGACGATGCTCGATATAACTCCAGGTATTCCATGGCGCTCAAGCGATATGGGTGTACAGCAAAAACGCGCGAGAACATCCTCAAAGATATCCAAGACTGGGGTGAAAATCCGAATGGCGCCAGGGTGTATTGGATGAATGGCATGGCGGGCACTGGCAAGACGACGATTTTGTATAGCTTATGCGAGTCGTTGGCGAAGGAACAACGACTTGGCGCCAACTATTTCTGCTCGCGTATCTCTTCTTCATGCCGCGACGTGAACAACATAGTCCCTACTCTCGCTTATCAACTTGCACGATACTCCCCCGCATTTCGATCAGCCCTGTGCAAAGTCTTAGACGAGAACCCAGAGGCCAGTGCATTAGACGTTAAATGGCAGTTTGAGAAGCTCTTCCAGGAGCCCATGCAGGCGGTAAAAACTGCGATGCCAGAAGGTGTGGTTGTTGTGATCGACGCATTGGACGAGTGCGACGATGGGGATGCATTAAGGTTGTTTCTCGAAACCCTGCTGAAGCTGGCAGTGGACCTGCCCATCAAGTTCTTCCTCACAAGTCGACCAGAGCCTGCGATTCGTGAGAAGATGTTGGTGCCAGGATACTCGCGTTCTGTACTATATCTGCACGACGTCGAGGAATCGATCGTGGAAGAGGATATCAAGAAGTATCTCACCGAGGCGCTTAGATCCATGTCCCCACCCCCATCACCTAACGACGTGGAACGCCTTGCAAAACGTGCTGGGAAGTTTTTCATTTATGCAGCGACCTCTGTGCGGTATATTCTTCCAGGCAGAGCTGGCGCAGACTCTAGCGATCGCCTGCAGACGTTGCTGGGAATGGCCTCTTGGTCAACCAAAGAGTACGACGGAGTCGACCAATTATACTGCAGCATCCTTTCTGCAGCTGTGCATGGCCTGACAAAGACAGAGGTAAATAGAATTCAGCTGACCCTGAGGACAGTGGTATGCGCAAAGGAACCGATGACGGCCCAAACACTGGCATCGCTTCTTAGTCTTTCTGAAGCACAAGTTCGCGTTTCACTGGAGCCACTGCAGTCGATACTGCACGTGCAAGACACTATACAAGGACTGGTTACCCCTTTTCATGCATCATTTCCCGACTATCTGTTTCATAAACTTCGATCCGGGGATTTCCACTGCGAAATAACCGAGCACAGTGAAGTCCTCGCCAATGGTTGCTTCGACTTGATGAGGACACAGCTGAAATTCAACATATGCGAACTTGAATCATCGTTCGTATTCGACAAGGATGTGTTGGACTTGCAGGACCGCATTAAGAAGTTCATCTCTCCCGCCCTCTCATACGCATGTCAATACTGGGGCGAACATCTTCGACAAGGAAATTTCACGGACAAAGCCCACCGGAGGCTTGTCGACTTCCTGACCCACAGATTGCTGTTCTGGATGGAAGTACTCAACCTTGAACAAAAGATGGTCAAAGGGGCGGAGATGCTACACCGGTTACAAAGCTGGTTGAAGGTGAGGGAATATGTATATGATTTATACATTTGATTGAACATGCAGTGAAAAGGATCCCCATATTGATATGCAGAAACAAGTAGCTGATGCAGAAGCTTTTACGACACGCTTTGCAGCTGGAGCATGTGCACGTAGCACACCACACATCTATATTTCTGGATTGCCATTCTGCCCAAAGTCAAGCTCGGTACATGAGAACTACTTACGACATGCACAAGGGCTAATAGATGTGAGAGGAAGTGCAATGGAGCAATGGCCAAGTGCAGCTATAGGAATATGGAAAACAAATTCACCAGTCAGCTCATTTGTATTCTCCCCTGACGGCACACGTATCGTCTCTGGCTGCTTTGATGGAAGCATCCGAGTATGGGATGCACACACCGGCGACACCGTTGCTGGACCATTCAAGGGGCACACAAATTCAGTCCTATCGGTGGCATTCTCCCCTGATGGCACACGCATCGTCTCTGGTTCCTTTGAGCGAACTATCCGAGTATGGGATGCACGCACTGGCAACACTGTCGCTGAGCCATTTGAGGGGCATACAAATTCGGTGCGGTCAGTTGCATTCTCCCCCGATGGCGCATGCGTCGTTTCTGGCTCCGATGATCAAACCATCCGAGTATGGGATGCACACACCAGCAACACCATTGCTGGACCATTCAAGGAGCACACAAATTCAGTCCTATCAGTGGCATTCTCCCCTGATGGCAAATGTGTTGTCTCTGGCTCCTCTGATCAAACCGTCCGAGTATGGGATATATGCACTGGCGACACTATTGCTGGACCATTCAGAGGGCACACAGATTGGGTTAGGTCAGTTGCATTCTCCCCCGATGGCAAATGCATCATCTCTGGCTCCTCTGATCAAACCATCCGAGTATGGGACGCACGTACCAGCAACACCATTGCTGGACCATTCAAGGGGCATATAAATTCAGTTCTGTCAGTTGCATTCTCCTCTGATAGCACACGCATCGTCTCTGGCTCCTCTGATCAAACCATCCGAGTATGGGATGCATGCACTGGCGACAATGTTGCTGGACCATTCAGGGGGCACACAAATTCGGTGAGATCAGTTGCATTCTCCCCAGATGGCACACGCATTGTCTCTGGCTCTGATGATGGAACCATCCAAGTATGGGATGCACACACCATTGCTGGACCATTCAAGGAGAACTCAGGTCCAGTCATGTCAGTTTCATTCTCTCCTGATGGCACACGCATTGCATCTGGCACCAATGATGGAATCATCCGAGTTTGGGATGCACACACTGGCAACACCATTGCTGGACCATTCAAAGCACATACAGATCCAGTCAGATTAGTTGCATTTTCTCCTGACAGCACACACATCGCCTCTGGCTCCAATGAATCCTCCAATAATGGAACTATCCGAATATGGGATGCAAACACTGGCAACACCCTTGTTGGACCATTCAAGAGGCGCACAAATTTTCTCAGATTGCTTGCATTCTCCCCCAATGGAACACATATCATCTCTGGCACTGAGGATGGAAGCATCTTTGTATGGGATGCACACACCAGCAATACTGTTGCTGGACCATTCTTCAAAGGCCATCCAAATTCAGTCCTATCAGCTGCATTCTCCCCTGATGGCACACGTATTGTGTCTAGCTCCTATGATCAAACCATCCGGGTATGGAATCCACACACCGGTGAGACTATTGCTGGACCCTTCAAGGTCGGACACACAAATTGGGTCACGGTCAGATCAGTTGCATTCTCCCCTGATGGCACATGCATCGTCTCTGGCTCCACTGATCAAACCATCCGAGTATGGGATGCATACACTGGCAAGACCATTGCTGGTCCATTCAAGGGACACACACAGTCAGTGAGGTCAATTGCATTCTCTCCCAATGGCACATGCATTGTCTCTGGCTCCGATGATCAAACCATCCGAGTATGGGATCCACGCACCGGCGAGACCATTGCTGGACCATTTAAGGGGCACACAAATTGGGTCAGGTCAGTTGCATTCTCCCCCGATGGCACACGCATTGTCTCTGGCTCCAATGATGGAACTATCCGAGTATGGGATGCACACATCAGCGACACCGCCGCTGAAACCCCCAATGACATCTCTGCCCATCCTTCTTCACTATCTTATAGTGATGTTCTGTCCATAGGACCATTCAAATTTGAGCAAGATGGATGGGTGATTGTGCACAATGTTTTATTTTTCTGGATATCTCCCCAGTTTCATTCCCAGTTGCCCTATCCTTATAACACACTTGTTATTGGTCCTCATGGCACCACTTTTATTGATTATCGCGACCTTTTCATTGGAAAGACATGGTCCGGCTGCTATCTTCCCTAACAATCCTTTAACTAAAGCCATTACTGTATGCTTTGCTACACTTTCTATTATCAGTACTGTTGAATCTCGAATACATATTCAGAAATTCCGATCTACGGTATTTCCTCTTCACTGTGACCTCTACATCGCATTGTATGCATCCAGCTGCAAAGGACATGCTTATTGACGGTACAGAGGACAAAAAAACGGTTGAGATTCGGAATTACTCACTCGTTGTAATCCTTACCTGGAATGTCCGAATCCCACCCTCACCATAGTCTTTCTGTAGTCCAGGGGGCAGTCAAACAATTCAGTGGTATATGGAATTCCTTTGAATTGGAAGGTACTTATACCTTGGAAGGAAGGTGACTGGATATGATGTACGCGGCACTGGGTGTTTTGGTGGATGACTTTCATACGTCGTCTTGAAAGTATGAGGATTCCGGGCATTTAATGGGTGGGTCGATGAGATAATGATCGCCATCGTGGGTTAACGACGTTAATAACACAAGAATTGGAGGAGTATTTAAATGTATTCCTGAATGTACCGATGTTATTTTTTCATGAACACGCACTGAGCGATTACACACATTTTTTTCAAGTGGTTACGGGTCTAGAGGGTAGTTTACGAACCACTAATGTGATCTGGAGAATGTTTTCTGAGGTAATAAATATAAGGGGCGCTTCTTGGCGCTTTGAATCCATGAAGATCTAGTACACTAATTTTTCTTACCTGGTTGGAAAACCGTTTGTGGTTCCAAATGGTGTAGAGAGGGGCAAGCAATGTTTGTCACTAGATATAAAGGAGGGTCAGGATACACCAGAAGCATTGCTAAGGATGAAGCACACTGGCTTCGATCTGTGCCGACGTGGAAGATATTACCTATAGCAATGATATAAATGCATTGTGGGCTGGCTGAGAGAAAGAAAAATGATGGACGTACACTTTCAAATTGGTACGACGCATCGGGGGTTCAGAAGGAAGGTGGGGTCATTTCCCTGGATTGTGTGGGAATCTAGAGACACAAATGCACCAGAGATCGACATCGACGGGATGAATACATGCTGTAAGTTGAGAATAGGAACCCAGCGTATAACGCCTTCTTCTCCCTGAACTCCAAATCGAATGAAAACTGCACCCGCAGCAAAGCACCATATGCAGAAGGGCGCCATGAATACTAAATTACCGCGAAGAGCAGCTAGAAAGGCGTTGAAATCGAAGATGAATGTCCAAGACAGAAATATCTGCCACGAGCGAGACATGGATGCTAAAGAGGAATTGCGCATCAGGAAGTGATCTATTAATCAAAACTGGAAAAAGGCCCCGGGAAGCTCCCCTTATGTCTGTGCGAAAATAGCATATTTGAGGGGCCGAAAATCGCGATATTCCTCTCCATTTTTAGCATATTTGAGACCAATTTCCAACATTTTTACGATATCCTTGTCCACTTTTAGCATATTTGAGGCCACGTGGAAGGAAAAAAAAATCGAACGGGACAGTCCCTGGTGGCGCAAATGGCGGGGCAAAATCGTTAAAACTTAATTGCAAACATATCCCATTGCAACAGCAGATCGCGCTTGGGACCTGGGTTCCTGCCACTGGCCAGTAGTTCCTGGATAACTTCAACATGGACAACGCTGACACTCACGCAAGAGCCTACTAGGCTCAGCTTCGGGAAAACTCCGAGTCGAAAGAGGGTAGCCAATGTACTTTCAAGGCTCACTATACGCATTCCTGGAGCCGGCGGTGCGGCGAAATAGTTTTACAAAAAATGTCACTTTTTGGCAGGGTCACGCGCGGTCACGTCGTGGGAATGTGACATCCTTTTCCACAATAGCATATTTGGGAGCGAAAAAATAGCATATTTGAGGCCGTTTTGGGGGTATTTCGACGCACAGACATAAGGGGAGCTTCCCGGGGCCTCTGGAAAAGATGAGAGGAGATAGTAAAGTTAGATTCATCACGTAGTGATTATCAGTCTCCTGATGTATTGACTCAGTCGTCCCAACCTGAAAGACACCAGCACTGGGAGGACAAGAGTAAGGTATTGGAAAGGAGAAGGCCTCACTGCTGTGGTGGGACAATTCTGAGGTGGGGTCAAAGTGTCAGGCACATTGTTTACGACGCCAAATAGTTGTCAAAATGTCACGTGAGCTTCTCCTTTCCTCGACAACTACAAACCCTTGGATGTCATTGGAAATGGCTCCTTTGGTATCATCCGCAAAGTTGGAACTAGTCTCCCTGGCCGTGCTCCGCGCGGTTGGCCAATTTGTGGATTAAATCCCGGTTCGGAGACGACAAAAAGGGGAATGTGAATGACTCACGAGAAATACAATGGTCATGCAAGAGATGAGTGCGGTGAAGATCAACGTTGGAGAAAGGACAAACAGGGAATAACTTGAAAATGTGGCCGCGACTCCGACGAGAAAAAAATATCTTAAATAAAATAAGAGCGCTGGAGAAAATTGGCTAGTGCAACACTCTCAGATGTATACATATATCGAGGATATAAAAATAACAGATGCTCTTGAACCTTATCGGGATTACAGATACTGTACATATTTTGAGCCTAAATTACTGAAGAAGATTGGAAGGAGAACAAGAATTTACACCAAAAGAAACTTCACTTTTCAACCTGAATAACAGTTGAAACAATTGCCGCCCACTTCAGAATATCTGGTATTTCTGCTGCCATTGGTTTTCCACCACGGGTGGCTTGACTATTGAAAGGCAAATTTTCCTGAATAAGGCTGTCAAAATACGCTGGACGAGTAGAAAGGAATAGTTTGAAAAATCCTAGATCTTTCGTCTCTCCCTCTGGAAGCGTGAACTGCCAAGGGGAGGAACCCCCATCGCCGTATCCTATAGTCAGACGTGAACGAGGAGGGAGGGCTGCATCTACACGCGTCGTCAAGCTGCCTGCACCAGCACCAAATGGAGGCGTGTACCAGTCAACTATAATTTCGTGAAAAACACGGAAAGAAGGGATGATTTACCAATAACTTACTTATCGTCAGGTCAGTGGGGTCAAAATACAGCAAATATGGGTAGAGCGTCAAGTCAGTTTGATTGAAAATTGTCATTCCCAGCCTCGCGTTCTCGTTCACCACTATGGTCGCCGGTTCCTCCGCGATGAGGTTCTGCCCTGTGGGCGCGAATGCCATAAGGTATCGGTCCGATAGATCTTCCTTAAGCTCCTTCAATTCCATCCATACGTCGTTCCCGAAATCATCTGGTGACTTCCGTGTAAGATGGTAGTAGAAATGCACTGTGGCCTTTGCTACTGCCTGGATCGTGTCAACATCCGTCGCTGAGACGGTGTGGCGAATTCGCGAACCGATGATCGGGGTGACGAGGCTGTTGTACCGGTCGAAATATACTTTGCCATCCTGAACAGTTAGCTGGAGGTCGCACACTTCGACGCTGTCCACAAGTTGTACAGAGAGGGTGTTGTGCAGCTCGGATGGGAGGACACTCTCCAACCATGCCATATCGGTAGAAAATAGAGAAATGCGATATGCGTCGGTCTCGACGAGTCTACAGTAAAAGAGGAAGGGAAGTCGGAATGGTTCCTCCCCGTCAGGAAGATCGAGCTTGGATGTGAATGTATCGACAGAAGTCACAACAAGATATCCCATGCTTGGGTTGGGGCGGATTAAAGTATCGATAAGGTTAGTCGCGTGCACCGAGAAACGAGAGCCAACTGTTATCCCCTGTGCAGATCCAGCATGGAGCGTGATAGGCCCATCCTTGACTCTTTTCGTCAGAAAGTAGTATCCAGCACTGCCAATACCTCGGTTGTTGAATAATCGCCGATTCACTCCCGCGCCTTCACAATGCGGCGTTTGGCTGAATCGTCGCTGCTTCAGTTTGAAGATTAAGCGAGTAGATTATATACTTACTTGGGTGGCATCCTCATTTTGTGCATTAACGACACGTATGTGAGTGTGTTGAACTCGTCGCTTTTAAGGACCTTCATGAGACTCATAGTAAAAAGGCCGCGATGCTCTCGAGGACTTTCAAAGGCAAACTGATCCCGTCCACAAGCAGCCAGGAGAACATGTGAAGCATGAAATTTGCCTGAAAATCCAGCAGCGACTCCTCCCCCTCTGACTTCGCGAGACCAGATACTCTGGTCCGAGGTGGGTTTGAGCTTTGGAGGTTCAGAGATCCGCCGTATCACCAATTCTGAATCGCCGCGATTTATTCCGCCAGAGCTGCAGCAGTCCAGAATGAGTGTCTATGTAAACATAAGATGGCTTAATCAACCGTGAATGGTTAGAGATTGCTACTCACCAGATTATTTCCTTTGATGTCGGATATATGATTCAATAACATCGATATAGTTCGATCTGGGATTCCTTTAATGACTTCCTCGGGTACTTCTCCAGGAATGCAAGACGTCGAAGGCATGCCGATATCACTTGGGCAAAGCATCTCGATTTGCCCAGTAGCAGTGACCCAATCATCCCATTCCTTGGGTTTGGTGGTCTGTGCACCATGACCAGCGAAATAGAAAAGGATGGAAGCTTCATCCTTCTTGTATGTTACATCGTCCCGAAGCCAGTAGAAGGATGTGATGATGGCCTCGCGTGTGGCCTCTTCATTCCGCAGGCTCCGAATGTTATTCTGGGGTACCTTGAGCTGTTCTGTAAGGAATTCTTCAAATGCATCTGCATCTGCTACGGCGCCCTCCAGATCATCGTATTCTAAAGACAAGTATCGATTTACTCCGATGACGACGGCTAGGATTGGAGTAAGCCTTTCACTGGCATAACTATTCGTTAGTGTGAAAATTGAGGTCATGGTCAAAAGCTAACCTAGAAAGTGTAGGAGAAGTGGGGCTCCTTTGAGTTGCCTGGTTAACACAATGACGATCAGGGTGAAAGATCAAAGGAAGACGTACTGGATATCTTGGGTGGGCATGGATAGAATGAACCGAAGTCGAAGGTTTCTAAACTGCAGGTGGTGGATACTAGTAAACCTGTATTCGAATTCTCATTGCTCAAAAAGGAACGGTTTATCTCAAGATCAGATGTCGTTGGGGCCAGAACAAGAAATGGGGAAAAAGCGGTGCTACGGTGTCTTTGCACAATACAAATAAATCAAGAAGACAGGGGCTGTTCCTGGTTGTTCCGGGGCGCAGTACTTAACCATGACTTGAACCACAGCCTGATCTTAGTCTTCTATTATGTCGCAATACGAGAATATCCTTAATGTTCTCTCCAAGGATCCCATATGGTCGTCGGATCATGAACAAGTGAGTCTATTCAACGATCGCGTTATTTGATATGCCCAAACAAGAGACCCGAGGCGATTTTAGAGCCGTTCCGCTTTATAACATCCAATCCAGGCAAGGAAATACGCGGAAAGCTCATCGAAGCGTTTAATATCTGGCTCAATGTCCCCTCAAGCAAGCTTCAAGTCATTGGAAAGGTCGTTAATATGTTGCATGCTGCCAGTCTCATGTGAGGTGCCTCCTCATTCATCTTGGCCAGATGCTGAGCGCGATGGATCAGGGTCGACGACATTGAGGACGATTCCCAGTTGCGAAGGGGCCAACCTGGTGAGCCGAGATGTTCAACTCTCTAGACATTTTGGACATTGAATGGCACTTCTTCCAGTCACCCACAAAATATACGGAATTCCACAGACGATAAATACAGCTAATTACGTGTATTTTCTGGCCTACCAGGAGCTCTTTGCACTTCGCAGTGCTGGGACCTTGACACCACCCCGACGGCCGCTTGACGCGCTTGTTACTGGTGATTTGCTTCCGCTATTGATTGGTAACCATTCTAATACCTGGTGAGGCAGACGAGCTGCTATCTTTACATCGTGGTCAGGGTCTGGAGATTCTCTGGCGTGACTCGCTCCGATGTCCATCCGAAGAAGAGTACATCATGATGGTTAATAATAGTATGTGATTCACTCACTTCGAGTTCTCATTTTGCTAATTTCGCACAGAAACTGGCGGCCTCCTTCGGATTGGAATCAAGCTTATGATGGCCTGTTGCACAACGAACGTTGATGTGTGCGTTTGTCCCTCATTATCCAATGATCCTTTTGGCTAATCAAACCTATTAGAGACTATGTCCCTCTTGTGAACTTGATCGGCGTGTTTTTCCAGATTCGTGATGATCTCATGAACCTGCAGAGCACTGAGGTAGTGCGTTTTCCATATTCCCCTTGATCGCCGTGCCTCACATTGTCTTCGACCCATAGTACACATCAAATAAAGGTTTCGCGGAGGACCTTTCAGAGGGAAAGTTCTCCTTCCCAGTCGTCCACGGCATACACGCTGACAAGTCAAATAGAGAGGTCCTCAGTGAGTTGGCTCCATTCCACTTTTTTTTCTTGGGCTGACCTAGACGGCTCCAGATGTCTTACAAAAGCGGCCGACGACACCAACGCTCAAAATCCACACCATCAATTACCTGAAAAACACAACAAAGTCATTTGAGTATACGCTATCAGTTCTTGCTAGCCTTGAAACACAAACAAGGGCGGAGATCGCGAGGCTTGGAGGGAATAAAGGTCTGGAGGCGATTATGGATTTGCTCCATGTGGATGAGAGTAAATTCTCTTGAATCCCAGCGGTTTCATTGTGTAGCTCTTGAAGAGCCCACAGACCCTATCAGAGGAAAACGGATATTACCCCGAGTTGCTGACTAGTGTGATTCGGTCCTGCGTCAAGTTTTGTCGGACGCAGACACTTATTCTGTCGACCCTTCAACAAGGTTCTGCTCTTAGTGAAGTTTCCCGAGAGCCTTATTAATAAGTTAGACGGTTTGTCGTTTTTAAAGAGGATATTAGGAGTGATGTGACCAGAAGTTTCGCTGATGCTCCGATCGCGAACCGAAGAGTAGTCCATTTAATTAAATAAACCCCTTCACTGCACTTGCTTCAAATCCACTGGCCAGCTGTCAAACGGAGGCCAGGAGATGGGACTCAGTGAACGCAAGGGAACTTTAATCAACTGGGCACGAGCTCTGGATAAAAAGGCACGCTATCTAACTCAAGACAAGGACGAGTGGGCAGATGGATTTAAAGAACTCAAGCGAGAAATAGTATGTCCATCGCTACTCTCTTATACCGTTTTTTTTTGTTTGCACTGACCAAACCGTCCTGTCCACATGTAGAGCTACTTGTTTAGAGACATGGTTTCCCTTAATGACGATCTCAAGGCTAGAAAGTATCCCGAAATCGCTCCCACCACTTTTGTCCAAGAGGTGGTTCGCATCATTCTCCTAGCGTCTAATAAGCAGATATCTATGGAGGAAGCCCGCCTGCAAAGCATCGCGTTGATGCATCCGCCTGACTCTCTGCGGGCCATCTCTACCAGCAGCGACAGTGAAACATTGGACCGACCGCTGGGGGTAAGCACCCTCGCTTTCCTTTCTATCCCCTCTAACCACTCACCCTGGTGCATAGCTTCCACCACAGATTAAATCCAACATTGGGCTTGCTACTGACATGCAATCGCATACTAATGGTAATCTTGACCCTCAACCACTTGAGCAGAAGAAACATTCA
>Ga0307509_10007600_pt1 | contig 14105 bp, 14 predicted proteins | sample 10_EM_MG_FD_202245 | JGI IMG/M metagenome (GOLD analysis project Ga0307509, IMG submission 202245) | Populus trichocarpa ectomycorrhiza microbial communities from riparian zone in the Pacific Northwest, United States - 10_EM | ecosystem: Host-associated > Plants > Roots > Unclassified | place... | reverse complement strand
CCCCATGGGCCTTTAGAAAAGGACGGAAAAATGAGAGGCATGCGGGGTATAGGGGGAGATGGTATTACCAGGTGATACAGGGAGATATGTATGTAATACATGAGGGAGAATATTTTTTGCTGATGTTTGCGTGGCTCTTGTTTGTCCATACCTCGATTCTGTACGTGAGTTGCGGTAAGATCAGTCCCTTGATAAGCATCCGGGTGCACCAGGTGTTCAGGCCTCCGACCTGGTATCTTGCCGTCAGCGCACCAATTGCCCTTCCTGTTATGGGGGCCTTGTTGATCCAGGTTCAGACGTGGTGCAACCATTTCCAGTCTCGCGTGATGAAGTCCCCTAGCCACCTGAGTTCTTCTCTCTGTGGTATGAAGGTCGTTCCGATCATGGGGCGTATCCAGTTCTCCGCCCTGGTTTGGATGTGTATTCCTTCCCCTTTCAGGAGCGAGAAGTCGTACCCACCTTCTTTGGCTTTGCTTGTCAGCTGGTTTATGGTATCCTGGTGTTCAGCTTAGCCTTTCCTGTTCGTATCATAAGTGGTGGCCATTATTATGTCGTCCAGGTATGACAGGATGATGGTGCCCGGGCTAGTGTCGATAGTAACCATGTTCTTTATGCTGATAAGGAAAAGAATTGGTGAGAGCGGTGACCCTTGCAGGGTGCCCCTGTCTGTTCTAAAGTACCGGGAGGTTCTTGCATTAAACCGGTAGGCTGTCTGTCTCCTGGATCCCTAGTTTCTTACCCATTGCGCCAGGTGTTTGTTCTTTTGGCCTATTATATCACATGTTCTGCTGAGTCTCAGGTGGTCGAAGCCCCCTTCCACGTCCTGTGTGGTAAGGCATATGTTCCTGTGCTTGTTGTTATTGACGAAAGTGTCCAAGGCTTGTATCGCGTCTGTTGTCCCATAGCTTTTTCTTCCGCCGTACATGTTGTCCGGTAGGATCTTGAGGTTAGCCAGTCCGAGGGTGATTATTCCTTCCATCAGTTTTGCTAGGATGGACTGTAGCTGTATTGGCCTCCAGCTTTTCGCTATTGTGTAGGAGGCTTTTTTTGCTTTCGGTATAAGGATAGTGAAGCTGGTTTTCCACTGTTCCGGCATTCCGTTTTTAATGAATTGGTTGATCATCTTGCTGAACATTTCCTTCTTGGTTTTCCACAGGAGCCTTAGTAGTCTTGTAGGAATTCAGTCGGGAGTGACTACTGCCCCGTTGGGGGAGTTGTTTAGGGCTGTCTGGATGCCACCTTCATCCATATCAGGGTCTGTAGCTGTTATCCTTTCTGGTTTCCCCCTGGTGTATTCTCTGTCATACAGGGAATTCTGGATTTCTGCCACAATGTGGCCATGTTCGGCTGCCATAGTATTGTCTGCTCTTTGGAGGGCCAGTATGGGGTGTTTTGTTGCTCTAAATTTGACAGTCCTAAAGCATCCGGGGTGGGTTTCTTCCTGCAGGGCCCTTTTGTTGGCCTCGATCTTCGCTTGCGCGATGGCTTTCCTGAAGTTCCTCTTGGCTTCGACGAGGTCCTTTCCTCCGGTTCGCTCTGCAACCATTTACAGTATCATTTTTCTCATGTTGGCAAGATCTTTATTCCAGAAGGCTTAGGCCTTTCTGGTGGCTCTGCGGGTATGCGCTAGGATTATTCTGATAAGGTTCTCCTGTAGGTGTATGAGGTCGCTGTCGTGCTCGTCCAACAATGTGAGCTTGGCTTCGATCTTTCCCCAGTCTGCTTTGTCGAATCTTAGCAGTTTCTCCATTGTTTCCCGCCAGACCAAATTGGTTTTGACTTCCAATGCTCTGTTCTCAGTAGAGGCTATGATCCTGTGTTTGACTTTCACTTTGCACCTGGGGTTTGCGATAACGAGGTTGATGGTTGAGCTTGAGTGGTTTTGGTTGGTTAGGGCGTACGTTATATCGTATCTGTTGACCACCTCTAGATTTGGCCTTTTGTCCAGCCATTCACTAAGGAGGTTACCTTGGGTGTTGCTTTTGTTCCGCCTACCACGTGTTGGAGATGCCATTCAGGTTCTCAATTATGATGTTCTTGGTTCCCTTGTGCTATTTGTTTTGTCCATCCCAGTTTTTTGCTGTTGGTCTCTGGTAACCTATCGTCATTTCTGTTCCTGCAGTATTTAAAGTAACAAAATGAGAGGTTATACGGTCAATCACAAACATATTAACATATTCGTTCTTAACATATGTGGCGCATCCGTATTTTTCGGCTTCTGTGCTAGTGTATCATGTAAATTCTTTAATCTCCATCCTGTCAGGATTTTCCAGCGGGCACTCGGCAAGTGAGATAATCTTTGGTTTAAGTTTCAGGGAGGACATAAGTAACTCAGTGAGCACGTTCATCGACCCGCTGATATTGTAGTATATAATATCAGTGGTCGCCATAATTATTTATTGGGGTTGGAGTTGGCCGGCTCTGCCAGTGCTTTGCCTTTTTCAGCGGTTGTGGGGCTTCGGGCTCTGGTACTTGTGGGGCAGTGTCTATCTCCAGTAAAGTGGGATGTCTTATCGCAGTTTACACATCTCCTAATTGTGTGTAAACACGAGTTTCCCTTGCCTGCCATGCAGTATAGGGAGCTGCACATCTGGTCCTTGGTGTGGTGTTGGTTGCCACAGTATTTGTTGATGGAGGGCATTCTGCAGTGGGCCCCCTGGTTGCTGTATTGAAGGCACTTCTCGCAGGGGGTTGAGGCGTCCTTTCGAATGTATTTTGAACACTACACCTTAGTCCGTATACTGCTATAGCTGGGTAGGGCTTCCTGAGTTCATTCGTGAGCCATTCATATGCCTCTACGGCCCGTATAATGGAGGATTATTCTTTGTTCTCTGCTTCTAGTGCCAATACGGACTTGATCCATTTTGGTCTGTCTCTGAGTCTCAGCTCAGGGTTGAAGGCTGTGAGCTCGTTTTCTAGGTCGGTCCACACCCTGGGGTCAATGTTCCATTCCTCGGGTGTCCAGTGCCTGTCCCCTGACGTTGCTAGGGGAGTGCTGTTTGTGGCGATGTTTGCCGTGGGGGTATCGAGTCCGGTGTTGAACCCGAAAATGCCAGAGTCGTTGAGGGCTTTCGGCATGCCTTTGATGCTGGCTAGGGGTGGTTCCGCTTCCAGGTCTCCGACAGTGGTGAGAACCAGGTGGTCATTTCTGTTGTATTCCGCATACGTGAACTTGGTACCGTTTGACGCAATATTGATTGCGTCTGTGATCTTTGCAGGTGTGCAGCTGCTAGTCTCGACCCTTCTACCTTTTTCAACAGACTTTATTAGCAGCCTGTGTTGTCTGGTGTGTGGGGTCAAGGGGGCGGAGGGGGCGCCTATCCTTCCCTCCCGTGGTCCTGGGAATGCGTTCCTTCTCCTAGTCTATACTAGTTTAAAACAATCTGTGTTAATACCGGCCGCCACGATAGCAGACCAGACTTCCTGCTTCTTCTCCTTAACCGCCTCTTTGTCATTTCCTCTTGGGGCAGGGGCAGTGGCGGGGCTCTGGGCTGGAACTAGGGCTGGCGTTGGGGAAGAGGGGTTAGGGTTTTGAGCTAGGGGGGGTCTGGCTTTTTGGGTGGCCGGGGGGGCATAATTGTCCCTCCTGGGTGGCGTTCGGTTCCTAGCTCGTGTGATCGAGGTTCTAATGCGTTCTTCCATTTCCATCATCTGTTTCTCCATACTGTCCTCGAGGACCACCATGTAGTTGATGAGGTCCTTGCGGGTGGCCGCGCCGTTGAGCAAGTCCTCAGAGAGTCCTGTGTATTGCAGGGTCGCCCCCTCTTTGTCCAAAGTTGGCAGAGGTCAATTGTCACTAGTCCTTCTTCGGGGATTGTTCAGATGCTGCTGCCAGCTTCTGAGAAGGTGTCGGGGATTTCCTTTAGTGACCAGATCCTGGCCACGGGGCAGGAGAAGCCTACACTCTGGGCTGTCTTCCCTTTGGGTTGCTGGGAAGCTGTATCTGACCAGGAGGATGCAAACCTGGTGGGGGAGGGGAGGGGGCTATGGGACGTTGGGTATGGCAGAGACAGGTCTGAAAAGGCAGTGAGATTGGAGGATTGTGTCTCCGTATGGGTGTGTTGACTGTCGCCGAGGCCTGACCTCCCAGTGTTTTGACCGTTTCCCAGGTCCATGGGGAGCTCAGGTGCTGAAGACTCTGGTATGTACGAGATCAGCGCTTGGGAGGAGAGGGGTTCGTTCGTGGTGCCCATGACCGTATGCTCAGCTGGCTGTGAGTCGGGTATTTGGACTGTGGTCTGGCTTTCGGGAGTGGGCTGGTATGAGGAGGCCATTGCGGCGAGCTCTGCCAAAGCCTGTGCGTCAACCGTGTTTGCTCTTTTATCTCTCAAAATGGAGGCCAGAGCTGTTTGAAAGCCCATTGGGCGGGGGCCTGGTGCGAGGACGGGTGTGTCAGGACCGGCTTTTGAACCTAGGTGTACAAAGCGCATAGTTGTACAACCCAGTTCCAGCCGGACATCAAGGAAGGTACTTGCGGGGACGACGGTACGGGTGAGGAGGTTTGCACCTTTGTTTGGGCACTCGGAGGCATGGATGATGGAAAATCCAGTACGGAGACAGCCTCTGAGGGTCATGCCAAAGGGGGATCCTGGGTTGAGGAAACAAGGTCAGGCGGGGCCAGGGGCAGGGGAAGGTGAGTTCTGAGCCCTGGGTTCCCCCTGGGCTCTCTTAACAGAAGAGGTAGACATGGCGAGGAGGAAACAGTCAGTTCCTGAGGTTTGCAATTGTTTCCTTGGGTGTTTGGAAGCCTTAGGATAAGCGAGCCTGATTGGCTGCCACACATAAGGGAGGGAGGTGGTGAGAAAAGCGATGAGTAGTAAACTTCAGGAAAATCCTGGCTTTACAAGAGGGAATAGTGTGTTGGCAGAGGCAAAAATGAGATGTGAGGAGATTGTATGCAGGATGCAATGGGGTGAAAGTTTTTCAGCTTGCTATAACGGATTTTCCTCGAAAAGTAAGAAAGTCATTTTTACCTAACCCTATTTTCATTCATTCTACGCTAATCAACTAAATGACACTAAGCGCGTCCGAGGACACTGTCCTCTGGCCTGACCCCCCTGAACGAAACCCACCACCCGGCCAAATGCCTAACTATCAACCGCTTACCCGCCATTGTCTCCGGTAACGACACCAACCACGCACCAATTAAATCCACCCAGGGCCATCACAGCCGCATGCTGCGCGGTCTGCAGAAACCTCTGACATTGAACAGCGTGTGGAGAAAGCACACACGCGGAGGAGACAGTCACCCCACACAAGCCAAAAACATAATCACTACCGCCGCCAAAAGCCACCTCGTGTACCCACCCCCACAAAAGAAACCCACCTGGGAAGGAGATCCCAATCAGGCAGGAGGAAGACACAGTTGCAATGGCTGCATGCGCCTTCCACCAGACCAGTGATTGAACCAATCCCACCGTGCCGCCGCACACCACACCAAAATTAGCCCAAAGCCAAAATGGAGGGTGTGAAATTCGGGGTCTCTGGCATGCCCCACTCTCTGGGATAGCGAAGGGGCCAGAGGAGATCATTGTTGACTCAGCAGCAACCAGCCTCTAAGAGGGCCCAACTATCGGAATCGTGTTCATGTCTGAAAGTGCAGCCTCGAGGGCACGGAACTCACAGGGACGATGGGGGGGTTGACCACGAGGGCCTAAAGGAGTCCACCCCTACTGCAAACCGTTATCCCAGCCATCTGAAGATCAAAAGAGAGAGGAAGTAAAGTCCAGAGTTAAAGACATGAAGCCATCGTCAGAACGGCAACAAGGGCGTTGATTGGGCGATCCCCCCTAGCCCGCAAAACACGACAAGTCGTTTTTACAATCGTCAGGCAAAAAGGAGTACAGGGGTTGATCGTGCGGTTGGGCCCTGACCATAAGGTCGTGGGGATCGGGGTTTTTCCTCATTGTGCTTGAAGCGAATCGAGGTTGTTTTGCTGTCGCGTTTTTTACGCCATATCTCAAGATGCATGCGAATCCGATTTTTTTAAAAAATTGTAGTTTACAACCACCTTCCACCGTTCCCCGCTTTACTGTACTCTATCTTCCAGTTGTGATAAATTGACCCCACTTCCGTGAATGCTCGTCATCCCCGCACACGTTTTCCAAGACCCCACCATGCCCGAGAGTGGACATCTCTGCCTCGTCGCGTCCACCCGGAATTCGTGGTGTTTGACCCCGCGTTACCCCACGCTCCACTACAACAAAGCGAACCCTCACTCCTCACCCCTCAATCTCTCTTATGCCAATGCCCACATTCTCTTTTCCTTGAGCCCCCACTTGATCTCCAACCTTGATATCATACCACTTTTTCTCCTTTCATACCCTTCGTCCCTGTTCTGCCACCCTCCCGCTCACCCCTGGGCCCGCCCCACCTTACGCCATCATCATTCGTGTCTCTCTTGGTCCACCTCCTTCCCGACCGCCTTTCCAATATTCCTTACCTTTCCGCTTCTGCATACCTCTAGAAACCCAAATGGACGTTAGCAATTCAAACTTCCGGCAGCTCTTGCCCGACATAATCAGCAGCATCGATAACTCTTGTTTTGGTTTGTCTTTCACCTGCTGCCGCGATAGTTATTATACATCTAGACCGCTGACTTACTCCAACTTCTTAGTGGCCATTGATCTCGAATTGAGCGGAATACACAAAACTTTCGGGCCGCGCAATGCTCCGCTAAACAGAAAACAGAATCTTGAAGAACGATACCAGGAAGTCAAGACAGCAGCTCAGAGGTTCCAAGTGCTACAGCTTGGGCTATGTGCAGTGTCTTACGACCAGGTGCATGGTCAGCTTCCTCCTTCGTGATCCCCGGGCACTCTGTCTCCAATTCTAACGCTCAATCAGAATCCTACATTTGCCGGCCATTCAACTTTTTTGTGAATCCTAATTCTGAACCAAAGTTTGGCCTGGATCGTGAGTACGTTGTGCAGGCAAGCGCTATCGGCTTTCTTCTAGAGAGCGGCTTTAATTTCAATTCTACATACACCTCGGGGATCCGCTATTTGAGTCGTAGGGAGGAACGGTATGTGATTGAGAGGGAAAATCGCTTAGCCCAAGAGTTCAAGGAAGATATTCTCGTTGATGACGCGTCCCAACAATTTGTTAGGTGTTTTCCTTCTGGTATATTGATTTCTCTCTGACATGCGCTTTCTTCAACAGGTCAAGGATTTTATCGCCGAGATTCAAGAGTGGGTGGATGATCCGAATGTACACTTTCTTCCACCAGCCCCCACCTTTAGCCGTTTGTTAACCGATGTGGCTTCAGCCTACTTTCGATTTTGTCAACATCTCAACCGTTGGCCAAGGAGTCAATAGTTATCAAAAACGACTCATACATCAAGTAGTCAGAAAGAAATTCCCTCATCTTCAGACTCTGGGTAGGCCAAATTTTGTCCAGGTGATACGGACTGACCCAGCCGCCGAAAAGATGAAGCGTGATGAGCGTAGAGCTCGTTTTGAAACCGATGTTGAAAGAGGAATTGGCCTGCGACACATAATCGATGCTCTTTTTGCTTCACGGAAGCCCCTCGTTGGTCATAATCTATTTACTGATCTGATCAACCTCTATGAGTGCTTTATTGGGCCCTTACCCCTAACCTCAAAAGAGTTTGCGCATATTATACATGAGGATTTCCCAATGTAGGCCCCACCTCTAAAACCTATTCTCAGCCACCTACGGAACTTACGCCCAACTAATGTTGACATACAGCGTAATCGATACCAAATTTATAGCGACCTGCGATACAGAAACGGCAACCTACGGCTCAAATTTACAAGGAATTTGGGACCTTCTCTCCACCCAAGATTATCCCGCAATCCGTATTTCTGACCACCCCCAACCTGTCCCAGGCATATTCTAACGCCGTCTAGAGTTGGACGTTGGATACACTCGTTACGTCACCTCCCGGCTCGCCCACGAAGCTGGATATGACAGCTACAATACCGCTCAAATTCTAATCCGCCTTGTGGGCCGCTATCAAGCATACCTAAACCACCACCTGCAAGTTCAAAATGGTGATCCGCAATCCATCGCGATCAAGCTTCTTCTCGACTATCTTCATGGGCTCGACAGATTCCCGCTCGCAGATCATCGCATAGATATCCCCAAGCGCTTCCCATCGCCAGAGTCAGGCTTCTGGAGGGTCTTCAACAACAAGCTTAGGGTAAATGGTACTCTTGAAGGTTTGTGGGTATTGGGAAATTAAGGATTTATGTGGGAGTAGATTGGTGCTGTACTGCCTGATAGATCTCTGCCCCTCCTGTTGGTCATCCCAATAATTTGTACCTGAGAGCGCGCTTTGGCACCCCCACAGGCCAATTTTGTGTCCTTAGTTATAAAATCCTCAATCTCTCACGGGGTCGGCAATTTCTGACAACCAACCCTCGTTAATACTTCTGCTAGGTTGGTTCAATTTCGCTCTCCATGAAAGGCAATCCAAGCCTCTCGACTTTCCCCTTCGACCATAGGGTCCAGGCTCCCCCAAATCCTAACAACGACCCCATCGTCGAGTGTGAATTCTCGATCGCTTCATTGGTCTTGCACTGCATTACGAGGTACCATACTTCTCATAACTGCTAGAAGCTCTTCTGGAGGCAATCTCTCACCCTAGGCTCTTGACTCGATCCGCGGGCCACGCCACCACTCACCCAATAGAAATATATGATGACTACAGTAGAAAAGAAAAGTAATGACAACAGTCGCTACCCGGCAGTGTATACCGACCAGGGTGTTAGCTTTCCAGCGTCTTACACAATGCCACTACCCCCACCATGTTGTTACCAGGGGAGTCTACTAGCAGTATCTTATGCTATAACATGTTCCCCCGCCGCTCCAGCACTTCCAACCACTGTCTTTGGTTAAACAGACTCCCTGCAACAGCACACAAATGCCGTTGTTCTACTCTCCATAGATCTAGCTCTATCATGTTAGACAACTGATCCCCCGGGGAGTGGGCGGGGTTGTGGAAAATAGGACTTCGCACAACAGTCTACTAGGGAGACTAAGCATAGATTAGGGGGAGATGTTGTATAGATACAGCATAAAGGGTTTCGGGAAGAAGGAAAAGGAGGGGAAAAAAGGTTGTTGGTATTGTATCTCATGAGCCCCAGATGAGATAGCTACTAGCCAAACACTCAAACTCTCTATTGTCCTGCAAGTGGGACTTTGCTCAGATGGTTCTTTTTATCTTTGTTTTCTTTTGATCCTCGGCCCATTGTGAGATCGGTAAACCTTGCTGCCAAATACTGAGGAACGCCCGTAACTGGAGACGATCTGTCAGTGCGTTGAGACAGTCAAAAAAAAACGATCGGTCCCGCTCGCACCCCGACCCCTTCGATACGACAACCTTTTCGAAAATCACAATATTATGCGTGAGTCTACTCGTACGGTATCGACGTGAGGTTGTTTTCTACCAAATTAGGTATGTGACACCAATGCGCCTCTGGCATTGCGTCATACCGCCAAGCCGGCCGAATTTTGCGAGATTTTATGGTACAAGTACCGGTATCATACTTCTATCCACTGCGTTCGGGCCCCCACCACCATCCCTCTCATTAGGTCATCGGCGCCATGAGAAGAGTCGTTGTAACAGGCTTGGGAGCAGTAACTCCTCTTGCTGTCGGTAAGTGCTGCAAACCCCATTACCCGTAGGTCTAGGCTGATTGGTCCAGGCGCTGCTAAATCCTGGTACAGACTAGTGGACGGCCGGTGTGGCATCAGATCCATCAAAGACCGGCCCGAGTTCCATGGCATACCTTGCCAAGTTGCCGCGACCATACCCCTCGGCACATCTCGCGATGGGGGGTGGGATCCTAACGAATGGCTAGAAGGAGGCGATGCACGAAGAATGGCTCTTTTCGCGCAATACGCAATTGCAGCAACGGAAGAAGCACTCGGTGACGCCCGGTGGAGGCCAACAACACAGGAAGAGCGGGAGAGAACTGTATATTACCTTTCGAGGTCTAGGAATCACAGGGAGAGGCGAGAGGGTTAATTATTGGCCATAGGGAGTCTGTTTAGGATCTGGGATCGGCAGTTTAAACGACATGTACGATGCCTCAATGACTTTCTCAGAAGGCGTGAGTAGTGATTTTCTGCTTAAAATCGTCCTAGCTAAGGAAACCTTAGGGCGTCAAGAAATTGAGTCCCCTTTTCATTCCCCGGCTCCTTATCAATCTTGCTGCCGGGCACATCACCATGAAGCACCGTTTCCAAGTTCGTTCTTATTTCTACTCCCTTTCTCTCTCCGTCCCCTAGTGCGACTCTGCTAAGCAATAACACCCCAAGGGCCCTAACCACGCTGTATCCACCGCTTGCACGACGGGTGCGCACTCCATCGGTGACGCCAGCCGGTTCATACAATTTGGCGACGCCGACGTGATGATCGCCGGGGGCAGCGAAGCTTGTATTCACCCCCTCGGGCTAGGGGGTTTTTCCCGACTAAAAAGTCTGTCATCACACTTTAACGGTCACCCTGAGCGATCTTCCCGCCCATTCGACCGTGACCGCTCCGGATTCGTTATGGGCGAGGGGGCTGGAGTCCTTGTGCTTGAAGAGCTCGAGCATGCCCGCGCCCGCGGGGTGACTCCCTACGCGGAACTTCGAGGATACGGATTGTCTTCGGATGCCCACCACATTACTGCCCCACCGGAGAGTGGGGGTGGTGCCTTTCTTGCTATGAAGAGGGCGCTCCAACACGCTCAGATCAAGCCAAAGGACGTCGGCTACATAAACGCTCATGCAACCTCTACCCTACTTGGTGACGTGGCGGAGAATAACGCCATCAAACGGTTGATGCTTGGAGAAGATGGGCACGGAAAGGCTGCTGATGTGAATGTTTCTAGCTCGAAGGGAGCTATCGGACATCTACTTGGTGCGGCTGGCGCTGTGGAGGCGATTTTTGCCATCAAAGCTTTGGATAAGGTTCCCCCCTTGTTCCTGATTCAAGTATGAGGGCTGACGTACGTAGGATCTCCTACCGCCTACATTAAACCTGGAAAACGTCACAGAGGAGTTTGACTGTAATTACGTTCCCCTGAAGGCGCAGAGCAGCAATGTGCGCGTGGCCATTTCGAACAGCTTTGGGTTTGGCGGCACGAACGCTAGCCTTTGCTTCTCAAAGGTTGCCTGATTGAACATTGGTTAGGGGTGGCAGTGATGACACTAGAAGCATGGAGGCGAACCAAGGCTTAAGATTGTACGGATGGGGAACCATTATGTACCAAAGGGTGGGCATCACGAGACGGGTTTACAACCTCCGAATGTGTAGCGGCCCCGGAGCTAGGATCGCGGGATTGTTGATCTTTCACGTGGAGTCATATGGAGTAGGTGGCTAAGGAAAAATATATCAAAAGGCTACCCTGAAGGTCATGGTGGTATCATAGAAGCCACCAATGTCTACAGGTCCTAATGGGAATAGGTATAATACAGCCAACTGAGTGCCAAGAGTGCCAAGGCTCTGAGTGGTACATGTATCATGTGCATCCTATACAACCAACTTCTTTGTGAATAGCAGCCACCAGACAAAAGTCTTCGTGATTGAGAAATGTTTAATTGAGATATTGCTCAATTAGGGGCGCGAGAGGTGGGGTAGTAGTGGGGTTCCCGTTGACTTTTTTTCAACGGTAACCCCGTTGAGCGCATGGCGGCCTCAAGCACAAGGGCGGGCTTCGGTGGCAACATTTACTCGGATTTTATTAGATACTGAGTGATTTTTACCATTGGCACAATCATAGACCCGAGTCTGACCAAAGCTCATATGCAAAGACTGCAGAGTGGTATCTGCAACTGCTATGTGTTTGATAACAAAGTTGACTACTTAGTTCATCTGATTATGAGAATACGGTCATGCATGCAGGCAGGTTTGAATTCCCTCTGCTGAAAGAAGTATTGTGAACCTTCAAATGGGACACAATGGTACTGTAACAGGGGCACTCTATAGGAAGACAGATCCTAAGATTGCGACCGCACCGAAGACTCAAAGTAGAAGTAAGGATCAAAATAAAGATAAAGATATTTCAAAATACAATCAAGCAGTAAAACTTAATATCGTTAAGCCTGAAAGCTTCACTCAATAAGTTCTCTCGAGGATCGTTGGTTATCAGAATAGGAGGTCTCTTGCTTTAGTTAAGTAGAATAATGTCGAGTCAGAGGATACCCGTCAACCATTCTGACCTATCACGAGCACCCTGCTCAGCTCAGGGCAGTCCAACTCACCTGCCTAGAGTGAGCTAACACTCGGAGGCAGTCAGACAACTCGGATATTAACTATTTCCGCGCATAGGAAGTGCTCCCGGTGATGTCTTTCCAACTAGTACATCTGCTTGCGCGAAAACCCTTTCCTATCGGTAGCATGTCAGTGGCCGACTAACATACCTACCGTAGAGATAATATCCATTGGGACTCACTGGCCCAGCGGTGGTTTCGTCTATACAAGCTACACAGTCCATCGGCAAATCTACTTGGCTATACTAAGCTTCTAAACCTGACTGCATGCTCCCACGATAAGAAATCTCCTGCTGCTTGACTGCATGGGCGCTACCCACAGTCAACTATGCGGGACCCTCTTAAATCATGACAAGACTCACACCTCTAGAGTCCACTAATAACCCATAGTAATGCTACAGTTCACAGGGTAGCCTGGGACTGGCATTGGAGTGGTTGTCCTGGAAGCCTTGCAGCTTCCCCGGTCAGCCCCAAGCCCTCTACTGTTAACCATACTACTACCTGGAGGTCAAAGTGTGCCCCCATAGGTGGTTCCCAGATGTTATCCAGGTGGCGCCCCAGGAGGCGGTCATCCTCACACACTTTATATATCCTGCGAACAGCTTCTGGTCGGTTGGACGGCCACAACTCATACGGTGTTGTGGAAGCGTTCCTATGGATCTCTTTTTACTAGGAAGTACACAACTATACAGCCGTACAGTGGTGTGGCGCCCTACCAATGCTGGGGCCACAGGGAGTGTTAGGAATATCCCCTGAAAGTTACAGGAGGTTCGGACCACTCCTGCTCCGTCAGTAGCCCGTTTCGTGCCATATGAAGCGGCCCGATAAATATCTAAGAGCCCCACTACAGTGGCATAACTTTCCCCTAAGTCAGCAGAAGACTTTGTTGGTGAAGGTAGGGTAACTCGGATACCTTAGCAGGGTAACTGGGTCCCCAACGTAGGGTAATCATCTTCCCAAGGTAAGGTAACTTCACTCTGTTATGCCTTTATTCCCTTTGGGAGTCCACGCGACCACATGTAATATTGCTCCAGAGCCCCGTGCAATGTTTACTATGTTTCCTTAACTTTACGCGAACATGCTCTCCGAAGGTTACCCTGCCTGACAGGGTAACTTTGGCTACCTAGATGACCCTGTCTAACCCTATGTCCCCAAGTCGCTTTGTAGACACTTGAACCAACTGATGTCTACTGCTAGTATATTAAGTATACTGGTCTATCCTCACTCTGGTTACCTCTTGATATACCATATGTGCTTGAGTCTCATCCACTCTAGCTACCTATCTATAGGGTCGCTACAGGTACACCAGAGAAATAAGGAGCTCTTAACTGTGCAAGGTAATGGTAGGGTGAGTATTATTAGGGTTAAAGGGTGTTTGCCCTGTGAGAGAAAGTTCACAATTGTTGGCAGGTACTCAGTCTAGGCAATAGATGTAGGCTGCAGATGTTATAAGGCAGGATATCATATAAAAGAGCCTCCAGAGTGTTAGTTAAATCATCACCCATGGAGAAAGAACTCTTATTAGTATAATAAGTTTAGACTTGAAATCTCTGGATCTTCTCTCCTACTGTCGGACATAGCTTCCTAATGTGGTGGTGTGAAGTGAGACCTACCGGAGTGTCCCGGAGGTGCTAGACACGCTAATAGACCTTTGGGCTATGGAAGATATATAGCTACCGCTAGTAGATAGGGAAAGAAAACAACACAAGAAATACACACGCGTTCTCTCCGTTAAAACATCTTTATCTATCACTATATTTCAACAGGTTTTGAGCCCGGCTTAGCGCATCTAAGCCATCCGCATTGCCAGTATTATCACCACCTCCACTGAACCGGGATAATCCTCCTCCCGCAGATCTTAAGGCCTTATCCCTACGCA
>Ga0307509_10007599_pt1 | contig 14108 bp, 19 predicted proteins | sample 10_EM_MG_FD_202245 | JGI IMG/M metagenome (GOLD analysis project Ga0307509, IMG submission 202245) | Populus trichocarpa ectomycorrhiza microbial communities from riparian zone in the Pacific Northwest, United States - 10_EM | ecosystem: Host-associated > Plants > Roots > Unclassified | place... | reverse complement strand
ATCCGACACCTATTACAGATGCCAGTGGGAATCATATCCCAGGTTCGGGTCTCCATTATACTACTACGGTAGATATGTACATAGGAGACCACATGAATAAAATGCGATTTGAAGTCGCAGACATGCCAGCAGGCAAAGTTAATGGTTACCTGCCAATGTCGTGGTTGAAGGACCACAACCCAGATAGCAACTGGGAAAAAAGCAGTTTGAAGTGGAGCTCTGATTATTGTAAAGCCCACTGCCTTAGAAAAGAAAGGCGTATAGAGTTCATCACAGAGGAGGAACTCTTAGCCGAAGACCCAGACAACATCTTTGTCATGGGAATGGCCCTCTATACTGATGAAGACGGGGATGATATCAAGGTCAAAATCCTTCCAGAATATCAAGACTATGCAGATATATTCAGTCAGGAGAGGATAAATGCTCTGTCCGAGCATACTAAATACGATCACCATGTTGAGCTGGTCCCTGATGCCAAGTTGCAAGATGGGCCTATATATCCCTTGTCTAAGAAGGAATTAGACGCATTATGGGATTATATTAAGGAGAGGGAGGATCATGGAAAGATCAGAAGATCTTCTTCGCCAATAGGCGCTCCTATCCTATTTGTACCGAAGCCTGATGGTACGCTTCGGTAATGCGTTGATTACTGAGGGTTGAACAAGATTACTCTTAAGAATAAGTATCCATTGCCCTTGATGAGCGAGCTTAGGAGTAGGCTCGGTAAAGCCACTATCTTCACCAAATTGGATTTGAAGCATGGCTATTATCTTATCCGCATGGCGGAAGGAGAAGAATGGAAGACCGCTTTAAAAGCAGATACGGTCTTTATGAGTACACCGTGATGCCCTTTGGGTTATGCAACGCACCATCAACTTTTCAAAGTATGATCAATGATGTATTCAGTGACATGTTAGATGTTGGAGTCATCGCTTATATGGATGATATTCTGATCTATACGGAAACAGTTGAAGAACATGTCGCCCTAGTTAGGCAAGTCATGGAAAGGCTGAGGAAGGCACGCCTTTGCGTTAGCATTAAGAAGTCAAGCTTCCATCAACGGGAAGTAGAGTTCCTTGTGTATAAAATATCTGATAGAGGAATCTCTATGACAAGTACAAAAGTTGAAGAGATCCGGGCATGGTCAACGCCCGAGAAGGTTGTCAATGTGCAAAGCTTTATGGGCTTTGCCAATTTCTATCGTCAGTTCATAAAAGGTTTTAGCAAGATAGCCAAACCATTAACGGACTTGACAAAAAAAGGTATAAAATGGACGTGGAGTCCCTCATGTCAGGATACTTTTGACAAATTGCAGGAGATGTTTACCACGGGTCCGATTCGCACAGACTTTGATGACACTCGTCCAACTAAGTTGGAAACCGACGCTAGTAACTTTGCGTTAGGCGCCGTATTATCTCAAGTCTGTGTGGATGAGAAATGGCATCCAGTAGCTTTTCATAGTAGGAAGGTCTCGCCAGCAGAGATAAATTAGCACGTTCATGATAAGGAGATGGCCGCAATAGTGGCAGCCTTTAAAGAATGGGCATATATGTTGATGTCGGTTGATGATCAGATATTAGTGTATACTGATCACAAGAATCTAGAGTACTTTAATACTACAAAGACTCTAAACCGTAGACAACATCGTTGGGCAGAATTTCTACAACCGTTCAATTTTAAGGTTATTTATCGAGAGGGACGGTTAAATGAAAAGGGTGATGCTTTGTCGAGGCGTAGGGACTACCGCCCTGAAGGGGGGAGTAATTCCGAAGCTTTTACTTTTTTCGCCCTGGACAGTATGTTCATGAGGAGCCCGTCATCTTGCGACCACAGGTGTTGCAGACAACCTTTCATGAGGCTCTTGTAAAAGCAGCCGATAATGATCAAACCTATTTAGCAACACGAAAGGCACTCCTCAAAGGCGATAGTAAGGTTGATACAAACTTTAGTATCGAAAAGGACTGGCTCCGCTATAAGAACAGGTGGTATATTCCAAAGGATGAAGGTCTGAGACGAACGATCATGGAGGCAGAACATGATACAAAGATTGCTGGACATTTCGGAACAGACAAGACCATTGGTAGGGTTAGGGCTAACTTCTATTGGCCAAAGATGGATGAACAGATTACTGAGTACGTGCGCTCTTGCGATGTATGTCAACGTAATATGGTTATCAGGCATAAGAAGTATGGGCTCCTAGAACCCTGGAACGACCCTACGATAGGTTGCTACAATCACTATCACCTTAGCCCAAATGATATACCAAGTGGTAACCAGAGGTGGTATGGTCTCGTATATATATATATTATACAAATGGCTGGTAAAGCTTGAATAAGACCTAGGGAATAGTTGAGTTGCCTTGAGGTACTCTACTAGGCAGGGTAACCTTTCGGGAAAACATTCGCATAAGGTCAAGAGAATTATGGGAATCTTACACCGACCTCCGAGATGACTTCTGTGGTCGACTAGAGGGCTTCCTGAGCCGTTAAGGGTATAAGAGGGCAAAGTTACCCTACCTTGGGAATTTGGTCATTATGCCTATGGGTCCCAGTTACCCTACTGAGGAAGCCAAGTTACCCTACCTTCACCGGCAAAGTCATCCTAGAACTTAGAGGACGATTGCCTCACATTTTATGGGCTCTTAGATGTTCTTGGGCGCACACGGATCTGCGCGGGGAGGCCCCACGCCTGTATAAGGGCGGCCCGAACATACTATTGAACTTGGGCGGATTTAGCTAACACCCCCCTCTGGCCCCAGAATTGGGACGGCGCATCATAGGCAGACGGCTATGTAGTTGGTCGTTTGCTAGTTAAAAGAGGTCATTGGAGCAGCTGCCGTAACACGGTATAAGTCGTCGCCGTCTATTCGACTGAATGTCGTTCGCAGGACATATAAGGGGAGTATGGGTAACCGCCAAAATGGGGGTCATCCATATATGGTCTCTCGGGCATCTAGGAGTCTATTCTAGCCTACAGGTTGTAGGGTAGTCTTCCTAGTGGCAGTCAGGTAGTCTCAGAAGGCCAGGGTGCTTTCGAGACAAATACCTCAGTTACCAGCCTGGACTTTCTCCCCTGGATTTGTAGCATTACTATGGGTTGTTATTGGACTCTAGAGGTATGAGTCTTATCACCGTAGAGTATGTTCCGAGAGGAGGGCTATGGGTAGCGCCCACTGGGCCAACCATCGGCTACATCTCACCGAGGGAGCTCGCATGTCAATTTATCACATTGGATAGTCGCGTAGATTAAATGATGGACTGCATAGCTTGTATAGACGAAACTACCACTGGGCCAGTGAGTCCACCACCTAGGTATTGACTCCGGTGGTTGTCATAACAGTTAGCCACTGGTATGACTTCGATAGGAAGAGTTTTTCTACCTGCGGTTGTATTGGAGATGCATTGCAGAAACTCATATCCTATTGACGGAGTTAAGTGTACCCGAGTTGGTCCGACACTTCCAGCAGGATAATTCCTGATGGAGAGTAGACCTCGGACAAACCCTGAGCAGGACAGGGTGCTCGCACAAGGTCGGAGTAGTGGTGAATATCAAAGGCTTAAATCTGATATCTACCTAAGTTTAAGCGTTTGGCATTCTACTTCGATAACCAACTTTCCTCGAGAGAACTTATTGAGTGAAGCTTTCAGCTTTACGATATTAAGTTTAACCGTTTTGATTCTTCGTGAATTATTTACTCTATCTTTATCTTCTACATTGAGTTTTAGTGCAGTCGCAACCTTAGAGTTCACCTCTCTATAGGGTGCCCCCGTTACAGTATATCGTTAAGCGCGCTCGCTTAACTCTATTCTGAGAATTGTTGTTTTAGCCTACAGTTTGGACATTGTTGGATTACGAGTCGCTTGTCTGGTACAAGAAGCATCGTGTGGAAAGAACAATGTTTTCAACTATGGCTGTCTCGTGCTCTCATTCTCGTCCGGAGCGTATCACTGGTATTGAGCGAGAAATATCTTGAGCCGCTGCAAGAGCAGACCTGAAGGGATTAGGTTGGCGGCCCATCCACCAACTCCTGACATATGACATTGAGAATGACCCTACCTTTGAGATTGAAATACCTCGCACCGTCAGAGAGATGGAGATTGAAGACCCTTGTGCCTTCCTCCAAAGCTTCACTCATGATCCGTCGGTAGGACGGAGAATACTCCAAAATAGAAAATGGAAGATGACTTTCGCTGATTTCACAAAAGATCCCGTTGAACCATACATACTTGAGGAAATCACACGGCAGATGCAAGATGCACAAAGCCATCTCCTCAATCTTGCTGAACAGCATCAGCATGCATTTGAAACTGAGATTGTGGAAAATGCTAATCGTTGGATGGAATACCAGCGAAAGAAGGTCCGTAAGGTAGCAATGTCCGATCAGATGATTCGGAACAGGGTAGAAGCCTTGGAGCAGGCTGCTGCCCCGGGGTACTCCATTGACGCGGAGAATCACGTGGTTATGAACGCTGCCCCTGCCCTTCCTTTGGCAATAGAACCCCCTCCTCATTATGCTGCTGAAGTCGCAGCCTGCATGATTAATGAGAAATATCAACCTTGGTTGAATGAGATGGGTAGACAATTCATTGCACAGCCAGAGCAGCTTGAGGAATTGCAAAAGTAGGTGGCCGAAGCACATGAACACCGAACCCCTCTCGAAGTGGCCTTCAGTGAGGTTGTCCGATTACGGGAAACAACTCCTTCGGTCAAACACCTCCGGCCCTCGTCACGTCCTCTCGGGGTTACCAAATCTAGCTCCATTTCATCGGGGAGATCATCGAGGCAGAATTCTCCTCAGCCGCCACCTCCGGAGGCTGTCCCAGCAACACCCTCCCCTTTACCACGATCGTTGACGGTACCTGCCCCTCAGGCAGTGGAACAAAATACCCCGGCGATTCGTATCGAACGAGAACAACCCTTTGCGGTAGCCGGGCAAACCCCTCTACCCAGCACTCCACAAGTCCCAGGCGCCTTTGTTTCGGAAATAGCACCACCCGCACCAGCAAAGCCTTCGGGTAATGTTGCACCTCCCGGTTTTACCCAAAGGTCAGAAGCGCTAGCGCCTACGGGTGTTTGTTCTCCTGACTGTAGGGTTGTGGCCGAAGGAAGCGATATTCGTTATGAGCATAGGTTTCCATGTCTCAAGAGTGACTTTAAGGCGATCAATATTTGGTCGAGACCTAGGAACGACCCTCCTCAGCCAAAGTCAAAACAGAACCGATGTGGGTACTGTGAGAGTATAAGGCACACTAGGCATAGTGACTGCCCTGATTTTTGAAGAGACTATGCGGTTAACACTCGTGCCGCTCGCCAACAACCTCCTCCACCACTGTCTAACCCATTACCTGAGAGAATGGACGAAGACGTGCCGGGCGAAGATGGTTTTAGTGTGTATGATTCCCCTAGGGGAGGCCCAGTGGCAACGCTGGTGGCAGTGGAGGAAATCTTCCTCTCCGTGGTGGAAACACTGGAGGCGGTGGAGATCCGGGTATTTCCGACTCCTCGTCAGATAGCAATTCTGACTCCTCCCTTCCCTATCCGCCGAAATTCCTAGGAGGCCGCAAGTCACACTGGAATGATGGGAGGAAGGAAAAGTATCATAGGCGGTGTCATGAGCTTGCTGAGTATCTTCGGAAACAACGCAAGGGTAAGAAGTCAGCGCATCGACCGAAGAAACCTGAGAAATTAAGTGTCAATCCGTTCAAAGGTGACAGTACCGATACTCAACGCTTCATACCGGATTGCGAAATCAAACTGGACTACTTTAGGGAATCCTTCCGCAAGGACTGGGATAAAGTCAGTTTGGTAATCCCCCTTCTCGAAGGTCCTGCCAAACACTCGTACCAGAGCATACACCCGTACGTTAGTGAAGAGGGTGCCCGTCGAGAAGGTATTCCCTTCGATCAGAAAAATGTCCTCCGCACTTGGCAAGGTTTTTGGCAACGGCTGGTGTCAAGTTTTGGTGGACACTCCGATCGGGATCGCGCTCTTAGGGAGTGGAATGATTTGACTATGAAGTCCGGTAAGATCGATCACTTTTGTGATGAACTGATGAGACTGGCTTTAGAGTTGGGATATAGCGGCAATTTTGTCAAGGACAAAGGCCGTGTAGGTATAACTACAGACATTCGCAATCCATCGGCTTTAAAAACTCCGCTTCCCGATGAAACACGTCGAATATATCAATCTCCTCCGTCAAACCGGACATCAGTTGCAAGACGTTGCTTCCTTTAACCGTACGGTTACAAAGAAAAAACATCATTCCAGACCGGAAAAGAGTGATGATAGGCAATCGTCCGCTAAGAGATAGCGAAAGGATAGGAAACGCGCAGGGCCACGCCAACAGAAACCCCACAACCATGCCTCTGGGTCTTCAAGACCTCAAGAAACAGAGCACACGAAAATGCATTGTGATATTCCTCAGACTCTGATTGACAAACGAAAACGGTTGAACCAATGCTCTCGAAGTGGACAAGTCGGTCACTCTTGGGCAAAGTGTCCTTCGGCTGATCCAGTTGTTGCGTGCTCTCGAATTAATCCAAAAAGAGGCGCCGGTGAAGCTAGATACGAACCCACCCAAGACCCGAAATCGCGCCGCAATGAAGGTGCTCCGAAACCTGCTGTTAAGCAAGTTGTAGCCGAGGTCCGCTGATCACTACCTCCAGATTTGGATATCTTGGAGATTGATACCGATATTGACGTCTAGGTAAGATCTATCCCAAGAGGTGATAGGAATGCAAAAGCTAACTCAACTCTAGAGCCTAGAAAGGCTGATAAGATGGATGACCGAAACGAAGCAGTAATGTTCCCCACAAGATGTACAACATATTGAAACTAATATCTAGCTATAGGGATAGCGAGATTGGTTGGGTTTCTTTTGTTATATTGGGAATGGTTGCAATACTTTGTTTTACGCTTTTGTTTTATTTCTTATGTGATTGTGCGAAAGTGTTATTTGCTTATCTCATATTGTTTGGAATTCTGGATTGAATTTGGTTGGGTTTTCTTTTGATTTTGTCAGGCTGGACCTGAGTTAGCAATTGAAGTTATTTTGCAAGTTTACCTCAGGAGGGTTGAATACCCGAAATCATGCTGCCGTGATAGTAAACAGCCAAGCTATTGAAACCCCGTAAACTTTATCAAGTGCGAAAAGTTATTCAGGACCCATTGTGGCCGCGCTTGTGTCCAAAGGCAAGAGACATTGATTAGCTATTGTAAAACCATACCAAATTCTTCTGGAAAGTTACTAATCGCGATGTTTAGGGACAAGAGACCCGATAAGCGGTTGAGGCTTGCAGGCCCACCGCCACATACAAGCTCCATTCACGTGAGAGTGAGATTGGAATGGAGCCACAATCAAGAGAGGCTAAGTGGTGAAGCCCTCTTATTGTTAGACAGTGGCGCTACTGGGGCTGTATTAAGCAGCGACTGGGTTAAGAATGCCCAAGTACCTTGTGAACGTCGGAAAGAACCGACACCGATTTTAGATGCCAGTGGAAACCACATTACCGCCTCAGGTCTACACTATACCACTACGGTGGATATGTACATAGGTGACCATATGAATAAGGTGCGATTTGAAGTCGCAGATATGCCGGCAGGCAAACTGACTGGTTACCTGCCAATGTCGTGGCTAAAAGACCACAACCCAGACATTAACTGGGAGAAGGGCAGTCTTAAGTGGCGATCAGAATGTTGTAAAGCCCACTGCCTAAGGAAAGAAAGGCGATTAGAGTTCATTACCGAAGAGGAACTCTTAGCCGAGGACCCAGACAATATCTTTGTCATGGGCATGGCTCTTTATACTGATGAAGACGGCGAGGACATCAAGATTAAGATTCTCCGTGAATATAGAGACTATGCAGATATCTTCAGTCAAGAGAAAATCAATCCTTTACCTGAGCATAGTAAATACGATCATCGTATCGACTTGATTCCTGAGGCCAAACTACCAGATGGGCCTATCTATCCCTTGTCTAAGAAGGAACTAGACGCACTTTGGGATGATATTAGGGAAATAGAAGACCATGGAAAGATTAGGAGATCTTCCTCGCCAATAGGCGCCCCTCTATTATTTGTGCCGAAGCCTGACGGAACGCTTCAGTTATGTGTTGATTACTGAGGGTTAAACAAGATTGCTATCAAGAATAAGTATCCGTTGCCCTTGATGAGCGAGCTTAGGAGTAGGCTCGGTAAAGCCACTATCTGCACAAAATTGGATCTGAAGAATGGCTATTACCTTATCCGCATGGCGGAAGGTGAAGAATGGAAGACCGCTTTCAAAAGCAGTTATGGTCTTTATGAGTACACCGTGATGCCCTTTGGGTTATGCAACGCACCATCAACATTCCAGATTATGATCAATGATGTATTCCGTGACATGTTAGATTTCGGAGTCATCCCCTATATGGATGACATATTAATCTATACGGAGACAGTTGAAGAACATGTCGCCCTGGTAAGGCGGGTCATGGAAAGGCTGAGAAAGGCACGCCTTTGCGTTAGCATTAAGAAGTCAAGCTTCCATTAACGGGAAGTAGAGTTCCTTGAGTATAAAATATCCGATAGAGGAATCTCTATGACAAGTACAAAAGTTGAAGAAATCTGGGCATGGTCAACACCCGAGAAGGTGGTCGATGTGCAAAGCTTTGTGGGCTTTGCCAATTTCTATTGTCGGTTCATAAAAGGTTTTAGCAAGATAGCCAAACCATTAACGGACTTAATGAAGAAAGGTATCAAATGGACGTGGACTCCTTCATGTCAAGATGCTTTTGACAAATTGAAGGAGATGTTTACCACAGGTCCGATTCTGATACACTTTGATGACACTCGTCGGACTAAGTTGGAAACCGACGGTAGGGACTTTGCGTTAGGAGCCGTATTATCTCAACTCTGTGAAGATGAGACATGGCATCCTGTAGCTTTTTAGAGTAGAAAGTTCTCGCCAGCAGAGATAAATTATGACGTTCATGATAAGGAGATGGCCGCAATAGTAGCAGCCTTTAAGGAATGGGCATATATGTTGATGTCGGTTGATGATCAGATATTGGTGTATACTGATCACAAGAATTTAGAGTACTTTAGTACTACAAAGACTCTAAACCGCAGACAATACCGCTGGGCAGAGTTTTTACAACCGTTCGATTTTAAGGTTATCTATAGAGAAGGACGGTAAAATGAAAAAGCTGATGCTATGTCGAGGCGTAGGGACTACCGCCCTGATGGGGGGAGTAATTCCGAACCTTTTACATGTTTTCACCCTGGACAATATATTGGAGAGGAGCCTGTCATCTTGCGAGCACATGTGTTGCAGACTTGCCAACGTTTTCGGTTGTGGATAACATTTCATGAGGCTCTTATGAAAGCAGCTGATAGTGATGAAACCTATTTAGCAACGCTAAAGGCACTCCTCAAAGGCGATAGTAAGGTCGATACAAATTTTAGTATCGAAAAGGACTTGCTCCTGTATAAAAACAGGCGGTACATTCCAAAGAACGAAGGTCTAAGGCGTACGATCATGGAGGCAGAACATGATTCAAAGATTGCTGGACACTTCGGACCATACAAGACCATTGGGAGGGTTAGGGGTAACTTCTATTGGCCAAAGATGGATGAAAATATTACCAAGTACGTTCACTCTTGCAATGTATGTCAACGTAATAAAGTTATCGGGCATAAGAAGTATGGACTCCTAGAACCCTTAGAAGTTTCTATGAGACCATGGACGGCAATATCCATTGATTTCATTGTTGTGTTACCAAAGTGTGATGGGTATACGAAGATATGGGTCATCGTAGACAGGTTCTCCAAGATGGCACACTTCATACCACTATGGACTGAAGCACATATTAAGGAACTGGCCTTGATGTTTGTGAAAGAAATCTGGCGCCTCCATGGACTTCCCGAATCCATTGTCTGTGACCGAGATACCCAATTCACGTCCAAGTTTTGGACAAGCCTAATGCACCTATTGCAAGTAAAGCTAAACCTCTCTACGACATTCCACCCAGAAAGTGATGGGCAAACTGAAAGGGTTAATCAGACACTAGAACAATATTTAAGAAGTTAGTTTTCATATCAGCAAGACGATTGGGTATCGCTGTTGCCCTTCGCGGAACATGCGTATAATACTTCAATGTCGGAATCCACAAAGGCTAGTCCCTTTGAAATAAATTATGGATTCTCGCCACAGACTCAGTAGTCGGGAATCGTGTCGGATAACAAAGGCATCCACCCAGACAGCGAGCTTGTTGTGAAGGATTGGGAAGGCCAGTCGCAGGAGATCCGAGAGACAATAAAGCAGGCACAGGAAAGACAACAGAAATGGCATGATCAAAAGAGACAGCCAGCTCCGGATTATGTTACGTTAGAAGATGTCTCACAGGGCAGAGCCAACAAAGCGGATAGGGTTATGCTTAACCGCAAGAACCTGAGTACCAAAAGGTCTATGGAAAAACTAGACCACAAGATGTTTGGACCCTTTGTTGTCAAACGCAAGGTGGGGTCTTGGGCCTATGAGGTGGAGCTGCCGGAGAGATGGGACATCCATCCTGTATTCCATGTTAGTCAGTTGGAACCCTATCGTGAGGATCCTGTGGGCAGGCCTCAAAAGATAATACCAACACCTGACATAGTAGACAATGAGCCTAGGTATGTTGTTGCGGAAGTGGTTGATAGCAGATGATATGAGAATCCTAAGTCAAAGTTTCCACACCGCTTTGTGCAATATATGGTTGCTTGGGAAGGGTACGGTCCAGAAGAGAATTCTTGGGGACCGTTCAAGATGTTAGAAGATACCGCAATGCAAGCATTGCAACAGTTCCATGAGAGGTATCTGTCTAAACCTAAGGACCATAGGGTTATAGACAATCCAAATCGTGGGACTAAGAGACGACGTTGACGGTGTGGGGACAGACCAAGAGGAGAGGGGAGTAGTGTAATGACCCTACGATAGGTAGCTACAATCACTATCACCTTAGCCCAGATGATATACCAAGTGGTAACCAGAGGTGGTATGGTCTCGTATATATATATATTATACAAATGGCTGGTCAACATAGAATAACACCTAGGGAATAGTTGAGTTGCCTTGAGGTACTCTACTAGGCAGGGTAACCTTTCGGGAGAACATTCGCATAAGGTCAAGAGAATTATGGGAATGTTACACGGACCTCCGAGATCACTTCTGTGGTCGACTGGATGGCTTCCTGAGCCGTTAAAGGTATAAGAGGGCAAAGTTACCCTACCTTGGGAATTTGGTCATTATGCCCATGGGTCCCAGTTACCCTACTGAGGAAGCCAAGTTACCCTACCTTCACGGGCAAAGTCATCCTAGAACTTAGAGGGCGATAGCCTCACATTCTATGGGCTCTTAGATGTCCTTGGGCGCATACGCATCTGCGGGGGGAGGCCCCCACCTGTATCAGGGTGGCCCGAACATACTATTGAACTTGGGTGGGTTTAGCTAACACCCCCCTCTGGCCCCATCGTTGGGACGGCGCCTCATAGGCAGACGGCTGTGTAGTTGCTCGTTTGCTAGTTAAAAGAGGTCATTGGAGCAGCTGCCGTAACACCGTATAAGTCGTCGCCGTCCGTCCGCCTGAATGTCGTTCGCAGGATATATAAGGGGAGTATGGGTAACCGCCAAAATGCGGGTCATCCATATGTGGTCACTCGGGCATCTAGGAGTCTATTCTAGCCTACGGGTTGTAGGGTAGTCTTCCTAGTGGCACTCAGGTAGTCTTGGAAGGCCAGGGTGCTTTCGAGACAAATACCTCAGTAACCAGCCCGGACTTTCTCCCCTTGATTTGTAGCCTTACGATGGGTTGTTTTTGGACTCTAGAGGTATGAGTCTTATCACAGTAGAGTATGTTCCGAGAGGAGGGCTATGGGTAGCGCCCACTTAGCCAACCATCGGCTACATCTCACTGGGGGAGCTTGCATGTCAAATTATCACATTGGATAGTTGCCTAGATTTAATGATAGACTGTATAGCTTGTATAGACGAAACTGCCACTGGGCCAGTGAGTCCACCACCTAGGTATTGACTCAGGTTGTTGTCATAACAGCTAGCCACTGGTATGACTTCAATAGGAAGAGTTTTTCCACCTGCGGTTGCATTGAAGAGGCATTGCCGAAACTCATATCATAATGACAGAGTTAAGTGTACCCGAGTTGGTCCGACACTTCCAGAAGGATAAATCCTGATGGAGGGTAGACCTCGGAGAGACCCTGATCTGGGCAGGGTGCTCGCACAAGGTCGGAAGTAGTGGTGAATATCAAAGGGTTAAATCCCATATCTACTTAAGTTTAAGCGTTTGGCATACTACTTCGACAACCAACTTTTCCTCGAGAGAACTAAATTCAGTGAAGCTTCGAGCTTAATTATATTAAGTTGTACCGTTTATTCTTCTGAATTATTTTACCTCATCTTGTTCTTGTACTTTGAGTCTTTAGTGCGGTTGTAACCTTAGAGTTCACCTCTCTACAGGGTGCCCCTGTTACAAACCCTTAGAAGTTCCTATGAGACCATGGACGGCAATATCCATGGACTTCATTGTTGGGTTACCAAAGTCAGAAGGCTATACGAAGACATGGGTCATCGTAGACAGGTTCTCCAAAATGGGACACTTTATTCCCCTTCAGAGTGAGGAACATATTAAGAAACTGGCCTTGACGTTTGTGAAAGAAATCTGGCGCCTCCATCGGCTTCCTGAATCAATAGTTTCTGACCGAGATACCCGATTCACGTCTAAGCTTTGGACAAGCCTAATGCAACTACTGCAAGTGAAGTTGAATATGTCCACGGCATTCCATCCTGCAAGCCATGGGCAAACTGAAAGGGTTAATCAGACACTGGAGCAATACTTAAGGAGTTATTGCACCTATCAACAAGACGATTGGGTATCCCTGTTGCTGTTTTCGGAATATGGGTAGAATACCTCAACCTCTGAATCTACAAAGCCTAGTCTCTTTGAAATTAATTATGGATTCGCCCCGCAAATGCAGTGGTCGGCGATGGTGGCCGATAATAAGGGAATACACCCAGACAGTGGGCTTATGGTTAAGGATTGGGAAGGTACCTGGCAAGAAATTCGAGAGACAATACAACGGGCACAGGAAAGACAACGGAAATGGCATGATCAGAAAAGACAGCCTGCTCCAGAATATGTCACACTGGAGGATGTCCTCCATGGCAGGGCTAAGCAAGCCCACAGAGTAATGCTTAACTGCAAGAATCTCCGCACAAAGAGGCCTATGGAAAAACTAGACCACAAAATGGTGGGACCATTTGTTGTCCTACGCAAAATAGGTTCTAGGGCTTATGAGATTGAAGTGCCAGACAGATGGGAAATCTATCCTGTGTTTCATGTCGGGTTGTTGGAGCCTTACCGTGAGGATCGCAACGGGAGACCTCAAAAGCAAATGCCAACGCCGGATATTGTGGATAACGAGCCTAGTTATGTAGTCTCCGAAATTGTTGACAGTCGGTGGTATGGGAATCCTAAGACGATATTTCCCAACCGGTTTGTGCAGTACATGGTTGCTTGGGAAGGGTACGGTCCAGAAGAGAATTCTTGGGAACCGTATGAGATGTTACAAGATACCGCAATGAAAGCATTGCAGCAGTTCCATGAGACGTATCCGTCTAAACCTAGAGACCATAGGGTTATAGACAATCCAAACCGTGGGACTAAGAGACGACGTTGACGGTCTGAGGACAAACCAAGAGAAGAGGGGAGTAGCGTAACGACCCTACGATAAGTAGCTACAATGACTATCACCTTAGCCCAAATGGCATACCAAGTAGTAACCAGAGGTGATATGGTCTGGTATACTTAGTATACAAATAACTGGTTAACCTAGGATAAGGCCTAGGACATAGTAGAGCAGCCTTGGGTACTCTACGAGGCAGGGTAACCTTGCGGGAGTAAGGTGGTATAAAGTCAAGTAATTTATAGGAACGTTACCCAGACCTCCGAGTGTAACGGGGGCACCCTATAGAGAGGTGAACTCTAAGGTTGCGACCGCACCAAAACTCAATGTAGAAGATAAAGATAGAGTAAATAATTCACGAAGAATCAAAACGGTTAAACTTAATATCGTTA
>Ga0307509_10007597_pt1 | contig 14112 bp, 4 predicted proteins | sample 10_EM_MG_FD_202245 | JGI IMG/M metagenome (GOLD analysis project Ga0307509, IMG submission 202245) | Populus trichocarpa ectomycorrhiza microbial communities from riparian zone in the Pacific Northwest, United States - 10_EM | ecosystem: Host-associated > Plants > Roots > Unclassified | place... | reverse complement strand
AACCCTCCTAAAACCTCCCTTCTCAACAACCAAATTAACCCTCCCATCTTCTCCAACACTAACACACTCACTCCCTCCTTCCATCAAATCCACACCCCCAATGGACCCCACATGAAACTCCCTGCCAGCAACCGACACTACAGGTTCCATAACCGACGTTTCACTACCCAAACCCGACATATCATTCCCCAAAACCGACATTTCCTCTGGCGTTTTGAAAATGTGGAGAGAACCCAAGAAAGTGGAGGCAGCGAAGAGGGAAGGAGTGGATTTGAGAGAGGAAATACGGGAAGGTGGGGTCCAGGACAAGAGTGGGGTGGTTAGGGTTTTAGAAGGGTCTAGAGAGTGGATTTCGAGGGAAGGAGTGTGGAAATCCGAATCAAAGAGGGAGGAAATGAAGGATTTTCGAAAAGGGGAAGGAGAAGGGAGCCAGCGAATTGCGTCAATGAATTTGGGTTGTGGGATTCTGTGGATTTTGGGGGGTTCTGTAAGGTTTGTTCTTGCCATTCTTAGGGTTTTTGTGTTTCAAATAAAAAAAAATACAGTGCAGAGTGAAGTGTATGTGGTGTTGGGGGGTTTTCCGCTTCTCAGGTCATATAATCAACTCTTTAAGTTAATTATATAAATTTCTTACATATATAATTATTATTATTATAATACATTATTATACAAAACTCTAAATTTTAAGGCTTAAACACTGTGCACATATATTGTCATTTTTTTTTAATTTAATCCTCAAACTTAGTTTTTGCACAATTACTTTCTTTCGAGCCAAATTAAAAAAAAAATTAAATTAAATTTGTTTACTAAAAACAAAATTGAAATACAGAAGATCAAAATAGAAAAGACATAAATGAATGATGGTTTTAAAGTTCTTACAAAAAAATCACTTTAATCCTCAAATTTTACAAATTATATCTATTAGGTCCCTTAATATTTTTGCAATTTAATTTTGGTATAAAAATTTATTTTAATTATTTTTTTAGTTCGTAGTATGAGAGAGGAGAGAGAAATTGCTAGATTCTAGAAGTACAAAAAAAAAATCAACGTTGACATCAATTTCGACCATCAAAATGACTGATTTTGGTGTCAACATGTTTCATTTAGTGAACAGAGTTTCACTTAGGTGCTTTTTTTACTTTGAAATTCCCTAAAAAACTAGATGTAAGCTCATAAATTTTTTTTATTTCGAGTTGATTTTAGGTTTTTGTGTAGTTTTTTTTAGTTTTTTAGGCTATTTATGAGTTTGTTAAGATGTTTAAGTTTTATTTTAGATGTTTTGGGTAAAAAATTAGTTGAAATGAGTTTTTAGATTATAAAAATAGATCTATTTTTTTTTTGCCGCTACAGTAGCTCAAATCTTAGGGAAACCAAACTTCATGCTACAATTGTTTTTCAAAATATAACAGGGGCAGACAACATGTTATTAGCTCCAATTTCATTTTAAAAAATAGGGTCTGTTAGCAGGCTCTTTTTAATCTTTTTTTTTTTAATTTTATCTTTTAAAAAAATCAAGCTTTTTTTATATGTGTTTTTTTAAAAATAATTTTTAATTTATATTTAAATTAATATCATTTCTTTGTGATTCTTATTTTTTATATTTAGCCTTTTTTTAAAATAGTGGTTTTTAAAATTATTTTATATATATATTTAATTTTTGAAGAGATAATTCTAATTCAGCTATGATTTTTTTATGTTTTATATAATTGAAATTTATTTAAAAAAAAATATTTATTTTTAGATAATATTTTTAATAAGTGCAATCTTACGAGATATTGTTTCTTTTTGGTTTTATTCAATCAATTTTATGTGTGTGTCTAATTATACTATTATTTGATTAAATAAAAAATTAACTTTAATAAACAGAGTTATTGAATACAATAAGGTAAATGATCCGTATTGTGAGATCAAATATCTCAATATACTTTCGCCCCCTAACTTTTTCAAATATGTATTTAGTTATTATTAATTTTTTTTTTCATATATTGACACAAATAATTCTCGATTTATTTAATTAGATATGTACATAAGTTTTTTGATTTACACATATATTTTTTTATGTAAAAATAATGTAAACAAATCTTGTGTGTTTAATTTTTTTTTATTGAAAAAGAGAATATCTAATCTGCAGCGTAGCGCAGGTCAAATAACTAGTTATAACTCAATCTTGTATAGTTTATCAAAACAAATTGATTAGTTAATAGTAAATAGTATGTTTTTTTTTTGAAGATGCTTTATTTTAATAAAATTTTCGGAAATAAATAAATTCATTTTTTTCAAAAAAGGATTTGCAATTGAAAAAAGGATTTAAATAGTAGGAAATAAGAATATAATTTTGAACTTATGAGGACTAATGAATTAGTATTATTAAATTACGAGGACTAAGTTAATAAAAAATATGAACGTTTTTTTGTGGCTTGTATTGTTCAGATACTAGGATAAGATAGTCAACTCGTGTAATAAATACATGAGAGGCAGAGACATCTGAGACTCGTTAAATGTGATAGCCAGGGAAATGGTGGCCATAAAGAGGAGCTTTTTCTTGATCAACCTCAAACTTTCTCATCATGTGCGCCTGAAGAAGAATGGCAGAAAATGTTTTGCCACCGCATTGGCTAAAAGGATGGAACCGTCTGAGAACTCAAGATCCCAGGAACAGCCTGTTTTTCCAGTGACAGTTCCTAAAAATATTCTGTCTCAGTCTGCTGCTCCTGTTTTCAGACTGAAGAAGAATGGCAGAAAGTGTTTTGCCACCGCATTGGCTAAAAGGAAGGAACCGTCTGAGAACTCAAGATCCCAGGAACAGCCTGTTTTTCCGCTGCGAGTTCCTAAAAATATTCTGTCACAGTCTGCTGCTGCTGTTTTCGGACTTGGATTCATTGATGCTGGGTAAGTTTTCTTCATTCTTTGTGCTTGTTTTTTCTTAATTTATAGAAGTTTGATTAGTTAGGGAAGCCATGTCTACCTCCCCGATGTAGTGCCATTTCAAATTTAGGTACAGTGGAGATTGGTCAAGGATTGGAGTGATCTCAAAGGAGAGTGAAGACTTGCTAAAGGTTGCGGCCTTTGTGGTTATTCCTCTGTGTGTCTTTCTTATATTTTCAGTCTCAAAGGAAGAATAGGCTTAATTAATTTAATTGTACTGTAAGAAGCTATCGTTGGCAGTATATGCTTTCACAGCTCTATATTGCTGTAGAATTTGTGCATACAGCTGCTATGCTTGATAGGTATGAAAACAACAAGAAGAAGAAAAAACAGTGATGGGATTTTGAATGCGAATTGCTGTTTCCGTGCTCATTCATTTGAACTGTATTAGATAATACACGCTTTAACGATCTTGTTTGGTAACGCGGTTTAAATTGTGTTTTTTTAGAATTTATTTTTTTTATTTAAAATTATTTTAGATTATTTTAATATACTAATGTTAAAAATAATTTTTTAAAAATTAAAAAACATATATTATTTTGATGCATTTCTAAACAAAAATTATTTTGAACCGTAATTGCTACCACATTCCTAAACACACCCTACATTGCGGGAGAAATTCTAAGTTAATTTCTAATATAAAATAAAGAAAAATTGTTGGTGTTAAGAATTTTTTTAGTATTATGATTTATTTTTAATTGAAAAACAAAAAGATATTGTTTACATTTAATAAAATAAATGTAATATATATATATGTTTTTATTTATTTTATCTTAGATGTTAAATATGATTGCTAAGAACAAATGATAATCATTTATGCTTCATTCAACGATTTTGTTTTATAAAATATAAGAGGAAAAAAATTTAAAGACAAATTACAATAATCAATATGAAGCATTATGAAATAAAAAAATAATTAAAAAGATTAACTATTTTTTAAAAAAATTAAAATAAATAATTCAAAAATAAGAGGGAGAATATTAATTAAAATTTAAATAAAAGAATTAAAGTAATAAAAATTAAGCTTGGAAGCCTACTCCAATTTTGTTTTAAATGAATGACATGTCGTCTGTTGTGGCGGATGACTTATCATTCTTCAGTGATTGAAAAACCATGGTCTGAATTTGTAGACTCTAAAATCCATTTTCCAACTTGTTTTCACATAAAAACACCTAAAAACACTATATGAATCTTTATAAACCCTTTTCCAATCTTAAACACATCCTTTAATCACTCAAAAAATAAAAAAAAAACTAAAAGGAAAAAAAATTATTGTCATTGGCCTACTTTTTTAGACATTATTAAAAGGTAACGTCATCTCCATTGAACTCCCCTAAAAAAGATGAATTTATTGACACCAAGATTGATATTTTTTATTATCAAAATATGGTCATCTAGACACTTTCTCTCTCCTAAACATTTCTCAACGACTTTCTCTATCTTATCTCAGCATATATAGATTAAAACATAAAAAAATAAAATTAGAATTGAAATGTTAGATTTTAAAATAAGAGGGACCAAATAATATATAACTGAAACTTTAGAAAAGAAACAAAAGTTTTCCATGCTAAAAATGAACATGGGTCTTCTTTGTTTTCAATTTGATCTCTATTCTTTTAATTTTATATTTAACAACAACCTAATTTTTATTGCACAAAATCATTCTTTAATTCATGGTCAGAATATTTCTTGATACTTTGAATATGCTAGAGTGAGCAAAGTAAAGTAAACCTCAGCATATAAAATCATATTAATACAACTTGAAAGAATGAAATTGCAAAGAAAAAAGCTCTCACAACATAAAAAAACACTATTCATTTGAATTCTTGATTGGTAGGGAGGAAAAATGCAAAACACATTGTTCCTTTTCTCAAATCCTTTGATATATTCTATAATTGTAATGTATTGTGCAAAAAAAACACTAAGTTGTGATATTATTTTTTAAACTTTAATCACAATTAGTTATAGCGGACACACAATATGTTGAACTAATATTGACAATTTGAGAACACACAACTTGGTAACTTATATAACAAGATTTTTTTAGAATTAATTTTGGTAATGAGTAACCAAACAAAATCAGTAGGGATTGAGTAAGTTAAAGGATTACTACATGAACTACTTAATTTTGCCCTACAACCTATCTAGAAATTAGAATGGTAATTTGAATTTTGTAGATTAGATATATCTAGGTGCGAGTTATAGTAATTCATTTGATTTTTGAATAAACTTCTATACTAACTTAGAAAGTTATTATGGTTTGGCATCGTTTTAAGAAAATATTAGTTGTGTATGAATGATGTTCCAAAATTCAAGGGGCTTAGGAATAAGGATTTTTGGTGGTTAGATAATGGGCTAAATAAAGTGTTTATCCTATTAGATCCATTCTCCATAGAAAAGGAAGGTGATAGCTTGATGTAAGAATCCTAATACCTGCAAAACATTCCCTTTTGAGTGGATTTGAGACTCTTAAATGCTTAACTCAATATCTTTGTACAGAGAGAGTGTAATAATTATGAAAATAACATTAAATTCTAAAAACAACGTTTGTTTTATATTTTGTTTTGGTATGAAAATAAGTGTCACGTAAGAAAATAATGTGTGTATGTTGAGAATGAAAATTGTGAACCCTTTATATGCGTGGTCTAAGAAGTATTTATACCCCCTAAACCTTGTCCATATGCTTGAAGAAGGGGGCTAGAAAATCATTCCATATTTATAACATTAATGAGAGATAAATATCTCTTGCACGTGTATTAATGAGAGATAAATATCTTTTACATAAAAATTAATAAGGGACAAATACCTCTTATATATGTATTAATAAGATAAAAATGTGGCAATCCATGAGAGACACCTAGAGGTGTAAATAAAGTAGGATCTAGGCTAAAAAACTTGGGTTAGTAAAAAATACTAGGGTCCAAGTGGTGGGTTTAGGCCATAAGGCAATGCTTAGGTAGAGCTAGGTATGCATCTCATGGCTGGTGCAGGCGGGGTGCTTGAACCCACGAGCGCCAGGCGCGCTGCTTAGCACCTATGTTTAAGTGTGTTTCCTATGCCTTAGGGCACTAGGTTGCATGCCTGGCATTTAAGTTAAGGTGCATTGCCTGTGCAAGGCCTCATGCCTTGCGTTTAGGCTCACAACTTGTTTTTTGAGACCTTTAAGGCTTTGAGCCATCATTAAAATAGGCTTGAACCAATAAAAAGTTGTTTACAAAGTACTAATAAATCCTGGTGCATAGAAGCCCCAAGTCTTTGTGATAAAAAATACACAAAAACTTTTTTATTTCTACATCTCTTACATGATATCTAATATCATCTCTACTAGTATTTCTCAAATTACGTAGCGCATAATTAATAAAGCCTCAACTCTATTACAATAATTTATCATGTGCAATCCTTCAGGTAAAATTCAACATATTCAAGAACAATCATTTATTACTTATATCAAATGCATATAGAATATTGAAGACAACATGCATTAATTATTTATTAAAACAAAAACTAAAAGGCATTAGTCTTTTATTGTCATAAAAAATAATATGCACTCTCTCATAATTCATTATGGATTGAAGCAATGTATTTTTTTGATAATTTTCACTTTGGTCCTCAAACTTTTCTTTTGCGCGATTTCGCCAATTTGAGTCCAAATTAGCCCCCGATTACATATTTTTTTAGGATGGAGGATTGAATTGAAAGCTAAGGGACTGAAGTAAAACTCTTGGGTAACATGAGGGGTGGGTTGAAAGTTTCATTGAAACATTCATTTTAGTCCTCTATATTTTTTAGATATTAGGTGACCAGTTGCTTGAATTTCAAGATAATACATTTTGGTACCTAACTTTATTTTCCTCTTTTTTCAATCCTTTTATGTTGGAAGGAAAGAGAGGGAGTCGCCGGATTCTAGCCTAGAGAGAGAAAGTGGTAATTGAGGAAGATTCTGGGCACCAAAACAGTTAATTTTTGTGTCAAACGATTCCAAGATGAAAGGGGTTATGTTTAAGTATTTTTTTTACCTTGAAAACACCTAAAGCAACAGATCTAACCTCGAGAAGAATTTTTGTTTTTGGTGGATTTTGGGGCAGTTTGTGTGTGTGTTGGTTTCTATTATAAATTTTATATGTTTTTCTATTACAAATTTATTTTGATAGAGAAATTCATTAAATATAACCAGGTAAATTACCCGTGTTGAGATATTAGATATTTTGATCTTTAGTTTTCTCTTGATTTTCTCAATTTTATTTTTGTTTATTGTTGATGAATTGTTTTTTCATTACTTTATACAATGGTTATTGGGTTGTTTAATTAGATGTGTGCATAAGTTTTTCGATTTCTATCTAGAAGTTTTTTTGCTATATATATGTATATGCTGAATCTTGTGGAGGAACTATTTGACCAATGCTTACCCCAGAAAGTTTAAAGGCTTTAGGTGCTCTTAGGTTGCTTTTTCTTGGGGGGGGAAAATTTACTTTTTAAAGCGAGTGTTTGAGGTATGTACCATACTTATTTTATATATTAGGTCCAGACACATAGATGAATACATAAAATATTTTTGCAGATACTTAATTAAGTTATTCAAGTCCTTGTAGTAACAAAAAGTTGACAAGAATTTGTTACTCTTTACTGGCCAATAGTTGCTGGGACTCCTCTTCTCACCCAAAAGTTGGGCTTCCATACTCTTTTTGTTCATCATGCCACCTTTTTGTTTCGAGTTGTTCAAATAATGTCTATGTTAGATTGATGTCCTTTTACATTTTATAATTTCATTCTTATATGAAATTCAAGACAATTTAAATAAGTTTTTTACATGTTACTTATCTATTGCTTGAAAGTCAAATCTTATACATTTTAATGCTACCAGAATTGCATGCTTAGAAAGCTTTATTTTTTTTATGCTTAGAAAGCTTTTTTTTTTCTTTTTTCAATTGTCTCATAATTAAAAGCAGCACGTGTTTCTAAAAGTAGCCCACGACAATGCATGAATAACCTATCTAGTATGAACTAAATAAATTAGCTAACATTGGTTTAACTCAAACTTACTCAATCTATTTTAATAGCACCCTTAAATCATTATCAATTTTCTATAAAATTTCAAATCCCTCCATATTTATTGAAATTTTCAACTTAACAATAAAATTGATAAAATATGAAACATACCTATTAAATAAAACATTATTTATTTCATTACAAAACATCTTCGTCACAAAATTAAAATTAATTTCATCAAATTACAAACAAATATAATTTTTTAAAATCTCAAAAAACCATAATATTTACAAATCATGCATTCATACAACAAATTTCTATGAGAAAGAGTTATAAAACAAGTAAATACACAAACAAACTACATATACTACATCAAAATACCAAAAAAATTAACATTTTAAAAATTAGTTAAAAAAATAGGTAGTTTTACTTACTTGACGTGGGGAATTCTAGAAAAAAAAACTAACCACAACAGAGATGCTGATAGACTGAGTGTTGGGGGTAACTAGATTAGTGGTGATGAGAGTTTGATTTGTGATGAAATGAGGGAGATTTCTATTATTTGCATAGAAAAATGAAGGAAGAGGAAGAGGAAGAAGAAGAAGAAGACCGGGGGGGGTTGCTAAGTCATAACTTAAATATTATCGATGGATATTAGCGACGAGTTTATTTCATTGGTAAAACCATCTGTAACAATAACAAGTTATTTTTTTTTCATTCCTTCTTTTTATATTATAATTCCCTGGTATATACCGAAGGAAAATTTATGTCGGTGTATGTTAGAGGTGAACATTTTCGGTTCGGTTTTGTTTTTACCTATAAAAACAACCAAATTGAAATTTTGTAAATTATATAAAAAAAATTGAAACCAAACCGAACTTACCGGTTTTGGTTTGGTTTGGTTATTTTAAATTAAAAACCAAAACCCAACTGACCGGTTTCTTTATATCGGTGTATATTAGAGGTGAACATTTTCGGTTCGGTTTGGTTTTTACCTATAAAAACAACCAAATTGAAATTTTATAAATTATATAAAAAAAACTGAAACAAAACCGAACTGATTGGTTTTTGTTTGGTTCGGTTATTTTAAATTAAAAATCAAAACCCAACTGACCGGTTTCGGTTCGGTTTGGTTTCAATTTGGTTTGGTTATTTTATATTAAAAACTGAAAATTATATTCTTTTTTAGACATTTTTTTGACTTTCTAATGGGTTCTTTTCGGTTCAGTTCGGTTTATTTCTTATGTAAACCGGATCGGTTCGATTAGTTTTTGATTTCAGACTTATGAATCCAAAATTGATCCGAACTGATTTTTTTAATATTCTAATCGGTTTAATCAGTTTGTTTTCATGGTTCGGTTTTTTCGGTTATTTGTTTTTTGATTTTCTCGGTTTAATTGGTTTGTCGGTTTTTTTACTCACTCCTAGTGTATACCAAAGGACATAACAAGACAATATTTTGTCTATAAATTTTATTTACCAACGGGATTGTTTCCGTTGATATTTCTATTTGTATTTATTAATTTCTGGATGTGAGCCACATGTTTATGAAAAACATGAGAGGTTTTTTAAGGTCTTTGAAAAGCATCCCTCCACATGTTTTTAGGTTTTTTTAGTATGATATTATCTTAATGTAAAAAGTAATTTGGAAAACATGGTAATACCAAAAACTATTCCTACCGACAGCATCAACAATGGCCTTTCGATTTTTCTTATCCGCGGCCCCATCAGAATCAATTTAACCGCGTGCAGAACCCGCTGAGGTGCTCTTTGAGGGGCAGTAGACAGATGTTTGTAACTGTCCAGAAACTCCTGATGTTGCTTCAGTGCCACTTGAGGAGCTGCATACTGGTCGCATACCTGAATCCACCGTTCCTTAAAACCTGTGGCCTGATAAGAATTATATATAAGCCCCAATGGAGAAAGAAGAGCACCAAACTTGCTGGGCTCTGCAGCACCCACCACCTTCTAGACAACATACATCTGATTTTATTTTATTTTGCAAAATAGTAAGATTTTGGTAAAAAAAAGAAATTGGTTCAGTCCACCTGTCACCCTATCATTCCTCAACCATTAAATTGAACGTAGAAAGAATTGGTATTAAGTAAGAATTTCACCATACATGGGCACAAGAAAATATTTTCTACAAGTAAAATATCAACTCCATTGAAAACCCATTTTTCCTTGCTTAGACCAGTATGCTAGCACTAAACACAGCCCGACTCTTAGCTACAACTTCAACAAGATATGTTCCTACACACTTGGCACACGTTTATAGGCTCCAAACTGTCATGCCAGCAAGTAAAATCTAGCAAGATGACGACCCATAAATTAATTCTATACAGTGAAAAACTTGCACAGTATCTAGAACGAGTAAAAAAGGGTTCTGATGAAAGGGAAGCGATGAGGCAAGTTATAAAGAAAGAGAAAAATGAGAGGCCTGAAATGGTTTACCTTACATTCTTGTGCTACGCTTGTGTACAAGAAAGAACTTGGCTTACCTTATCCTATCCACCTCTCAAGCCCTCTCTCTCTCTCTCTATATCCTCTTCCCAGCAGCAGTCTCTCTCGTTCTCTCATATTCTCCTTAATTAGCCCATGTCCCAAGTTTTCCTTTCACTTAAAGATTTTATTATGCTCAACAATATCCTACACAAACTAACTTCAATTCAGTTCCCTCTCTTTTCTTCTACTCTATCTGTCCCCATCCTTCTCCTCACCATATAAAAGCAGCTTCTTGCTTGAGCTATGAACTGGTTACGCGTGCTTGCTAGCTAGCTAAATCTCCCCCCCTTTAATTATCCCTCTATTTGTTAAAAAAGAATAAAAAATCCTGCACTTTTGCATTATTATTTTGTTTTCTTGGTGCTTCCTGTCCTTGCTCCACATATATTTGTTTCTTAATTCCTTGGGGTTTTTTCTTATGAGTGTTCGACGAAAGATTCTGTAAATTTTTCTTCCATGCAGAGAAGTTTAGTCGATAAATTCAATCTGGGATATAGTTTTTATCGTCAATTGAAGGAGTACTTCTTATAACCAATCAAAACAGATTTCTTTTCCTTCATTCGCAACAACAATATGGCTCCCAAGACTGGAAAGGCCAAGCCTCATAAAGCTAAAGGAGAGAAAAAGAAGAAGGAAGAAAAAGGTTATTAATTCTATCATATATATATATATATATATATATTCATTGCATCAGTCAGCATATTACTTTCTTCTTCTTCTTCTTCTTCTTCTTCTTCTTCTTCTCTATATCTACATGTATATTTCATTTCCACTTCCATTTGGTATCTTCCATGTCTTTTCTCCTTTCAAAAGTGAAAATCCAACTCTCATGCGTGCGTGTGTTGAGCTCAAAGGCTATCTTTTTATCTTATTGAGTTATTATTTGGATTATCAGGCCCTACATAAGTTCGAAGAAAATGTATGGTTCACAAATTTTCTTCTCCATTTTCTTATCCTTTCTGCAACCAATTGGACCTTTTAGCTAGATTGCTTAGATAAAAACATTCTGTGTGTGTATATATGCATATGATATGAATGCGAGCAAGTCGATGGACTGAATTATTGTCTTTTTTTTTTAAATTTTTTTTTGAGAGTGCTGAATTTGGGTCTTGTTGATTTTGTATGGAATGTACAGTTTTGCCTACTGTCATAGAAGTCACCGTTGAAACGCCGGACGATTCTCAAGTGTCTCTCAAGGTAAATGTACTTTCCTAGCTAGTATTCTCCCTCCCTGTCATTATAATTTTTCTTCATTAATTCCAAAAATCAACCCTTTGAACTACTTTTCTTAATTAACTGGTGATATTAGCATAAAATTTAAGAGTTTAGGTTTTAGAAATTTTGAAGTTAATACTTTCATATATAGTTTTTTTGTTGTTGTTGAGTTTTTAATTAAATAATATAAAAATTGAAGAAAAAACTGTTCAAAATTAATTAAGTTATATTGACTTTAAGAATAATATATCTCTATTGATCCACAAAAAAAAATATAATTCTTTTGTCAAATTAATAATTAACGAGGTGTAATTTGCTTGTTACTATCTTCTGCTTTTTCGTATTTGTTTTGTTGTTTTTGGTAGGTATATATTTCGACAGTACTCCTGTTTTATTATTATATTTTCTATTTTTTCTGCTTGGTTTGTAAGACCTTTTTTGTTGTTGCATATATTTGTAGGGCATCTCCACGGACAGGATCTTGGATGTAAGAAAGCTTTTGGGTGTGCATGTCGAGACATGCCACTTGACCAATTTCTCCTTATCTCACGAGGTAACTACCCCTTCTATTTTAATTAATTTATACTCTTAGCCCCCAAACTAATTTTTATTTTTTTTTGAATTTTTTAACTTTAAATTAATTTTTTAGGTATTTTTAATTAATATAAAAAAATATTTTTTTAAAATGTTTTAATATATTAAAAAAAACAATAATTGGAGTGCTAACGGCTTTTTTTCCCTCAAACTCATTGACTCCTACCACACTCACAGGTACGGGGACCCAGACTCAAAGATTCAGTGGACATCATCTTGCTCAAACCCTGCCACCTCACCATTACAGAAGGTAAGCCCCTCATATCAACGGTCAAAACTTCAACACCCACTCTATCTCACTAAGCACCACCCACAGCGTACTGCTACCCAAACAACCCCGATTTTTTGCTTAACGAGAATTCAAAATTTCTGTTGCAGAGGACTACACAGAAGAACAATCCATAGCTCACATCCACCGACTCCTCGACATCGTCGCCTGCACCACCTCATTTGGCGCCTCTTCCACTTCTCCGACAAAAACACCGGGTCGAACCGGAGGTTCAAAGGAGTCCGGTTCGACTGAGACGGGCGGAGATAACAAGAAAATCGTGAACAAGAGTGGCAAGGATGCTTGTACGGACGCGATGGAGAAAGCGGATGCGGCGGTTTCCATGTGCCCGCCGCCACGGCTTGGCCAGTTTTATGAATTCTTCTCTTTCTCGCACCTCACGCCGCCGGTTCAATGTCAGCTTTCATTTTCATTATAATTATAATAACAACTATAATTATGCAAAAAAATACGATTTTTTAATATAATTTTTTTTTGAATTTTGTTGATTTCAGATATCAGGAGATCGAGTCGTCCTTTCCTTGAAGATAAAACGGAAGATGATTTCTTCCAGATAGACGTGAGAGTTTTTGTTTTTTATGAATAGTTTGATTTTTAGTGGTTTTGGTTTAAAATTAAGGAATATTTTTGGAAATGGAAAAATTCAGGTTAGGGTTTGCAGTGGGAAGCCAATGACAATTGTTGCTTCGCGGGAAGGATTCTATCCAGCTGGAAAACGCGCTCTTCTTTGTCGCTCTTTGGTTAGTTTGTTGCAGCAGATTAGCAGAGTTTTTGATTCTGTAAGTTCTAATTCCAAACTGACGTGTCGTTTGTGTGTTTTTGCTTTATTTTTACTATGAAAATCAAAGTCAGTCACTGGTGGTGTTTTTAAAGCTATAATTTTTTGTTTTAGGCATACAAAGCTCTTATGAAAGCTTTCACTGAGCATAATAAAGTAAGCCTTCCCTTCTCTTTAGCTCTTAGGTTTTAATAAGACTATAAGAGATGTTTGATTGTTAATTTTGTATTTTATGTTAATTGTTTGTTTCAGTTTGGTAACCTTCCTTATGGTTTTCGAGCGAACACGTGGGTTGTTCCACCGCTTGTTGCTGATAATCCTTCTGTTTTTCCGCCACTTCCTGTGGAGGATGAGAATTGGGGAGGTAATGGAGGAGGACAAGGAAGAGATGGGAAACATGATTACAGGCCATGGGCGAAGGAGTTTGCGATTTTGGCAACAATGCCTTGTAAAACAGCAGAAGAGAGGCAAATTCGGGACCGGAAAGCCTTTCTGCTTCATAGTTTATTTGTCGATGTTTCTGTTTTTAAAGCTGTTGCAGCAATCAAAAGTATCATTGAAAATCAGTGCTTTTTAAGTGATACTGTGAAGTCGTTTTTGCATGAGGAAAGAGTTGGAGATTTGATTATTATCATTACGAGAGATGTGTCAGATGCTAGCACCAAGCTGGATTGTAAAAATGATGGGTGCCAGGTTCTTGGAGTGTCACAGGAAGAACTTGCTCGGAGAAATTTACTAAAGGGGATAACTGCTGATGAAAGTGCAACTGTTCATGTGAGTAGTCTAATTGCTACATTTGCTCATTATGTTATTCCTGAAG
>Ga0307509_10007596_pt1 | contig 14113 bp, 16 predicted proteins | sample 10_EM_MG_FD_202245 | JGI IMG/M metagenome (GOLD analysis project Ga0307509, IMG submission 202245) | Populus trichocarpa ectomycorrhiza microbial communities from riparian zone in the Pacific Northwest, United States - 10_EM | ecosystem: Host-associated > Plants > Roots > Unclassified | place... | reverse complement strand
ATGCCTTCATCTTGGTCCCCTCACGGGTTTCTCCTCCCGTCCTCTTCTTTCGCTTCGATATTAATTTTCATGGTCGGGCTATGTAGTTTATTTCGCTGAGTAGCTACCCTGTCTATTCCGCACCCCATCCGCGGTCCGTGTAGAACGCTGTCGCCATGGCCGTCGAGCGTGTTCCTTTTGGCGGGGACAAACAAGTACGAACAATTGCACGGGAGCTCGCGCGCGTTGCCCATCACCAGACACTCCCGATCGTATTCCCGTTTACCCCTTACACCATCAATCCCACCGCCCCGGCCCCCGGTGGGCTTAGGATCGAGTACACTGATCAGACGGGCCGAGGCGACCAAGGTACGTAATAGCGCGGAAGAGTGGACGCCAACTACAGTTGAAGCCTGAGGCTCGAACGGCCACCGCGGCGGCGGATCGACGCGCAAGGGAAACGAGTGCCGGTCATGATGAGTTCTACCTTGGGACGAGTGATGATATGATTCGCACTCGACCATCTCCTGAGCGAGAATTCAACATTGTCTGTGTTCTCTAGACGGGTGGTTGCAGCATGAACTTGGTGTCATTTGGAGCAGTAGAGACGTATCAGGCGGGTGGTGTCTTTATATATATAACAGCGTCGGGAGTCAGTATCGAACGACAGAAAACAAGAATTCTTTTCCACGACTGCGAAGAGACGGACACGCGACGTACGGCGAAGGCACCCTTCAGTTTCGTTCCTAAACCCTCCCGACGTCAATCCAACCTCGGCGTCTCCCCCTTCCATGCTCAGAAATACATTCGAATGGCTATGGACTCACGGGCGTCGTCACTCAACTGGTTCGTAAACCAAAAACGTGCCGGATATCTCTCTGCATTCGGAACCACCCTGTTTCCTCCTCTGTTGTATCGTTGTCTTTCCGCCACAAATTGCAGACCGGGTGGAGGTTGGATGTCAGGCTCGATGCCGTAGAGCTCGACGGCTTGAGGTCCCGCACGCCGGTGGTGCGGGTTAAAGCTGTGAATTTGCTGGGGTAGGCTTCGATGACAGCGAATGGCTCACCGATGAGAAATAGTTATCGGGAGCGGTGGAATTGAGGCCGGGACCAGTGGTGTTGCGGCTGAGTGATTTGAGGGAACCCAACGCGTTGGTCACTGGTCATTGGTCATGAGGCGGTGGAAGTCCCGCCCAGGGAGATCAGCAAAAGGCGTTTGGACTGAGCGAAATATACTACAGGCGCGTAAAAAGCTAACAGAAGAGAGGACTCGTATAGGAGAGTGGCGTGGTGTGGAAGGGGAAAACCAGCAGAGGGTGAGGCCTCATCCTTCGAGATGTCTTGCACGAGCGGGGAAAAGGGGCGTATTCAATCTGCCAATGAGTGACGGAGGAGCGAACAGAGAGGGTGGCAGAAAGGAGACAGGTTGTTTGACACTGGGGATCAAAGAGAGAGCGCCAACTGCGCTAACCCTCGGCGCTTTCTCTCACACATGACACCCGTAATTCCATCCTCCGTGCATGCCCCAACGTCTTGCCGCACTGGGCCGTTCTGTGACGGAACAAATGCCGCGAATCCGACTCTCCGCCAACGCAACTCCACCTCCACCGGCTCCACGACCACATAGAGCTGTGCGCAAGTTTCCTCTTCCTCTGCCACGATCGTCGAGAGCGAGGCATACTCCACCGAAGGAAGTCGAGTCTACCTGTTGGGTTTACCTCCGGTGGAATCAGATCTCGGGGTCACCTTTCCAAAATACATTCCTTCGACTCGCTCATATTCGGATGACAACCCGTGAGTACAACGTCTCAATAACGTTTCAATCGATGCGACGCCGCTGACGATCTCTCCTCGCGATTCGCAGGCAACTTCTCGTCTCCATTCACACCAAACCTCAGGTCGTCAACACGGTTCAAATCTGACATTGCATCCTCGGTCGAAGCGTCGCAAACAAGATTGAACTCGGGCCAAGTTGGAAATAACCCCATGCGCCTCGACGAAGGCGGACACTGATGCAGTAAATAATGCTCCAGTCTGTTGTGGGAGGTCTTCCCGCTCTCTTTCGACGTTACGATACACAATCAACCTCTCCACCGCACCTCAACTGATCGCAATCATCCTAGCAAAGCGACGGCCGATCGCGGAACGACAGGAATATCGATGCTCTGGGTTGAAGGACTAGTGGGGTCACACCGTGCGCCCGAGAGTGAGTTCAAGGAGTGAGAGGGAACGGAATGTCTCGAACACGAAGGAACGCCTTACGGTGAATTACTCTTCGATGGGAGTGTGGGGTTTGTGGTGGGAGGCTAAATGTATCCTCTGTACTGGAAATAATTGAAAGTGCGGTCGCAATTTGTGAAATTTGTCAGTGGGGCAAGATCCTGGCACAAGGAGTGGAATATATAAGATGTATATACTCCTGAGGAGCACGGAGCCCTTGCCCATTGCATTCACAGACTTTGATGGTATCCATACTCATGTTCACGAGAACACCAGGAACGGTGGGATCGGTGGGGGGGTTCGGCGAAAAGCTGGTGGCATTGGGTGCACGATGGACAAACAGTTGGGGGATACTCAGACAAAAGCAAACCTCAATAAACTACCGGTCAGTCATAGCGGGTGCCGCCCATGGGCGAGAGCGAATGGCAACTGGAAAGGGACGGAATCGTTCGGGGAGACGGGGGTTTATTTTTTTGGGCGCCCCGCGTTCGACCGATAGACGTTGAATCGCAACCACGATCTCCGTCGTTCGCCACGATCTACACTGATATAAGACTGACATGGATTTCCGAAAGTCTTTCTCGAAACCATTCAAAAAGCTGAAGGATGGGTTCCCAAGGGGCAGCCGCAAGCGCGATGGGAGATCTGAGGGCGGAGATAGCAGAAAAGGGAGCAAAGTCGATGTCATAGGAGGCGAAGCCAGCCAGAGTAACTCAGACCTGCATCCAGAGGTCACAGTGGGCACAGTCGAGAGTGGACCCAGTCGAGAGGGAACCAACGTCGATGGGAAGAAAACAGCCCTTGTCGATGCCGACCCCCCTACACCCGCACCTGCGATCTCGCACATCGGGGAACCTGATGGTATGTGCATAACTTCATTTTCAGTTCTGCCTCTGATAGGTCTTACAGATGATGTAGGAAGCCCTGCCATTCCCAATCGAGTTCATGTTGCTCTCAGTTCCAGCCAGGATGAACCAAATGTTACAGATGAGAACAGATTTGAGCTGTGGAAGTCCACTGCATCTGCATCGGCCAAATTGCTCCTCCGTGCAGCAAAGGAATCTGCAGATGCCTTCCCCCCACTCAAATCTGCTGTTGGTGGCCTCTGCTTTATTCTGGACAGTTATGAGGTGTGGTGCCCCTTCAGCATCCACTATCAACAATACTCATAAGTACACCCCAGCAAACAAGGGCAAATAAGCAAGCAATGGAGTCATTGGCACCCAGGATCAAGGCCCTCTCTGCCTCCCTCTGTCAACCTGTTCTTGGGGGTGATGGTAAGGAAGAAATGAGGAGGAGCCAACTGAAAAAGTAAGTTCAAATACTCCAAGGTTGGGATTCACAACTGATAAGTGGTGATTGATAGAAAACTACAAAAGGTCCTCCAAGGACTCAAGCTGTTGGCTAAGGAGGGGAATGTTGAGGGTTTCCTTAACAATCCCAAGAATGCAGAGAAACTCAGGGGTCTTGTTGGGGATATTTGTGATGCTGTGATGGATTATCAGGTCTGTGGTTGGGGTGAACTGATTATACTTGTTCCTGACACCCATTTCAGACTTCATTACAACAAGACATCTATGAAAAAAGTTGTCAGCTCATTGTGAGGCTCAACCTCTCCCACCATTTGTCCATTGATGTAACTGTTGGATAGGAATCTGCAGACCTCACCCTTCTTGACAGGATGCATCATACTGTTGAGGCTGAGCATCGTTGTGGGAACAGACGGGGATGCCTAGGGGGAACAAGGGTGGATGTCCTCCAACAACTTGAAGATTGGCTGGAGAATGAGCAAGGCCAACGTGTGTTCTGGCTCAATGGCCTTGCAGGGACTGGGAAGTCAACAATTGCCCAGACCTTTGCCAATATTACCTTTGCAGAGGGAAAGCTTGGAGCAAGCTTCTTCTGCTCACGAGATTTTGGAGACAGGAGCAACCTTCAGGCAATCATCCCAACACTTGCATTCCAGCTTGCATATCACTACCCACTGTTCCGAGAACAGTTGCTCCCAGTCTTGAGAGCCAACCCTGGAATTGGGAAGGGGTTGCTTTGTTCCCAGATGGAGTCCCTCGTTGTTGGCCCATTCCAGGCCACACAAATTCCAACCCTCATCATCATTGATGCGCTTGATGAGTGTAAGGATGAGGAACCAGCATCTGCACTCCTATCTGTGCTCTCTCGCTATGTGGATGAGATCCCACTTGTCAAGTTCTTTATCACTGGAAGACCTGAACCCCGAATTCGCTCTGGGTTCCGTCTGGTATCACTTCAGCCTCACACAAACATCCTCAGACTCCATGATGTCAAACCTGATGTGGTGGACAGTGATATTAAACTCTTTTTGAAGACTCGGTTAAGAGACATTGCCAAAAACCGGAGTGACTGTGACTTGGCAGAGGATTGGCCCAGCCAACAGGATATTGATGCTCTCTGCAAGAAGGCAGCTGGATTTTTCATCTATGCTTCCACAGTGGTCAAGTTTGTTGCATCTGAAGGTGATCCACCTGATGAGAGGCTTGCTTCCATTGTGTCACTTCCTCAAGACACTTCTCATGAGGGGAAGGGAGACATTGATACCCTCTACACCCAAGTCCTAGAACAGGCATCCAATGGCAAGGATCAAGTCTTTTACCTGCATTTCAAATTGGTTGTAGGAACAGTGTTACTCATTGCCAACCCACTCTCAATAAAGGCTCTCTCAGGCCTTCTCATGAACTACAGCAAGCAATCCAGGATACACAGCACTCTTCGCACCCTCCACTCTCTCCTCCTTGTTCCAGACACCATAGAAGAACCAGTCAGGATCTTCCACAAATCATTCCCTGACTTCCTTTTGGACTCAGGGTGCTGCACGGACACCCGATTCTTTGTAGACCCTCCAAAATATCACAGAGTGATCTTACTTTCATGCCTGGATGTGATGAAGAGGGGGTTGAAGAAAAATGTCTGCAATCTGGACAACAGGACCCCATTCAGCAAGGTTGAAAATCTTCCTGCATGCAGGGCAACATACATTGGAGATACATTGGGATATGCATGCCAATTCTGGACAACTCATCTGGCAAGGACTGCTGGCAGCAGCCTTGGTGATGAAGAAATACAGAAGCAGATTGATGAGTTTTTCACAACCTGTTTTCTGTTTTGGATTGAGGTCCTCAGCCTTATGAGAAACCTTGGTATTAGTGTTCATGCCCTTAACGATATACAGCAGTGGTACATATTGGTGAGTGATGTGTAGAGAATCCATTCAGGGTACCCAGACTCATGTGTATTTAGGCAGGGATTTCCTGTGGGTGGATGAATGATGCTCAGCATTTCATCTTGGAACACTTTGACACAATCTATAACTCTCCCCTCCACATCTACTCTTATGCCCTCCCATTTTCCCCTCCCTCATCTTGGCTCCACAAGTACTATATGGCAGAGCTCCCACAAGGGGTCAGGGTTGTTAAGGGGGTTCTTGCTGAATGGGGAACATGCTCCCGTACAGTTTTCCTTAATAAGACACCATCATCCCTTGCACACTGGAAAGACACTATTGCTATTGGTTTGTACTCTGGTAACATCAACATCCTTGATGCAATTACAGGCAGCAGGGTGGCTGTTCTTTCTGAACACACTGACTGTGTGAGATCTCTCACCTTCTCATTGGATGGGACATTCCTTGTGTCTGGAGGTGATGACAAGGTCAAACTCTGGGATGTCCAGACTGGTGGGGTTGTCAAGACCTTCCATGGCCATACCCATTGTGTTTTTTCTGTTTCTATTTCACCAGACTACACCACAATTGCCTCAGGGTCTACAGACAAGACAATCCGTTTGTGGCATGTTCAAGCAGGTTACTGCTTTTGTATCATAGATGGGTTTAATTGTCAGGTCAACTCTGTCAGCTTCTCTCCCACAAACCCCCAACTCTTAATATCTGCATCTGAGGACAATGATATACAGCAGTGGAACATCAATGGTCACCAAATTGGACCCACTCATAGAGGCAATGGTGTGGGCAATAGTGTTGCTTTCTCCTCAGATGGGACCCATTTTGTTTCATGGGGGGGAAGTGTTGCTACTGTTCATACCTCCAGCTCCAGAGCAGTTATTGCTGAGCTCCAGAGCTCCAGTGGTGACTTTCACTGTTGCTGTTTCTCCCCTGATGGCAAACTTGTGGCTGGTGGTGTTGATACCACTATATATGTCTGGAACATCACTGGCTCAGACCCTCACCTCACTGAGACCCTCATTGGACACACCAGAGATGTCACCTCCCTCATATTTCCAGCCTTCCCCATCTCAGCCTCATGGGACAATACAGTCAAGTTCTGGCAAATTGGTACCCAATCTCCAGACCCAGCTACAACTGATACAATATCCACTTCACCTGAACCATCTGCAATCAACTCTGTCAATCTGCAAGTAAGGGGTGGGATTGCTATTTCAAGTGATGAAGCTGGAGTAGTAAAGACCTGGGACATTTTGACTGGTGTCTGCAAGGCATCCTTCCAAACCCCAGCTGAAGGCAGAATTTATAAGGATGTTCAGGTGATAGAAACCAGGCTGGTTGTTGTTTGGCGGGATGGTCAGGGGATCCACATCTGGGATGCTGAGGGGGGAAGGTTCCTCGGAGAGGTGGCTATGGATCTATCTAAATCTCATAGTATCAGGATATCACAGGATGGGTCCAAGCTGTTTTGCCTGAATCAGAGATCCATCCAAGCATGGGATATACAGACAGGAGAGGCTGTTGGTGAAGTGTTGCTGGAGGCTTATCCAGATCTAGACCCCCTCTGTATGGATGGTTCAAAAATCTGGGTTTGTTTTGAGGTCTCATCAATCCAGGGGTGGGACTTTGGGGTCTCAGGCTCCCCTCCCTTCCCATTATCCAACACATTCCCAGATAGGCCCCACCTCAACCTTATTGGAGGTACCATGTGGGACACTGGTCCAGTTATAATCAAGGACATAGTTACTGGAAAGGAGGTTTTTCAACTAGTTGGGAGATATGCAGCACCTCGTGAGGTGCGGTGGGATGGTCGGTATCTGATTGCTGGTTATGAGTCTGGGGAGGTGTTGATTCTGGAGTTCAATTATGCTCTTCTTGAGTAAATATATGTGGTATTATACCATTTTATAATTGTGACTGTTCATTGCATTCTACCTTTATCAGTACTTGGCAACCTATTCTATGCTCATACCTCTTCTACTGGTTGGATAGGAACTCTGCTCAAGCTGGATTGTAACAGTTTTGAATCACTAGGTGAGATATTGCCCTTTAGCCATGTAGAGTTTTCTTGTAAATAATTTCTGTTGCATAGAGTGGAGTTGCAAACCAATTGCTACTGGGGACTCAAAAGTGAGAGTAAGATAGGGGAATGGATAGAATGATGAAGTTGGTTTGGACCTGGAATTTACCCCTTCATGTGTTCTTTGAGTACAATCCTTCTTTCTGCCCAATTTCTGATGACCATGTGACTGACCATAAAACAGAGACAGGCAACTACTTCATAAACATAATCCTACCTTCCAGGGGACAATCTCATACCATTCTCCTTAACATCATGGTGTATGTGAATCCTTGCAAGTTATACCACACTGACACCTCCATGAGCTTACTCAGATCTAGCTATCATACTGTGAACATTGCAGTGGTGATGTGCAGCCTGGCCGGCAAACCCATAATCGATCAAATTTGCAAGTCATGCCAACTTCCCCCAGAAATGCAGCCACCTCCCTGTAAGTCTTTCAATACAGTGGTGTTAGGGCCACTCTCACCCTGTGCCTCTGAGACATTAACTATGGATGGATGTCCACAGGAATGGCCTAATCTTAAGGCTAGCTGACCACATCAGCTATCACCCCACACAGTCCTCGGCTGGTGGGCCCAAGTAGGTAGCCTAACACAAACAAACAGTCAATACAGTCACAAAGTGAGTAGACATTGAACTAGTAGGTGGGCCTGAATGAGCACTCCAAGCGATAAACGGCAGTCAGTTGAGTCTGGAGAAGGAGTGGGAGGAGAGCAGTGAGAATGCTGAGGGTTCTTTCAGATTAATCTAATCATGAGCCTGGTCTGCAAGGCAGCAGGAGAGAGGAGACTTCTGAGATATCAAAGCTAAGGAGAAACATTACAGGGGGGTCTGTCTACCTATATACCAAGGGAACAGTGATGTGACAAGGTGACTGATCTACTGATGAACCAATAGTGTTAATCCTTAGGAGATGGTACTATAGTAGGAATCCAATTATCCAGGGATCAGTGCAATGATCAAAGAATGATGAATGGGAAACAGAGGGGATAATAGGAAACCTCCAAAGGGAAGATCCCACCAAGAGGGGATGCTAGGGAACCGACAAAGGAGGTAGTGGGAAACCTACAAAGGAGGTAGTGGGAAACCTACAAAGGACCAATAATGGGTCAATAGTTGGGAAACTGATAACAGGGAGGGATGATCATCAATCAAGCCAAATGGTATCATAAACCAACAGATAGAACCATTAGAAACCAATGAACGCTGGCAGGGATGAATGAGAGTGCTAGGCACAGAGCTTAGGCTTGGGGGGCCGATGGTGAGGTGCCAGATAGCATCTCTACTGATAGGCGCACAGTTTGCTCTTCTCCTTTTCTAGAGAAACAGATAACAAATGAGTGTAGGGACACGAAGGAGATATCCATGTAATAACAAGAGAGAGAAGAGGAGAAGGGATGAAAGAAGGAAATAACTAAAACATCACCAGTGAGGGGGAGCATGAACTGGTGGTTTCATGAAGGGTCATTGATGAAGACACACATGTGGACAACTGAGCTTGTTTCAGGCTAGACTGGAAGAGGAGGGAGGACATGTTTAATGCAGAGTGTGGCGCAGATGGTTCTGAAACATTGGGAGGAAACTGTGGAAGCTTAGGGCGCATTCACTCCTAATCCTCCAAGGGACAAAGGATGGGTGGTGATTGCAGTCTTCGTGTTTCAAGGGTCCTGAAGGGTTTTGTCCAATGAGGTGACAATGGTGAGCAGTGTTTGGCCAGGGGTGACCGAGGGATGACCATGCAAGGAGGAGTTGTCATTGGACAGGGTTGATCAGGGTTTAGCCACTCTGGGTACAGGCTCATGGAGATCCAATCAGATGTAGATGATGGGCGGTGATAGGGTCAAGGCACCCTAGTCTCAAGCTGAAATCTTGGGAACTGATAGGTTGGCTTAGACAAGGAGGTGGTGGGCCTTGTTCCGCAGTCAGAGGAGATCACCTAGATTGATCTTTGAGTTGAATCACCACAGGTGAGAACATCCAGGAGTGATCCAATGGAGAGGCAGAGATGGGTGGCGTCCTTAGTAGGGACTTTGTCAGGGGATGACCGCCAAGGAAGAGATCTCTGATGGGGAGAGGCTCCAATGGTTCAGCTCCGTATCACAGCAATAGAGTTCGATAGTCCCATGGGATGAGGGCTGGGAGAGTTGGCATCAGCAAAGTAGGGCTGATAGAGGTGATGGGAGATGAGGAGGGGGAAGAACCAAGTTGGGTTTAATGGGCGTTCTGAAGATGGGTATCCCAGGGACAGGATATAAGCACCATATCAGGATGGGAGTAGCCCACCATTCCACTTGTTCTGAAATTGTCCTATCTGCCAACTTATCTTTGTGTTGCCAATGTCAATCTTCTATTCTGCTGAGGCTTGTGTCATCTATGAGGGTTCCAGTGGGACCATCACCAAGTCCGAGGATTCCATGTCTTCAGAGGAAGAACTCTTGGAAGAGTACCTGTTGGTACAATCCAAACTCAGACCTTGGCAAGAGTGGAGGGCAATCTGGTGGAGCACGAAATGTCCATTGAGAAGGTTGCCAATGCCATAGGTGCTGGGTTTGCTCGGGTGGATGAAGACTTGGGACAGATGGGAGAGAACATCAACCTGGTTAGGGCTGATGTGGATTCCATTGATGTGTCCGTGAAGTCCGTCCTAGAGCACCTGGAAGTCCTGGAGAGACAGAGCACTGCCAAGGATAAGTTGGTAGACGACTTGAACCATTGTGTCACCACAATGTCCAAAGCCTTGGGTCAGTGTTCTGATGGAGAGGATATCCTCAAGATCTTGTTAGGCTCAGGTAGAAGGGAGGATCCCTTTGAGCTAGATGATGATGACCAAGAGTCCTGGGATGACTGTCCAGAGGAGAGTTCTCCTGAGGCAAGGGCAATGGCTAATCCTTATCCAGAGCATGGGCTGAGGGAGATCATGCCATGCTCCAAATGTGACCAAGAAGAGGGGAGAGATGTAGACATCCAGATGGAAGAGGAGGAGAAGGAGGAGGGAGGGAGTGAGTCATCCTTGTCTGATGATACTCCTCTAGCCATGAGGATTGTCAAGTCTTCTTCTGGAGGTAGCTGTCTTCCTATTCCTGGAGTCAGAGGGGAGCCAGACAGTCCATCATATACTGGGAGTGGACAGAGGAATGTCCACTCAGAGGGTTGTCCTGGGAGGTCATCCTTTCATCCTTATGACATGGCGAAGTCAGTAAGGGATGGTTCTTCCTTCCTGCGCAGTCATGACTGATTGAGCTTGGTCCGGTCTGGTGGGAGCTGTTACTGTGAAGGCGACCAAGGGGTGGAATCAGATGAAAGTGAATCAGGCTTCTTGACTGATGGTTCTGTGGAACTTGGTTCTCCATTCCATGAAGGGGCTCCTGTGGTCTGAAGGACAAAGTTGGACAGGAGGCTAATGCCTTCATCAAAGAGATGATGGGAGGAGAGTTCCAGGGAAAGAGAAGAGCAGGAGGTAGAGGACACAGGGGAGTGTCGGACTTGTACCAGTGTAGACAGAGTCTTGTCCAGTAGTTCTTGAGTCTTGCCCATAATGTAGCGGTCCTGAGGTCTTGCACACATTGATGAGGGGGAAGAATAGAAACAGAGACAAACAAATGTGTGAGTGAAGCATAGAGAACAAAACCAAAGGGAGGTGTGAGCTTCAAAGGAACATAAATAGAGGCAGAGACAAAAGAAACTGAGAGAAATGAGTGTGAGGGTAAGTTGGATAATAAGTCAAAGGGTGTAAAAAGGGTGAGTGTGAAGTGAAAGAAGGGGAAAAGAGGGTTTGAAATTGAGCGCAATAACAAGTGGGAACTTAGAATATTAAGATAGTGTAGTTTGAAATTTGTTGGTGTTGAAGGCACACTGTACTGCCTCCCCATGCCACACCTGCCCATGCGAATAAGGGTCAAAAGCAGCCATTATTGAGCTGAGTGTCAAGAATAAACAAAAACTAGCAGAGGAAATTACCGTGGTCAGCATAAAAACAGTATCCAAGGCTCTAGTTTGCTGGGAAGTCTATTGAGCAAAGACATACAGATGCAATGGTGCTGAGGCTACAAGTTTACTACATTTGTGCTAGCAATGATTATATAATCATGAATTACCCACCTCCACTCGTCCAACATGATGCCTCACCACAGAAAACAACAGACCCCAGCACAGAAAATTCAGACAGACAAGATGCAGAAACACAGGCTTGCACTTATGTCCTTGGCGATTGGTGGAATTACAATGGGATGCGGAGATTTGGTGTGCCACGGTGCAATCACATCCAACACCTGACAGACCTCTGGAACAGCCACCGCTACGCAGCTTTCTTCATTTATCATCCCAGTGACCACTGATGTATGTTATCCATCCACTTCAGCTGTGTTCCTCATTAGTTTGTGTCCCTGTTCTGGTTCATCCACACATTTCCTGTTATTGCCTATATTTATTTCAAAAACAGTAGTTAAACTGCTGGGGCCATGTATTTTAGCATCCTGAGCATCCATCCCACCAATTCCATGCAGAACCCATCACATATGTAGCCTGTATCCATAGGTTCCACTGATTGGATTACTTTTGGTGACAAACAAATGTAAACATAAACAATGATGTGGGAGTCAGCACGGGTTGCCCACCACCAATTGCAGAGCCTCACAATTTCATGCCATTTGGCTGACCTCAACATCCTGGAAGACCGACTCAGTGTTGAATGGAATAATGAGGTGGGCTGATAGCAGGGGGTCAGGGGTGGTTTCTACATTACTCATCACTGGACCCACTTCATGTTGCATGTGGGTTTGATATGATTTATTCCATGCTGCCCTTGGTGGGTAAAAGGGAACTCATGTATGCAAGGTGAGGAAAGGTGAGTGGCTGAGGCATTGTTTGAACAGTGAAATTCCATTCAGTGATAATGGCTCCTGCTCTAGTGTAGGGGAACAGGACTTGGGGTGGTCAAGGGGTATAGGTTCAAAGCAACATCTCATCAAGAGCACACTGAGTTCGATCACATTGGCTTGCAGGCTGGTGGAGCACCTGTCAGCCAGTGATCTCCTGATTTCCCACCACATTCATGGCCATCATTTGGCAATGAATTCTCTATTTATTTGCTGTTACGCACAGCTGAAAGAAAGTTACAGGGTACCACTTTCAGTGGATGGTATGTCTGGGGCTTGTAGGCGGGCAAATACCAAGTACTGAGGTGAAACTTGCATGAAGTGAGGCAACAAAAAAAGATGGTCTGTTTGTGCACAATGGCTTGTGGTATCACGCTTTTAGGTCAACACTCTCAAATGTGATGTATTGCAAGTCCTCAGCCTGGTTCAGTCGATGGAGAATACCTTCATTGTCATTAACAGGACCCCTCCAGATGTCCTTTCCCTGATCCCAAACCACTGGGAAAACAGTGACAGAGATGTCAAGTTGACCCACATGTGTCGCAGCTGGAGGGGACTTTTCACATTGCGCCCCTTGTTGTGGACCCACTTGGACTACACAAGTGCCAACAAAACAAAGGCCCACATCAAACAATCAATGTCTTCCCTCTTGGAGATCTCCCCCAGGCAGGCCAACAATACACACGATTGGGAGGCCTTCATTCTGACGGTTCCACACATTGGTCAACCCAGAACCCTGTTGGTCTCCAGAAACCCAACCCAGGTCCTCCCAGTTCTGGCTGAATACTTCTCTTGCCACATGCAGCTCCTCAATAACCTGAAGATCAGCACCATATGCAACCAAGTCTCCATCTTTCCTGACAAGCTCCTCAATGGAGACCCTTAATTGCTGTACAAATTGAGTCTTGCCAGGGTTGCCACCCCATGTTCGGTCTTTGCCATGTCCCTGCAGATAAGATCCCAGTGACTCAGCCCCTCAACTTCTTTGAGCACACCCCTCACCTCCATCATATCCAACTCCACAACCCAACCCCAAACCCCCATGATGTCCCCCCTGGACAGGTGGTATCCCTCCCACATCTGAAGGAGCTTGGTATTATTGCACTGCTTGTAGGTCATGTGGATAGTTTACTGCAGTGTTGTTTAGTCCCCCTACAAGACAAGATTCCATATAATTTTGCAAGAACACACTGTGAGGGTGGGATGCATTGACCCAACAGTTGGTGATTACCACCAAGTCCCTTATTGTATCCTAAAACAGTGCCTCACAAGATGGCCATGACACTGACTTTCACTAGGGGCAAGGGCACCTGGAAACAGGTAGGAACATGTCAGAAACATTTAAGGGCCAGGATCTATTTACCTGCCATGTTGCCACTAGACACATTTTAGGCACATGTGTGATGTCCTTGGCACATTTTCCATACACGTGACCACCAACCAAAGGTCAGTAACATTTCATATGTACTTCCACAGTGGGCATTGGTGCTAAATCCAGCCCGGAAAATGTTTTGTTTATATCCTGATTAGGTCACATTTCCCACACATATTCATTACCGTTTCACTCTAAGAAAATTTTCAAAAATCCTTTGTAATACTGGTCTGAAAGTACATGGATTAAGTGAAATATTCCAGGTCATAATCTGAGGATCGGAGGCAGCTGATTGGTTGATGGGGTGGAATATTGCCTGGATTTGCCAGAAATATTCAGGCTATAACCCAGGGTGGATTATCTTTAATA
>Ga0307509_10007595_pt1 | contig 14115 bp, 17 predicted proteins | sample 10_EM_MG_FD_202245 | JGI IMG/M metagenome (GOLD analysis project Ga0307509, IMG submission 202245) | Populus trichocarpa ectomycorrhiza microbial communities from riparian zone in the Pacific Northwest, United States - 10_EM | ecosystem: Host-associated > Plants > Roots > Unclassified | place... | reverse complement strand
GCCACTTAGCCTCCCCCTCCCGCCTTACCTCCATCTTTAATGCTGCTATAAGCCTTGGGCATCACCCTTGGCGTTTGGCGATGGTGGTCCCCATCCCGAAACCTGGTAAAATAGATTACCAGGTTGCGAAGGCGTACCGACCCATCTCCCTCCTAGAGTGCTGTGGTAAACTCTTAGAGCGAATTGTCTTGAAGCGCGTCCTTCTTGATGCTGCACATTTTCACCTCTTTCCCCCCTGCCAGTTTGGGTCCCGCAACTATCACACAGCGTCTGACGCCATGTTGAGCATGGTCCATACGGTCCAAACATGTGTCAAGAGTGGCCACGTCGCGGCCCTCCTTTTTGACATCCAGGGATTCTTTGACAACCTCCATGTCAGCCGCCTTGTACACATCTTCCGCATCCTAGGCTTCGCCCCATCTTTATGTGACTGGGTTCGATCTTTCCTCACAGATCGTCGGATCACGTTGTCTTTTAATGGCGAACCCCTCCCGGAGGTTGTCCTCAACCATGGCGCCCCACAAGGCTCCCCGCTATCCCCCATCTTGTCGGCTATCTACATTCTACCCCTCCTCCGCCTAACGGAAGCATGGCGTTTCAGGTCCCTGTCGTCCTACGTCGACGACGGCGCGATTGTCGCCACTGGCACCACGCATTACTCGGTCGCCCAAAAGTGCGCTGACAGTTTCTTCATCGTTGCAGACTGGCTCCTACACAACGGCCTCTGCCTTGACCCCGACAAAACGGAATTCATCGCATTCCAACCCCGCCGGGCCAACCCTGAACATGTCGGAGCTCTCCGGCCATCGATTGACTTGTGGATTCCCAGCGGCGGGACTCTTCAGGTTCGTTGATCGTTGCTGGTATGCTACCTTGGCATCTTCATCGACGACAAGTTCAATTGGGAACCACATGCTAAGATCATGGCAGCACGCGCCCAGTCCTCCTTTCGGGGGCTGCTCCTTGGCAACTCGGTTCGTGGAATTGACTTCCACAACTGGCGCCTTGTCTTCCATGCCATCACGCTCCCAGTTCTACTCTATGGCCTCCTGATATGGTCCCACCGAGCTCCGAAATCCCTCATCCGCATACTCCAGGTCACCCAGAATGTCGCCGTTCGAAAGATCAGTGGCACCTTTCGCACCACCCCAGTCGAGCCCCTTCACAACATGCTCGCCATCCCGCCCATCAAGTACACCATCACTAAATACCGCGCGGCATTTACCGCCCGCCTCTCAAAGCTCCCCCCGACCACCCTCCTCCGCACTCTCCCCTCCAACGACCCCTCCGCCTTCTACCTCCCTCCCTGTCCACCCCCTACCCCGCTCACTTCCCTCCTACCCCCCTCCTTTCCTGTATTCTGCATCCCGACTGGTCTTACTTGGTCCCATCCCAGAGTATTCACCACTCTCACCGCCCCAGCAACGCCAACACGTTCTGAGACTATCATCAACCTCGCGAACCACCCACCCCCCGACCACAACACCATCCACATCTACCCAATCCCGCACCCTGACCACTTTGTCGCCGCCTTCCTCTCCTTCACCAATGGCACATGCATCGAGCGCGGTTTTCGCGCTAGCCACAATCGCACACTTGCTGCCACAGAAGCTGCCATTGCGGGTGTCCTCTCCCTTGGACCCCACCCGGGTTGACCCACACTCATTTTCGTTCCGAATCGGAACCTTCACCGCCCCCTCCTGTCCCTGACAAAGCACAAATATCTTCCCCAGGCCACCCTGTTTACAGGGGCGCTTGGTATGCAATGCTTCCTTCACCTGGACATCACCATCTCCATCCACCCCCTGGCCGTTAAGCTTAATAGAAAGCCTACACGCGCCAACCCCAGACTCTTCCCATGCAACTGGCCAGGCCTGCGCAGCAAGGACTTCAACCTTGCCAAGCTGCGCGCCGAAGCCCAATCGCACCATGTCCCTGACACCCTCCCGAAACCCCTCCTGAAGACCCTCCCCTTCCGCCTGTGGAAAGCTGACCAAGACAACTGTGCGGATCCGCCCCATTGTAAGTGGACGGGCGGCATAATCCCGGTTCCTGAGTCATCCATCCCATCAGACCTCGTTCTAGGGTCTCTCTCCCTTGGACAACGCCGCGCCATGTGCGCTGCCCTCCAAACCTTCTTCCAACACTGTTTCTGTGGTGCCTACTTGCAATGTATGCGCCCCACATCTGGTGACACCACCACCTGCCCATGCACCTACGTCCAAACCCCCATCCTGATGACCGAACTGGACTGCAATGGCAACCCTCGGCCGAAAGCCGAGGCGACCTGAGACCGGCCCAGGGGGCGACTGTCCGTCGCGCGGCCGTACGCTGCGCCTCGTTCACTCATTTCCATCACTAACCGGGGTGCTGGTTTCGAAGCGCTACTGGCAGAACAACACGCCAACCCACGTCTTACCCCCTCCCGAACCCCTTCCCCTGCTCAAGGTAGCGCACACCTTCTGGCAGCCCGCTACGGTGGCCCCAGACGCTCTCAGCATCGCATGGCTCACCCTCCGCAGCGTTCTCACACCCATGTTCTCCACTCTGCCCCTCATATCTTATCGGACTGTCCGCTAGTCTCGATTTTTCGTTCTTGTATACTTAAGGACTCTTCCTTTCATTACTTATTCTGGACTGTGAAAGGCGCTGAGGCGCTCGCCACTTTTCTTGTACGTAGCAATTCTCTTCTTCGCCTGTTACCCCCTTGCCCGGACCCCCCTTGATCAATTTCTTGGTTGGCTTGAGGCCTGAAGCACTGTGTGCTTTCTGTTTTACTTATATCCGTTATGCTCGACAGTCTGTTATATACTCCCTGGGTCTCTTATGTAGTGTTCTCGTAGCACTGCAATGTCTTGTTGTGTAAACAGTGGACAATAAACTCCGAATTCAAAAAAAAAAAAAAAAAGAGTACACAGAGGCACGCTCTGGCGAAAAAGGCGTGGGCTGACGGTGGGGAAACATGATACTTGGAAAGATCTTGTGAATCTTCGAGGAATTTCGACACGAGAAATTCTTGCACCGAAAAGTGCGAAAATTGTGCAACTCGGTCACTGTGTACGTCGACCACGGCGACCAAACTGGGGCATGCGGACTGCACGACCGCCTCGGGGTTTTGGTGCCGGCAGTCTGGGAGAAATTTTGGAATTCGAGTCGGGTCCGCATCAACGTAGATGACGAAGACCTCCCCAAGTTCCTCAATGCGAAGTTGTCGAAAGGACACCGTAAGGAATTGGAAGATACGATGCGCGAATTCCCACCGTTTTTCAGGGATGTTCCGTAATATGCGTTCGTAAGTTTCGTTCAGGTCCTTGGGCAAATCTTGCAGAGTACTCGAAATCTTTTGCAAGGGACAGTGGCGCAGAGTTTCTAGCTGACATTGAGTCCACCGAAACCTGAAGTCACCCCATAAGAGAGTAATATGAAACATTATGACAGGTGCCACCTACATGCCGCAACCCTTTTCTGAGAGCGTGCTAATAACCAAATTTCTTTTCTCTTCTGGCCATGACCCCATGTCTGCGTCTGATTCGACAATTTCCTTGACATATCGGGCAATATCGTCCCTTTGTCCAGGTTGATCATGGAGTGACACACTGTCAGGTCCCAACGGCGCAAGAACCCATCGAATATCTGTCTCGAACCGACTTGTGACACAAAGATGTAAATGCGAGGCGTTCAAGGCGACGAGCTGCTTTATGATGTTGAGGACTTGTTCCCGTGGTGTAGGGAACGCGGTCAAATTCTGGCACTCGTCGAGTGCATCCACAACAATGTAGAGCTCGCCCTGCTCTGGAAGTTCGAGCATGTCCTTCAAGCACCGCTGTAGTTCATCGTCGCTAGGTTGTCGGGAGCCATGGCGATGGGACAAATGAAGGTCAGATAGAATTTGCAAGAACTTCTCAGATTGATCACCGAGTTGCATAAGGAGGGAAGACAGGAAGCTGCGGGCGTCCTGCTTGTCGACATGGCGGAAATCAAAGTAATAAAACGTGAGCATGGCTAATCCAGTTTGGCATTCGTCTTGGATGTTTTCGATAATTGTTGAGCTGATTGATGAGATGAGCAACCAAGACGACAGGGGACATAGAATCGCATACCACATGATGGTCTTTCCTGCTCCCGCTACAGTATCAGGACCTTGTCAGCAGCGGGAAAATACTCAAAGAAGGGGCATTTACGTAGACCATGGATCCACAAAAGGGACCCCGTTGATTTCCATTGACAAAAGATCTTGCCTCCTGTGAACCACTCGGCAGTTCCCCGGTGATAGACTTTCTGAACGTTGTTATGCTTTATAGATGGATCTGAGGCAGACAACCAATCTCGAAGATCCCGTCGTTTTTGAGAATCTGACAAGTCAGATGAGCTCATATGTCAAGCGATCACGACGTGACGGGGCTACAAACGTCTCAATTCCTGTATTTCGACTTCCATCTTTTGCATTTCGACTAGAAATATCGGTCAATAATGACAGTTGGTCACGCAGGTCAGCTGAACCCACCCAGGGCCTGTCGAATGCCATCGGTTGATCCTTTGCCATCTATGACATGGGAGTCAATGTCCGTACTAAGCATATAACCATACAAGGAGATGCACACCTTCCATCACCACCCTCATATTATCGACCAGACCACGTACCACGTCGAAAGACTCTGTCTGGACGACTGTCATCTGAGCAACCGTCATCTGGGACTCTTGCTGAGTGAGCCGGTCTAGCCTTTGCAGCACCAATTCGATTTTCTTGTCCCCTAGTACTGTCTTCATATATGTCTCTGCGACGCATTTAGCTATGGGAGGTTGTCACTGAGGGAAGACTTACTAAACCATCCTCGTTTGATTTGTTCGGCCGCGAGAGCAAGGACAGCAAGGAGTTCAATCATGATGTTAACTACCACCGTGGTCAAGTCAAGGGGCGGTTCGACCTTGGTATAGATCTTAAGCCGTCTCAGGAAGTTATCGATGCATTCAAAGATTTCAACGAGGGCGTCGTAGTTTGCCTTCTTGGACTTCGCCGCCTAGTTACTCCGGAATTTAGAAGAGCTAACTGGAATGTGAGGGAAAAACACACTGAGAGAAGGACGCTGATCGCAGAAAACACATATTTTGCAGGGGGAAACACCTATATGAAAACGACGTCAAAAAGGTGGACATAACAACAGCAACTTTGTGTGGACTTACGAGACTAGCAGCGGTCTCCACAGCACCACTCTCGGAGAGAACAAGCAAGCCATTGACTACGGGCTCAAGCCGATCAAGCAATTTGGAATCGTCTACAGATTCCTCAAACTCCTTGGCTTGCTCCTGGAATATGTCAAGGAAAGACTTGGCGGACTTGCAGCTATCGATCTTGGAGGCCAGCGGGTGATCACGAAGATCTTTTCCGGTCTTTTTAGTGTACTTGGTTAAGGCGTCATTGAAGAGGGCTTCAAAGTTGAAGGAAGAGGTTTTGCTAGCATTTCTCGTTGAAGACATGGGATTATTGGGAGAAATGTTTAGGTGTCGTGAGGGAAGGTTCGGAATGGGACGGTGCTTAGACGCCCAACAGCGCAGAAACGTGAACCTGGCCTGGGGTCCAATAAATACGACCTACTCCCGACACTTTCCCGACACGCTCTCGCTTTCCCTTCCTTCGACGGGTATTGCAGCCCTCCTTCTCAACTCTTACATTTGCTACGCCGCAATTCCTCTCCCATTGTACGACCAGACACCTCTTCTCGCGGAGCATACCGATGAACGCCATTCTGCTCAGCCACGAGGACCCTTCTCCCGCCTCTCACCCCATAACCCAGAAGTCATCAGGGGATCGACTCACTTCTGCTTACTCTCCCACCGCCGCCGTTTCTCCCCTCTTCTTTCGCTTTCGAGGATCCAGATGGTAACCGCGACCAGGCCGTGCTCGGGGAACATTTGGTGGCGTTGCAAAGGTTTAAATGCTAGAAGCAGATGTCCCCCCAAAGGTCATGGTATGTGCCTTTCCGGCATCATCAGCGTCGCTAGCGCGCTGGTGTCCCGCGATGCTGACGACGATGCGCAGGATATGGTCGGGCTCAGCAAGGTGTACTAGCTCTGACCCAAGCAATGCGGGTGTTACGAGTCCTGACGTCGACGATGATGTGGGCGAGACTGACTTGAAAACCGGCGAGCTGTAGCTACCACGGCGTCCAAGCGGAGCGTGGGCGACGACGACAATGACTTGAAGACCGCCTCGAATCCATCCAGTCATCGTTCTCATTGGCATCGCCTTGCCTATCATCCACCCCCTCTTCTCACCGTCTCCCGCCTCGTTCGCATCTTCCTCACAATATTTGTGCATCGCACCTACCACGTCTTCCTTCCCTGGCCCCACCCCCGCCGCGCCCTTGTTCGCAGAGACCGTTCGCTTCGCTCTCGTCGTAGCTATCTTCTTCGTCTGCCTCATAACCGTCCTCCGCTCCCTCATCATATGCGCCCTGAAGTTGCGTGCGCGCTCGCACGCCCACTGGTACGCTCTCGTCTTCATCATCGACAATGCCGCGATGTGGTTCGCGAACGAAGAGGCCGGCATTGGGGTAGGAGGTCGGTGCAGGCGCGTGGTTGTCGTTGTGGTGGTGTTGGTCATGTCAGTCTTGTTGGTGTTGGTCGTCGTCGTCGTGGTTGTCGTGTTGGTCGTGGCACTCTGATTGTTGGTGCTAGTGGCAAGGTGGCGGAATCGAATGAAGAGGAAGGGGCCGCGGGCACTGTGCCAGATTGTGCGCAGGTGTCAGGAGAGGACGCGGAAGAGCGTGTCCACCCCGTCACCTTCTCGTCTCGGGTGAGGGTAGCGATGCGCGTGCAGAGGTGGCCTGATTTTGGGGGTGCAGTAGTGCCCGTTGACCAACGGGTCAGCCTCGTTAGAGATTAGATTATTAATAAAGATCAGACTAAGATCTATCTTATCATATTGTATTCGCAACGCGCGCTCTACGTTCGACGGTTGCTTCATGCGTTGATCAGCCATCGTGTCTACGCTACACCGCGCCTCAAAAAAGCTTCTTTTCTCTATAATGGTCCTCGATACTCTTTTACTGTCCTCGACATCCCTGTCCTTGAGGCATGAGTCGTGACTAGCTCTTCCCAGGTACGGCGGATCCGGCCTGAGTCCCACTCCTGGACGCTTGGGTAGAGGGTGAGGCGCAGGGTGCGCAGGATCGATATCCTCTTATTAGAGTAGTTCTGAAAACACAAAAGAGGGACATCTTTTAGTGTGAGATAAATACCTTGTCGAGGCGGGGTGGGCTCTGTCAACCCCTACCGCTTTCTCTCGCTCATCCCCAGAGTCTGTAGTCTGGTCTCTTCTCTTCTGATCTTGAGCCTCATGAAAAGAACAATAGCAACCACCATGGGTCCGTCTTCCGGGAACACCTACTCCACTTCAAGGCGCGAGCTTCAAGTCCTCCCACTCCCAAAGGTCAGCTGCTTCACCCCTGTTTCCCCCCGTTCCACCCCGCGCATACTAGTTACCTGATAATATCTCCCCCCTGCTCGTAGATAAGTCCGAGAGACTTGACGATAACTGGCTCGTTTCTCGCGCGATGCACGCTCCAGATTAAAGAGTAAGTCCGGAAATGTGCGATCCGTACCCGTGCCTTGCCTGCAGTATCCACAGCCGCCACGAATATTCAATCGCCTCCAGGCTCCTAGACGGCGAGGGCGACTGCGAGCTCATCCGCGCGATAACCCGCACCGTCTCCAAGACCTTTGGGCCCCGTTGCACGAACCTCGCGCCTTTGACTGCTATGATACACTCTGGGAGATGGCTAAGGATCTGCGACGCGGCGCTTTGTGTGAGTCCAGTTGAAACGGCACGATGGTGTACTTCTCTCCAAACGTACAGCTCATAATGCATTCTCCTCCCTCTCTACACACACGTCTAGGTGTGGAAGGAGGTAGTTCCTCTGTAGCCGGGTCTGCGACAGCCCCTTGGGCATCTGATGAGGAAGAGGAGGCAGAGGAGGCAGTGGACGTTCCGCTTCATAAGTTAGTCGAGGAAGGTGCAGGACTCACTGATGATGAAACCGGAATTAAGGAGCACCAGGACGACGACAACGCCGGACGCGGAGGGGGCAAAGAATTGAGAGGAGGAAGAGGAAGAAGTAGCACAGGCGATGGCGACCTCGACGATGGTTTCAATGACCTGCGCCTGATGTTGGAAAATATCTCACTTAAAGTACACCTTGATTCCACATACATTACCCCTGGCGTGTTCTGGAACTACGCGACACGTATTTTTGGGCTCTCGCGGCGAGGATGAAACAGAAAACGGGTATGCTACGATTATTTCTGGCATCAGCCCCATGCACACTGGCGTTTCTTCGTGGACGCTCGAAGTATATGGTGGTGCATGCGCGGATATTGAACTGTATCGGTTTGTATGGTCTGTGAGGGCGATTGCTACTGTATGTACGCGCATTTAAGCCATATACAAAGCCAATTCTACACTGCGTGACCCCAGAGTCTGAATATAACACCACTGGCTCTTCCAGACTCGTCCTAGCATATTAGTAGTCCCAACCTTATTTTCTCTCACCAGCACCGTTTCGACAGTAGTTGTGTGATTTCGCTATGATCACTCTCCAGGGCTACCTGAAGAGGCGTGTTACCCTCGTTGTTCTGGGTATACCGGCGTCCGCCACGTGCGAGCAGTAATTTCCCAACCGCGACGTGCCCAAGGTACGCAGCCAGGTGTAACGCAGTCCATCCATCCCCATCTAGTGCGTTCACATCGCCGCCGTGGTCGAGTAAAAGCTGAACGACGTCCGGGCATCCGGATTGGGCCGCATCGTGCAACGGAGTTCCTCCCTGCGTGTTCCGAGCACCCACGTCCGTGCTATGCTTGAGGAGTAACCACACGATCACGACCTTCCCATGGAATGACGCTATATGTAGTGGAGTGTCACAAATGTCATTCATTGCGTTGGCATTCGCGCCGTGGTCGAGTAATAACCTGACGATATCCTCATACCCATTCAGCGAAGCAACGTGAAGCGGAGTCCAACCGCTCTTGTCCGGTTCGTTTGCATCGGCGCCGCTCTTCAATAATAGCCTTGTAGTCCCCAGTCTTCCGTTGTTCGACGCCATAATCAATGGAGTCTCCCGGCCCACGTTCTTTGCGTTTGGGTCAGCACCACAGTCGATCAGCAACTGCGTGATATCGGCGAATCCCTGATGTGCTGATAGATGTAATGGTGTATGATGATGGAGCCCCCCGGACTTTACGTCGGCGCCGTGCTTCAGTAACAGACGTGCGACATTCGCATGTCCCTTGTCTAAGGCTGCATGTAGTGGGGTCACACATCGACCCCCCCTAGCGTGGACGTCTTGTGGGTGTGTGCCTATGAGGCACTCTGCAATGCCACGGAAGCCCAAAAGCGCAGCGTAATATAACGGGACCGCATTAGGCACATTTGGGTGGGTGGCGGGCCCAGGGGATGATTTGTCTATATCGTACAACCGGACCCAGGCCGCGAAGTGTGGCTTGTCTCTGTCGAATAAACGTTCCATCGCATCTCGGATACACGATGATTCATCTTCAAGCTGGACGTGGGGCCCCCAGTGCTCTGCGGCGTATGAAGCTAAGGGGAAATGTTTGATCTTCGTCTCGTCAATCTGGTCATCCAGCTGAAGTAGTACGCCGAGACACACACTGGCGAGAAACGTATGCGCCAACTTAGGGAGAATGTGAAAGTATGAAACAGGTCCGGAAGTTGCGATGCGATCCGACGTCAAATATTCCCTCACAGAAAAGTGTGAGAATTGCACGACTTTGTTTCCATGGACATTGACAACAGCGACCAAAGTGGAGCAAGCCGACAGCACAAACTCTTCAGCATTCGCAGAGCACCAACCATTAGGACTTGTTTCTGTGAGAGTTCGACTCGCAGATAGCTCGACGACTTCTTCGACACGAAGTGGGCGGATTGATGCAACGAGGCACTGGAATATATGATAGGCACCCGCCCGTTTCTCCTCGTTGATCCCGAGTAAAGTTCGTTCATATGATTCGTCCAATGACTCGGGCAACTCGTCCAGAGTATGCTCAATAACAGTTGGTAAGCAATGCCGCAAAGCATCTAGTTGGCAATACACCCATCGAAACCTGCATGTTCGGTAAGTGAGAGTGCCAGGACATCGCGGTCGTGATTACTCACATTCCATCTGCCTTTGCCGAGAGCGTGTCAATAACCTTTTGCTTGACCTCCGGCCTCCATCCTCGCATTCGGCGGTCCGAGTGAACGACATTGTTAATGTAATCAAGAATATCTTGCTTTTGTCCGCTTTGGTCGTGGAGGGACATGTGGAATGATGTGAGGGGCTCAAGAACGGTCTGGATGTCGATCTCCGGTCGGCTTGTGACACAAAAGTGTACATGTGGAAGCCTTAAGTCGATGAGCTCTTGCATGATCTCGAGGACTTGTCCTCGTGCTGTTGGGTACCCAGAATTCGGGAACTCATCGGGGGCATCTACAATGAGATAGACTGGACCTTGCCCTGGAAGTCCGAGCATCTTCCTCAAGCATTCCATCAGCGCATCGTTCCAAGGCTGTTGGGATCCACGGTCGTAGGCCAAATAGAGTTCAGAGAGGATTGCGGAGAAGTCGTTGGATTCACTGGAGAGTTGGACAATGAGGGAAGATAGAAGGCCGCGGACATCCTGCTTTGCAATATCCCGAAAATCACAGTAATAATAAGCACAAGTAGCTGACCCAGTTTTGCAAATGCGATCGACATCTTGGATGATTTTTGAACTGGTAGATAAGGTAACTACGCCATAAAGTAACAATATGGCGACACATACCAAAGAACACTCTTGCCCGATCCAGCTACCACGTAACAAATCAGGAATGCCAGAAGAAACGGAAGAATACACGTACGTTTGCCATGGATCCAAAGGAGAGAGCCAGTCGTTTTCCATTTTTGGTATATATCGCCTTGGGTAAACCAGGTGGCTGTACCGTCAAGATGGGCGCTGCGAGCAATGTCGTAATTTGTGCTCGGATCTGGGGGTGACAACCAACATCGAACTTTCTCTTGCAACCGGTCACCTGCGAAGCAGCTTCAATATATACGCGGAACAGGGAATATGAAGCTGCTACGGACGTTCTACCTTGTTTGCGTTCATTATGCGCTCGTGAATGAGGACTATCGGACAAAGTCTAAATAAAAGAGATAACGGCTGATACAGGTCAGCCAGACGCACCAAGGGATTGTCGGATACCGTCTGTCGGTGCTTTGCCATCTGTCAGATTGGAGTTTCGTACGACGCAGGCAATTGAATGAACAGGCGATGCGCACCGTCCATTACTACCTGCATGCTATTGAAAAGGCCATAGATCACATCGAGAATCTCGGGAACAGTCATCTTAGACTCCTCCACGGTGAGCCTGTCAAGCCTCTGCAACACTGCTTCGATGTCGTTTTCTTCAAGCAGTTTCGTTGCATATTTCTCTGCCACGTGTTCAGACATGAATTCTCGTCAGGGAGGGAAGACTTACTCAGCCGTCCCTTGGTGGTTTGTTTGGTTGCGAGGGCGAGGACAGATAACAGTTCAGTCATTATTTTGACGACCATTTCAGCCATCCCTAGAGTGGGCTCAATCTCAGTGTAAATGGCGAGTCGTCTCAGGAAATTTTCAACGCATTCAAACGTTTCGACAAGCGGGTCGTAGATTGCGTCTACAGACTTTGCCGTCTAGTGATCCCTGGTATCAGAATAGTAAATGGAGAAGCGAGCGAGAGACACACTGAGAGAAGGATGCTGATTGCGTAAAAAATTAGTTTTGCAATAGGGAACACCGGTACCTAGACAAAGAACGACGTTGGAGAGACGGTCAGAAGACAGCTCAGTTGCTGGAACCTACGAGACTAGTCTTGGCCGAGAGTGTATGTAGGTCATTGAGCATTGACCGAAGCCAAAGGACTAAATTGGGGTCGCCGTTCCTAACTTTCTCAAATTCCTGGGCTTGTTCTTGAAATATGGAAAGGTGGGATTCGACGGAGTCGCAGCTATCAATTTTGGACGCGAGTGGGCAGTCGAGTAGATTTTTCCCAGTCTGTTGGGTGTACTTGGATAAGGCCTCGCAGAAGAGGGCTTCAAAAGCGGACCTCGGGGAGGGTTGGCTGGTAGCACGAGTTGAGGCCATGGTATAATGAGAGGGAGGGGGAGAGACGTTTGGGTGTCGTGGGGGAATGGGGTTGGGGGGGAGGGGGGTATGATAGTGGTAGGGTGTAGTAAGGATGGGGCTGAGGGATCCAGTAGGCCCAATAACCAATTCAAGTTACGGGGAGTTCCGGCCTTCCCAATCTGCAAATAGTCGCGCCTCACTGGCAACAATCTCATTATCTCAATCCACTGTCTCTTCACTAGAACGGACACGAAGAGTCTGGTAGGAAGCCACCGGACGGCTTGCAAGAATCAATTACATGCCATCCGAGACGCAGCTACTACCACCATCTATGCCGTTCTATCTACCTGTGCAACTCTAATCGTGCTGTCACCCCATGTTCAGTATATTCAGTCTGGCACTGGCAAGCCCTGCGATGTGTCTGCACCACCCGAAATAAGTCGCTTGGCGCGGCCATATGATCGATAATCACAATGACATACATCAGCAAAAGTGCAAAAAGTAGGTAAGGGCTTGGATGGCCCTTCCAAGGCAAAGTCATGACTATACAGGGCATGGGTGATGTATACAAGGGCTTACAAGGGGTCAACTACACTACCTCCATTTGAAACTTTTGCTGATGTAGTACCACTGTGACAGTGGCACTGTCACTGACAAGAGGGGGGTAATCGTGTGGCGAAAATACAGCACTTTACTGAATACATAAAGCTCAAGGTCTTCCTCCACCTGGTGGGAGCTAGCCTACTTGCCAATGCCATGGTACCGCTCCCCGAGGGCCTTGACAACCAGGATTCCTACATAACCGATGACCCTATGCACCGTCTCCAGCGTGCTTTCTAAGTAATGCGCGACTTCGCTGTAGGTTTTCCTCGACGCCATTTCGAAAGGCGTCTCTCCTTTTCGATTACGGGCCTGAAAATCTGCGCCACGTTCGAGTAAAAGGCGTACGACCTTCAGGTGCCCGCTTTGAGAGGCCTCCTTCCAAGTTCCACGGCGTCCCTCTTGCCTATTCCGAGCTTCTACGTTCGCGCCACGGCCTAGGAGTGTCGTCACGACCGCGGCCTTTCCATGTCAGGATTCTATATGTAATGGCGTGTTGTGGACCACAACACGGATATCAACCACAAGTTGTGGTTGATATCCTGTGGGTCGACATTGGGCACGCGGCCCAGGTTGAGTAAAAGCTGGACGATCTGGTGCCAGCTGAAGTAGTACACAGAGGTACGCTCTGGCGAAAAAGGCAATACAGTAAGGCTGTAATCCTGTTCGGCCGGCCTCACATCAGCAAATGGTCCAAATTCTGATGAGGCAGTGCGGCACTCGCGACTAGGGTCCGGGCCGGTACGAGGTCGTGCCCCCAAACGACTATTGCGCGTCGTTACGACTCGGTTACAAGTTTCCACTATAGTCGTCACTTAATACAGCCTTGTTTGAGACTCATGCTGGATGGTGATCCATAACTCAGGTTATATGATAACCATATATCATCGTGAGTAACATGTCTGGTCGTCCACTCTTCCTGAGGTACCTATGACCTCTCGTTCCTCACTCGTTTTACACCATGCATCATGTCCCGGATCATGCAAGGCTCGTATACCAATGCGAGACTACAAGACACACATTCAATGTAACTAAAGACTAGTATAACCCCCATCGTTGCTTCCACTGGTGCGATCACTGCCACTATCACTATCTTCAAGGTCAATCTCGCTCTTGCCATCACTACTGTCACCTTGGTCGCTCATAGGATCACCCTCAGGCTCAGACTCTTCAGCATCCCTGGTTTTGCCATTCATTTTGTCCTCTTGTTCCTCGGTCTCGCTGAGATCATTGTCGGCATGATTATTGTCACCCTCTGGGATCAACTCGGGGCCAATCTCTTGATGTCTTTCGTATCGCATATGACCAACGCCATGGCCAAAATGCCTCACAAGCATGTCACGGTCCACAAATATGCGGCGATGACTATCTGT
>Ga0307509_10007594_pt1 | contig 14115 bp, 18 predicted proteins | sample 10_EM_MG_FD_202245 | JGI IMG/M metagenome (GOLD analysis project Ga0307509, IMG submission 202245) | Populus trichocarpa ectomycorrhiza microbial communities from riparian zone in the Pacific Northwest, United States - 10_EM | ecosystem: Host-associated > Plants > Roots > Unclassified | place... | reverse complement strand
GTGCTCTAGTTGGTGTCTGACTTCCAAAGACTCCTAGAATGCTGGGTGCTCGCCACCTGCTTGTAGTGGGGCGTTCTGATGGGCGTTCAGTTTCCGAAGTTTGCTGTGCTGCTGCTCTTGCTACTGCTCTTTCCTCAAGCCGCCGGGCTTCTCTTTGAATGAGTTCCTCAGCTGTGAGGTTGTGGTCTTCGTCTGAATCTGTATCTAGATCTCCTGGAAGGAGGTGACTGGTTCTTGCTGGTGTATCTGCTGAGCCTGGCGTGGGCCCAGGGGTTGGTTCCTGTGTGGTGGGTTCTGGAGTATCGTCTGTGGGTTCTGCTGAAGGACGATTGCAGGCCCTACCGGACCTGGTAACGCTTCTGCTCCTGCTTTCTGCTATTGTGAATGTAGCACCTGATCCGGGAGTTCCTTTCCCTGCCGCTCCTGCTTCTAACTAGTTATCAAAATACTGGAAGGGTGATCAATCCTACCAGGCTGTTCCCAATCCTGAGAACAAAGGGGTTTCACCTGTTGTAGGCAAAAAAATGTAACAGGTTTATTCCTGTCTAACGAAAATACAATAGGACCGGCGATAGACCTGCTAGCGCTGGTGCTGAGGGAGGCTTCAAGGGACCGGTAGCTAGAAGGATAATAGTTGAAGGACAAGTTTGGCTAAGGGACTCAGGGATTGCCGTTCAACCAAGTGTATTCTTAGACTGAAGGTCTGTCGAAGTCTGCTGTCTCCTGCTAGCCAGGAGACTGGTTTAAATACAAAATCCCAGAGCGATAGCCTTCCTGCAATGACTATCATTACCAGTAGCTGCGCACATACCGGAAACCTGTAACCCTGCAAGACCAAAGAAAGAAACAAACAAAGAATACTCAGCCTTCGCCAGTGCTACATGACCATTCCATACCCGGAATCCTAAATATAAACTTCCAGCAAAGCAAAATAAACATAACAATACAATAGCATAGCCTATCTGACTCAGAGACAGTGGTGGAGCTGAAATCAAATCAAATAAACTAAATATAAATCAACTAAACATAGGAGATCCTGCACTGCCCGCTCCTGTGTACTGTTACCGGAATATGTACACATGTTACAGTTAGATATAAGCCTCAAGGACCCCACTATCGATTATAATAGCCTTGAGCTACCTGACCCTACCCAACCCCTACAGATCAATACAAGCTACCCCTCCTCTAGCGATTTTAGCATTGAATCAGACGACGCCATGTACCACTCAAGTGAAGCCCAAACCTCTCCCACCCTTACCAGCAGTAACTCTATCAGTCGCTGCCGCCCTGAATACCTTATGAATGAGATTACCAGCAATGCTGTGACTCGCTCCCAGAAGCGTAAGGCCTCTGCTTCCTTGCCAGCTACATCAAACGCGGCTAGCAACGATAGCAGAATATCGATTGGAAACTCTTGGGGTGATAATACAAATCTCCCAATCTCTACTGAAATGGAAAGACGACACGAAGAAATGAGCTGGATGTCATGCCCTGACGATGGGTGTGAAATATACAAGAATGAAAAAGAAGGTGCAGGCTACTGGCCAAAGGACCCTAAGGTCCGGAAGCAGAGTAAGAAGACGAAGAGAAAAGAGCAGGATAGGACTTCAACATCGAATACAGCCCTTGAGGCAGGCCAGGTCTCGCTCCCCGATATCCCATACCTCTCAGAAAGCCTCCCGCCTTTTCGTATGAATGATACCATTCTAGCCATACCGCCCATGGCCTCGCCGGCCCTTAGTCCCCTTTACAGCCAAGCAGGCTATGACTCCGATGAGGCAACCAATGCCAACCAATTCCCAAGCACCCTACACTCCCGCCTTATGGGTATCCTCGCCCAACGAGTTAGGGAAGCCCTTAAGACCGACGCCCTCTACACCCGGGTCAAGGAAACCGATAACAAATTGCACTATTCTATCCGCGATGGCCTTCTACTTACCCAGAACACCAATGGGTACGAAACCCTTTATATACCGGTGGGACCTCTTGAGAAGGGGGTATCCCTATGGGATTTCATCCTCAAGACTGTCCATGAACGCCTCGGACATTTCTCAGCTTACAAATGCTACTCCTATGCGGCTTGCTTCTTCTGGTGGCCACAGATGCGCCAGGACTTTGTCCTCCACTGTCGGTCATCCGATAAGTGCCAGATTAACAACGAGCCCACCACCCTACCCTATGGACGATCCCGTGCCCTTCCTGACCCCGACGAAGCCTACCAATCCCTAGCCATAGACTTCGCTAGCCCTTTTAACATATCCGATGGCTATACATCTATCATGGTCATAATGGACCGATTTACCTCCTACACACATCTCAGCCTACTCAAGGACGCCGCTACCTCTGAAAAGATCTTCAAGAAACTCAACAGCACTATCTTTGATGTCCATGGCCTCCCTCTCAGCATTGTCCTTGACAAGGACTCTCGCTTTACCTCTAAGTTTTGGTCACAAATGATGAAGTCGCTTGGTATCCAGGTCTAGATGGCGACCCAATACTACCACCAAACGAATGGCCAGGTTGAGCGAAGGATCCGTACCCTCAAACAGCTAATGAGGAACTTCGTTAACCCCAGATAAAACAACTGGTCCGGCGCCCTCCCCGCTATTGCAGCAGCCATGAACGGCGCCCCCCATGAATCTCTAGGCATCTCGCCATACCATGCCCTCTATGGACGCCCCTGGAAGATATTCAACCCTGTCCAGAGATCCGCCAGCAAGGTACCAGCTGTGGACGATATCCTAAACGCCCATGAAGCAACAAGAATGGAAGTAGACATGGCCAGAAAGCATGCTACCTTCCGCCAGACTGTCCAGGCAGACAAACGCCGCAAACCCCTAACAGAACCCTTCAAGAATGGCAGCAGAGTTCTTGTTAGAGGCCGCCCTTATACCTCCTCTCCTGGACGATCCAAGAAGCTAGAACCACGCTGGTTCGGACCTTTCAAGGTCCTAGAACATCTACCTGACACAGACAACTACAAATTACACCTCCCGCCCAGAATGGCCCGCCAGAAACCCTACTTCCACGTCTCCTCCCTTAAAGAATACAGAGAGAACGATCCCGATAGATTCAAGTCCCGCAGAATGGACAAGCCAGCACCCATCCTAATCGACAATGCAGAAGAATGGGAAGCAGATCAAATACTCGACTACCGCCGCCAGAACAACAGGCACGAATTCCTGGTCCACTGGAAAGGCTATGAGCGAGCAGACGACTCCTGGGAACCTATCGAGAACCTCGACCACTCCCTGGAACTCATACAGGAATACTGGGACGCTAACCACCCAGCAGAACCCACGCCCCAGATCACCTCCCACTACATTAAAGCTTCCTGGGAACCTATGGAAGTTTCCTCTACACCCTGCACCACAAACGATTGCCCAGACGACTTCTGGGAACCCTATGACGATGAGCAATATGATTCTAGCAGCTCTGAGCAGGACTATTTCCCCACCGATGATGACAGCCTCCTATGGCACACCAACGAGAGCGCTGAGGACAGCGAAGACTTTGGAATGATTGTTGATTTTTCAGAATAAGGGAATGTAACATGTGTACATGTTCCGGTAACGGTACCCAGGAGCGGGCAGTGCAGGATCTCCTATGTTTAGTTGATTTATATTTGGTTTAGTTGATTTGATTTCAGCTCCGCCACTCTTTCTGAGTCAGCTACGCTATGCTATTGTATTGCTATGTTTAGTTCGCTTTGCTGGAAGTTTATATTTAGGATTCCGGGTATGGAATAGTCATGTAGCACTGGTGGAGGCTGAGCTATGTTTCTTTCTTTGTTCTTGTAGGATTACAGGATTCCGGTATGTGCGTAGCTACTGGTAATGATCGTGATTGCAGGAAGGCTATTGCTCTTGGGTTTTGTATTTAAACCTGTCTCCTGGCTAGCAGGAGACAGCAGACTTCGACAGACCTTCAGTCTAAGAATACACTTGGTTGAACGGCAATCCCTGTGTCCCTGAGTCCTATTTGTGCTTCAACTATTATCCTTTTAGCTACCTGTCCCTTGAAGCCTCCCTTAGCACCACCGCTAGCAGGTCTATCGCCGGTCCTATTGTATTATCGTTGGACAGGAATAAACCTGTTACAGTTATACATCTGCCAGTCCCTCCTGTTCGCCCACAGACTTCAATCCACTTGCGATGCTGGTGATAACCCCAAGTCACCCAGATCCAACGGTCCGGGAATTGGATAGCGGAGGACAGCAAGCCAGCAGTAGGCGAAATATGGCCACCGGGCTTCAGCCTACCATTCTGGCCAGATCCCGTGACCTGATGTAGAACTGGACGATCTTCATCAATCCGTTTCCGGACCCAATTACCCTGACCGAAGAAGTCCGCACATGTTGGTGCGATGCCCGGACCAAATTAGGCTTTCCCGACTTTCGTGATGCGACCCCGCCCTCAACTGACCAGCTAAGTGACCCTTAATCGATAACCGACATTCTATCCTAGACTAAATGGAGGGGCCGCTTGTCACTGATTTGCAGATCCGGGCAAAGCACAGCGGATGCAGATCTCAGTATCTGCATACAGCAAAGAAGGCTATAACAGAACTGTATAAGCTCAATATTGAGGATCCTACAACCTGTGCACGGGGAATGGAATACGTACTCGCGGAGGATACTTTCATTTGCCCGCCGGGCAGCTATGAGGTATCTTTTTGAAATTTGTCGGGATTGTTTCTAATCGGAGTAAGACTCAATCGATGTAATCCAGCGGACAGCCAATTTCTCTTAGATTCCTAGCACCCCAGATTCCGGGTGTGATATTTGCTCATTATTACTCTGGCCCGAAAAGGAAAGACATGACGGATGAGGGTTTCCTGCATAAGATCGATGGCCCGTTTATCTGTCTGACAGCCGCCATATTATGGCATTCACTGCGATGTTGGCCGACTGGCATCTGTATCGATAATGTGGCTTTCACAAGGGCCACTTCCGGGGGTAAGAAAAACAATGTGTACTGGCAGGTTTCGATAGTGTCCGGATCCCCCGACCGCCCGGGCATCTGGACACTTTTGAAAATAGCAAGTACTCGAGTTGGGTGAAAGGTTAGCTAACAGATAGATAGCCCTGCTGGAACGTGAGACCCGATCCTGGGGCAAAACGGGAAGAGTTTGGCAACGTCGAATAATCCAGTGGATAAGGACGACATTGAAGGCCAGAATCGCGAAGGAGCGGGGAAAGCGGGTTGAGAGGACGGCGGGATATGACAATGATGAGGACCCATTGAGGCGGGAGTTTGGTAGTGATACGGAGCTGGATGAATTGGAGGCCGCTGGCGGCCTCGCAGATACAGGAGTAGGACATGGTCGGCAGGAGCCGCGCCGAGAACATGGGCCCAATCCGGGAGCACTGGTTGGTGCAGCGCAGTTCCAAGACCCTGGGGAGGCGGAATCGCATGTTGAAGAAACCGATCGAGAGGATAGGGAGAATGGTTTTATCACCACTCGCTGACCGTGTATATATATGTAATTAAATTAAATTAAATTACGCGTGCTAAAAGGGTCAGGAATGGTCACGCAATAGTAGTGTGTGAGTCGGTGGGCAGGAAAGGCATGAGAATGAATTGCGCGGATGGTTATAAGCGGCGCAAGTATGAGTAAGGCATCTAGCGGGCAATTGTAGGTTCGGAACCCATGGGAATGTGTCGGGCAGATGGTTATAAACTGCGCAGGCTTGGGTAAGTCGTCTAGCAGGCAGCTGTAGGTTGACAGGCACGGGAATGAGTCTGGGGAGCTGTTAGAAGCCGGGGAAGACGGTGGGAGCCGCGAGCGAGCTGTAAGAGGCCGGGGAGGCGGCGAGAGGCATGGAGTAGACGAGATAGGATGTGGAAAGCTGAGGAGAGAGCCGCACGAAAGGGCAAGAGAGGGGGGACATCCGCCAGATATGGGAGGAGACGGGCTGGGATCAGAGGGTGGAAGAGGAAGGGCTGAACATGTTGGGAGGGATATGGGCGGAGGAAGTAATAACGGGAAAACGTCCGCCGAATACGCGAGAGGACTGAAGGAATCCAGGAGTGTGGGAGAAGCGGAGGTGATGTTGGTGGGGTTCCAGATGAGCAATGGATTCAGGGAGAGGTTAGTTACGGGGTTAAAGGTGAGAGGGTATCATGGAAAGAAAGCTGGCAGGTGGGGGTATCGGGGGGGGAGGCCGAGAGGAGAGATGTCGCGGCCGTAAGACGTCCGCAAAAGGGCAGCATGGGAATGGGTGCATTGGGAGCGAAGGTATGAAGAGGTTGGGCGCTAGGGGTAGAGTATCAGGGGGGTGGCTGCGCCAGGGGGGGTCAAATGCGTCAGGACGCGGCCCTTTCACTTCCGGATGGAATGAGCCCGAGCGGACGCACCCAGAACAGGAGTTTACGTTATATGCGCCTAGAACGTCCGGCACACAGGGTGAGCGGGGAGAGACAGAACGCAAGGTATTTTTTTTGCTGATGCATAGTGTGAAAGCCAACATACCTTATGACTAATAAGTATTAGTCATGTGAAATCCGGCTTGCTTAGTCACGATTTGTGACAATCACCCACAACTTATAATTGGTCTGATTCAGCTTCGCAAAGCTCATGCCGACCAACGATGATGAACCATCTTGTCCATTCCTCTCTGCGCCTACTACCGAAGGCTCTGCTACTCTGAGCTACACATCGAAGGCGCTGCTACTCTGAGCTACACATCGAAGCGTATGTAGGACAACGTAGTGTTGCAATAGTTGATACTGGAAAGATATTCACTACCGAAAGATCAACGGTGAAAACCCTTTTCCTTTTCTTGCTTGCTTGTGAAAACGTTTTCCTGTTAACGGCCAACAATCACGATGGATTTGGCCAGGCTCATAACCTGATGGAGTGTTACGGGGTAGCTAACACGGTAGGATTCCGGGCTAACTAGGCCGAGGATATTCAAGACAATGGATTATAGGTCAGGAACGCTCTGGATAAATTGTTCGCTAACGTAATAGAAGAATATCTTTAATAACTTATAATATTGTTAAGGTCTCTCCTCCATTGCTTGATGATGTTCTCAACCCTCGGGGAGAGCCCTACTATTTATACTAATGTTCACGCTACTTTGGCTTCTCTAGTAAAGAAGTATCTTCCTAAGAATTCAGTTCGGTCAGAACCAAGTGCGAACACTGTTTGACCCTGAAAACTTGCCTAGCTCGACTCTGAGAATCCCCTGACTGCTATTTCCTCTGAGAGTGTCCCCACTCCACCAGTAGTCAGTCTTCAATCTCTTTGTCCTGATAGACTATAATGGAATATGCAGTCCAAATGTCTACATACCAATAGTATCATGAATATGGAGTGATCAGTTCCGATATTCATCTATCAATGCATAATGTGTATGCATTATTAAGAGTAGAGAACTGGTTCTCTAATCATGGTTCCAATCAGTTAGCCATATCTTGAAACGTGAACTCTTTGAGGTTCCTGAGTAGTCTCCCAGATGCCTCCGGGAAGCCCCTACTCAGGGAGCTTGGGTTCGGATATATGCTCTCCCTGATGGTGGCATATACCTTGCGCATAATTATGCAAGCTATTCCCGCTAGGGTAATATGGAGGTCTGGTTTCCGCACAGGGAATATGCCGTCGTACCGGCACTACAAGGACACAGCGATGATCGGAACTGTTGTCACGAGAACGATCCGGGTCAGTCGCTGATAGGAAAACTGAGATGTGTTCGATATTCGATGTATATGACAAGTGTGTTCACAAAGGAGTGTGTGTTGATCACCAGAAGTGATTATCGAGAGAAAGGAACGTAGCTCAGACTAGATACAGTTTGTGGTGGCCCGCACAGTGGGCTCCTACCACACATTACCAGTCACCGCCGCGCGGTCTGGTCAATCGCCCTGCTCACACCTACAAGTGTGCCCTAACCTAACATACCACGATGGGGTTACTCCATCATGCTTCAGCCACTAGCTTAGGTCCTAAAAGTATCATATTATTTGTGGGGACTGGAAATGAAATAAATGACCAAGAGGGATTACTAGTCGAGTTTGTGCTATCGGGTGTGAACCTGCGCATGAGGTGGGCTGAAACCGAGAGATCCTTCGCAGCAGCCGGGATCGCTGCCCTTTTACTCTCTTCCTCTCGGCTTCTTCAAGTTTCTTCATCGCTTTCCCATGCAAATCTGCTAACAATTTCCTTTCACTGAGAGGCTTTTCCAGTTTCTCCAGAGCAGTTGCTTGCTCATGTGCTAAGTTCCTCTTCCCTATATCACGTCTCCTGCTTTCAGCTTTCCTAAGTTTGCTCCTGAGATCCCCCAGTGTTCCCAAGCGTCCAGTCCGTCCTTCTTGGGGTCCGGACGGGAACGACGGCGGTATCATACCTGAATGGGCGCCCGGGACGGACGGGCGGGGACTGCAGGTATCTCAGGTGGCGCAATTTTCAAGGTAACTCAGGATGACGGGCGGGCCGACTGGCGCACCCTGCAGGTGATTGACGGTCCCCAGAGGTAATCGGCGGCCCCAGCAGGTAATTGGCGAGGAATGCAGGTACGGTTCGGGGGTTACCTATCAGTTGAGGGCTGTCGGGGTCTACCATCACCCTGTTAGAGGGTAGTCTTTCCTAAAAGATGGACGCTCTTGCCCTACAACTTGAGATAGACGCCCGGTGCTGCAGTCCTAGCGGTGCCTACAGGGCAGACGGGACGCTTGGGAACACTGAGATCCCCCAAAGGTTTGTGGTATTTCTTCTGAATGGAAGCAATCCCTCTTTTATGACTTATGCTGCATTGGCCTGGGCCATTGCCATTCCTTTCTCCACCATTTGATTCTGAATATCGAGGAATTTTGGTTTATTTTCTATCAACTTGTCAATGAGCTCCAGTCCATTCTCTTGTACCCGTGAATCTCGCAACAGAAGCGCCCTCCTCATTAAGCCTTCCCCAGAACCCCCCATTGTGGAGCTCCCCCACGCGTATTTCCCCTTGCACTTGAACATGGGACCAGTGCCTAGTAGTGAGAAGCACGTTCTGCAGGACATCTGAGGTACATATTTTCGAAGATACGGGGGCCCTTCGTTTAGCTCGGTGATGTCCAAGCGCAAATATTGCCAGGGCCTCAGTTTGCTCTCAGTGGTATCACTGAAGCTCGGAGTCTCAACTAGCATTATTTCTGCACCGGCATGCGGAAAAAAGTAGGATTAGATTCCGGTAGTACCTTATTATAGTTAGCATCTGAGTCCAAATCTTCGAGCAGGGACTACCTTACAAGAATGAAGACTGCCGATCACTTCGATATCTGAGATACCAGAGACTTCCATGGTAAAGTAGGTTTTGCTTGTTCAGGACACTTGCTTTAGCTAATGCGCCGCCAGGCCATACTTTAAGAACTCAAATGATCGAACGCCGCAGCATGATACGGAGCACCCTTGCTGGTAAGGTCTGCCACTTTTTTTTTTTTGGTCTTGATCGGGGAACCTGGGGTGAGGGTGGCCGGCTTCAACGCGGCCCTACGAGTACTATACAGAAGTAGCGCTAAGCGTGTTGCTTGTAGCTATTAGCTCTGAATGGGGTTAGTGAGTGATTGTGAGTGTTCCTAGCCCTCCAGTCCGTCCGTCTTCAGGGTAGGACGAGACGGACAATGACTCATAGTCCGTCTTTTTAGGGGCGCTAGGACGGACTACGCCCGAGATTGAGGACAGACAGACTGTAGGGGACTATAGTCCTATCGTTTGGGCCTTCGGTATCAGCCTATGTTGAAATTATAGACCTTTAGGATAATCATGATAGTATTATGAGACATTATTCGTGCAGTCCCCTACAGCCCCCACCGTCCCTCACTATCCCCGGCCGTCCACTACAGTCGCTGGCCGTCCCCTGCCGTCCCCCTCCTACCCTAAACACACATGTCTCACCCTGTAGGGCCGGCCGTCCAGCCAAAGGGCGGCGGTCCTGAACTTTGACCGCCCCTGAAGGGCTACAGGTCGCCTTCCCGTCCTGTACAGGGTTCTTGGCAGCCCCACCCTCGGGGGCCTTCCCTGGTCCCTGGATGGTTGGGAACACTGGTGACTACCCCTTCCTCCCTCACCGCGCAAGCACGATCCCCGCTTGTTTGCCTTCTCTCAAACTCAATCAATAACCTTCCTACTGCACTTGACATCACACAATCAACTCAGCTCGCTAAAAATAATGGAGTAACCCCATTGTGGGATGTGATGTTAGGGCATACTATTTACCAGGAGAGTGGGACTGTCACCATGTCGAGAGTGACTGGTGTGTCTGATGTTTGTGCGATAGTGAGCCCACTGTGCGAGTGGCTACCACAAACTGTATTTAGTCTCAGCTGCTTTCTCTTTCATCTTGATGACCATCGCCACTCTACACATCAGATTCTTCTAAGGCGGCAGTTATCCCTGCGCACGGCCAGACCTCCATCAAGAAAATGCTCCCTTCATTCAGGTATTCCGTCTCGTGTGCACTAGCACTTCGTCCTTCCGCAAGCCATATTGTCCGGCTTTTGACCTCTCATCGGAGGCTCGCTGTGGCTAGCCACAAGTTAGAGGGTCGTGCTACGCAGACTCCAGTCTCTTGCCATAGCGTGGAGAATAAAATTGAAGAAGAGCAGTATCAATGGTTTCAGAACCAGTTGGAGAAGCAGGAGCGGAGGTCAGACAACCAACTGGGACTGCAACTCGAATTGATAGAGGAGACCCGGGGGAGGGTTTTCCAGTGCCATATGGAACAAGCTGACAGGCTTATCCCGTTTCGAGGTGCGTCAAAGGAGAGGTATCTCCAGCTGCGAAGGGAGGAGCAGGAGAAGCACTCTGCGCGACGGATGGAGCTTTACAACACAATGGTGAAACAATCCAGAAGAGATGACGCCCTTACAGTGAAATCCCTGCACTCTTTATTCACGTTCTCATGCTGATTTGTTGCTAGGGTATTGTTCTAGATGAAAGAACCGAAAGGCTCAAGTTGCAGCAGAATTTCAACGTGCGGGGGGCTCTAGGTATGGGATTTCCATACATCTCTGATAATGTAATGCTGAACATTCCACTACAGAATGGATAGTCTTCTACGCTATGGTGCATGGGAGGCCTGAGGGTTTTCACGGTACCCAAGAGGGTCTTATCCTCATGTCCAAACAACCGGAGTTTAAGGCAATTCTTAAGTCTGAAGTCAAAGCACGCGGTCTCGTTCTTGAACAAGTTACCGACTGTATTCCCACTCTGTACAACACAGTATTGAGACGGGCTCATGGCAATGATAGTACGATTACCCTAAGATCGGCTGATTATGCTGTGAATGAGTTAGCTGCACTGGTGATATTCCTCAAGTTGCAGAGTACTTGGCTTGGGGCGTTAGAATGGAGGGAGGAAGCAGAAGGGGATATTCAGGGCGGCGTTACACTGGAATATACGGAGAAAGCTCTTATGAAGGAACGGCTCCCAAATCCTAAATATTTGGCCCCTTGTTACTACTTCGACTCGGAGTAAAAGGGGGTATTCCGCTAGCAGGGAATAAGGCAATGAATCGGAAAAGGTCGCTTAGGGCTGGTGGGCAATACAATGGGATTTTCATGATCTTTTGTTTTTGTTAAGTCCGCGGTTTATTTGTAGCTAGCTACGGGAAAATCCATGGCATGTAACCTAAGTTATGAGCTAAAAACCCCAATAAACAAAAGAAAACTCTCCATTTCTCAAAACAAATAAACGATAAAATATCACATGTCGGGTTGGAACAACCCATTGCCAATGGGGCAAAGTGTTTGGCATGCCAATTCTCATTTTAAATCGTGATTTGAGATCAGGTCTTGGCGGATTTAACTCCAATTATTATGACAGTGATGTACTGTTTTTTTTGATTTGGTAGTAATAATTGGAGTTAAATCCGCCAAGACCTGATCTCAAATCACGATTTCAAATGAGAATTGGCATGCCAAACACCCCCTTAATGAATTGACACCTTGTTTTGCCCTGTTTAGGTTCCTGGTGTTGAGGTTGAAAAGTTCTCTAGTCATATCAATTGACGATCAACTGATTGCAGCTGATGGAAATGGTGGTGTTGTGGCTGATGCAAGGAGGGAATATTGTGTATTATGGGAAAAACAATTGATTTTGCCCGGGCTCAAATTGAGGCTCTACAAGTACAATACAGAAGTAGCCCTAAGTGCCTGTTTGGATGCAATAGTTCTGTTCGGTTGGCCCATACAAATGACCATTTACTTCCTTTTTAAAAAGGTGTGGGCGGAACGGCCGTTTAGCACAACTGGTGTCTACTTTTCCATTTTGCAATCGCTGCAGGAAGAATCTTTGCCGAAAGTTTTTCATGGGGTAACAAATGGTTGACCACTGGTGACAGCCACTTCTACAAGTCAAACCATTTCGCAACGGAACAGTTGCCACTTCTTCCATTTTTGCCAAACAGGCCCTAAGTGTGTTGCTAGTAGCTATTAGCTCTAAATTGGGCTAGTGAATATGTCTACTACCTCTTCCTCCTTACTACACGAGTGCGATATCCTCCTTTTTGCCTTCCTTCGGACTCGGTTGACAGCCTCCCTACTATGGCTGACATCACACAATCACTCCGCCCGCTAAAAATAATGGAGTATTGTTCCGGCCGCTTATACACAACACCTCGTTTGAAGCAACGGGGGCGCCTTGGCATAAAATCTACTATGAAAAAAACTTGTAGATGTTCAAACCGCTTCAGGGGAAAAAGTTTTTTTTTAATTTTCTTATTCTAATTTTATTAGGGGTAGAGGCTTAATTGTTTTTGTTTTTGAACTAACCTTATGCCAAGGCGTCCCCCGTTGCTTCAATCGAGGTGTTGTGTATAAGCGGCCGGAACCATAACACCATTGTGAGATGTTATCTTAGGGCATACTAGTTACCAGGAGAGTGGGACAGTCACCATGTCGGGGATGACTGGTGTGTCCGGTGTTTGTGTGATTGTAAGTCTACTGTGCGAGTGGCTACCACAAGCTGTATTTAGTCTCAGCTTCTTTCCCCCTCTTTCATCTAGATGACCATCACCACTCCCCACATCAAATAGCGAACACTCTTCAGTTTTCCTATCACCTTCGTTCCGGATCTTCACACAACACCCGCCTCACGGCAGCCTCCTAACGATTCTTCTAAGGCGGCAGTTATCCCTGCGCACGGCCAGACCTCCATCAGGAAAATGCTCCCTTCATTCAGGTATTCCGTCTCGTGTGCACTAGCATTTCGTCCTTCCGCAAGCCATGTTGTCTGGCAGTTGGCCTCTCGTCGGAGGCTCACTGTAGCTAGCCACAAGTTAGAGGGTCGTGCTACGCAGACTCCAGTCTCTGACCATAGTGTGGAGGATAGAATTGGAGAGAAGTGGTATCAACGGTATCAAGACCGGCTGGAGAAGCAACAGCAGGGGCAAGAGGAACAAGAGAAGATGTTTCTCCGGTTGCTAAGGGAGCAGGAGGAGATGTTTCTCCAGTTGCTAAAGGAGGAACAGGAGAGGGTTCTCCAGTTGCGAAAGGAGAGACAGGAGAGGCATTTCCCGTGCCTGAAGGAGGCAGAGGAGAGGTGTCTCCAGTTGCGGAGAGAGGAACAGCAGAAGCACTATGCGCAACGGATGAAGCTTCACAACACAATTGCGAAACAATCTAAAAGAGATGGCGCCCTTACGGTGAAATTCCTGCACTCTTTATTCGCGTTCTCATTCTGATTTGTTGATAGAGTATTGCTTTAGGTGAAAGAACCGAAAGGCTCAAGTTGCAGCAAAATTTCAACTTGCGGGGAGCTCTAGGTATAAAATTTCCCTACATCTCTGATAATGTGTTGCTGAACATTCCACTACAGAATGGATAGTCTTCTACGCTATGGTGCATGGGAGGCCTGAGGGTTTTCACGGTACCCAAAAGGGCCTTATCCTCCTGTCCAAACAACCGGAGTTTAAGGCAATTCTTAAGTCTGAAGTCGAAGCACGCGGTCTCGTTCTTGAACAAGTTACCGACTGTATTCCCACTCTGTACAACACAGTATTGAGACGCGCTCATGGCAATGATAGTACGATTACCCTAAGATCGGCTGATTATGCTGTGAATGAGTTAGCTGCACTGGTGATATTCCTCAAGTTGCAGAGTACTTGGCTTGGAGCGTTAGAATGGAGGGAGG
>Ga0307509_10007593_pt1 | contig 14117 bp, 11 predicted proteins | sample 10_EM_MG_FD_202245 | JGI IMG/M metagenome (GOLD analysis project Ga0307509, IMG submission 202245) | Populus trichocarpa ectomycorrhiza microbial communities from riparian zone in the Pacific Northwest, United States - 10_EM | ecosystem: Host-associated > Plants > Roots > Unclassified | place... | reverse complement strand
CAGCCCTGGGTCGTCTACGGCCTCTTCCAGACCCGTGACGCCGTCTCCCCCAGCGTCTCCCAGGGCGAGGTCCTCACCTCGATGATCGTCTTCACCTCGCTCTACGCGATCCTCGCCGTCATCGAGGTCAAGCTGCTCGCGAAGTACGTCAAGGCCGGCCCGCCCGAACTCACCGAGGCCGACCTCAACCCGCCCACGAAGATCGGCGGCGACTCCCAGGACGCCGACAAGCCGATGGCCTTCTCGTACTAGGCCGAGGGAGTTGCAACTGTCATGGAACTGCACGACGTCTGGTTCGTCCTCATCGCCGTCCTGTGGACCGGCTACTTCTTCCTGGAGGGCTTCGACTTCGGGGTCGGCATCCTCACCAAGCTGCTCGCCCGGAACCGCACCGAGAAGCGGGTGCTGATCAACACGATCGGCCCGGTCTGGGACGGCAACGAGGTCTGGCTTCTCACGGCCGGCGGCGCGACCTTCGCCGCCTTCCCCGAGTGGTACGCCACCCTCTTCTCCGGCTTCTACCTCGCCCTGCTGATCATCCTGGTCTGCCTGATCGTCCGGGGCGTCGCCTTCGAGTACCGGGCGAAGCGGCCCGAGGAGAACTGGCAGCGCAACTGGGAGACGGCGATCTTCTGGACCTCGCTGCTCCCCGCGTTCCTGTGGGGTGTGGCCTTCGGCAACATCGTGCGGGGCGTGAAGATCGACAAGAACTTCGAGTACGCCGGCACCTTCTGGGACCTGCTCAACCCGTACGCCATCCTCGGCGGCCTGGTCACGCTGACGCTGTTCACCTTCCACGGCGCGGTGTTCACGGCGCTCAAGACCGTCGGGGACATCCGCGGGCGGGCGCGGAAACTGGCCCTTCAAGTCGGTCTCGTCACCGCCCTGTTGGCGCTGGCCTTCCTGATCTGGACCCAAGTCGACAGCGGTGACGGCAAGAGCCTGGTCGCGTTGGTCGTGGCCGTCGTCGCCCTGGTCGCAGCGCTGGGGGCGATCCAAGTCGGGCGCGAGGGCTGGTCGTTCGCGTTCTCCGGGGTCACCATCATTGCCGCCGTCGCGATGCTCTTCCTGTCGCTCTTCCCGAACGTCATGCCGTCCTCGCTCAACGCGGACTGGAGCCTCACGGTCACCAACGCCTCGTCGAGCCCGTACACCCTGCGGATCATGACCTGGTGTGCGGGGATCGCGACGCCGATCGTCTTGCTCTACCAAGGCTGGACGTACTGGGTGTTCCGCAAGCGGATCGGTACGCAGCACATCGCCGAAGCGGCGCACTGAGGCCGACCACTGAGTCCGGTTTGGGGCATGTTTCACGTGAAACATGCCCCTTGGGACCGGCCGGGAAGTCGGGACCTACTGAGGAGTCGGGGCCTCCCGATGAAGAGGGTGTGTTTCACGTGAAACCAATCGACCCACGTCTGCTCCGATATGCACGCGCCACCCGCCTCTTCCTGATGGCGGTCGTCGGCCTGGGAGCCGTCGGGGCGCTGCTGGTCATCGCCCAGGCGATGCTCATCGCCGGGGTCGTGGTCGGCGCCTTCCAGCACGGCAAGTCCGTGAGTGAACTCGGCACTCCCCTGTTGCTGTTGGTGGCCGTCGCGGTTGGTCGTGCCCTGGTCTCCTGGCTCACCGAACTCGCCGCCCATCGCGCCAGCGCCTCCGTGAAATCGGAGCTACGGCGACGGCTGCTGGAGCGTTCCGTGGAGCTGGGCCCCGGCTGGCTGAGCGGGCAGCGGACCGGCTCGCTGGTCGCCCTCGCCACGCGCGGTGTCGACGCCCTCGACGACTACTTCTCGCGCTATCTCCCGCAGTTGGGGCTCGCGGTGGTCGTCCCGGTGGCGGTGCTGGCCCGGATCGTCACCGAGGACTGGGTGTCGGCGGCGATCATCGTCGGCACCCTGCCGCTCATCCCGCTCTTCATGGTGATGATCGGCTGGGCCACGCAGTCCCGGATGGACCGGCAGTGGCAGTTGCTGTCCCGGCTCTCCGGGCACTTCCTGGACGTGGTCGCGGGGCTGCCCACCCTGAAGGTGTTCGGGCGGGCCAAGGCGCAGGCCGAGTCGATCCGGCGCATCACCGGCGAGTACCGGCAGGCGACCATGCGGACTCTGCGGATCGCCTTCGTCTCCTCCTTCGCGCTGGAACTCCTGGCCACGCTCTCCGTGGCCCTGGTCGCCGTGACGATCGGCATGCGGCTCGTCCACGGCGACATGGACCTCTACATCGGTCTCGTCGTTCTGGTCCTGGCCCCCGAGGCGTATCTGCCGCTGCGTCAGGTGGGCGCGCAGTACCACGCGGCGGCGGAGGGCCTCGCGGCGGCCGAGGAGATCTTCTCGGTACTGGAGACACCGGTGCCGGCCACGGGCACCGCCGAAGTGCCCTCCGACGCGCTCGCCTTCGAAGGTGCGACGGTCCGGTATCCCGGGCGTTCCGTGGACGCCGTGTCGGACGTGTCCTTCGCCGTGGACCCCGGCGAGACGGTCGCCCTCGTCGGCCCGAGCGGCTCGGGCAAGTCCACTTTGCTGAACGCCCTGTTGGGGTTCGTGCGGCCCGCCGAGGGCCTGGTGCGGGTCGGGGGAGTCGATCTCGCCGACGCCGACCTGGAGCGGTGGCGGTCGCGGATCGCCTGGGTGCCGCAACGGCCACAGCTCTACGCCGGGACGATCGCCGAGAACGTACGGCTCGCCCGCCCCGACGCCGACGACACCGCCGTACGGCGGGCGTTGGCCGACGCAGGCGCCCTGGACTTCGTGGACGCGCTGCCCGAGGGCATCGGGAGCGTGCTCGGCGAGGACGGGGCCGGGCTGTCCGCCGGGCAGCGGCAGCGGCTCGCGCTCGCCCGGGCCTTCCTCGCCGACCGTCCGGTCCTGCTCCTCGACGAACCGACGGCCGCGCTGGACGGGGCGACCGAAGCCGAAGTGGTCGAAGCGGTACGGCGGTTGGCGGTCGGGCGGACCGTCCTTCTCGTGGTGCACCGGCCGGCCCTGCTGGCGGTGGCGGACCGGGTGGTGCGGGTGGCCGAGGGCGAGGCCGCGGTTCGCGCGGAGACCGCGCCGACACTCGCCGGTACGACCCCGGAGGCGACGCTGAGTTCTGTGGCCGTCGACGAGCCCGAGACACGGCTCGCGGCACACACGGGCAGCGTCCTCTCCCGCGTCCGTGCCATGTCCGGTGCCCGGCGTGGCCGCCTCGTCTTGGCCCTGCTGCTCGGAAGTCTCGCGCTGGGCAGCGCAGTTGGGCTCATGGCCACCTCGGGGTGGCTGATCTCAAGGGCCTCGCAGCAGCCGCCCGTGCTGTACCTGATGGTGGCGGTGACCGCGACCCGGGCCTTCGGGATCGGACGGGCCGTGTTCCGGTACGCCGAGCGGCTCGTGTCGCACGACGCGGTACTGCGGATGCTGGCGGACACCCGGGTCGCCGTCTACCGGCGCCTTGAGCGGCTGGCGCCCGCCGGGCTGCGCGACACCCGCCGGGGCGATCTGCTGTCCCGGCTCGTCGCCGACGTGGACGCGCTCCAGGACTACTGGCTGCGCTGGCTGCTGCCCGCCGGGGTCGCGGCCACCGTCTCCGCGGCGACGGTCGGCTTCACGGCCTGGCTGCTGCCCGAGGCCGGTGCCGTGCTCGCGGCGGGTCTCCTCGCGGCCGGCGTCGGCGTCCCGCTCGTCACCGGCGCCGTGGCCCGCCGGGCCGAACGGCGGCTGGCCCCGGCCCGTGGAGTGCTCGCCACCCGCGTCACCGAACTGCTCACCGGCACCGCCGAATTGACAGTCGCAGGCGCCCTGCCCGCCCGTACCGCCGAGGCCCGACGCGCGGACGGCGTACTCACCCGGATCGCCTCCCGCGCCGCCACCGCCACCGCGCTCGGTGACGGCCTCACCGCGCTGATCTCCGGCCTGACCGTCGCCGCCACCGCCCTGGTGGCAGCGCAGGCCGTCGCCGCGGGACGGCTCAGCGGTGTCCTGACGGCCGTCGTCGTCCTCACCCCGCTCGCCGCCTTCGAGGCCGTCCTCGGACTGCCCCTCGCCGTGCAGTACCGGCAGCGCGTCCGCAAGAGCGCCGAGCGCGTGTACGAGGTCCTGGACGCCCCCGAGCCCGTAAGGGAACCGGAGCGGCCCCGCCAGGCGCCCGCGACGCCGTTCCCGCTCGTCGTGCAGGGACTGGCCGCCCGGCACACCGGGCAGGACCGGGACGCGCTCGCCGGGCTCGACCTGACGCTGGAGAAGGGGCGCCGGGTCGCCGTGGTCGGGTCCTCCGGGTCCGGCAAGACGACGCTGGCGCAGGTGCTGCTGCGGTTCCTCGACGCGGACGCCGGTTCGTACACGCTGGCCGGCGTGGATGTGTACGCCCTGGACGGCGACGATGTACGACGGCTCGTCGGGCTGTGTGCCCAGGACGCGCACCTCTTCGACAGCTCGGTGCGCGAGAACCTGCTGCTCGCGAAGAAGGACGCGACCGAGGACGAACTGCGGGCCGCGCTGGAGCGGGCCCGGCTGCTCGACTGGGCCGACGGGCTGCCCGACGGCCTGGACACACTCGTCGGTGAGCACGGGGCGCGGCTGTCCGGCGGGCAGCGGCAGCGGCTGGCCCTCGCCCGCGCGCTGCTCGCGGACTTCCCGGTGCTCGTGCTCGACGAGCCCGCCGAGCACCTGGACCTGGCGACCGCCGACGCGCTCACCGCCGATCTGCTGGCCGCCACGGAGGGCCGTACGACCCTGCTCATCACGCACCGGCTGGCGGGACTCGAGGACGTGGACGAGGTGATCGTGCTGGACGAGGGACGGGTTGTGCAGCGGGGGCCGTACGCCGGACTGGCCGCGGTGGAGGGGCCGTTGCGGGGGATGGCGCAGCGGGAGGCGGAGTCGGACCTGTTGGTGGCGGCCGAGTAGGAGGCTCGCGGTCGAGGTGCTCGACTTTCCGTGACAAAGAGGACTAATTAGGCTCAGGGCATGTCAGCTGCTCACAGTGCCGGTCCCCCGTCGTCCTCCTCGGGGCTGTCCGCCGAACTGGCCGTACGCGTGCCGCAGTTGCTGGCGGCGATGCGGTCCGTGGGCAGCGGGCTCGAACTGCACTCCACGCTGGAGCGGATCTGTGAGGCGGCGGCCACGTTGACGGACGCCCGTTACGCGGGGCTCGGTGTCGTCGACGAGGACGGCGAGGCCCTGGCCGACTTCGTCTTCCACGGGGTCGACGCGGGGACCGCACGGCGCATCGGGCGGTTTCCCGACGGGCACAAGGGGCTGCTCGGCGCGCTCATCCGGGAGCCGGAGCCGGTCCGGCTCGTGGATGTGACCCAGGATCCGCGCTCCTGGGGTTTCCCCGCGCACCATCCGCGGATGCGTGGCTTCCTCGGTGTTCCGATCCGCGTCCAGGGTGAGGTCTTCGGGAATCTCTATCTCGGTGAGAAGCGCGGCGGGGACCCCTTCAACGACGACGACGTCAACATGGTCCGGGTCCTGGCGACCGAGGCCGGCATCGCGATCGGCAACGCCCGGCTGTACGAGGCCGCCCAGCAGCGCGAGCGGTGGATCGACGGGTCGGTGGCCGTCACGACCGCCCTGCTGTCCGGCGGGGACGCCGAGGACGCGCTCCAGGTCGTCGCGGAACGGGCCCGTCGGCTGTCCGGATCGGCGGCCGGGATCGTGCTGCTGCCCGCCGCCGAAGGCGGCATGGAGATCGTCGCCGTGGCCTCGGAACAGCCGTCGAACCAGCTCGGCAGAGTCGTCCCGCCGGAGAGCGAGATCGTCGCGCAACTCCTCGACGGACACCCGGTGTTCGTGGGGGACGCGGGCACCGATCCTCGTATGATCAGCGCCCTCGCGCGCGCGTACGGGCCGATCATGGCGCTGCCCCTGCAGAGCGGAGGGCGCGTTCTGGGGGCCTTGGTCACACCTCGCGTGTGCGGCGAGCCGCCGTTCACGGAGGCGGAACGCACCCTCGCGATCCAGTTCGCCTCGCAGGCCGCGCTCGCGCTGATGATGGCCGAGGCGCAGCGCGGCCGGGAACGCCTCGCGGTGTACGAGGACCGGGACCGGATCGCCCGCGACCTGCACGACCTGGTCATCCAACGGCTGTTCGCCACCGGCATGATGCTGGAGAGCGCCCGGCGCGACTCGCTCGTGTCCGAGGTGCGGCAGGGCGTGGGCAACGCCGTCGACGAACTCGACATCACCATCCAGGAGATCCGCACCGCGATCTTCGCACTCGGACAGGGGCCCACCGAAGCCCCCTCCGGGCTGCGCACGCGGATGCTGCGGGAGATCAACATGGCCGCCGTGCCGCTTGGTTTCACACCCGCACACCGTTTCGTCGGCGCGGTCGACACCGTGGTCGGCGACCTCACCGGCAAGAACCTCATCGCCGCCCTGCGCGAGGCACTCTCCAACGCCTTCCGGCACGCGGCGGCCACCCGGATCGAGGTCGTCGTCGACGCGACCGCGACCCTGCCCGACGGGCGGCCCGGTGTACGGCTCACCGTCGCGGACGACGGGGTCGGCATCCCGGAGGGCGGTCGCCGCAGCGGCCTGAAGAACCTCAAGCGACGGGCCGAATCCCTGGGCGGGGACAGCTGGTACGGACCCGGCAATGGCGGAGGCGGTACGACGGTGGTGTGGCAGGCGCCCCACTGAGCTGTTCGCGCCACCCTGTCCCCCATGCGTACGAGTTGAACAGGGCGTCGGTCCGCCGCGCGGGTCACGATCGCTGACATGCCCTCATCTCGCCGTCACCCACTGCTCGTTCCGGTGCTGCTGTGCGCGATCGCCGTGCTGGCGGCCCGCCCCGGCGACGGCGACAGCCACACCGTCGGCGGTAGGCAGGCGGACGCATCAGGCGCGGCGGGCTCCTGCCCGGGCGCCGTCCGCCTCGACCAGCCGCCGACGACTGAAACCGCCTCATGGGTCGCGCCGGTGGAGACGACCGAACTGTCCGCCGGATTCGGCAGCAGCGGCTCCCGCTGGGCGAACCGGCACACCGGCCAGGACTTCGCGGTGCCCATCGGCACACCGGTCCGGGCGGCCGGAGCGGGCCGCGTGGTGCGGGTGTCCTGCGGCGGCGCCTTCGGCATTCAGATCGTGGTCGAGCATTCGGGCGGCTACTGCACGCAGTACGCCCATCTCGCCGCCGTCGCCGTCGACGAGGGGGACCGGGTCACCGCCGGACAGTGGATCGGCCGGTCCGGCACGACCGGCAACTCCACCGGCCCGCACCTGCACTTCGAGGTACGCGTCACCCCGGAGACGGGTTCGGCGATCGATCCGCTGCCGTGGCTGGCGGCACGCGGAGTGGCTGTCGGCTGAGCGAGCTACTGCCGCTCGGACAGCATCCGCTCGATCACGACGGCCACGCCGTCCTCGTTGTTGTCGACGGTCCGCCCCGAGGCCGCCGCGAGTACGGCGGGGTGCGCATTGCCCATCGCGTACGACTGCCCGGCCCAGGTGAGCATCTCGACGTCGTTCGGCATGTCCCCGAAGGCGACGACCTCCTCGGGCGCGATACCCCGCTCCGTGCAGCACAGGGCGAGCGTGCTCGCCTTGGAGACACCGGGGCCGCTGATCTCCAGCAGGGCGCTGGGACTGGAGCGGGTGACGTTCGCGCGGTCGCCCAGGGCGAGGCGGGCCGTGGTCAGGAAATCGTCCGGGTCGAGGTCGGGGTGGAACGCGAGGATCTTCAGCACCGGCTCGTCGGCCCCCGGGGCGTCCGCCGAGAGGAGCTTCTCGGCGGGTGCGAGGGTGTCCGGGATCTCCATGTGCAGCTTCGGATACGCCGGCTCCTGGTAGAAGCCGTAGGTCTGCTCGATCGCGTACACGGTCCCCGGCGCCGCCTCGCGCACCAGTCGTACGGCGTCCAGGGCGTTGTTCCGGGCCAGTTCGCGGACCTTCACAAAGCGGTGGGCCCCGGGGCCGCCGTGCAGGTCGACCACGGCGGCGCCGTTTCCGCAGATCGCGAGGCCGTGGCCGTGGACGTGGTCGCTGACGACGTCCATCCAGCGGGCCGGGCGGCCGGTCACGAAGAAGACCTCGATGCCCGCCTCCTCGGCAGCCGCCAGGGCGGCCACCGTACGCGGGGACACCGACTTGTCGTCGCGCAGCAGAGTGCCGTCCAGGTCGGTGGCGATCAGCCGTGGCGGGACGGCGGAGGCCGGGGTCTCGGGCTGTCGAGTCGCTGAGGTCACCGGGCCATTCTCCCGCATATGCCCGCACGGCCGTGCGGGGGTGCGCACATGTGAGTGGTTACGACCCCCAGCAGGGCTGTCGCGCCCGAGGTCAGGGATGCCCGCGAGTCAGCGGAGCTGTGTGGGGGCTTCCATCGCGATCTGCTCGAAGACCTTCTCGTCCGCCGCGAAGTCGGAGTCCGGGACGGGCCAGTGGATCACGATGTCGGTGAAGCCCAGTTCCTGGTGCCGGCCCGCGAAGTCGACGAAGGCACCGAGGGACTCCAGCGGGCGGCCGCGGTCCGGGGTGAAACCGGTGAGCAGGATCTTGTCGAGCCCGGCCGCGTCCCGGCCGATCGCCGCGCAGGCGTCGGCAAGCTTCTCGGCCTGCCCGCGAATGGCGTGAACCGACTGCTCGGGAGTGCCGCTCTCGAACAGCCGGGGATCACCGGTGGTCACCCAGGCCTGTCCGTGGCGGGCGGTGAGCTTCAGACCACGGGGCCCGGTGGCGGCCACCGCGAAGGGCAGCCGGGGCCGCTGCACGCACCCGGGAATGTTCCGGGCCTCGTGCGCCGAGTAGAAGTCACCCTCGTACGACACCGAGTCCTCGGTGAGCAGCCGGTCCAGCAGTGGAACGAACTCGCCGAAGCGGTCGGCACGTTCCCGTGGGCTCCACGGCTCCTGCCCGAGGGCGGTGGCGTCGAAGCCGGTGCCGCCCGCGCCGATGCCGAGGGTGATGCGTCCGTCGGAGACGTCGTCGAGCGTGATGAGGTCCTTGGCGAGGGTCACCGGGTGCCGGAAATTGGGCGACGTGACGAGCGTGCCCAGACGCATCCGCTCAGTGACGGCCGCTGCGGCGGTCAGCGTCGGTACGGCGCCGAACCACGGGCCGTCCCGGAAGGTGCGCCAGGACAGATGGTCGTAGGTGTAAGCGGTGTGGAAGCCGAGTTGCTCCGCGCGCTGCCATGCCCCGCGGCTCCCCTCGTTCCAGCGGCGGTACGGGAGGATCACGGTGCTCAGGCGCAGGTTCATGGCTCCCAGGCTATGCGGCTGTCCGTGTTTCACGTGAAACCGTCACCTGATGCGGCCGTTCAGCCACGGTGTGAGAGTGATCATCGAGATCCACTCCTTGTGCGTCCGGTCGCCGGGCAGCGGCACGATCAGGTTGCAGCCGGGCGGGAAGCGACGGGTCTTGACGTAGGCGTGGCCGTCGAAGACGGAGCGGAGGAAGGCGGGGACGTCGTCGCGTGCGACGTCGGGGCAGGCGATGCCTTCGACCGTGATCACGGCGTCGTCCTCGGGGAAGAGCCGCACGCTCACCCGTGGCAGTCCACCGAACTCGATGAAGGCCTCGTGCGGGAGTGAACCGTCGGGGTCGGTGGTGACGCCGAAACCCGCGGAGGTGCGGCGCGAGGTCTGGTCGGCGCCGATGTCGTGGGTGACCTCGATCTCACGCGCGTACTCGGCCGCGATGTCGCGCAGGGCGGTGACGGCCGCCTCGGTGGTGGGGAAGTGGTCCATACCTCTGATCATGCCGGGGGTGGTGCGGCCGAGGCCATACCCGGTGGCACATCTCCGCCGCGCGGGATCAGTGGGATTCGGGGAACCGCAGATAGCGCGTGGGTACCGCCTCGGTGAGCCACACTCCGTTCTCGCTGACCCGGAACACATGGCCGTCGCCGTGCATCGCGCCCGCGTCCACGGCGAGCACGACGGGCCGGCCGCGGCGGGCGCCCACCCGGGTCGCGGTCTCCCGGTCGGCGGAGAGGTGCACGGCGTGGCGGTTCATGGGCCGAAGCCCTTCGGCCCGGATCGCGTCGAGGTTGCGTGCCACCGTGCCGTGGAAGAGGTGCGACGGCGGGGTGGCCGGGGGCAGTCCGAGGTCGACCTCGATGCTGTGGCCCTGGCTGGCGCGGATACGCGTGCCCTCGATCGCGAAGCGTTGCTTGTCGTTCGTGGCCACCACATGGTCGAGTTCCTGACGGCTGAAGCGGAACCCGTGCGCGGCACAGGCGGCGATCAGCGTGTCGATCTCGACCCAGCCGGCCTCGTCGAGGGTGAGCCCGATCCGCTCGGGCTGGTGGCGCAGGTGCTTCGAGAGGTATTTCGACACTTTCACGGTGCGTCTTTCATCCATCCGCTCAGCATGACGGGAGAGACACGGATCACGCATTTTCTTTTGGGGCCGATGTTTGGTCCACAACCAACTGTAGTTATCCACAGGGGATTTGGCGTTTCTGTGGACAACTCCCTGTCATGTCACACCTGTTCGTCAAGATCGGCTGGGGGACGCCCACTTGGCATGAGCGCATCCAACGCCCTTGCCCGCAGCTCCCGTTCAGCCGCCAGCGCGACGAACTCAGCCGCCTTCTCCGGCCCAACCAGCCCCTCCACGGCCCGCATTGTCTCCTCGGGCACGGCCACGGAACGTGACGAGGACACCGACGGCGAAGGTTCCGCCGCCCCAAGGTGCTGCCGTAGCGAACGGTTGGCGAACAGCCGCATCGCGCGGGCGAGTTCAGCGTCCACAGTCTGCTGGGCGAGCGGCCGCAGGCGTCGTACGAGCGAGGCCGCCTCGGCCGCGTCCGCGTCGGTCGGACGGTGCGGTCCGTCGAGGTAGCGGGCGAAGACGTGCTCGGTGGTGAACTCCAGGAAACGGGAGGCGATGTGCTCGACCTGGACCCTCAACTCCCGCAGATGGGACGAGATCGCGGACAGCGGGACCCCCGAGGCGTGCAACTCGACCGCCACCGCGAGCTCTTGGGGGCTCGGCACGAGGAAGGAGTCGGTGTCTCCGGGGACCGGCTCCAGTACGCCGAGTTCGACGGCCTCGGCGACGGCCGCGTCGTCCGGGCTGCCGCCGAAGCGCCGCTCCAGCTCGGCGCGCGAGATCCGGGCCGCCTCCTCGTCGGTCCACGGCCCGTCGACCTCCGCGACCAGCCCGAGCACCCCGCCCAGGCCCCGGCCCGCGTCCCAGGCCTCCAGCAACTCCTTGATGGAGGCCAGGGTGTAGCCGCGGTCGAGCAGGTCCGCGATCTGGCGGAGCCGGGCGAGATGGACGTCCGCGTACACATTGGCCCGCCCGCGCCGCTCGGGGCGGGGGAGCAGCCCGCGGTCCTGATAGGCGCGGATCGTCCGGACCGTGGCCCCACTGAGCTGCGCGAGATCCTCGATCCGGTAGGCGACCCCACCGGAGCCGGAGCCGGAGCCGGCACTCACGCGGCCCCCGCCCCCGCCCGTGCCGCCGGCGACCGTCTCAGGTACTCCACCGCCCGGCTCAGCGATCCCTCCCGCGACGGATGGTAGGAGCGCCGCAGATAGCGGGGGACGGCCGCGCCGAGCGACCGCCAGGTGGGCAACAGGCCTCTCCTTACGGCCCTGTTGTGCTCGGCGAGCGAGTAGCGGACGCGCCCGGCGAGTTGGGGGTCGTGGCGGATCAGATAGGCCGTGCCCCAGGCCCACAGGTAGAGCATCACGGGCGCGGTGACCGTCATGCCGGCGATACGGCAGGCGTACCGGGGGAGACCGCGGCCCCCGCAGTGCTGGAACATGTCGAAGGCCACCGCGCGGTGTTCGACCTCCTCCGCGCCGTGCCAGCGCAGCAGGTCGAGCATGATCTCGTCGGCCCCCGCCCGGTCGAGGTCCTCGGCGGCCAGGATCCAGTCGCCCAGCACCGCCGTGAACTGCTCGATCGCCGCGACGACCGCGAGCCGGAAGCGCAGCCACTCCCGCTCGGGCAACGGCGCGCCGAGCGGCGGGCGTTCGCCCAGCAGCCGTTCGAAGACGAAGTCGACGTACCGGGTGAAGTCGGCGGTGTCGAGCCGCTGGGCCGCCAGATGGTCCAGCACGTGCGCGTGCTGGACGCTGTGCGTGGCCTCCTGGCCCATGAACCCCTTGACGTCGGCGAGGAGTTCGGGGTCCCTGACCAGCGGCAGGCCCTCCTTCAGGACTTTCACGAACCACCGCTCCCCCGCCGGCAGCAGCAGATGCAGCACGTTGATGACATGCGTGGCGGTCGGCTCGTCCGGGATCCAGTGCAGGGGCGTGCGCGACCAGTCGAAGGAGACGCGGCGGGGCGCGATCGCGTGGTGCTCGCTCACGTCGTGCTCGTTCTCGTGGTGCTCGTTCGCGGAGGTCACAGCGGCGGCTCCAGCCGGGCCACCGCCCGCAGCGCGCGCGGGGCGAACCGGGACAACAGATGGGCGCCGCGCGCCTCCGGGGTGACCGGTACGACGGCCTGGTCCCGGACGACCGCCCGCAGGATCGCGTCGGCGACCTTCTCCGGCGGGTAGTTCCGCAACCCGTACAGCCGTGCCGACCGCTTCTGGCGCCGTTTCTCCTCGGCGGCGTCGACCCCGGCGAAGTGCGCGGTCGAGGTGATGTTGGTGTTGACGAGGCCCGGGCATATCGCGGAGACGCCGATCCCCTGCCCGGACAGCTCGGCGCGCAGGCACTCGCTGAGCATCAGCACGGCCGCCTTGGAGGTGCTGTAGGCGGGCAGTGCCTTGGAGGGCTGGAACGCCGCCGCCGACGCGGTGTTGACGATGTGGCCGCCCTGGCCGCGCTCGGCCATCTGCTTCCCGAAGGGCCGGCAGCCGTGGATCACACCCCACAAATTGACGTCCAGGACCTTCTTCCAGTCCTCCGGGGTGGTGTCGAAGAAGGAACCGGAGAGTCCGATTCCGGCGTTGTTCACGAGGACGTCGACCACGCCGTACTCGCCGGCGACCTTCGCGGCGAGCTTCTCCATGGCCTGCCCGTCGGAGACGTCGACCGTCTCCGCCCAGGCCTCGGGGGCACCGATGAGCCGGGCCAACTCGGCGGTGCGGGTGGCACTTTCCGTGTCCCGGTCGACGGCCACCACGCGCGCACCCGCCTCGGCGAACGCGAACGCCGTGGCCCGCCCGATCCCGCTGCCCGCCCCGGTGACCAGCACGAGCTGCCCACCGAACCGCTCGGCGTACTTGCCCGTCCCCGTGGACGTCACCGGACCTCTTTCGCCGGCCGTCACCGGACCCCCTTCGTTGGCCGTCACGAACTCCGTGATCCAGGAGACCAGTTGATCGGGCCGCGTGCGCGGGATCCAGTGCTTGGCCGGCAGCGTCCGCCGCACCAGCTCCGGCGCCCACTCCTCCAGCCCGTCGTAGAGCCGCTCGGAGAGAAACGCGTCCCCCAAGGGCGTGATGAGCTGCACGGGCGCGTGGGCGTACGCGTCGGGGCGTGGCCTGCGCAGCCTCGCGCGGATGTTGTCCCGGTACAGCCAGGCGCCGTGGGCCGCGTCCGTGGGCAGCGAGGAGGTCGGGTAGTCGCCGCCGGGGACCTTTTCGACGCGTTCGAGGATCTTCGGCCAGCGTTTGCCGAGCGGGCCGCGCCAGGCGAGTTCGGGCAGCACGGGCGTGTGCAGGAGGTACACGTACCAGGACTTGGCGCCCTGGCCCAGGAGTTGGCCGACGCGGCGCGGGGTGGGCCGGGTCAGGCGCTTGTTGATCCAGTGCCCGAAGTGGTCGAGGGAGGGCCCGGACATCGACGTGAAGGAGGCGATACGGCCCTTGGTGCGCTCGACGGTGACGAACTCCCAGGACTGCACCGAGCCCCAGTCGTGGCCCACCAGATGCACCGGCCGGTCCGGGCTGACCGCGTCCGCGACCGCCAGGAAGTCGTCCGTCAGCTTCTCCAGGGTGAACCCGCCTCGCAGCGGCTTCGGGGCGGTGGACCGGCCGTGGCCCCGGACGTCGTAGAGCACGACGTGGAAGCGGTCGGCCAGCCGGGACGCGACCTCGGACCACACTTCCTTGCTGTCGGGATAGCCGTGCACCAGGACCACCGTGGGGTTCGACGGGCCCCCCAGCTCGGCCACGCACAGCTCGACTCCGCCGGTCCGCACCCGGCGCTCGCGCGCACCCTCAAGCGTCACTTGTCCTCCGCCCAGCGCCGCACGTGCGGCAGATCGTCGTCCAGCCAGAAGGCG
>Ga0307509_10007592_pt1 | contig 14117 bp, 15 predicted proteins | sample 10_EM_MG_FD_202245 | JGI IMG/M metagenome (GOLD analysis project Ga0307509, IMG submission 202245) | Populus trichocarpa ectomycorrhiza microbial communities from riparian zone in the Pacific Northwest, United States - 10_EM | ecosystem: Host-associated > Plants > Roots > Unclassified | place... | reverse complement strand
CCTCTTTTATGATAACAGCGTTTCTCTTTGTTTTCGAGTCAAGCAATTCAACATCTGTTTTTCCTCTGACTACGATACGTCCTTGCCCAGATCGATATGCGTCTAAGATCCTTAATCAAATATACAGATATCAAAATTCATAAATAAGCATACATCACCTTGCTTAATTGGAGGAAGTAAACGTGAAATAAAAATTTAACATACCCTTGATTTCCCATGATAATTCCTCCAGTTGGAAAGTCAGGTCCAGGCATGTATTCTAACAACTCTTGCAACTGTGGTGAAAAATGCAACACATAAGAAAACCTTCTCTGTCTCTGATGAGGATATAAGATATATATGTACACACACAAATGCAAAGGAACCATAAAACTCTAGGATGATAAGCTTCATCATTACATGTGTGTCCAAAGGAGGTAAGAGAAGCAAAAATAAATAAATTCAGCAAGGCATAAATTTCCTTTGGCACTCTAATCATATGTCATATATCATATATACTTATAAATAGTGCAGTAAGTTAAAAACAATATGAGGATAAAAAAGGGCTTGTATTCAGTTGTATTCCCCATATACCTTATATTCAAATTGTTTTAATTGGTCCATGTGTAAAAATAATTAAATCATTACTAAAGCCCAATTAGGAAAGGTAATCAAGTAAAAAAAATTAAATCCTTACTTATTCAATAAAGTCCAGTTAGGAAAAGTAATTAATATCCTATCAAAAAAAGGAAAAGAAATTAAAGAGTGTATATATGAATTTTGACGTTAAAGTTAAATATTTAAAGTTACAAAAATTGGGTGGTAGAGCATATAGTAATGGAAAGAACAATGAAATTAATTTTGGTATACTTTAAGATTGTTTATTTTTTAAAGTTAACAAAATTGTGTGGTAGAGCCTATAGTAATGAAAAGAGCAATGAAACTAATTTTGGTATACTTTGAGATTGTTTATTATTTCTAAAAATATTGAATAATGTTGCTAACAAAACTATATAGCTATGTATCATCATTTTAAGCAAAAATATTCTCTGATTTTGTAAAGTTCAAAAACATTTCTAATAAAAACATTATTAGTAATTAAATATTAAATTTATGATGTTGTAAAAATTTAGTTATTTTTTCCTTTAGCACATAAGCAAATAAATATATTTTGAGAAAATAAAGTGAATTATGTGCAAAGCACATACCATAAAAGCTAGTTCTTCAAAATATCCCGACGCTTTTTTGAAAAAAAAATCTGGACTTTAAAACCTCAACTTGTTTACAATTTGGATGGCAAACAGATATTTGTATGTCATGCTTAGGGCAAGATGATAGAGAAACAGGACTCCTTGACATTACCTTTGATACATACCATCTGAAGTCTTGTTACTTTGATTAGTGCAAGTTAGCTTTAATGCATCCTAAACAAGCGCTTTTGAAGGGCTGGTCAACTAAGGGAATTGGGTTGACTCAATTCTTGAATGAAATGATAAAACCATGAATGAGAATCATTTTTATTTTGAAAATCAGAGGATTATACAACTAGGAAACACTAAAAAAATCCTTTTTGGCAAAAGACTATTCTTTAACAAGTATGAAGTAGGAAGGCTGCCTTCATTGTCCATCAAATCCTACCAAAATATTTTAGACATGAATTGCACACAGAACCAGTAAACAACATAAAAAATGACAAAGACAAAGATATCATTGGATTTCACAAGAAAATAATTTCCAAGTGTTCCTAAGAAGTCTCAACTAGCAAACCAAAAGGCTGAGGTTTAGAGCACTTACAGTGGCTTCTGGGTTGTGAATTAGGGCACATAACACATCCACCAGCTCTCCAAGATTATGAGGAGGAATTTTGGTTGCCATGCCAACCTGAAGAGTATGAAAGGATGTTACTTTGAGTTACTTAACTGCAAAAACATATACTAAGAGGATGAGAAAGAAGATGGAAAACAAGAGCAAGTACAGAAATCACTTTTTAGGGAAAATAAAAAGAAATGCATTAAAATTACCGCAATCCCAGAAGAACCATTCAACAATAAAGTTGGAAGCCGAGTAGGAAAAAGTGAAGGTTCCTTTTGGGAATTGTCAAAGTTAGGGACAAAATCAACCTGCAAGAAATGCAATATAATGACTCAACACGATGTTGGGGACAAATTAAAACATGGAAACCATGTAAAAACATACAATAGAGAATAGCACTTACTGTATCTTGTTCGAGATCAGCCAAAAAAACTGCCTCTGTAAGTCCCTGCAAGAATTGTACACAAAATCAACTGCCTATACTTCAAGGCCATTGTTTCTTTAAGCATATAAACAAGAATATAAGAAATAATGAACAATAAGATTGTACCACCAGTGAGTGCAAGCAACTAGAACAAGCACATGAGAATAATGTACCAAAAATGTATGTTTTGACCTCAGGATAAGACAATTGAACTGAGGTAGTACATAATAAAATAAGAAGATGAGGCAGTGTATTAAAAGTTAAGATGTAACAAAAGTGTTGAGGACATCGAGTGAAATACAAGACATTGCGTGCATGAATACACTTAAACATCAGACACAAATGAAACCAAACCATGTCAAACTTCCTAACACAAATAAATATACATTGAGGTACATTTGCTAAAATGAAAATTAAGTCTTAAAACATACATCCAGCCTGCATTCTGTATAACGCATGGCGGCAGGAGGATCCGCATCAACCGAACCAAAATTCCCATGCCCTTGAATAAGAGGGCATCTCAGTGAGAAATCCTGAATAATAAAACCAATTGTAACTAAATAATTTCAAGTGATTAGGAGATAAACGGGCAGTTTCAGCAATCAAAACGCAAAGCAAATAGCAAAAAAATAATCCCATTTTACCTGCGCCATTCGAACTAGAGCATCATAGACAGCAGTATCTCCATGGGGATGAAACTTGCCCAAAACCTAGAAAAAAAAATGAAACCCAAAACAAAATAATCAGATAATAATTATCATTGGTTACAACAATTATTGAGAGCTTTATTCAACAACTAACCTCACCAACAACTCTAGCACATTTTTTAAACGGCTTTTTCGAAGAAAGCCCCAATTCATGCATTGCAAATCTATAAATTCAAAGGAAAAAACACAAAATTATAAAATTAAAAACCAACACCCGAAAATAACAAAACAAAGGAGAAGACAAAAGGGGGTCTCACAGAATCCTCCGGTGAACTGGTTTTAGCCCATCTCTAACATCGGGCAAGGCTCTACCAAGCAAAACAGACATAGCATAAGCCATATAGGCCTCAGTAGCCTCTTTATGAAGCTCCGTTTGAACAACCCGCCCATTTCCACCGCCTGGACTGCCCCCATTCGGATCCTTCACTAACAGGCTCCCATTCTCACTATCATCAGTGGCGGGTTCCTCACGGCGGCGAGATTGAACAACGGGACGGATGCGGGGGGAGGAGGAGGAGAAGCGGAGGTCGGAGACGGAGCGGTGGTGGAGGAAAGAGAAATAACGGCGGGAAGGAGGAGGGAGACGGTGGAGAAGAGAGGAGAGACGGAGAGTGGAGGGGAGAGACATGGGGTCGCAAGAATTAGGGTTTAATCTTGTAAGAGAAGAGGGGTTCATGCCATGGAAGAAGAGGAAAGATTGGGAAAAGAAATGAAGGGTTTGGGTTTCTTTGGGGCTTTTTTTAGGGTTTAAGGATGTTTATGTCTCTCCGAATGCGTTGGGGATTGTGCAAAGTTGTCTTTTTGTTGGGTTCTTGCGCGCCAAGTTGTTTTTGGATATTAAATTGTTTTTAGTCCCTAATTTTGTAATGTGATTGTAACTTGGTTCCTTAGCTTTAAACGTTTACAAATTAGTATATGTTCAGTAATGTTTTGGAGATTAATATAGTAAAAGTATATTTTAATTAAAAATACATTAAAATATATTTTTTTTACTTTTTATATAATTACATTAAAATAATTAAAAAACACTCAAAAATATATTAAATTAATATATTTTCAAGTGAAATACCATGTTACTATTCATAACCTTATCTCTTTAAAAAATATCAAGTCCAAGCCTACATATCTTTGAAATATAATTATAATACCAGATTTGGAGTTGATACGGAGGAAGACTCCGATAACATGCTAAGAGGATTGACTTAAAAAAATTTAGAAGATTAAAATTTTATTATTTTTATAAAAAGATCAATGAATTAAAAATCATGTTTTTGCCCGAGTTTTTAACTATGCCAGCCAAATTTTTTTTATTATTATTTTTTCTTCAATTCACGAGTTAACTCATTAGGTTAGTTCAAATTTTATAACCATGTTATAACCCGACTCAAATTGATTAAATATAATCCAATCGATCTAGTAAATTAATTTATCATCATGTTGAAATTTAATTTATTTTTTAAAATAAATTTATAATAATATAATTTAAATTTAAAAAAATATTAAAAAAATATTTTAATTGATACAAACATCAACTTGAGTATGTCTGTTTATGATTGTGGTTGCGGTTTAAAATGTTTTTCGTTTAAAAATGTATTAAAATAATTTTTTTATTTTTTAAAAATTATTTTTTAGATTACCATATTAAAATAATTTGAAAATATAAAAAAAATTATTTTTTTAAAAATACAAATTAAACCGCGTTTTTAAACTGTCGTTGCAAAAGAGTATATTTTTCATGTTCAAAAAAAGCAATGGCAAAATTGTTTTTACACAAACACATCGATTCAAAGCGACCCCGGACAACACAAGACCAAACCCAACAGCCAACTCACTTTCTGCAAATATACCACAAAAACTTTTTGTCTTAACACAGACGTCCCCATATCCCCATCATTATCAACGAACATACCTCGAAAACACACACACAGAGAACACTATCCTCTTCACTTGATTCAATCTTATCTTACATTGGAAAGTAAAAAACTTTGTTGCCCATTTCACTTGTTTAATTCTTTTTTTTCAATTCACAGCAATTGTTAAAGAATCAAGAAAGAATGGCAATGGCAGCCTTCAAATCCACATCAAGAAGGGCAACAACAACAACAAGTGCAGCAACATCAGATAAAGAAACTTCAACAAAGCAGCACGCTTTACCAAGAAAAACAGTACCCTCAAGAAGATCAAGGAGTGTGAGTGCAGTCTCAAGATCCCATCTTGTTGATACTTGTTCAACAACAAGAACAGCAGCAGAAGGAACAGCAACAGGGTCCACAGATTTCTTGATTAAAAGAGACAACCCGCTTTACTGGAGCAATGTTTCTCCACCTGGTAAAGAAGTCAGTGAAGTTGTGGCTGACAAGGAAGAGTCTAAGAGTGCACCCACAAAGCCGAATGCTGTTGGTGATAGTAGGAGAGGGAGATCCGTGTCAAGAAAGGCTGATGCTGGAAGAAACGTTTCTGGGATTGGTAGGAGTTTGTCTAGGGGTCCTGTTTCTAGAGGGAGGTCTGTGTCTCGGCCTCCTGGCTCTGGAGGCCATTTCGTGAATTCCGAGGTTTGGCTTTTGTTTTTCTGGAAAGCTTTTTTCTTTTCATTTTCAATTCATGAATAGCAAAGAAATGTTAGTTATTTACTCTGAAAGACTGGTTTCTTACTGATTCAATTCTGGAATTCAGTAGGATTTTGAAATTATTTGTTGTGAAAGGTTGGTTTTTATTGATTGAATTCGAGAGTAGCAAAGCATGCTTTGTTTATTGTTGGTTGTTGTTCTTGACAGAGTGATGCTGAACAAGAAGGGAGTTCGTTGATGAAATATATAAATGGGAGTGGTGGTTTGAGTGATGTGTCAAATGCTGGGAGAAATAGTGATTTAGCGAGAAGGAGTTATGATAGTAAATTTGAGAAGATGAGAAGTTCGCCCATGCGATCAGATGGATCTGCTGCAGATTTGGTATTGTCTCACGAAATGCTTTTATGTTTTTGGCATTGATAAATGCGACTTGAATGAAGCTGTTTAGTTAAATGATATTTCCTGTTTTGTTTGTTTTTTCTTTCTAGCCTTCTTTGCCTTTTAGGAGCTGGGAAGATGGAGGTTTGGGAAGCTCATTTTCAGAAGCTGAAGAGAGAACTATCAAAGCAGTCTGTGAACAAATGCAGGTGAGATCTGAATAGTGTCATGTTTAATTGGTTTGGACATGAGTGATTTGGAGTTATTTATGTGTTAGTGTTCTAAATGGTTAATGCATGAGATTGTATGCAGACTTTTTATGTGAATGGTTCTGAAACATCAATGGATAAGATGCATGATCCTAATGTAATTTTGGTTATGACCTCATGTTGCAGTCATTCCAAGGGGATAATTTGGGAGATGGCACCTCTAGTCGAATATATGAAACTGTTCGGTCTGAAGTTAGACGTGCCATTGCTGACATCCAAAATGACTTAGAAAGTGTAAGTTCCCGTGGTTCATGGGTGATAAATGTTTAGTCTTATATGATTTCAGTTGTGCTGCTTTCATGCAGGATGTCCTTCAAAAAACAATTCTTTGATGTCTATTATAATGGTTTACTAGTTATGAATGCTTGACTTAAGTTTTGCCAACAAGTGTTGGCACACACTTATTTCAAGAGACCTTTGTTACCTGACCTGCTAACCTGGAACATGACATATTGCCTTGACTCTTTGGTCAGTAAGTTGGATATTTGATGCAAGGACGTTAAATTTCAGGAGCATCTGCTGGATTTTATGGTTCCATTGTTTTTCTTTTCTGGGAAAATGTGTTATAGGCTGTGTTCACTCTACCATGTCTTCTTTTTCTGTGCCTACATGGCTGTAGTCACCTGCTCTAATTGCTGGTTGCACATTTGATTGCAGTCTTCATATTTTATTGCTTGCTTCCATGTTTTATGCTTGTTCATGATTCACTCTGAACTTTGTTTTGAGTTCAGACTATCCGAAGGAGTAACACTACCGCTATTGCAATGGCCAATGTGACTGATATTCCTCCTGATCTAGTCAACCCAAGTGCAGTTGAATTAGTTTTGGACATCAGAAGAGAATATGCCAATAAGCTTGAGCAGGTAAGTTTTACTCACTTTCAGCTGAGATTGTGATTGAAAAGTCAGATTAACCATAGGCTTGCTTTCAGCTGAGATTGTGATTGAAAAGTTAGATTAACCATAGGAAATCATTATAAAGTTGCTAACCTTTGACATTTGCTCGATTTGAGCTGGTGTGTCAGATTCTAGTTTCAAATTAAGTTAGGGGAAACTTGACATGCATAGTTGATGCTTGTGTTTACAATGTGCTTCGTACCCACTGTAATACTGAGTGGAGTAAGGTTTTCTACGAAGAAAATCTATGATTGTTTTGACTTGATGAAACTTATGTAGAGATGAATTTAAAAATGGTTGATGCATGTTTTCTACTTATTCTGCCACTTGATGAACACTTAAAAGCTCAAGAGAGGAGGGATGGGATTGGGGTAGGTTCTAGATTCAAATGTTAGAAATGACAATGACAGGAGGGGGTGGGGGTTGCTCTTGTTTCCTAGTTTTGATAAATAGGCACCGAGATCCATAATTTCTGTGATGTCATGTTTGTGGTGCTTTATGCTTTTTCATTTCTCTTCTATAATTTAGTTGGATCAGACACCTGCAAATCAGATCTCTTTTTAACTTGCAGTCCCATGAACGGGCAAGGAAGCTTCGAGCAGACCTGGCTGTCGAGGAGCACCGTGGTTTAGAGCTTAGTAGAATCTTGAAGGAAGTGCTTCCACATCCCAAGACGTCAAATGTGCAGAAACCCCGTGCTGGAAGAAAGGTACATCCTTTTTGTATTTTCGCGTGTGCGGCTTTCATGCAAGTATATTTACATTAGATACATTAAAAAACACATTTAGCATTGATGTAGAACGGAAGGAGAAAACAGTTGAATATGTTTAGTTAGGGACAATATCCCACACACCCAGTCAATATCCTTCTGAATCCAAGTTTACATGTTCCGCATATGGTTGATATTCTAAAATATGGAACTTGATTATCCATGCTTTCAAGTAAAGAGACTAATTGTAATTTCTATCTTATCTGGTTATGATCTCTCTTGCTCTCTCCCCCTCCCCCTGAAGATCGTTGGCTTAGAGAGGTGGTTTTGATAATGATTTAAGCCATGTTTTTACTTTTCTGTTCCTTCACATTAAGTTTCAGCCTCCACATGCTTAGCAGTTGGGAAGTTTCAATGTCATTAGCATATAGATGAGTGTTTTAACTGTTTTTTTGTTTGTGCTGCTCCGATGACAGTCCAGCATTGAAAGAAGGAAGGTGTCAAAACGATTAACAGATGAAGCCATGGCTTATTTTGATGAATGTGTGTCGCTGTCAACATTTGATAGCTCTGACTTCTCATCGCCAGAGGATCCACCAATAAACTTTGTTGGTGTTTCTTCCCCTGTTGGTGATTGTGCATCCTTTTCCCAAGCAAGTTCTAACGCGGCAGCAAACTGCTATCCCAACAGTTTCACTGCCAATAAACAGGTTTTTGCCTCTCAACATTCATATCTGTTATTTTTATTCTGAATAAATGTAGTTGGCTGAATTGGTGATTTATTTTCAAAAGATGCTGATGCCATCTCATTTTAAACTTAATTCCTTTTCTTCATGGAGGTGTTTGTTCTTCATGTCCTGTTCTTTGCTTTGTCTGTTTTATTTTTACTTCAATAAAAAAAAAAAAAAAAACCTGTAAGACAACGAGTCTGAAGTGGTAAAGGAGTATATAAGCACCCACATATATCATGCACGTTATGTTAGAGGAACAAGAGTAGAATCATCCTGCCTTGCCTTTGTTTTCTGGTTTTTTTTTCCCCTTCTAGAAAGTAAGGTCAAGACAGTGAGGTTGAATATAAGCGTTCAGACACTCCATGCAATGTTATGTTGGAGAAACAAAAGTAGAATCTTAGCCTAGTAATAAATTATGTTAATGCTTTCAGGAATTGGTTAGTGCACATAGCCACAGTGCATCAGTGTTGTCAGCCACTGGAAGCAGCAAGGAGCCTACTCTAGATGAAGTCATTCTAAACAGCTCAGAAACACCATACAGTCAGAGGTTTCAGTTTTCTTTTGCACGCAAGCCAAATGATTCCATCGAAGTTCAGCAAGATATTAGGAAGTACGTCAAAAGCTTTGAGAAAGACATGGAAAAAACTGGCGTCAATTCAAAGATTTTAAGATCAAATCACTTCGATCTGGATGAATATAATTCGCAGGCCTCGAGGCAAAACTTTTTATTTGACACAGTGTTCCTTAATAACAGAATTCAGTCGGGTAGTATGCTACTATGTGATGGAGGCATGGGAGTTTCATTTTCGCCTTTTGCTGCCGTAATCTAAATGATGTGTTTAGATTCTTACAAATTCATTCTGACCATCTGGAATGTGGAGAACTTTTGTAAGCAATAGGGTTATAGTCTTTCAGACATGTGATTTATGTAGAAGGGCTGAGAGCCTGAGACCTCTAATTAGGGTCCCTAAACAAGCGTGTTTTATGAAAAAGGGTTCCTTCAAGCACGTTCTGTAGTTGCCTGTAAGCTCATATTGTGATTTTAAGAGCATGGATGTTAAAAAAAAAAAAGGGCCCCCAGGTGTAGAATGTAATATTTGCATCATTTAATCTCATCCATCAAAATCAGATAATATAAATAAAATTAAATAAATAAAATATAAAAAATAAATATCATGAGTCAGGAATTTTTAAACTTGGTTAACTCGATTCAATCCATAATATGAATTGATTATTTATTTTTATTTTATTTAAATATATTTGGGCTTCAAAATTGTATTTTTTATTAGATTTATTTAATATAATAAAACAGGAGCTTGTTTATTATAATGATATAAGGTGTGAAAATTAGTGAAGCGACAAAAACAATAAAATTATTTCTATCTATGATAGTTTTAGAGTTAATTTGTGTTTTTTGTTTTTGAAAAAAAATAAGAATAAAGAGACATGTGATATATGTTCCAATGATTTTCAATTCTTCCATCTCAAAACAAGCTGAATGCTATGAATAAGAAAAGAGTGATGAAATTGGTAATTTTATAATAGATTTCATATTTTTTTTCCCAGGTTGCTGTGTTCTTTCCAATAATAAAGAAAAAGAAAAACAACGATATAGGAACTGGCAATGATTTCTATTTATGCCTGCCTGCCATGGAGCGTGGACCATGCGATCTTTGTTCCCTTGTCATGGTTCGTGTCCCAGTGGTTCTGTAGTAACAAGAACAAAGACCAAGGGCATGAATCTAACTTTGACACCTCTGCGGATATGTCCTCACTCAAGCGAGACACAGAAAGCTCACCAAAGTAACTGACACACAAAGCCAACCCATCAGCGGCAACAAAAACCAGTAAAAATCAAAATAAAAATGCAAATCACTGACATATCTCTTTCTTTAGCCCCTGCAGTCATTTTTATATTGGACAAGGAGATGGTTAGTTGTGGGAGAGAAGGAGAGATTCTCTCAAAAACGAACTTACTGTAGAGGCAGAAAATTTCTTATTGGTAGCATGGCTGCACGTATTAGCCAAGTGTTAGGCCTCAGATTTAACTCAAGGTTAAGTAACCCAGCTCAAAAATCCTTAACCCCGTGTTGGGTTATAAAGTTAACCCCCAAGAAACATGCTCTAGTCAATTGGCCTCTCCTCTCCTCTCCTCTCCTCCCCTGTCTTGGTTTTGTGTGTTATTTTATTACCTCTCACCTCCGCTTCTTCCCTTTCCACTGTCTCTCCTTGTTTTGGTAAACCACTTTTGGTTGCCAAAATACACTCCTTCCAATTCCCAAAGTCACAAAATCTCAACTGGAGTAGGAAAACAAGGGAGACCTCACGGGTTAATTAATATAGCATAGACCCATCTTTTTTCCTCTGACAACTCTTGCTTGCATTCCATCATATTTTGTGCTCTCACGTTGCCAAAAGAAGAAGTAAATGAAGAGGTCTTCATCTTGCTCCTCCTCCTCCTCCTCCTCATCTTCTTCTTGTGTTGCCTCTGAAAGCATTCACAAACCAAAGGCCAAACGCATTAGAAAGAATCAAAAGAGCAATCAAGGCAAATCCCAGAATGCTGCTGCTGCTGCTGCTAATAACAGTCATAACTCAGGCAAAAGAAGTTCCATTTATAGAGGAGTCACCAGGTACCAAAACCTTGCTCAAGTGTGATTTTTTTTTCCTTCCTGTGGGGTCTCAAATTTGCATGTGTGACATTCTTCGTTGATTGATCAAGAACAGACATAGATGGACAGGAAGGTTTGAAGCTCATCTTTGGGATAAGAGTTCATGGAACAGCATTCAAAACAAGAAGGGAAAACAAGGTGAATTTTGCTTAATTAATTAAAGATTAACGATAACCAAGGAGATCTACAATCTTTTTTTATATATTTTAATTATATATTTTTAATCCATCTTCTTACATGTTCTGACCATGTTTTAATCTTTAAAATCATCCCTGTCACTGCAACTTTCACATTCTGCTGCTTAGTTTATTTGGGTAAGCACTCCACCTTAATGATCTCAATCTATTTTTTTATATATATAATAATAAGAATGCCTTTTCATTTCCTTAAAACAAAATAAAGATTATGGGTCCTGATTGTGTGTAACACGTAGGTGCCTATGACAATGAGGAGGCAGCCGCACACACCTATGATCTTGCTGCCCTGAAGTACTGGGGGTCAGAGACAACCTTGAATTTTCCGGTAACCTCACATTGTTTCTTTGACTTCTTTTCAAGCTTTGACCAGTATCAACATCCATGTACTTTCTTTTGGTGTTTTCTTTGAAATCGCTAAGTTACATTTTAAATTATTACATGGATCCGGCGCATGCATGTGGGCCATAACTTTCAAACTTTGTGTTTCGGATTTTGGTAGCTATGCGGTTATAATTTGAAATAAAAAGATTATTTTTTTCTTATAAATTATAGTTTTTTCTCAATTAAGTTGTAGTTTTTAGTGGTATTTATGTAAAATTTTACGTTTAATCAATAAAAGTAAACGGGATTAAAGGAGCAAAACACGATTTCAAAGCCTATTTTGAATATTAATTGGTGATGATGTTGATGATGATGCAGATAGAAACATACACTAAAGAGATCGAAGAGATGCAAAAGGTGACTAAAGAAGAGTACTTAGCATCTCTTAGACGGCAAAGCAGTGGATTCTCTAGAGGAGTCTCCAAATACCGTGGGGTGGCTAGGTAAATGCCGCCTTTCTCTTCCACTTTATTTCACTACTTGATTTTTGGGCATTGGTTATCATCAATATGACTGGCCTGGCTTGAAACTTGACAGGCATCATCATAATGGCCGATGGGAAGCTAGAATTGGACGAGTTTATGGGAATAAGTATCTCTACCTTGGAACTTACAGTACGCTCCTCTCCCTCAATTTACTGTGACCATGGAAACTATACCTTCTTAGCATGAGATAGTAACGATTTGCTGTTTTTCTTGGATATGGAGAATATTGCATGAATGAATGTATACTTTATTAGGAAGAATACAACTTGGCTTTTGACTTTGCTTTTTTCTCCAAAGTTTTCCCAGATTGGAAAATTTTGTTTGAGATTTGACTACAAGAATTATTATTATTATTTTTATTTATCTCGACTCAAATTGACAAGCTCTAGCGATCTTGAAGAAACTTTTAGAAAGACGGATTTATTTTGGATGAGTCGAATAGGGGAGTACCGTTTTGGATTTGCATTAGAGGCAGGGTAGGAGGGGCAACTTTTATGCTGGCTAGATGCCAAATTCAAAGCTGTCAGTGTGAGTCCACTCAAGCTTACGTGGCACAAACCCTTTTCTCATGCTGTCAAAATGGCAGGTTCTGTGATAAAAATGTTTGTGGGGGACTAAATTGGAAACAAACTTTAAGGTTAGATGTCTTTGAACTGTTTTTCAGTTTACAGTAGGAGCACCTGCAAATGCACCAGTGCCCAGGATTAGATTACCGTTTTAGATGCTAAAAAGGATTAGATTTTTAGATCACCATGCCACTCCGATTACTAAATTAGTATAAGATGTGACGCCCACAATTCAATTCCCATCAGTAGGTCAGGTGACATGCCCTTACCATGACAAAAAAGGGCGTGTCAGTTTTGTCAAAAACCCTAGATCTTTAATCTTTTTGCTTGCAAAAGCCTGGGGCATTCCATCGCTAGTGCAGGGACCAGTGCTAGGGTTCATCAAGAAAATTGTGGGGTGCATCCTTAGGCTTGAACATATACTACAGGGTAAGGCTTATATGCCCACAAATTAGGCATTAACTAGCCACCTTAGTGGCCCTTGTTAATGGTGTCGGCCTCTGGTGACCCCCATGGCAGGCCTAGATTGCTTATTAACTAGGAGAAATGGCAGTCGAAGGCGGATTGATGGTGGTGGCCTTAAAGTCAGAGCATTTTCATTTTGTCTCTTTGCATTAGAAGGGAATACATGGCCACATGGGTGAGGTAGCTTTCACACCATTTTTGGTGCAAGAGTTGGGGTAAACTATTTTCTTGCCCTTATAGATTCAGCGACTTTCCACTTTGGTCCTTTTAGTTTAAGATCACTCAGTTTTAATCTTTGTAGTTTCCAAGGATTTCCAATGCGGTCCCTGGAAGTTAAATAGCCAGCACAAGCCAAAATCACTCTAGGCCCTCCTTTGTGAATTCTTTTATCGGGATCTGTGAATTTTTGTGGGATGTTATTGACATGCATAGGAGTTTGGAAGGAAAAGAAGGGGGAGATGGGCATTTTGTTAGGTTTAGTTAGATACATCATGGCTATATGCCAAGTTTTGAACTCTTTCAAAACTGCAAGATTAAAATTGGGAAATTCAAACTACAAGGGCCGAAATGGAATGCTGACAAATCTATAAGGCCTAAAATAAACTTTTCCCTTGGTATTAACCAAAAAAGCATCACCAAAAAGAGGATCGATCACCTAGAAGAACCCCAACAAAAATTTTTCAAAAAGAGAAAAAGGCAAGGTGGTGTGGAGCTTTACATGCTTGGAAATGGACAATCTTTTTGGTTGAAAAACTTTGAAGTACGGCTGATTCTTGATGCTGTACTTGTCTAATTAAGTAGCAAGGTCTTCTTCAGCAACTAGCTAGGGCACGATCAAGGGGACTATCTCGGTTAGCTCTGTTGCTTGGTATATTTTTT
>Ga0307509_10007591_pt1 | contig 14117 bp, 16 predicted proteins | sample 10_EM_MG_FD_202245 | JGI IMG/M metagenome (GOLD analysis project Ga0307509, IMG submission 202245) | Populus trichocarpa ectomycorrhiza microbial communities from riparian zone in the Pacific Northwest, United States - 10_EM | ecosystem: Host-associated > Plants > Roots > Unclassified | place... | reverse complement strand
GTGGGATGTGGCGGGGCGTTGCAACGCAAGTCAGGACGCACAGGACGCATGGGACGCAGGAGATGCGTCGCTTGCGTCAGGACGCAACGCCGACGGATCAGACGCAGGGTCCGTTTTTGCTGATGTGGCGAACGATGTGGATCCTCATTGCCTGTGGGGAATATGCAGAAGCCGAATTTGGCGATGCCAGTAAAGATATCTATTACTATGGGAATCGCACAACTTAGCGTGGATTGATCACTTGCTTGGAGGTCCAGCAAAGCCATCGTCCGCCCGTTTCCGTAGTCATGCTCCATTGCCGTCGGTAGTTTCTTAGCTGTGTCCTTAACCAAAATCCTCAGTGGACAACGGACCTCCCTGATGTCATCAGCGGGCTGGTTTCTTTTTACAAGTTAGATCTGTGATTTGACAGGTGGAAGAGAACTGACAAAGTCAAGGATCACCATCGATTGATCATCGGTTAGTGGTCCAGAATCGAACGAGCGGGACTTGATATAGCCCTTAACATCGTGACGTCATACATCGTAGGCTTTAGTTGTAGTCCGAGCATTCTTGTATCCACACCGGCTTTTTGCATATGCTATGTCACCATAGTGCCCTCTGATTCATGTGTTAGTTTAAAGGGTTCTTGGATATATGGGTAGGGTGTTGTTGACGTACGCAGAATCCTCAACGGCCCGAACGCAGTAGGGATTTTCATGGGATCCCGATGGCCCACTGTGACATGAATGACAACTGTCAGGCACATTTCGGAGAATGTTTGAAGAATAACGGTGTCAATAGATAATTGGTTAACTTCTCTCCGTACTCCGTCTATGGGCGGCAGCACGCGGGGGACCCCTGCGTTTACCGCCCTGGACTTCACTTTCGTTGTGCGGGACTGCCGGATATCTACAACCACCCGTAATATTAAGACCAGGTGCAGGTCAATGGTGTTATGGCCCGAACTTACTTTCCTAGACTCCTGGAGCTTGCTTGTTTATTCTTTGTGGCGGGTACGCCAGGCTGCCTCAAGTAATGGGATATTAGTACTGCCTATGATTAAACGATTAGATGTAGTGTACTTTCTCTGCCCTTTTGCCCGGGGATCTTCGGGCGCTCTCGTGGGGTATTTCAACTATGAGAAGTGATGTAGCATGGTCGGGGATGAACGATGTGAAGGAGATGTGAAGGAAGTGAAGGAGGGAAGATGATGACCTTTATAGACGTCAAGAACACTCCTGGTGGGTCGCAAAAAAAACCACCCAGATGTCTGAGTTGTGTAAACATTGAACCCTACGATGTGATAACCTGGTAGGGTTTGCACAACTCCGACAATCTAGCACCCACCATTCAAATGAAGACCTATGTTTGTAAGCTCTAAATTTAGCTCTATAGATATTTCAAATCGATGCTTATCGTATGTCTTAATTGATATATGAAACAAGCTTTTCACCTCTCCAGGGTCCGGACACCGGGCGGGTTGTTGTTCTGGAGATGCCAAGAGAGGTCGTTGCCCTGGCCACAAGATATTGATTTCAATATCTTGACCGAACACCCCAGTATCATACGGCTTAAAAGATAAGAGGCGATCATCCGCGAAGATCAAGCTCTCACTAACTTGTTGTTGCCCGAGGCTGACATCAACCCTCATCGACACGCATTGATACTCAGCACCTTTCATCGATACTCAGCGACTCTCAGCGACACTTCGACATTGAGGAGGCCGCCAATACCACTATATTTCCCTCAAGAGTTCATCTATCTAATCTATAAGTTTAAAATTCCAATCCTGAATATATGAAAGACTACGATAAACAAAACTAATAACACAATGAATCTAGTTAGACACTACAAGCAATCGCTCCACCGTCTTATCCATTACTTTTTGTGAACCCCCCCAGCCATTGAACCCCCGCGAAGTCTCCTGGATATCTGTTCCTCACAATTGTCGCCCTTGGGATCCCCGCCAAGGCATGCCTCTACGCCTTTCATAGACTCATGCTCGGACACTTCTAAGCGTGTTTTCTTAAATTTAGGAATGTTCAAATTTTCATCATCTGGAGCACCGCCCGTGAGAGTCTCGCTCTTGCTTGTTAGACGCCCAAGTAGGTCAGAAGACATTGGGCCATTCAGGCAGCTCAAAGATTTGACAGCGAGTGCGGTACGAGCCATGGTGGATTCAACAGTGTCGCCAACAGGGGGTGGCGGCATCCCCGGGCTGTGTTGACCTTTGCCCTGGTGTCCGTGACATCCGATAATGAGCTGGATGATTCTGGAAGGGAAACACTTTTGCCATCTCCGTCTTGGTAATTCCCTGATGGATGGGCGTTCCCGTCTTCAAATCTGGGTGGTACATATGGAGCCCAGTAATGCATGTTCCCCATATGTCCTGCTGCAGAAGGTGCCCAATCGGCGACAACATCCTCATGGAGATATTGGTGTGCACATAACCAGGGTGTCGCCGGCCGTGTGTCGGGCTCGTTGCGGTAACAATAGATCATGAGATTGAGTAGGTGAGTGCGCACTGGATTCGACCGGCGCCAGGCTGTTACCATTTCATCGCTAGGAGAGTTCGTTACTGGGTGGAGGGGGCCCCGAAACCTGCGGGCCCCGTCGAGGGGTTGAGTGCGGGTAGGCCCCTCACGGGGGCGGGGCAGGGATTACCAGCAAAATACCCCCCCAGCCCCAGGTAAAGGCGGGGCCTAGCGAGTGAAAACCCGCCCCACCCCGTCCCGTAACGAACACTAATCCCTATTGATGAAAACATAATCAAAATGCAAGATACTAGTGCGGAAGGAACCCTGCAGAGCCTTCGGTGGCCTTCTCCAGTGGCTCAAAGAATATAGAGAAACCTGTGGTTTGGTACATTTCTAGAAATCATAGCTGACAGTCCCCAGATCTCATAGGAATCTAATTCGGTGAACTGGACTCCATTTAGATAGGGGGCAGGCTAATGCGGCATGTTATAGTCAGGCCTAAAATTGAAGTTTACTCTCCCTTCTGGTGTCTCACCCTGGCCGAGTATGGAAAGCCAGGTTCAAACAATACGCACACCATGGGGCCTCCCAAGTAGAGCACTCCAATCTAATAATCATCTGGTGGCAAGAAAAAACCGAAAAGGCCTTAATTGTTATGAAAGAAACTAATCTGTTGGCATAGAGTCGGAACCCGAGTAATTCCCACCGCTAGGAAGCACCCATGGTGTTGGGGCATTGCTTCTTACCAGAGACGGAGGGAATATCTCTGTCGAAGGGTCTGGCGTGGACATCTGATAAATCGCAGGCATAGCAGGTGGGTTTGCGGTATCCTGAGCATAATAGTTTAGAGGAGGACCATGTCCAAATGAATTAGGAAGAGGCTTATCGGTGGGAAGGGCAGGTGGGTTTTGAGCAGGAAGAGGGTAATTCGCAGGATAGCCCTGTATGTTTTGACCAGCAGGAGGTAAATCGCAGGATGAGCAGGAACGTTTTGCATCGGAGGGGGGTAATTTCCCTCATTATCACGTATGTTTTGCGCCGGTACACCTTGAGCCGGAGGGAGGTAATTCCCATGATGAGCAGGTACGTTTTGCACCAGTACACCTTGCGCCGCTACCCCTTGTACGGCTACACCTTGCACGGCTACACCTTGCGCCGCTACACTTTGCGCCTGAGGGAGGTAATTCCCGCGATGATTAGGTACGTTTTGCGCCGATAAGCCTTGTGCCGCTACACATTGCGTCTCTACACCTTGCGCCGGCGGGAGGTAATTCCCATGATAAGCAGGTATGTTTTGCACCAGAGGGAGGTAAGCTAGTGGAACATTTTGGGGAACTGGACCTGGGTTTGGTACAGGCGTTGCGGGACCCCACTGGTCTGGGGTGTTGGGGGGTAGTAACCGATCACTCAGCATGATCTGATTATACAAGACTCCATTCTGGCACAATGGTGCCAGGCCGGTAGAAGAATTCTTCACCGTGGTTCTCAACTTCACCCCACAGTCCTTACAAAGTTGAACTACAGCCTCATCGATTAGGGGCATACCAGCCCTGTTATTCGCAGCCGAAGCTTTGACAAGGCTGTTGCAGGCAGGGCGCAGTGTCCGCATATCAGCGACAATTTCCTGGAAATGGTGGTCAGGGAATGTAGGGACTTTCCTAAAGCCCCATGCAAGCATCTGATCCTTCACCCCCTTCCGCCATTCACCATACAAGTAGTTGTCATCGAGTATGTCTATTGATAACCTGTGATTAACAATCTTTCCACAATTGGAGCGTCTTGAACTTATATATCCACTTAGAGATACCGGCAGAAGGTGATAGGTTTGGCCCGCCAGAGCATGCAGGTTTCCCGCAATTGGCATTTAGACGTACTCTACGTTATTATCTGTCATATCGCTAGACCTTTGGGTGTAGGGGTTGCCGCTGGGGTGAAAATATCCTGCGGGGTGAATTCGGTAGATATGGTGGACGTTGTGAGTATGTGTTAGTTCTGGATATGAATTGTGTGGATTGCATGGAAGTTGTAAATGTGAGTTGATTCCGGGTATGAATTCATTCGATCAGGATGAAGGCTGATTATATATACAACTCCCAGTCATTTGACGCCCTGAATGCCTTTTGATTCTTTTCAAGAATTTGTCGTTCTGACACTAGTATAGTTAGGGTCTTATTGATTCATGTTTATGTTAGAAAGGAAACTTCCTCTCTGAAACATGACAATCATGAAACAGGAAGTTCGCCGAGCCCGTTCATGAAAGAAATCATTGCTGATACCACGTGACGTCTACATCTAGGGGTCTAAACCGGATTGACCACTATTTATAGTTTAATGTTCCAAGGGTGCATATCTCTTGAAGCTATGTGTGATCCACAAACATCAGAATCCACACTCAGCACTCCGGTGATGCCCAGCAAATTTCCAATCAGTCAACAAAAATACACCCAAGCAGCAGCATATGAGAAACATTTACGAACTACCCACGCCAATGTGAATATTATCATCACCTCCACTATGAGATGATATCCATCATCGGCCAGACATATTTACTATTCGTTACAGGGCCTCCGGGGCCCCGAAGCTGGCTGGCCCACACCCCAATTCCCTGCCCCGCCCCGGTCAATGGCCCGGGGCGGGCTGTGTTTTTTTTCAACACCTGCCCCTGCCCGCGTCCAGGCCCCCGCCCTGTTCAATACTCGGAACAGCCTCCCGTCCATGAATTTCTCCACCTGGGGCTCAGCTTTTTCATATATTCCCCTCTCAAACATTGGTCTTTTGATACAAGATTGCGTAATTGTGTGAGCATATATCAAAAACCACATACCTCAAAGTATATGCGGGCATTTATTTGCATGGAATGATTCATACAATATGAACCCGAATAATTCACAAAGGCAATTGGACTTCCGAGTTGCCTAATCTAGTAATGTATATTGTCTCAGCAGGCCATACGCCTAATTCATAAGCCTAATTGATACACTCTATTCACAGGTTCAAATCATATGCCGAATTCAGAAGCGTTATTCATCCGCCGGTGCCATATGCCCGAATCATATCCCCAAGCCATACGCCCAGATCAAACCCCCAAACCATAGGCCCAAGCCATACGCTCAAATCATACGCCCAAACCATACATCCACACCATAGGTCCAAATCATAAGCTCAAATTATACGCCCAAGTCATACGCCCAAACTATAGGCCCAAGCCATAGGCCCAAATGATAACCACAGTCGTACCATGGAGTCACTGTGTTCAGAGTTCACATAGCGAAATGGTAAGGTTAAAGAAAGAGTGTATTTATAACAATAAGAGTTCTATAAAAGATAAATATGCTAAGTTAGATGGGACTCGGAGGTTTGAGTTAGTTGTATGATTTGTGTAAAAGTGAGAAAAGACTGCCCCGTCCCCCCCACCACATGGGCACAACACCATGGTGTAATAGAAAACAAGAAGAATGAAAGTTATAATAGTTGAAACAACAGGTGAATTAAGAGAAAGAAAAAGACGATCCCCGAATATGCTTAGGTTGTAGCGCTCCCACCAGCACCAGCTCCTGCCCTCCCACCACTACCCCCGGAGCGTGTCAGTATCCTACCGCCACCACCGCTCGAACCACTCCCACCAGGGCCCGCAGAGCGCCTACCAACCCCACTCCAACCACGTCAACCCCTACCACGAGTCAGCTGAACTGGCGTCCACGGGGTACAACTACTAACCCCAGCCCCAGACGGCCCTATTCCAGCGGGGTCTGCAGGTGTGCCTCCGACGGCCCCGGTCACCACCCTACTACTACTGCCACCACCCTCCCCAGTACCCAGATGCCAGGTATCACGGTCTCCCTGAGCACCTCTCTCATCACCTTCCTCGCTACCACTTCCATCTCCCATAGCAGAACCCACACCCCCAACCAAATTTCCTTGTCTAACAACTCCCCCAGCACCCGCGGTGCTACCACTACCACCAGTCCGACCAGCGCTCCCAGGGCCACCATACGAGCGACGGCGTACATGTGGACGAGGGTTTTCGCTGTCGTCACTCTCGCTATAACTACTGTTATTGGCCACGGGTGAGTGATGGGAAGAAGTTCCCGAGGGACGGGGAGGGGCAACACACAGAGGAGGTGCACGCACAGGAGGAGGAGGACGGGGAGGGCGCCCGGGAGGAGGAACAGCAGCAGGACGATGTGCACCACCTGCACGAGGTGAACCCCCATGAGAAGGGGGAGGAGGAGGTGCACCCTTGGGAGGAGGAGGAGGAGGAGGAGGAGGAGGATGAGAAGGAGGAGGTGCACCCTTGGGAGCACCGCCGTCCAGATTTAGATGACCTCTCATCTCTTCCCGAGTGACACCATCTGGCAGGCCAGCCATAACGTGCATGACATCCTCGACCCATCTCAGGTCCTGGACCGTGAGGGTAACGCGACCACCATGTGCCGCACCCAGGGCTCCAGCTATGAAGAAAAGATTAGTAAATCAGATGATTATAGTAGGAGAGGAACTCATGTTATCAGTCATTGTGATCACCAGGAACTCTTCCGCTGCCACCTGAAGGCATTCAACAGCTGATCTCTGCCAACGGAATTGTTGCTCGAGTGCCAAATCTGACACAATCTCCTGGCAAAGACGATAGAATGGGGCCTTGGGAATGAGGTACGCACCATCGCGGCAATTCTTAATCATCTCTGCCATTGCCATCCTCCAAGTTGGATACCTAGCTGGCTGCTGGAATCCACCAATAACCCTCGCAGCTCTTTTCTGACCAAGATGCCGAGTTGGGGGCCGCAATTTCCACCACCCTTGCGGCCCAAGATACCATCATTTGCGCGATGTTTGGGAGGCATTAAGCAAGAGTTACCTTTTGGGTGTTTGCTTGTTTGTTGTGTTGACAGACAGGTGCGTGAGGAAGGAGGTTCACAGGAAAACATAGAAGGGTTTTTGCTCAAAGGTTAGAGGCAAAATGATCATTGGTGTGTAGGTGACTGGAGTCTGCTTCCTTGGGTGTATGTGTATTTGTGCGTATGTGTATTTGTGTGTATGTGTATTTGTGCCTATGTCGATTTAGGCGTATGTGTATATGTGCGTATGTGTATTTGTGCGTATGTGTATTTGTGCGTATGTGTATTTGTGTGTATGTGTATGGACCTTAGACCTTCCCTCATAGCTGAGTCGGATATTAGGGCTTGCTAAGAGGAAGAACTGGCTTGGAGGAGAGGTGGGTAAGAGGTTATTTTATACCAACGAGTTAAATAAAAATTGGTTATTTCATGAGGTGTGCCTTTCAAGCCCCCTCGTCATATCTTTCCGGGAGTGCCCTGGAGTTTAGGCGTATATTGATTTCATGATGTCAAGATGAGTAAACAACAGTTAAGGTTGATAGGCCATGGGTATATACATACACTTGAATTGTACAATGGTTAAAGTCGTGTAAGACTGCAACCTCCAGTCTACCATAACACGCAATGTACAATCTCTTCCATGTAGAAATAGCTTGAAAATGTTGTACTAGAGGTTGTATTTGTTCCAAGATGTTATATGTGCTCTGTTTATTTATCAAGTGTACAATTGTAGTTACCAAATGAACCTGGAGAGTACGCCCCTCCCATCTTCGCTCCAAACTCAAACACACAGCTCTGGTTGCTACAATTTCCTTTCTCTGATAGTATGTTGAAAGCCATTAAATCAGCAAAAAAAACACATGCATCTGATGGGCCCTCATTGCGTCCTGACGCCAGCGACGTCGTCGCTGCGTCCCGTGCGTCCAGTGCGTCCTGAGTTCGGTTCCAGGGTCCTTACCCTTCCCGTGCGTCCCGTGCGTCCTGAGTTCGGTTCCAGCGTCCGTACGCTTCCCGTGCGTCCTGAGTCCGTGCCCAACCCCCGCATGCCACTATTGCGTCCTGAGTTGCACAGCAACACTCCCTTGCATCCGGACTTGATGTCCCCCCTGTTGTCCATATCCCAGCGTCCTGACGCTTTCAATTCGCCAGCCCCTTCTGGAAGCCGTCAGGATAAGCATACTCCTACTCCGAGTCTCCTGGCGTGAACCCTGTGCCAGCCCTGCGCCCGCCAACCTCCTGTGGCGTCTCTCGAGAGTAGTCATCACTGCCACGTTTAACTCATGTATTAATTATATATTTTCTTCATACTAGTACACACTATATATACAGCTTGCCATGGCACGCGAGACACGCCTTCGCACATAGCCATCATACCCCCGTTTGTATAACTAATAAATCTCGTTAAACGTCCTGAAGTCGATACGGCTGTTGACGAGCCAGCGCCGGTCTCCCTCTGGAATGAGATGAGCTAGGCCGAGAATTGTCCCTATATCAACCAATGTAAACTCTCGTGCATCTTCTCTCAGCTGAACCGTAACAAGACTGTGTATATCAGAGGGCCGGCCTGAGTTCACAGGGCTCACCATCTGAACGCCTGCCAACCGCCGCACAGTGTCTTGGCTGCAGTCCCTGATTTTAAAGAGCGCCACCAGCTTTGCCGGGAGACGACCCCTCAGCGCACCATACATCTCCTCGCTTCCGGCCTGTACCCAAACCCAATCATTCCGACTTTCTTGATTCCGAAATCGGTGAGTTCCTGTGGATCGTGCCCGATAGATGTCGTAAATATCGGTTTCCTGGAATGCCAAAACCGGGATTTCAAGTTGCGTTAGTAGTTCAACAGGAAGTAGTTAGAGTATTGCTGGTGCTTCGGGAAGGCGGCGTTTAGTGGGCAGGTTTGTCGGCTGTATTGAATCAATTGTAAAGAGATCCTGCCAAGAGAGATTCCTAACACCTTGCAAAAATCTGGGACATCGGACACGTCGTCACGACGACGTTTCAAGATCCTTCCACGAGGGGCCGGCCTAGACATGGTACTGGTTGTTTTATCTGAATAGCCGAGGACGTCGTCAGAGAGATGGGCTCCGCGACGTCAGAGTGAATTTAGGTTTAAAAGTCTCATTCGGAATGCATGCGGATGACCGTAGCTGTGAAGAATTTCTCGCTTGACCTCGTTCTTATTCGAGCGTCTCCATCCGTCCTTGATTTGTTCCTTATGCGCGAGCTCTCCGAAGTCGGTGGAATACATTTGGAGATTGCCATACTGGCGTATATGAGCAGAGAAGTGACTTAGCAGATGCATCTTAACAAAGTTGAAATCAGATTCTGTATCGATCATGTCCATATGGAGCTCGTTCTCCTCATCCCTATTGTCTTCGAGGCGCCGGCGCCGCTTGGTTGGTGCCTCTCGCATGTTGCTCTGGGCTCGCTGATCTCCTAGCTCCTTTCGCTGGTTGTCAACCTGGGCCTGTGTTGGTTTAGAAAATCGAGACTCCAAGAAGATATCTTTCATCCTCTGAAACCGGTCGAGATATTCCTCCATATAGCCTATTGTCGCGGGGGTCTGGCTTGGGTGTTGCGCCCTCATATTGAAGTTGACCAGTGCCCGGACACAGTCTAGAGCATGTTTGAAAGGTATTACTTGCCGGCAGCCGGGCTGGCGCAGTGCTAAGGCTCGAACCCCCAAAAGACACCGCCCAAGATTCCTAATCTCTTTTCCTTGCCACTGCGTGACCTCGCCATAGGCCTTTTTGGGCACAAAAAACCACGGGTATGGCGGTAGCGCCTTCCAGGTGTCGTCAAAGGCCTGGAGCCGGGCGTGTTTCTTGAGAGAGCCCGAGATCCAGTCCATCAAGTGCTTGAATAACCCAAGATAAACTGTATGAAGCAAATCAGGCTTGTGGAGATCAGGCGCCGAAACCCTGTGAAGCCCGTGAAACACATTTTTCTCAAGATCGATACCACGAGTTACAAAAATTGTGCGGGAGTCGTTACTGGCAGATTCACGCTCGCAACGTTCATATCTTGCATAATCTGGGGCCCGGTGGCTGTTGCCGTCGGTTCCTAATTCGCCTGGCAGCACCTCGCTTTTAGGACAAACATTCGATTTTATCTCGAGAAGCGCAACGTTTTCCATATGGTCATCAATCCACGAGGACAATATTGGAAAGCATCTCCGCACCTTCCCGTCGGCACAGTCAATATTGACGCCCTCCAGCGCCGCGTTCTGCAAGGGCTCAAACAGGAGTTCGTAGATGCCTCGCAGTGTGTCGGCATTAATTTGCCTATGCAAGTGGTCTGCGGAGGCCTTTGTAAATTTGGGGGGAACCGGCAATAGCGCAAGAAGGAGAACTGCAAAGGATGCGGGTCTATTACGCTGGAAGGCTAGAAGATTTCTGACAGTCAAATAGACCAGCCATGCCTTCTTGTCACCCGAAAGGTTGCTCAGATGCGCCTGATCCGACATTCCAATGATTGGAACAACAGTTGCGCCAGATGGAAGTGTCTCCTGTAATCAGTTAGTCAGCGCTCCGAGGAAGGAGATCGAGAAACTCTACTTGAATCTCCCACCACCAGTCTGCTGTATGCATCGCGGCATATACCTGTTGTCCTGTATGATCGAATTCACGCCGTGGCGCGTAAACAAAGTTATCTCGGTAGGCTATCTGGCGAAGGAGATATCTGACACAATCTAGGAGGTTGCTATAGAAGAATGATAAAGTTCCCTTTCTATCCTCTACCTGTCCTTCAAACCATTGTAGATATCGACAGTACGGATCCAATTCCCGGAGGTCCTTCTTGAGCGTGTGGATAGAGCCATAGCCAACAGACTCAGAATTGCCTAGGCTACTCGCGAAGTATTCCTTGATTCGTGAGTTCGGTACTTTACTCTCAAGGAGCCAAGAGGGAAGCCTGAACCCTTGCCCGCTGGGGAATGGTGCCCATGGTTCGTGGCACAGATTACTGATTTCTTGCTCGAACCCGTTGACGTCCCCAACTGCTTCTCCAGCTTCCGGAAAATGCTTTTGTTGGCCGCCGGAAAAAGAGGGAGTGTTGTTAAGCACTTCAGTATCAGACTCGTACACAAGTCAGGACTCAATACATCGTGCTCGCCTCCAGTAGGCTCGGGATCGGATTGATAGTCAGAATCCGGACGTTCCCCCACGACGTCGGTTTGCCTGTCAAGAACATGGCTTGCCAATAATGGATATCGTATCGTAGTGGAGGCGAGGATAATGTTCACATTGGCGTGGGTAGTTCGTAAATGTTTCTAAAATGATGCTGCTTGGGTGTATTTTTGTCGATGGAATGGAAATTTCCTAGGCATTGCAGGAGTGCTTAGTGTTGATCCTAACGCGTGTGGATCGCACATAGGTTCAAGCGGCGTGCACGCTTTGAACATTAAAATGTAAATAGAGGTCAATCCGGTTTAGCGCCCTAGATGTAGACGTCACGTGGTATCAGCTATGGTTTCTTTCAAGAACTGGCTCGCCGAACTTCATGTTTCACGATGGTCATGTTTCAGAGGGGATCTTTCATTTCTAACATAAACATGAATCAATAAAGCCCTGGCTATGCAAGTGTCCGAACTACAAATTCTGGAAAAGAATCAAGAGGCATTCAAAGCCCCAAACCACTGAGAGTTGAATATATAATCAGCATTGAGCCTGATCGAATGAATTCATACTCGGAATATACTCACATTTACAACTTCCGCGAAATCAACACAATTCATACCCAGAACTAACTCACACTCACAAAGTCCACGATATCCACCGAATTCACACCGCAGGCTATTTTCACCGCAGCGGCAACCTATACACCCAAAGGTCTAGCGAGATGACACATAATAACTTATAGTACATCTATATGCCAAATGCGGGAAACCTGCAGGCTCCGGGGGGCCAAACCTATCGCCTTCCGCCAGTATCTCTGCGAAGGTATATAAGTTCAAGACTGTTACATGTGTACATGTTCCGGTAACGGTACACAGGAGCAGGCAGTGCAGGATCTCCTATGTTTAGTTGATTTATATTTGGTGTATTTGATTTGATTTCAGCTCCGCCACTGTCTCTGAGTCAGATAGGCTATGCTATCGTATTGCTATGTTTAGTTTGTTTTGCTGGAAGTTTATATTTAGGATTTCTGGCATGGAATAGTCATGTAACACTGGTGAGGGCTGAGCATTATTTGTTTCTTTCTTTGGTCTTGCAGGATTACAGGATTCCGGTATGTGCGCAGCTACTAGTAATGATTGTGATTGCAGGAAGGCTATCGCTGTGGGGTTTTGAATTTAAACCAGGCTCCTGGCTAGGAGGAGACAGCAGACTTCGACAGACCTTCAGTCTAAGAATACACTTGGTTGAACGGCAATCCCTGAGTCCCCGAGTTCTATTTGTCCTTCAACTATTATCCTTCTAGCTACCGGTCCCTTGAAGCCTCCCTTAGCACCAGCGCTAGCAGGTCTACCGCCGGTCCTATTGTATTTTAGTTAGACAGGAATAAACCTGTTACATTTTTTTGCCTACAGCAGGTGAAAACCCTTTGTTCTCAGGATTGGGAACAGCCTGGTAGGATTGATCACCCTTCCAGTATCTTGATAACTAGTTAGAAGCAGGAGCGGCAGGGAAAGGAACTCCCGGCTCAGGTGCTACATTCACAATTGTAGAACGCAGGAGCAGAAGTGTTACCAGGTCTGGAAGGGCTTACAATTGTCCCTCAGTAGAACCCACAGACGATACTCCAGAACCAACCACATAGGAACCAACCCCTGGGCCCACGCCAGGCTTAGTAGATACACCGGCTAGAAGTAGTCACCTTCTTCCAGGAGATCTAGATACAGACTCAGATGAAGACCACAACCTCACAGCTGAGGAACTCATTCAAAGAGAAGCCCGGCGGCTTGAGGAAAGAGCAGCAGCAAGAGCAGCAGCACAGGAAACTTCCGAAACTGAACGCCTACCTGAACGCACCACTACAAGTAGGTGGCCAGCACCCAGCATTCTAGGAGTCTTTGGAAGCCAGACACCAACTAGACCGCCCTCTAGATAGCATCGAGAGCAAACACTACCCGGTACATTCATCCCACACACACCAGAAAGACCCTCAAGATCCAGGAGCGCCAGAGAGGACCCTGAACGACCAGATCCCCTACCTCCAGCCCCAGACCCACCTACAGGCAGTATGTGAGCCCCAGGCCCAGCCAGGGTGCCCCCTCCCTAGCTCCCCAAACCGCCTATGTTGAGCGGCGAAGGAGAAGACCTAAAACCAGACAAACTCAAGCAATGGCTTAGAACAGTCAAAAAGCACCTAGCAAGATCAGGACTGAACGCTGACTCCCCTGGAGTGGCAGATCACAATGGCGCCGACACAGATGGCAAGGCCAACAAGGCATATCAGACGCTAGACAGAGAAGCGGAGGACCTGACTGTAGCGCAATTAACCCAAAGCCTTCAGAAGCTATTCGAAGCCCCCACAAACACCGATGACACCTATCACAAGTGGCAGAATATCCGCCAGACAACAGGTGGACAGCCAGCACGCATAACGAAGATAGTGTCACAAATCGTGACTAAGCAAGGCAGATTTCACATGACTCATACTTCTGAGTCATAAGGTATGTTGGATTTCACACTATGAGGTTACTTGACTCATAGTTCTCACATGACTATGCATTTGCGAGTCATTCTTATGTTCTGATTGGTTGATGGTTTCATGACTCACGATTGTGACGTCATATGATGTAATGACTTTCGCACATGACTCACATTATGAGTCATGAGTTTCGCGCGTGTGACTCCTTTGAGCACATGACTTGGTTTAT
>Ga0307509_10007590_pt1 | contig 14118 bp, 18 predicted proteins | sample 10_EM_MG_FD_202245 | JGI IMG/M metagenome (GOLD analysis project Ga0307509, IMG submission 202245) | Populus trichocarpa ectomycorrhiza microbial communities from riparian zone in the Pacific Northwest, United States - 10_EM | ecosystem: Host-associated > Plants > Roots > Unclassified | place... | reverse complement strand
ATAGGAAAGGGGAGTTGAATTGACAGGAGATTCAACTTGCTGTCTTAGGGACAGCAATGAGCCTCTTTTATACTAAAGATACAGGATAAGTAATCTCTACGTAGTAAGCCAGATACGAGCTATGACTAAGGTACTAGTAGGATCAGTAAGCGACTCCAACTCGATCAGTAAGCACAATAAGTGTATCAGTCATCCGATCACAAATCACTAGGGCCGGTTCCCACGACTTACAAAGGCTGTATCGTATGAGTCATAGCGATCACCTAAGGCCGGTTTCATCACCTCCCGCTCTAGCTAGTGCAACCACACGCTGATTTCTTCCACCCTCCACAAGTGGCGAGTTGTTTGTTCCTCTGTTGAACGAACGGCGTCACCAAGCACTCCATGTGCGCCAGTTGCTTGGGGGCACGAGCCAGCTCCAATCTACCTTCGCAAATAGTCTTCGCGATCCTGACGGCTCCCGCTTCTGCCTTGAGCCGTTCAAGTTCTGCGTTGATACAGGACAGGTCGTCGTCCAACTTGCAGTAGCGCGCGATATCCACAGTGACGCCCCAGTCATCAAGTTGGTGGGCTGCTTTGGCAAAGTTAGCATGAACAGCTGGGGTACCGACAAGGAGTTGATGGAACCAGGCGGGTATGGGTTCGATGGGCTCGGATGAGTAGACTGCTCAGGCATAGATGGGGAGAGAGTATGGAGTATCCAGGGGTCCTTGTTCTTGTCCATACGCTTGGACGTAGCCGTCGTGAGCTGGGGTGACCCAATAGGCCTTGGCATAGACTCCTTCGCCCAAAGGGATCTTGAGGTCGGGATACATGGTGTTGCAGACGTACCCATCAGGAGCACGTTCGTACGTTTTGGTGTACCCTTCGATGGTTGACTCAAGCCTCTTGATTCTGTCCTCAAAGGTGATGACCGCGAAGCGGTGGACCTCTTTATGGTTCTTGACAGTCTGGACCAGACCGGTAGCGATGTCGCGGAGAGTGCCGGCGTCGATAGTGGTGTTTGCGGTGAATATGTTCTCCACGGTATGGGGTGAGTAGCATGATGGAGGTGATGCGGGACGACTTCCTGTGGGTGATTCAGCGGAAGCATTGACAGAGTAGTCAGACATGGCCGGGGTTGGAATGTTACCAACATGGATGAGGGAGTAGGCTTCGTTGTTAACGATGATAGGTACAAAGGGGTTCGTGGCAAAAGTATGGATGTTTGAGAGCATGGATGTGAGTGGGATGGATGCATTGTCCAGGTTGGAAGATATGGAATTTGTGGGTAGTGAACGGCGGCGGGCGAAGCAGTGATGCTAGGAATGACTGGCAAGGTGGGATTGGTGGTGGGGTCCAAGGATTTTCTTCCCAACTGAGAGGTTCTTGATCGCACGCCAGGATGAAGGGAGATAGGGTCCTCTAACGATAAATGGCCAGCTTTTATACCTTCTAGCGGAGTTCCCTTGTGATATGCTTTGACCAGATCTGGTGCGTGCATGTCAGCTGCCGCTTCCCATGTGTCGTCGCTATCGGGGTATCCCTTCCAATGGATCAAATATTGCAGGGTCCTTTTGCGCCCGAAGTATCGATGGTTACGGATTTGCTCCACTTCGTATTGTTCTTTGTCGTTGATAAAGTCAGGTGGTGGTCGGGAGAAGTTTGGGCCGTAGGCGGTCGTTTCGCGATAGGGTGATAAGAGAGAAGCATGGAACGTGTTGTGGATTTTCCATGTGAGAGGCAGGGCGAGTTGATATGCCACAGGGGAGATCTCTTTGATGATCTTGAAGGGTCCATATCTTTTGGGCGCCAGCTTAGTTGCTTGGTAGGGAAGACAGAGGTTTTTTCCCTCTAACCAAACTTGGTCTCCAGTGTTATATTGTGCTGACGGGGTTCCTGATTTCTCAGTGACTTGATTCAGGGCCGCAGTAGCCTGGGCACGTCTTTCTTCCATCAGATGGATTCTTTCTTCTGTTGTTTCATTGATGGATGGGGTAGTAACGGCCGGGTTCAGTTTGAGGTCGTACCCCAGAATTATTTGATTGGGCGATAGTCCGGTAGTTGAGTTCTTCCGGTTATTGTGCATGGCCGTGGCTAGCGCCAACCATTGAGTCCAATCTTTGGGGGCTGCTGATGTTACCAAGCGAAGATACTGCTCTACCCATTGATTTTTCCTTTCTGATAGCCCGTCAGTTTGGGGGTGGAATGCTGTTGACAGATTTTGTTGGATGTCTAGCCTTTTTGTTAGGGCTTTACCAAAATGTGACGTGAATCGGGGATCTCAATTGCTGATGATTTTGATGGGTAATCCGAACCACCGAAACACGTGATCCATATAGAGTTGAGCGATACCTGGCCCCGTGATCGTTGTGTCACATGCTAAGAATATAGCGGCACGTGAACATCCTTGATCCACGATTGTAAGGATGGCATCCTTTCCTCTTACTGGAGGTAGTCCTGTGATTAGGTCCATTGCTACGCGTTGGAATGGTCGAGCGTTGGCCTCAGTAGGAATCCTATAAGGAGGTGTTTTAGTGCGATGAGTGATGATTTTGTTCTGTTGGCAGATGGCACATCCTTTCACATAGTTCGCGATCTATTCTTTCATGTTTGGCCATTGATAACGTTCTTGGGTTTTACAAAGCGTTTCATCTTGGCCCGGATGTCCAGCGGATGGGTGGTTGTGCATGAGGTTCATGATTCCCCGTTTGACTATGTCAATGGGAGGTACATTGATTTTTGTTTCTGATGTTGTGGTGGCGATTTTAAACTTCTGTTCCAGTAGTACCGTGATTTGTTGGTTATCTTCTTTTCCCTGGTCTACTCCTGGTAGGCGTGAGAGGGCATCAGGTGGGATATTAGTTTTTCCAGGGATATAGAGAATATCAAAATCGTATTCTTGTAGATCTGCGTGCCAACGTGCGGTTCTTTGGTTGAGGTTTTTAGGAGATTTCCAGTATTGGAGGTTTGCGTGGTCCATCATAATGGTGAATGGTTCTTTAGTCCATCCTAGGTATGGTTGCCAGTGTGAGAGCGCTTTCATCACGGCTAGTAGCTCCCTCTCATAGATATCATAGTTTCGTTCGGCTGGAATGAACGTGGCTGAGTAATAGGCGATTGGATGGAGTACAGGTTTTTGTCGTTTGGATAGTGAGGATGTGGTGGGATATCTCCCTCTTGTGAGAGTATGGCTCCCACGCCATATGTGGAGGCGTCAGTTTGAAGGTAGAACTTTTTCTCGAAGTTAGGTTGGCGTAAAACTGGTGCTGCGCACATTCGAGTCTTGAGGGTTTCGAAGGCTTTAAACTGCAGTTCATCCCAATGCCACTTCTCCGATTTCTTTGTGAGGTCGAGTAGTGGTCGTGCAATTTCTGAGAACTGAGGAATGAAGTATTGGTAATACCCACATAGTCCAAGGAATGCTTGGACGTTGGTAGGGTTCAATGGCACTGGATAGTCTGCTACGCCTTTAAGTTTCTTGGGATCCATTCGAAGTTGTCCTTTTCCAACGATGACGCCCAGATATTCGATTTCGTCTTGTTCAAAGGTGCATTTTTCAGGTTTTAGGTAGAGATCATTGGCTTCTAATTTGTCCAATATTTCATGGACGCGTTTTCGGTGTCGTGTGAGATGTTGCTCATGTGTTTTGTTTAAGTATTTTTTTGTGTGGATTGCAATGTTGTCCATAAAGACTGATGTATCACCCTTCGCGACGTCTGTTCGGAAGATTGTATTCATCATCATTTGGAATGTGGCTGGGGAATTGGTAAGACCGAAGAACATAACAGTTGGCTCGAACAGGCCTTCAGGGGTAAGGAATGCTGCTTTCCATTTGTCTTCTGGTTTGATTCGAATGTTGTTATATCCCCATCTGACGTCGAATTTCGTGAATAGAGTGCATCCGGCTAATTGGTCGATAATGGAAGGGATTAATGGGGATACATTGCAGTTGCGTTTGGTCCATTTGTTGAGAGGTCGATAATCTTGGACTGGGTGTAGTTTTCCGTCTTTCTTTTTAACAAAGAAGAAATTAGCCGCATATGGACTCCATGATGGTCGGATAGTATTCCTGGCTAGATGTTCTTGTACAAATTTACTTGCCTCTTCTATTTTGGCTTGAGTCAGGGGTAGTAGTCGTCCAGGGAGAGTAGTAGGAGCTCCAGGTAAGAGCTCTATCGCATGATCCCAGATTGTATGTTGAGGGAGATGATGTGATTCGTGTTTGCTGAATACTTTTTTATGTCTTATGTATTCTGCTGGGATTGCAGGGTCTTCTTCTTTAGTTGCGGAGTTTATAGTGACTCATCCTATGAAGTATTGGTCGTGCTGTATAGGGTGGGGTGTGTTTATGGTCCAGGGTAGGAATCGAGCCTTTTTTGCGTTTGGAGCTCGAAGGATAATAGGAAGTTGTGACAAGTTGATCCATCCTTGTTTCCAATCGATCTTTGGTTGTACTGTGGCAAACCAAGAGTACCCTAAGATTGCTTTGTGTTCTCCCAGATCAGACAGGAAGAAGCGTAATTGGTTTCTGCTTGTGCCTGTTTGGACTTTGATATTGGTGTAATGTTTAAGCATGCCTGCTTTGTTCTCCATGCCATCGACATTGAATAGTTGACAAGGTTTGTCTAAGTTCATGATGGGGAGTTTTAACCACTTGGTGTAGCTTAGATTCATGAAATTTTCGGTTGCCCCAGAATCAACTAGGGCTATTGCTTCAGCTCTTTTCGCAATGGAGTGTGTGTAGATTCGAATGGTCATAGATTTTCGAGATGATATATACACGTTGTCATTGCTACTTTGCTTGATTAGTGCCGACCTAATCAAGCTGTGGGAAAATCCTCTGAGACTCCCATTTCTTCAGCAAGCCTTGCTTTCTCATCAAGAGACATGGCATTGAGTTGTTGTTTGAGATCGTCAACACGGTTCAGAGTTTCGAACCCTTCATAGTTATCGTATTCTTCGTTGAAGTCGATAAGGTTTGCTCCCATTCTTCCTTGATGACAGTGAGGGCAGTTCCTAGCGAAGTGACCAGTTTGGCCACATTCGAAGCATGCATTGTTGGTATTTCCCCTAGGTGGTCTGGTGGTGTTGTTTCAGGGAGCGGGGCCAAAGTTAGTAGCATTCCCTTGCATGTGTCTACGGTTGCCTTGTCACCAATTCAGGGTTCTAGTGCGTCCTAGGTCCATTGGCACGGCTACGTTGTTCATCCATTGGGGTGTATTGGTGGAGTTATATTGGTTTTGGGGAGGTCCTTGGCGGAATCCTGGTCCGCATTGTTGGAGGAATCCTCCTTGGTTCCCTTGACTTCCTTGTCCTCCTTGGCTAAAGAATGTGCGCGGTCTTTGGAAGTTGTTTGGTTGAGGGAAGTTATTGAAGACCCCTCAATTGAATCCTCCCGTTCCTCTATTTGGGTTTCATGCCCGGAGTATGTTGTTGATAAGGACCTTTGATCAAGTAGAGCTGATGGCTTTCTCCTTGAGTTCAACATAAGTTTGCAGAGTTGGAGAAGTAAGAACTTCTTTGAGGATGTCATCCGGTAATCCTTTTGTGAACAGTTGAAACACAGCGCCGCTGTTGGCATCATATCCAGCGATCCGTGCTAGATCTTCGAATCTGGCGATATAATCGTCGATTTCAGGGAATTTCATGGTGCAGCATTCTATCTCGCCCCTAGCTCTGTTTTCTTTTTGACTGTCTTGGTATTGCTGTGAGAATTCGAAAAGGAATTGATCCCACATGTTGGGGATATTGTCAAGAATTGGATCGAGAGTGTCCAACCACGTTCCCATGTCACGTGTCCATCCTGCAACTTGTAGTCCTTTCATAAGGGTGAGTGTAAGAGCGACTTTCTTTATTGGGGAATTGTAGCCAGCTACATCTTGGTTGAGTCGAAGGTATCCTTTTACTTCTTCGATGAAGTCGTCTGCAAGAAGACGGTCGCCAGTGAAGACTTGTGGTAGTCCTCCCATGGATTTGACATTGGCAGCTCTAGCGATAGGTTGTTGACCACCTTGGGTGGGCGGTATGGGTGTGGGAGGCCCTGGTGCTCCGGGTGGATTTCCTCCCAGACCTCCAGATCCTCCTGTTGGGGGTCCTCCACTGGGTGGTCCTCCGCTAGGTGGTCCAGAGCGTCCTCCACCTGGCGTAGAGTATTGGCTGAGACTGGCCTTGAGCTTGGAATTAACACTTGCTGCAGTTCCAGTAGTAGTCGTAGTTGTCGTATTTCCTGCTCCAGCAGTCCTACTTGCTGGACTTTTTCCTTTAGAGCTTGAGCCATCTCCTCCTCCTTGAGTGATTGGTTGAGTATCTGTGGGCTGTTGGATCATGATAGAGGAAGTAGCCATGGTTGATAGTTTTGGTGAAATGGGTGAAAGCTTCGTATGCCTTGGAAGGGAGACGGTATTCCTTCGTGGGGTAAATTCTCTAGGGATTTCTGTTTCCCTGATCTGGTCGTCGATGTTGAGCTTTCCAGTTTGCCTTGCTAGTTCGTTGTCAGAGTCTTCTTCTTCTTCTGCTGGCTTGCTATCGGAACTGTTGTCTGGCTTTGGTTCTTGATGGATATCGAAAGTGTGAATGCTTGTAAGTGGTTGTAGCAGCTTGGGTAGTCCTGTATTTGAATCGTGCACAATTTGGTGCCAAACTCCGTTGTACAGGCACACTGGTATAGCGTATTTGTTTATGACCTTGTCGTCGTTGTTACAAAACAGTTGAATAGGATAGGTTCTGGTCCCCGTTGCGTTGGGTGTCTTGTATGCGATGCGCGTGTTCAACCTTGTCTCGAGTATTTGCTCTTTGGTCAAGAGCTCTTCATATGCGCTACTAGCCGTCTTGAATATAGAAAGTTGAATCTAATATCACCGCCACAAAGTGAGGGCAACACTAATTCAGTGTTGAGTTAGATAAGCTGTCCTAACTTGGCAGTATGTCACATGGATAGCTTGTTGCCAAGTTGTAGTCGATATAGAAGAAGTGGTTCCCACACTAGAGTAACGTCCTAGTGCCCACTTGTAGTGAAATGTAAGAGATAGGAAAGGGGAGTTGAATTGACAGGAGATTCAACTTGCTGTCTTAGGGACAGCAATGAGCCTCTTTTATACTAAAGATACAGGATGAGTAATCTCTACATAGTAAGCCAGATATGAGCTATGACTAAGGTACTAGTAGGATCAGTAAGCGACTCCAACTCGATCAGTAAGCACAATAAGCGTATCAGTCATCCGATCACAAATCACTAGGGCTGGTTCCCATGACTTACAAAGGCTGTATCGTATGAGTCATAGCGATCACCTAAGGCCAGTTTCATGATGGGGGATATTCAGCCGGGACCTCCGCGGATGGGTTTTCGCAATTGTAAAGATGTCTAATAGAGCCGGCCGGTGCAGCGGAAGGGGGTGCGCGGGTGGGGGCGAGCAGAGCGGAGCGGATCCGCACGCTGCCGGGTGCCCGGCCCTTCTGCCTTGTCAATGAGAAATTGACTTGTATGATATTTTGTGTCCGCTTCACACGCCCCAACATCGGACCATTTCACGCCGCATTTATTATTAATTCTTGCGGCTAATGACTAGTGTGACAGGTAACATTTTTGCTAAAAATAAATAATATATATGTGGCACAAAAAAAAGATTGCACCAACACAGAATCAAACCCACGGACCCAGCCTGTTTACTGACAAAGTCACAAATGTAACTACCACTCTACCACTCAAGCTTGCTATTACTATTCCTCTTAATATATATGAACACCAAATATTGATGATAAAAGACATTTCATGGGCTTGCACATGCGAGGGCCTCTGCACTAAAACACTTTCCAGGCTTAAATAATGCCTGGGAATGCCCTCATGCATGCCCGTTTATCCCCCAGGCCTCCCACTCGGCTTATCAAAACACGTGCCTTAGCAGCATGTGCATTTTGTTTGTTTTGCTTACATCAAATGTTCTGAGATCTTTTTATTCTGCTGAGTACAAAATTCTGATGGTTTTCTGACAGCGGTACCAAACTACTGGGGTAATTCCTTTTTTGGGGCGTGACGCGTTCCGCTGAAACTGTCCAACTGACCCTAACAGCGCAAAGTTACGTACAGAGTCACGCCCCAAAAAAGGAGCGAATCCAGTAGTTTGGTGACCTTTGGTAGCACTGTCAAACAACTGTCAGAATTTCGTACTCAGCAGAATAAAACGATCTTGGAAGATTTGATATAAGCAAAACAAACACAAAACACGTGTCGCTAAGGCACGTGTTTTTGCTAAGCCGAGTGGGAGGCCCAGGGGATAAACAGGCATGCAAGAGCATTCCCAGGCATTATTTAAGCCCAGAATGTGTTTAGTGTGGAGGCCCTCGCATGTGCAAGCCCGAGGAAAGGTCTTTCATCACCGATATTTGGTGTTCATATATCTTAAGAGGATTAGTGATTGTAAGCCAGAGTGGTGCAGTGGTAGTTATGTTTGTGCCTGTGTCAGTAACTGGGAAAGGTCTCTGGGTTTGATTCTGTGGTGGTGCAACCTTTTTTGTTGTGCCGCATATATATTATTTATTTTTAGCACAGAAGTTAGCACAAATGTCACCTGTCGCACTAGCCATTAGCCGCGAGAATTATTAATAAACGCGGCATGAAATGGTCTGATCGTCGGGGCATGTGACGTGGACACAAAATATCGTACAAGTCAATTTCCCATTGAGAAGGTGGAAGGGCTGGGCACCCGGCAGCGTGCGCATTTGCTCCGCTATGCTTGCCCCTGCCCGCACGTCCCCTTCCGCTGCAGCACCTGGCTCTACTACACGTTCCTCCGTTCGCGCGAACCTGTCCGCGGCGATCCCAGCTGCATATGCCCCCTCAAGCACTTCACCCGGGCCCGCTCTTTTGCAACTTTCGGCCACTTTCTCCGGGCCCGCGTTTGCGCCCCCTTCCTTCGCCGGTTCAGGGCTCGCACATGCGAGGACCTCTCAAAAAACACATTCCGGGCTTAAATAATGCCCGGGAATGCTCTCGCACGCCCGTTTATCCCCCGGGCCTCCCACTCGGCTTAGCAAAAACACGTGCCTTAGCGACACGTGTTTTGTGTTTGTTTTGCTTACATCAAATCTTCCGAGATCATTTTATTCTGCTGAGTACGAAATTCTGACAGTTGTTGTTTGACAGCGCTACCAAAGGTCACCAAACTACTGGATTCGCTCCTTTTTTGGGGCGTGACTCTGTACGTAACTTTGCGCTGTTAGGGTCCAACTCCTAGTAACGCTCATTCTCCTTCTCCCATGTCCGCTCGATCCCCTTCGCTTTCACATGCCGCGGTGGAGTCACTTGATAGTGCTCCACCATATTTTATTGATCTCTGGACTACTTAAACGCGCCCTCAACGGGCTGGGAATACAATCTGCGAATCCCTTCCAACTTGTGTGTGTGTGTGCGATCCTCCCACTTCCGTGCACTTCCCATCGCTTGTCTCCGCCTCGTCGTTCCCCTCGCGCCCGCTGCGCTCACTCGTTCGATCCCTCAGCAAGCTCATAGCCTCTCTAGGCCCGTGGTAAGTGTGGATCGCGACTCAAGGGACTCAAGGGCGGTGAACCGCGCGAATCGAGAATAGACGCCCGGTAAGCTAAGCTCATCATGAACATGGTCGTTGGCAACCGATCGGTCAAGCTCGGCTTGGTCTCAACGGCGGGCCTCCCAGTGCGTCATTTTCGTCCTTATCACATCATTTTACCACACCCGAGGAGTCTCCGCGCAATACCATGGTCACCCGCCTCTCGATATCTTCCGCGCGAACGACGCAATAACAAAGTCAGGTTGAGCGACGCGACGTGCTCGTCAGGATTTCGTGGTACGTCGGCGTCTATCGAAGCGCTCTTTCGTTCCTTTTTCCCTGCTCGCCCTTTTCTATCCACTTCTTCACCCTCCCTCATGCCCTTCCCTGGCGCTGGTGGGTGAGTGTCGTCGAGTCGCAGCAGTGTCGCAGCGCGGTGATGGCAAGTACACCTACAGTAGGGTTAAGGTTAGATATCTGCATGTTCGGTCACGGTTCCGTCATAAACAATCGCTTTCTTGAACACTCAGAGCAAAGTCAAGTCTCAAACCTCAAACCCGAGGCCCAGTCGTCCCCAGGCCAATCAAGGGATAACATGAATCAATGGGCCCAGCAACCTACAGGACGCAAAACTGCGCAGAGGGAAAGTGGTGGAGGCGGCATTGTGTTAGGAACTATGGGCGAGCGATTCACAGTGTAGCTAAGGAGGAAGTCGACTAAGGTGCACAAGTTTCCTCTCCTCCAGGGTAGCTGACCGTTTCTTGTGAACACCACACATTCTGCACCCAAAACCGTTCAAGTACATATATAATTCACGACGTCCTACGTGGGGTTCTGCACCCCGGGCGCCCTCCATACACTTTTACTCGATCTTATATAGGCCATTACCTGTACCTGAGGTAGACCTATGTACAGAGTGTAGCGAATGGACCGCCTTAGCGGACAATAATGGAACACAAAAAAAAATTCGCTTTCTTGAAACTGTACTGTGCTTGTAAGTCCTATGTCATGACTCGGATAGACTCAAGTCGATGAAGCATCATGAAGTGCCGATGCTCCAGTCATTGTGTCAAGTCAAGTCAACATTGGGAACTGGCGTGGGCGTGTGATGAGGATTATTTTGACCGACTTGGAGCGCCCACGACCTGAGCGCTCCTCAAGCAACCCATACTTATCATCAGACGGATAGAAGCCAACGATAGAAATTTCCATGCCATACGATGCAGCCGACACGACCGAAAAATCACGCCAAGTCTTCTCGTTCCTTATTTCAAAACCCATGGATGGCCGCCGAGTTTACCACAGCACCGCCTACGAGGCTCTCCCCACGTAACGCCACGCAAATCCACTGGCACGCTTAATAGTAATTGTTGACCTGCACTCCCCTCCAGCTTCCAGATTAGAACGCGTTCGCGCTTCCGCATTTGCATCCCATCTCCAACCACCCGTCAAGGTTGTCAAACCCGACTGGGGCGTACGTTCGACCTCGTCGAACTCAACGGTTTCTGAGCCAAGTCTAAGGCGACATGGCTGGGCCACGCGGTGCGTCCGCAGGTTGTCCCATCTATCTTTACATTGACACCCTTACTTGCATACATCCAGAGTTTCATCGTCGAGTTCTCGCGCGTTGCAACCGCCCACAAGGCGGACCCGCTCGCGTCTTGTTCGACCCCATCTTCTCGGAGTGCGCTGGACCGTCTCCTTGGGTAGGCATCCGACCCCGCCTGCCTTCTCCTTGCACAGTAGCAGATCTACCAGATTTCCATTTCGTGGTCTACTCCCATAACCAGTGCGTTCTCCCGGAAAACTGCCCCACAGTAGCCCAGTGAGATCTCAAATATACAGCTATGACCACCTCGACCTCCCCACGCTGCAACAGATATATGACCTGCGCGGTGAGGATGTGCATTTTCTCGTCCCGTTAGGCAAGAAGACCTGGTTCAAAGTGACCGGGATTCCCGCTTCGCGAGTCACCGGGCCAGATTGGTGGGACGAAGTCACGCTGCCAACCCAACCGGGTTCGAACCAGAAACTGAAGTTTGTACGCACTCTGGCCCAACGCAAGAGCGGTGCGCCCATATGTTCCTATCTTCCTCCTTGAGACCGGGACGAGGGACAAATCGGGGGTTTTTCCCATGCTAGGACGAGGGTTTATGGACGGTTGGACGACACTCTGGGCTAGCTGGGTCGTCGAACAAGCACTCCCCAGTACAACTGGGGCAGGCCGTCTACTTCGCAGGGTAAGCCCTTTCATCGCCGTACCTTCTTTTCTCGTAAATCAAACCTCCATTTGAAGCGATACAGGATACATGACGACAATTGGCCCGTGTCCCATCTCCGAAGGTCTCGTCCCAGCTCTTCGGAGACGGATTCCTTTGGTTGGCGCTGACGGCCATCCTTTTTGTCTCAATTAACGCAGAGATCGGCCCCAACCACGGTCCTCTTGACATTGCGATGCTTCACATCTGGCGTGGCGGCACGCTCTCTTTCATCTCGCCCCTCGGCTTTCGCGTGAGTCTATCTTCCCTCCGAACCTAACCTACAATCTCTCACTCCCACCGGATGAACAGCTCATCCATACTCCCGACTCCCTCCCCACCTCATTTCACGCGACGCCGGATCAGGCTCTGCGCATGCACGGCGCGCTGCGCGCTCGCCACTCGCTCGCGATGCATTTTGCGACGTTTGCAGGCAGCGACGTCGAGGCCTTCGACCCGATCGTCGAGCTCGAGCAGGCCAAACGCGAGATGGGTGGACTGGGAGAGGGCGAGGGCGAGGGCATGCAGATTGTGGGGGATTGGTGGATGGAAGGTGGGATGGGCGTTGTTGACGTCGGCGAGACCGCCGTCGTGCACGTTGGCGAAACGGCTCTACCCGGCCCCGGGTGCTTTCGGAGGAGCGTCGTCGCGCCGCAATAGCGGTGAGAACGTACGAGGTATAGATACGATGCCGAGAGATACGAAGGGGATACACGCATTAGCCCTGTACACATCCAAAACATCCAACTTACCATTTGTACTTGTAATCACGATCGACATCACACATTTGGAAATGGCGAGACGACCAGCACCACAAGTGAATTGGCTATGTGTTGTCCGTGGCCAGTCTAAGGCATATGTATCATACCCGCATGTAAAACCCACCACCTCGGTATCTCACCATACAGACCTCGGCGATGCCTCTCTTCAAGTCCCCTCGAATGTAAGGGGAATAGGTCGACCGAGGTCGAAATAGCTTATGTTGTGAATACCACTCCAAAAGGCTGTCCATCTCCGACAAACACATCGCACAGGCGCGCAATTTAACTTCTTTACAAACATTATGCTAACAGAACACATCCGATGCCGCCATGAATATACAGTAGCTGTGTCTGGAATCGTTTAGTCAACAAGGTAACACCATACCTTTAAAGACTTTGCGACAGTAATTGTACAATCTCTGGTTTCCCCTTAAGTGATGCTGTTTCGGAAGGTGTCCTGCCATTCTCATCGCGCGCGCGGAGATCCGCGCCATGTTCCAGTAATAAACGTACAACTTCGACATGTCCAAATTGTGATGCCACGTGCAGTGGAGTCTTCCAATCTGGTATGTTGGTCATCGCCCCGTTCTCGAGTAGCATTCGAGCAAATGCGAGTTGTCCGTTCAATGCCGCAACGAATAAAGGAGTCCAGTCAAGATTGTCGTGAGCATTGACATCTACACTGTAATCAAGAAGCTGCTTCCCAACCTCCAGATGTCCCCCGTACGATGCTAGATGCAGTGGGGTCAGACCCAGATCGCCCTTGATATCCAGATTAGGGAAGTGTTCAACTAGTAATGAAAAAACGTCCGTATGACCGCGATACGCAGATGCGTGTAACGGCGTCACTTGGTGGCCACCCTTGACATGTACATCCTCTGGATGTTCGGTAAGAAGACGTGCTGTCAAGTCACGAAACCCGAAGAGTGCGGCGTAATATAGGGGATTTGCATCTGGTTTTTCCGGGGACATCGTGACCATAGAACAACCTTGATCTTCGTTATAAATCCAGAGCCAAGCCGACAAGTGCGGTTTGTCTGCGTCAAACAGACATTCCATCCCGTTCTTGATGTGCGACGACACACCCTTGAATAGAGCATGCTTGACCCAGTGTCGGGCGGCATATACCGCGAGGGGGAAGTTGTTGATCTTGTCATGGTCGACGCGATCGTCCAAGCGGAGGAGAACCCCAAGGCATGCTTGCGCAAGAATCGTGTGCGCGGCCTCGGGCTCGATGTGATAGTGCGAGACGTCTCTGCTCGACTCCGTGAACCGACTCGACATCAAGAATTCTTTGACCGAGAAATGCGAGAATTGAACAATTCGTGAATCCTCGCTTTTACCTTTGTAACCGTCGTCGCTCCCGTCTTCGTCTTCATCCCCACCCTCATCCTTGTCGTCGACAATCATGACCAAACTCGAACATGTCGACATAACTGCTTCTTCGTGGTCCTCCCACCGCCAATCCAGATTCAGTTTCGGGATCCCTTCCCCACTGAAGTCAAACGCGAGGATTTCCGCCAGTTCCGCAACTCGAAGGGGGCGAACAGCTGCCACAAGACATTGCAACATTCGACGAGCGTGACCTTCGTTCGG
>Ga0307509_10007589_pt1 | contig 14119 bp, 14 predicted proteins | sample 10_EM_MG_FD_202245 | JGI IMG/M metagenome (GOLD analysis project Ga0307509, IMG submission 202245) | Populus trichocarpa ectomycorrhiza microbial communities from riparian zone in the Pacific Northwest, United States - 10_EM | ecosystem: Host-associated > Plants > Roots > Unclassified | place... | reverse complement strand
GCAAGTTTGTTTTACCTCTTAAAGTTCTAAACAACTTTTGTCTATTAGCGCATAGCGTCGGTTAGCTCTCTGCATAGAACAATGCTTGAAATCTACCAACATTCTCCCCCACCACCTCCCGAGCCAAGCCATTTGTTTTCCCGTCCTGCCCCAAACGGAACGTATCAGTATCCCACCCCAACTTTCACGCAATCACCTCGTCCTTGCGACCAACCACCTGCTCGTCGTATTCATACCCATCGCCACCGCGTAACATCAGGCAGCCGCTCTCCTCGAATGCACTCGTATCTGCCTCCCGGAAGAGATATATCCATGTCACATCACCCAGACCATCCACGTAAACGTCACCGCTCATCTCATTCACCTCATATTGCTCATGCCGGGGTATACGAATCATCCCATCCATCTGAACAATTTCCCCCGTCCCCATACTCGTCGTCCGGTCGGAGTGACTCGGCTGAATATTCACCGCGCTCGCGGGGGTCAATGACAATTGGGTCTCTCCTTTCCTCGGGACCCAGTCGAGAAATAGGCGGGGACCATCCACCTCAAGACCGCGATTAATTATCCAGGGCCACTGGTTCAGAGCGGTGTATTCGTCTAGCCGGACGCCGTTTTTGACACCATTATCTTGTTCCATTACATAACCTCCTGCTACCACTATATTTCCTGCTATTGGTTACTGTATAACACTTTTTTATGCCTCCTTCCCGCCAAGGCGGCTTCTGTTCTCCTCAACAACGGTAGCACTTGTGGAGATTCCTCACCTGCCACATCATGCCCAAGCCCGAACAGTCTTTCCTTACTGGATCCTGTAACTTATCGTAATCGTCGATCTTCCAAGGCGTCTGTATCACACGATTTTTCCCGTTGGGATCGAAAGATTGCTTGAGGGCGAATTCCCCCCACCCTACAGTTGCAAGTTAGGCTTGACAGAGGTTTCCTAACCAAGTTATTTTTGTCCATTTGCCACACCTTAGCCCTGGGACCTGGGTCCATGATGTTTGTCATTCTTGTGTTATGAAATCTTGGCACCGACCATACACTAGCATCCGCATCAAGCGCGTTGAAGTTTGACCTATTTTTGTCGTTTTGCGCTGGGCGTTTTGATGGAATTTTGTGAATCAATGGCATGTGGATGGTGAGGTGTTCACTCGGTTCTCTCCATCGAGCAAATAACAGGCAAGGGATTAACACGGATCATCCGCGGATAAATCTTGAAATTGGATTTTCTCAACCAGTTCACATTCAATTAACAACAAATTTTGCACAGCCATAGGCTACATATATTACGGTACTATATTTAATTTTGAGGTCAATCGCATCTGGTTTGCTCACAAAAACTCGAACGGATAAAATTTATCTGTGGATGTGTATCCATTTCATATCCGTGACACTCTGACCCAAAATTCATACTCATTTTGGAAGACTGTAAGTAGTATGGTTTCACTACTTTAGGAAAATAGAACATCTCCAGTACAGAACATAAAAAAGATCTCCTCTGGAGGAGCAAAATTGGGTTCAATTTTGGCAAGCGGACCAGTGTATGTCCAGCGATCTGTGTTAGTCCCTAAGGATTGACGAAGTGAAGGAACCACAGCAGAAGGAATCAGGAAAGCCGTTAATGGACAAGCAACTTTCAACAACGCGCCCAGGAAGCTTTAATAAGGCCTTCGGCCAAGTTTTCAACCGCCTAGTTACAGTCCCTCAGATGGGTAAAATAGCCAATGTTTTGGCCTAGACACCGCCAAAAGTCGTGGACATTAATACATACTATAAGTAAGAAAGGTTGTGACTCAGCCAAAAATAGATCTTGCAACATCTACCCACGTGATTGACGCGAGGCCTTTTCAGAATTGTTGCGTTTTGTTTGTTCGCGGTTGCCTTCCAGGATATTTCCTTAACCTTGACTCGGCCATTGAACTGATGTCTGACGACGAGTTTGACAATATTCCTGACGACTTTGCTGATGTTCAAGACATAGACTGGGCCCACCTTTTGGCGGGAATATCGCACTCACAGCACGTCGGTTCGGAAAGGCGGCCTGAACTACAAATACAATCCACCCTGCCTCATGCCAACAGTCTTGACTCGTCCGCTTCCTACTTCTCCGATGGCGATGCAATGGACGCTTCTTTCCTTGCCGAACTTGACCGCGTTGAGCAAAGAATCATCGGGGCCCCGATCGTGGCACCTAACCTCCAGGTTTCAGGTAAGCTTGTTTGTTCTCCAACTTCAATAAAAATTTTTGGATCGAATTAGGCATGACTCTAGCTACCGTGGCACGAACAGAGATACCAGAAAGCGGTAGTGCGGCAGCTGTGGGTGAGCTGTGTACCGATGCAATGCAAAATTTTCAATACCTGAATGGGGCCCTTATCAATTGGTAGATGCCATAAATATTACCAGAAGTTAGTGTTACTCCATTTTTCCAACGATTATCTTCTTTCCTTTTCCATGCATAGATCGTCGAAGTACGGATGCTGCAGAGGAACTCCAAATAAATAAATCATCTGAACAGCGAAGCTCTCATTACTTTCAAGGTACGAACCTTTTCATACCATTGAAAATACCCAGCTCAAGACCATCTCAAGATCAAAGCGCCCAGAGTTGTGCGGTCTACTTGTGGTTCATGAGGTTAACCCACTAATTTGATAATCAGCCTCCTCGTCTATTCAGAGATTTAAAGCGGCGAGCAGTGAGAAGGGAGACCGATCCACTTCGGCTGTGCCGAGCAAGAGATCGCACACAGATGACTCGATACAGGACTTGTCGCCAATGCGAAAAGGGAAAATGAGGGCTGACGACAATTTCAAACGAGTCCTTTCTACTTATGAGGATGAGCTTACGTGCCCCATGTACGTATATGCCCCTATATGTTCCATTTCATTCAATGACTATTGAATTACAGATGTTGTGACATCTTGTGTGTTGTACCCTGTTCCCTCGGAGCCAAATTGAGAATATATTTAGTGTTGCTTCACATGTCGGCAATCCATGCGGGCATACATTCTGTGGACCTTGTGGTTGGAAATGGCACGCCGAAAACGTAAGTAGCCACTGAACTTTGGGACAACGATTAACAGAATAATAGAAAAACAAAGGCTGTCCGTGTTGCCGAAAAACCCTACACGCAATAACGCCTATGATACCCAATATTGCTATGGACAACATAGTAGAAAGGCATGTAAAGGCTCTGGCTTTAAACGGAGATCAAGAATGGGAACCAGGAGCTCGTAAGTATCAAGAATGGGAAGGAAGAAAACAGTAGGTTTCAATTGTTTTATATAGAAGACCTCCTAATTTTCTATTAGGGCATGGCGAAGCGGCGCAGATAAGAGGGAGAAACGGCAAGCGCGTCAGATAACAAAGGCAATAAGCTCTGTGGGAACGGTTCAGGTATTCGACACATTTCAAATCATGGAAGTGGAAGGCTATGTGGAAGAAGGTCCAACTTACGAGGACAGCGACGTCGAGCTTATTCCACGACCTATACAACGAGCACGACGCCAGAGACGATGATCATGATTGAGACCACATGATGACATCTTGGTCGGTTTCAGTACACACGTCAGGACTTGCATTCTCGCGCCTAATCAGCGCGTGTCTTCTTGCTTCTCCTTTCGCATCTCTTCCTTCTCTTTTGACCACTATGTTAATCACATTCAACCCTGCCCTCGGCGACACCATCCACATCGCAAGACCTCCGCCGTTTCCTCTTTCACAACCAACGTTATTCCGCTTCACTGCGCGGCTAAGTGCACACGACTATCACGAGCTCGTCCAGGCCAAGGCTCGTGTCGAACTATGGTCTGATCTCCCTCATGACAACGGCAGTGGGTGGGGCAAATTGGAATTTTCAGAATCCTGGAACTCGGCATTAGATACTTCTTCTCATCAAGTGAAAACCCTGGATCTTTCTGTCTCTATACCTGCGACTTCTACAACTTCCCGCTTTTCTTTTACTTACCGGGTTACATACCCTTCGGGCAATATTTCGTGGCTTGGTGCCTTTGGCCAGAATGGATCGTTAATCTTGAAACAAGGAGAAGATAACATGGTTTATGGTCTCGTCCTCCGAGAGGGTTGGCGTGAAGACAATACGCAAGAATCGTGGATATTCGAAATTCCTGAAGGCCTTTCATCCATGGAAGTCGCGAACATGGAGAATCCATCAATATTTCGAATATGGGCTTTGAGCAAAGATGGGTGGGTTCTTGGTGATTCTGTAATTATTCCGCGGTGTATGCTAATGTGAATGAAGGTTCATACCTCATCCTAGCAATGCTTCAATCTTTTTCTTCATCCCCAATAACCAAAGGGATTCAGTCACACTCTACCCAACATACGTCATGTCTGCATCATCAAACTCGTCCATTTCCATTTCCTCAGAAGGTCGTATTACTGCCTCCGGCCCGGGAACTATTCTTCTTCATGTGAACAATATTACTTCAGAAGCAGGTCTACTTTTCCGGCAGATTATTTCTCGGTCCAAGCTTGACCAATGGAGCCCTCTATCACTCAATTTTAAGAGCAATATCATCGCACTTGCGTCTCCTAGTTCCCAGTACCCTCATCAGGTGGTAGTTATTCCTTTCTGGTCGTCGCAGCATATCCAATTGCCTGTCAATCCCGCCAATTTTTTCTCTGATAAAAGTAAAAGAGATCCAATAGCTGTGGCTGTCTTTGCTTCTCCGACATCTAGAATTCATAGATTAGACAAGGAAATTGACACTGAAATATGCCTCCAGTTGGGACCTTTGGACGCCACCTCCACCGATTTCCATTTTTTTGCCTGCCCGTTTTACAGACTCCGGCACCCGGCAACTCGTGACTACAGTACCTGGGGAGTGGCCGTTTTGACGCCGCACAAAAGAGCTGCAATGCCTTTATTTTCCGAACCATCGAGTATTCTGCCTACGCCTCCGCCCTCCCCCCACCTACCCCCCATTCCCAGCCCTTCACAACTGCCATCTGCCTCAGAAGTTGACAATACGTCACCCGCTGTTTCTTTGGTGGTGCCACCTGATGAATCCGCAAATAATGACGAAGCTTATGCTAAAATTTTGCCTATCCCATCGGTTGCAACAAATTTGCCTCGTCCGGAAAACCTTGTTTCGCTTTTCATAACCATTTTCGCTGCATTGAAGTCATTCTTCAAACTTATCTTCAAGATTTTATTGGGCCCCATCTTGCCCCCTGGATTTGGCATTGGACAAACGAATTCTCAGGTCCAGATTGAGGGTCTTCCACTTGGAGATCTAGATTATTCACCCGACGGTCCCAAGCAGCCCATTGCAGAGGAAATTAATGTCATTCATAAAAAGTGTGCACCTGGGTCCCACAGCGTCCCTGGAGATTCCGGGACCAAAGAATCGATGCCTCTGGAGCAGGAAGATGTTGAGCTCAGTCCAATCCCTTTGAAATCCACGGTCAATGACATCTCTTCGAAAAAACAATTAACAACACCATCACGGGATTTAAGCAGGGCAGAAGGCGTGTTCTGCGTGGAATTGCAATACGATGGCCAAGAAGAGGGCGGGACAGTTGAAATCGGTTTTATGCCTTTGCCCTGCCAATTGTCCAGCAATCGAGATGTTGATCCTGTTTATGCAACTCCCAAACCAATCCCGAAGGAGAGCTTGGAAAGAGCAGTTCGGTTCCTTGATGGGCCTATTGTACCAAGCAGGCTTCGCGAGGTCGATGCTTTCTTCCATGATAACTCTGCGAGTAACGGAGTAACGACGAAGAGTTCTTGTTACCTGCTTCAGTATCACCTTGATGTGGCGAGCCTGAAGGAAGGAAAGGTCGTTATTATCTTACCACCGGTTGATTCGGACGTTTAAAGCTTTTTTTTGGAAGCCCTTCAGCGCAAAAGGTTTACCTATTTGCACTTTCCCGTGGCTTTCTTGATTGTACATAATATTCATGGAGATTTGACTCAGATTTTGTACATGGATAGTGGTATTATGCCACTCTTGGTTTGGGTCTTTGATTTTGAAGAATTAAAAATAATGGGGTGTTCTGGAAATAGAACGTTTCATATCTGCATCAAATAGAACTACATGAGCTTCCTCTACTGCACCCTGTTTCTCAGCAATGCAGGGACGTGTACATAGGCGGGTCATTCCATTTCACACCCTCTCGTCATCATCATCACCGTTGTTACCCTTCCTTGGATGCCCGAGGAATTGGCCGGTTTCTGGTAGGTTATCACTGTAACTGGAAATTGATTTCGCGACGATGTCGTCCAACATCTCAGGCGGTAAATCATATTCTGACGATCTGACCACAATAGCATACGCCGCTGGTATCAACAATAAGGGAGTGAGGGATAAATTGAATGATAATTGTTTGGATCTCACTAACCGTCTTCGATCTTTTCGAGCGATTGGGACGTCACGGCTTGTTTTTTAGCAAGTTCTCGGATGTAAGGTGTCATTCGCTCGAAATCTGCAGCAAAGTTTATGAGTATAGATAGGACAAATGAAACCAGACTTTTAGACAACACTTACCAGCCTTGCAACCTCGCACGAAAGCGCAAACTTCACTGGCTTTCTTTCGTCCGCCTCTTCTCGCAATGCCAGAAATAGCGAAGCGCATTAATTCTCCAGTAAGATCGGACAAGCCAAGGAGATAGTCAGAGACAGTCAATGGGAAATACTGTAAACTGAACCTCAATGGTACAACCAGGACGGAACAATCTTGATGAGACACACCTCGATGCCTTCAGAGTCCATGAGAGTGCGCTGAACCTCTTCGAATGTGATTAAAGAGCCGTGTTCAAGATAGTGCGCAAAACTCAGAGCCTCGATGTACTCCTGTAGTCCAGGCGAGACCTGTCGTTCGTATCTCCAGAATCTGTCGCCTTGGAGTTCTGGCTGCAGTTTCGCGTACAGGTCTTGGATTTCACGGAGTTTGGTATAGGCTTGTTGAGAAGCCCTTTTCGTTGCCGTACCGTCATCTGTGCGCCCTTCATCCTCTTGGACAAGTCGATGGAGCAAGAAGATTGTTTTCTTGGCCAAGTTTGTGATATCGCGACTCGCCTGATGAGAGAGAATTGATGTTAGATGAGTAAAGAAAAAGTAAAAGGGTAACGATACCTTTATGAGCCTTTCTCTTCTGTCATTGTGGTCGTCAATCTCTGCTCTGAAGTTGTCAAAGACGGTGATAATATTGGACGCGTTTGCCATAAGAGAGGAAGTATCACGTGGTGCGGCTGTCGTTTATGAGGGAGCTACTACGTATTCATCACCATCATGGCGTCTTTCACCGCGAAAGCAGGCTGCCCAATGTGCGGCATTGTCGCAACCGCTTCTCATATGACCCCTAATTCTCCTCGCTCCCCTTCATTTCCTCCAGGTTCAACTCAGGCTGAGGTCCTCTGGCGAGATGATAATTTCACGGCGTATCGAGAAAAGGCGAACCCTATCTCTTCCAAGGGGCATATAATAGTCGCATTCAAGTACGCTCTTACTGCTCTTCTCTTCCAGCCAAGTCTCATATACACGATTTTACAGTCTACATGTACCATCAATATATACACTGGTATGTCAAATGTCTCTTCGTTGCTTTTCTCCCAAAACCCTCAACAGCTTTCTGTCTTTTCGACAGTCGTCATCCGACCTCCCACTCCTTGCTAATGTCCGGAATTTGGCAACTCGTCTCCTCGCTTCCCTTCTCCCCGCTTCAACGCCTGTCACTCCTTCAACAGCTGCACCCCCAGTCCCATTACAGAGTCCAATCAATCACTTTCGTATTGGATTCATAACCCCGCCATTCAAAGACAACAAGATTCCCGTTACAGACCATCTTCACGCGCATGCCTTTATTGGCCCTGCAGATCTTGTGGGGTGGTGGCGAGGAATTGCTTATGGTCCACTTGCCTGGTATGCTATCGAAGACTTGATTGCAGAAATTCGGTGCGGCCTTCCTCTCGCTTCGAAGCCAGATTTCCAGTCGGTCCTGACCTTCTGACTTTAATAGGGAGTCTGTGACCAACAATCGAATCAAATCTGGTTACGAAAATCGTATCAGAGCGCCCATCGACATGGTTCCTTCTGCAGGGGCGCGTGCAGGTCATGCCGATGGAATAGAAACAACAGAGCCAGGAATTGCCAACAGTGATTTGCACATTGAAGATGGAGATGACAGGCTGTCAGTTCCATCGCCGTCGATACATACAAGCCCTCCGTCGTCCACGGCTCAATACTTGTCACCTCAGCACCAGATACCCCATCTCCGTGTGTGAGGTTGTATACAGATCTGCGTGTCACATCGCACGGTCTCCTATGACATGGTGCACATACACATTTTCTTCATTCGCACCATGGACATGGACATTTTCCATCCCGAGAACTTCAATATACCTAACCAATTATTTTTCTATCTTGTATAGGCATTAGTCATGATATTACAATCCTTCCAAGAGTTTCAAGATGTAATCGATACATGGTTCGTGACTGGCAAATATTTAAGCATCTTTAAATGGCCAGTTAGTCTTCATCCGAAGGTCGTTCAAAAATGACACACAGTATGACGAGCCCGTTAAAAGAGTGGACAATGCAGCTAACTGAGATTCATTGAAGCATTTGGAATCTTCGTGCCAGGTATCCTGGTGAGTTCTCTTGAAATTTCCCGCGCATTTGCGAACTGTGGTTGATATAGGAATCTAACATTAAAGGTATTAGGTCATTTCACTGCCCGTTCGAACGGCAGTTGCATATGTGCCGACTTACCGGGTCGTACGTATGTTCCGCTAATACGTTTGTGAGCAGTTCTGGCATCCATTCCTCAACTGTGTATGGGTAACTGTCGACTAGTGCGCATATTCCCAAGATAGCGGCGTGTCTTTGTCGTATGGCCTTGTTGTAAATCGGGTCCTGTCGTGCGGGAATCTGGCTATTCTTGAGTAGACGTACGAATCGGTCCTGATCCATTTTGAGTAAAGTTAGACAAGTGTAAGTGTGTTCCCCTCACCTTCAGAGTCAAAACACTACGCCGCGGAGATAGTCGTAAGATACCCGATAGAGTTCTGAGGAGATGGATAGAGGTGTCATGTAAATGGTTTGAGTGTTAGGATAGGTCACACACATGGCTGCCATTTCTCGAACTTCAACAACTTCGTCATCAAGGCATCTGCATAGAACCTTTGGCATGCGTTACGAAAATGAATGATAAAACGTAGAAGGAAGAATACCTCCAACATTTCCACGATCTTGAATTCGCTGATCAATGGGATGTGGCGAAAATAAAAAACTTGATAAAAATTTAGTTGGAAATCATGAACCAGGGTTGGCGGTCGCACATACCTTGTACAAGAGGAAGCGCTTTCAACCTGACTCGCCACGACTGTTAAATTTGACATATCAGCATGACTACAATACAAAAAGGTTTACGTGGACACTGACTGGTGATGCTTGTATAGCCTCGAATATGGCATCTAGGATGGGATTAATGAGTGACACCGGTGGTGTCACTCCACACATTCGAACCAGGAGACTGCTTGCACGTGAAGCAAGGGTGTTGTTGTCGTTTACTTGGGACAAGATTTCAGCATTTGTCATACTGGGTGAGAATTAACCACGTACCCTCCGTAAAGCGGAAGAGTTCAGGCTTTGAAGGATCAGGTTATGACAAATAGCCAAGAATAAGAAACACACCATTAAAGGAAGAATATAGTCAAATGTTGAAATCGCATGCAGATCATGAACTGATTGGTACAGCCATTTGCAAATTGTGGTTCCAACCCTGGCAAGCACACATTTCAGTCTAAGACAGGGGTATCAGGCCGCCAGGTTTACCTGTCGTAATTTGACTGGAATGCTCGTGGACCAGGAACGCGGGCGCCACGCCATTTTTGAAGTTGTTGCACCAATTCCTCGATTCTTCCTTTGTGGTAAGTTCCCCGAATGCTCATAATGTCGTAATCAATAGGAAGACTTTGACATTCCTTCACAAATACTTCAGCAGTCGGTTTTGATGGCTTTGGTCGCCACTGCCGACAAAGCATAAAAAATTGTGTTCAAACCATTAAAGTTAACCAAACCTGCCTTGATATTCTGAGAAAACGCCAAAATTTCTGCAATAAAGGCTCGTACCTGACAAAAATAGTTAATGTTCATGATTAAAGAGCCCGCAGAAAAGTACCCACATCGTCATGTTCGCCATAAATCTCAGACCAAGATCGCTCAACTGTCTCATCTGTCCAGGCGTCGAATTTTCGACCGAGCTCCTCCCAAAAGGTTCTGAAAAGCGCGATAATTTTGACTGCATCGAAAGATAATTCTGCGTTGAAATCAAGATTCTTGAATGCATCTACGATGAAATCGACCAGAGGCTGTACACGGCGAGGGTCTGTGTGGAAGAATGTGTACTTGACGACGATGGTTAATGACGTCCATCCAGAAAGGGGGAGATATCGAAATTACCTCAAGAAATGACGACCAAATTGACAGCGTATCAGACTTGATATTTTGACGAAGTATTGTTGGTATGTAGGGAACGAACCATGCCCATAACATATCTTGTTTGAGGACGGGCCAGTGTTTCGAACCTAATACATAACCGGTTTGCGGATATCCTCAAGAGAGGTTCATTACTAACCACCCAAAACTCCGGCAAGAAATTCAGCGGCTGCTCGCTGCTTGTTGTTGTCCTTGTCAACTATAAGCTTCTCGACCATTGGTTTAAAAGCTTCGAAAGGCTCATCTTCGAGCAGTTGAACTAGAGCAAGGGAGCAATGAACAAGAAAGAAATATAGGAGATTACGGTCCTTACAGATAGACTTCACTAATGATACATTGTCCTGTATAATCGTTGTTTCGTGATTCTCTTCAGAATTATACATGGACATATTTTCCCAATTTTCGGGATCTGTGGCAGCCTCGCGAATTGCTTGGACAGCATCAGCACTGGCTGGTTCCCAAGGTTGAAAGGTGGATTGAGAAGTATGAGGAACTGTATACAAGGACACAGTATCGTTCCACACCAGCCATCCGGGAGGATTCTTGTCGTAATAAATCCTACATAAAATTTTTAAAAATCTTTCAAGCAAACTGGTACAATGTCTTACGGTGGCCGCTTTGTCAGGTGCTTATCGACTGGAATTTTGTACTGATCCAGAAATTCTGCCGTCGTTGTGGGCGATGGAATGACGGTGATAGTACGCTTCAATGAGTTATGAATGCGGCCCGAAGCAAGGTCTGGAGGACTCTTGCACAACGTCCTGAACTTGATATGTTGGATACTCTTAATGACGGCCCGCTGAGCGTACTACGAATAGACAAACTTCAACGACATTCCTCGAAAACGACAAGAACACCCACATAGCGCTAACGAAACATCTCAATGAGGGCTTAAATTCATATTTTAGAAAGCTACGTACCACGCTTGGATGATCGTCATAAGCTTTCTCTAAAAAGTAGGTAATGTGGTCGCCAGCCAGCGGTTTATCACGCCGGACAAGAGTTCGCAGACACCGAACCGCATAGATGGCATACCTCCAGTGGATGTCGGAACAGTTGCCGATTTTAATGATGTTTTCAATCTAAGGAAATGCATCAACCCACGAATTAGCAACCTATAGATAATACATACAGACGTCTGGGCAGCCTGATTGAATACTTCAAAACGTCTGATACGCTGCTCGCGTGTCCGAAGCGTGATGCGGTGTTCTTCAGGGTTAATATCTAGAAGACTTTTCAAACCAGCCACCGCCTTATCCACAGCGGGCGTAAGGACGTCGAAAACAATGGTGCTGGGTTCAATGAAATTGTTGAGGCCTGTGGGGTATTGAATTTCGACCTTCCAGTACCATCAAGAGCACGCACAATTTTCAAAAACAGTCGAGACACAATCTTGTATTGAAGGCTGCGAGACAGGTTAATGAGAATAAGCGCGAAAGTGGATAAGGGGCATGCCTTTTCGTGCTGTTGACATTCAAACAGCGTTGAAAGTAGTTCGTTGACCAAGGTTGGTTCTATGGGGTGGCTAGTAAAACCTTGAAAGCATGACAGTTGTACAAGCTCACCGGAAATTGCGTATTTACCAAAGGACGACGAATTTATCGTCCACAGTGCACCTTTCATACGGTCATCATCCGTACCAGGGCTCAATGCCTTGAATAAAACTGGCAACGCTCGGCGCCGAACGCCGTCATATACCTAGCAAGCAGTCAAGGGCAGGTGTGAGAAGAGCTGAAATGCGACCTACATTGCAGATAGCGTCTAGATTTGATTGCGCCAATCTGTTGAACAAAGGATGAGAAACAGTAATGGGATGATCAAAGGCTTCTTACTGTCGAATGATTGGGTAATGCCACATCGACCATTCAACCAGGTCGTCGATAAGATTGTCTTCGATTGGGCTTCTCTTGCGTTCAATGGAATTCCAGTAGAGGCGTGCTGAGTTATAGAACCTATCTGTTGCTTAACAAAGGAAGGCGGTACTGTACAATGCGATGAACCTAGCTCGTCGAACGTAGACCGATCTAGGCCAGAGTTTCTGGCCCGCATACTGACGGGCGACATTCTTTTCGGCTGTGTACTGCTCACTGTTCGCATAATAACTGTAACATTCCAATTTAGTTCGTCAGAAAATTGTACGAAGTATGAGAATTACCTATCCTTACTGTCACCGTATTCCATCATGTATGTTCTAATTGACCTGACCTAGAAGGCGACGATGTGCATCGCGATAAATCCGAAGTCATAGTCAATCATACCAGTACTTGAACAGCATCAACAGTGTTTTCTTCACCCTGTTGACGCAACGAGACAGAAGCATCATGCAAAAAGTGGCCAAATCGTTGTCGAACGCGCAACATATATTGATATCTCGGGTCATCGGCGTCGGTAAGGACAAAACTTGCATGGAGGGGAATCACAGAGGCGATCATTTCGGGAATATCTCCTCTACATTGACGTCAGGAACATGGCTTTCACTTTACAAACTTGCACGCAAGTTGACCCACATGATGTCGCTGGTCGAAGAGGCGTCGGCGATATCTTTTGGCGTTAAATACTCCTTCAAAAATGTCGGACTGCCAGCAAACGCATTGCGGATAAGCGCGAGGTGCCTGCGACATGTTAGTCAAGAAGACTAACAATGGGACTATTACACAAACCGACAAAAATCACTGCGCCATATAGCATCGCGGATAACCCCTGGAGCGTGATGAATAGGGATTTTACAAACATAGATACAGACTACCTGGGCCTAATAACATTTCCAGTGACGAGAGCGTGGGGTCAACCAACTCCTTAAAGATGCGAAGGGCAAAATCGATTTCCTGAGTATTGGGGATGTGCCAAGAGAGCTGAAAGGAAGGATTGAGAATTGACAATGGATAAAAGTATTATTGTTCCTACCGTTATATCGCTGGGTGAGAAGACCTTTCCCCAATGACGATGGTGATTTTTCTTGAACTCTGAGGAAGGGCTTCAGCATGCTCCAAAGCTGATAGAACAGAAGGGAAAAACCTTCACTAGACCATTCTTGTGGGTTAACAAATTTGTTTTCCAAAGGATAAGTGTGTGTCAGTGTGAGGAGCAGACTTGAAATCAATTTGCCGGTCCAAGAATAACCACGTTTAGAGAGCGCCTTTTGATGAAGCAAGTGAATTAATGACATTAATTCGTCTTGATAGTTGAGGATCTTCAGACGACAATCAGTTGTCAGGAGATCACATCGGGTAAGATATCACCCACGGCTCGACCATCGCTGTTGACTCAGAAATTAGATAGACCACCAAAAAGGAGCATTTCAACGTACTTGTAAATACAACCTCTCAAAATGGCTAAATCTAGTGAAATTTCTGGGTCAATTTACGTGCTGTCTGGAAGGTAAAGCATCAACGTACTCCAATGCAGTGTAGCGTCGGAGGGCAGAGGGGTAGATGAAGATGTTGTCCTCAGGGAGCTAGCACCATTTTCAAGTTCATTCTTGATATTTCTTGCACAGAATGGGAAGAATTTGGCCATTGTTTTGACCGGATCAGCATTGGCGACACATTCAACAAGTTGATGGATCGCTCGCACGGCGTTTGCGCGAACATTCGTGCTTGCATAGTCAAACACCATGTTCAAGACCATGTCATAAAGAGGCTCAGACAAGTGAA
>Ga0307509_10007588_pt1 | contig 14119 bp, 15 predicted proteins | sample 10_EM_MG_FD_202245 | JGI IMG/M metagenome (GOLD analysis project Ga0307509, IMG submission 202245) | Populus trichocarpa ectomycorrhiza microbial communities from riparian zone in the Pacific Northwest, United States - 10_EM | ecosystem: Host-associated > Plants > Roots > Unclassified | place... | reverse complement strand
AGCGGATGTCTTTTATACTACAAACCAGCAGTCACAACAAAGAGTACCCGTGTCCTCTCCTCGGCTTCTCTAACCACAGTTGCAGCCCCTCTCATACATGACCCGCACTGTTGCTCCATTGAGCAACATTCACTCTGCTCCTAACCTCTCTTATCTTACAAAGTATCACCCAGCCCCAATAATATCCTACCCTTATCCACGTCCGTCTTGCTCCTACATTTAGTCATTGATTCCATAGTCCCAGAGCCTTCGTAAAAGTTTGTCTGTTCTGTCTCGGGTCTAGCGCTGTCTGGGATATAGATCCTTCGTGAAAATTCTCAACAGTCCTCCTCTCACAGGCCCTTGTTTTGCACCTCATACTCGGTATTTACAATTGTCTGTTATAGACGCAACTTGTCAATACGTGATTGTTAGTCAGATGTTATCTGTAAAGTAGTTAGCCTCGCGGCTCTGCTCCATGGTATTACACTACCTATGGGGAGAGGGGTCACTAGGATTAGAATTGTGAAAAATGATGATCCTGTTTTGGTTGGTCATGTTCATACTTCTCATCATCACGTTTTCCTTCTGCCATTCAGCACAGCTCCGCCTGGAGTGCGTGCTTCGCATAGCACCCAACATCAGCCACAAGCCATCCCGCGTCAGATACTGGGCTGTCGCATCCTGACCCTCCTAGTATCAACTCTCCCACCTGTGCATCCTGCGTGTCTGTACTCAGGCACTACAGCAGGTTGGGTCAGGAGCCTCTGGGGACCTTGCTCAGTCCTGGGTGCCGTTGGGACATATCCAACTTGGCAAACCTTCCTCCCATGCACCAAGGCTCCAACCTTAACACTATCGCACCTCAGGATTTACCACTACCCCCAAGTACCCTCTCAGTCTTCTAGGAGTCTGAGGCCCAGCCCGATAGTGAGGAAGGGGCATTTCTTGGCACGGAAAATATAGTTAGTGCTGGCACCAGGTGAGAAGGCCATCGAACTCTTAATCTTAAATTTAAGCTAATGGCCCCCAGGCGAAGTGAGACTGACACTCAGAGTTCCATTTTCAGAACATCATCTTTGAATGAGTGAAAATGCCAGCCCACTCCAGTCTGAGAGCGAATGATAGCCATAATACTCTTAAGCCTGGCATAGTGCCTGGTGGTTTCGCGGCACTTAGCCTGAAACTGGACGCCACACAACACACTCTTTTCATCACAACACACAATACTGGCATCTATACTCCCAGGCCATAGCTGCAACACTCGACCACAGCCACACAATCGATCATAGATCTGACACTTCGAGTATCGTGTGCTCGATGCTAGCGATCCAACGGTATTAGATTCATCCTCCGAGGGCTATTATTCATGAAGTTACAGGGCCGATTAGGGTGGCAGATCTCTATAGCAGATTGCTCCACAAGCATAGCTCCGATCCTCGATCTGAGTGGAGTTCATGGTTGGGCTCGATGCCAGCTAGGCAATGGTATAAACGACCTTTCTGTGGAATCACAACTTAGGAAATCACTGACCCTTGTGAGCGTTTTAATTATAGATACCCTGGCGATCCCAGAACTGGATGGTAGATTGCTCTACAACTACTGCTCCAATCATTAATATGATTGCCGGGAATTGCTGCGCTTGATGCCAGCTACACAATAGTAAATGGCTCCTTCCAGTCGCATTTAACCTCTGGAAATCACTGTCCTGTGCAGGGTGTATCAGGTATCAAGCTTACCATATTTTACTCGATAGCGGATATCTCCACAGCTGAGAGACAGATTTCGCTTCTGTTGGCCGTGGATTGTGGGGCTTTACGCCGGCCTCACAGCTGTATAATGTATTTCTCGATCGTATCGAAACACAGAAATTCAGTGGCTTCTATGGAGGGTGTATTAGGTATCAATACTAATTGGGCGATATTTTACTTGACAGCAGATTACTCCACAACTGAGAGATGTATTTTGATTCTGTTTGTGGGAGGTTGTTGGGCTCACTGCCAGCTTCCGAGTCCCAAGGGTTAAGGTTCCTCCATCTGGAGTTTTTATTCATGATGTTGGAGTGTCTGGGCTTGGAGGCATCCCCAGAACCTTGCCAGTGGATTGATCTTGAACCGGTATTTTCTCAGAAGATAGTGGTTTCTTTGTGGATTAGCCTGTATATTAGGACCATCGGAGAATAGTAGTAAATTTAAATTGTTAGATAGCATCAAATCTTTGGTGACTGAGGTAACCAAGGTCACAAACTTGTAAAGGAGGGACCCTTCACTGACATTCACAGGAGGGAGTCCTGCGTCAGGTGGGGTCCTAAGTATTAGGTGCTGGATCTAGTTGGTCCTAAGTATTAGGTGCTGCGTCTTGTTGCGTCCTAAGTATTAGGGACTGCCTCCGGTTGCGTCGGGAGAGTTGGGTGGTAGCAAAGTTGCATCCTGATTCATGATTTGTGTTCTGTAATTCTGTGCGTCAGATGCAAAGGACACTCATAATGCACGTAAATATTTTTGTTAATGTACCAGTACTTCAATACTCAGGCCAAGGCGCAGCTAGCCGTTGGTCAGGCCTCTATATACACCTAAGTATTTGCCTTGATGATCGTGGCTACCCCAACTCTCTCTACACAGGGGTAGGGTGGCAGGCTTTCGGTCTCTATCGTGTCTCCAATATGCATACCCAGCGACTGTTTTTCCTGGTGACCTGGACACTTTCGACATCCTGCCACACACACTCATAAGTCATTGCACATTGGCTGATCTCCCTCTGGTAACTCTGCTTGTCCTGTCTGCCAAGTGTAAATGAGTTAGGTATATCTGCCTCTCATATAAGGGCTGTACGATAGCTCTGCCCTACAAGCCCCTGACTACTATCTCCTTCATCAACAAATTCTGTTTGGTAGGAGAGTGTCTGTGTGTGGTTTCCTGGGTAGGCCCTAAGCGTATACCATTCTAGATGAGTTTAAGGTTCTCCTGGTTCAGGGTGTTTGTCTGCGCCCTGTTGGCCCTGGAGCCCCTTTATTTTCCGTTGAATGCCTGTGGAGATTATTGGTTGTTTATATTCAGGCTTGTGGTTTTCTTTGTAGGTTTTACCCATAGTACTGAGTGTTGTTTCCACCTGTGTTCCAAGTAGTTTACAGTTAGATGAGGGTTAGAGGCTTTTAGTGGAGGAGATACATGATGGACTGTAGTTGGAAGTTTTTGCTCTCACTACTGATGGGTCAAGTGAATTTTGTATCATAAAAACAAATAGAAAACATGATATAAAATGAAAAGAAACAGAAAAAAGGGCTGTAATTGATAAGCTAGTTATTCAGCAATGTTCTCTAAGTTGAGGTGTATTTCTCTTTGTAGTTAGTTATAAGCTTCTCACTCTGAGAGTCCCATGACATCTAACAATTAATTTCAGCAATGAAATTGATTGCTACAAAGGTGTTTTCACTATCTGCTCTCTTTTTACATTAATATCTGTCTTACCAGCACCTTAATGCACAATGAATTCAATTATCCAAGAAAATTGATTTGAATAGCATTATCTTTGTTATCTTGCCTTGGCTTATCATCAACAATTGATATTTCAGAATATCTTATCTGCATCCTCTGTACTTAAATTAATATCGTTTTGACCATTAGTGAGACTGGTGAAGGTCTATTAGATAATAAGAGATTTTCATTCAGTTTAGCTGAGTTTAGATTCAAGTTAAGGCCGGCAGGATGTGACCTTGAGTTTGAGAAGATATAATTGGGGTTGATTAAAGAGCATCAAGGGTAGTGAAGAATCTAAGTCCCAGCTTCATACGTACCATCAGGCTCAATCCAATAGCCTTGAATGGGACATATCATTGGCTAGTAGATGCCTCAGTCCCAGTCTCACCTAGTGAATCTTTATAACCTACAGTGGTCCAGTTAACTATTAGTAGATAGAAATAGGATCCCTTTAAGGGGGATATGTAATGGGAGAACTAAGAAGGTAAATAGCATTATAAACCCACAAAGGACTCAAAGTTGAAGTAAAGATAAATAAAATGTAATTTCAGAGTTGAGTCAAGTAGTATAACTTAATATTATTACGCCTGAAAGCTTCAAATAGTAAGTTCTCTTAAAGGCTCAATTGTGATCCAACTAGAGTACATCTGGCTAATGCTGGGGCTTAATAGATGAGGCAATACAAACAGAATCTCGCACTGATCTTTTTGAGCATAGTTTTCAGCTTAGAAATATGCAACTCATTTGTGCACTATGCATTGTTACTCAGAAGCAGGTGAACCACTCAGATATTGAACTCTCTTTGATACTAGAAAATGATTACTCTTCTAGAGTGTTATTCTGTATAAGCCAAAACTGATTTGTACAAGATCATGTTATTGTTATCTGCTGTGTCAACTCTAGGGATGATATTAATCAAGACTCACTGGCTCAGTTCAAGTCTTGTTGATCAACGCGATATGATGTTTTACACAACTGATCGTACCGGCTTAGAATAGGCTTGTAAACTAAACAGAATCAGATCTTGAACAAGCGAGATATTTTGCCTTGTCTGACTTCATAGACACTATTTGTATTCTACCACTCAAAATCCTGTTAATCATTTCTAGACTTTTAGGCTCATTATAGTTTACTAATATTCTTTGCTATTTGCTTAGCATATTCGATAGTACCTGGCACTAAACTATTCGGCAATTCTGGATCTGAAATGAGCTCTTCTCTTGATAAGTGATAACATATAATTTGCTCAAATATTAAACTGGTAAATTATTAGAAATACTTCTAAAACCACAAGAATGAGATAAAGATTGCCAAAATCTATAATGTTTATTAGAACATATCCTAAGGCAATCAAGATTAGAGCTCGTGGTTCAGAATCATCTTGAGACTGCTGCTGATAAGGCTACTACCACTTATGAGAAGGGTGTCAGGACAGAGTTTCTCCTGCATGGTCTGCATCTGATGCACAGGATATACAGGGGGTACAGAATGTAAACGCTAATTCCATATTTGTAATAAATATGATGGTGTGCCTAGAAAATTGATCCAATGTCCTATTGTATTGTGAGGACATCTAGAAATGCTTCCTCTGTCCACGATATTGTGAAACATGCGGATGTGTAACAGGTTTATTCTTGTCTAATGAAAATACAATAGGACCAGCGGTAGACCTGCTAGCGCTGGTGCTAAGGGAGGCTTCAAAGGACCGGTAGCTAGACGGATAATAGTTGAGGGGCAAATTGGACTTAGGGATTGCCATTCAAGCAAGTGTCTTCTTAGACTGAAGGTCTGTCGAAGTCTGCTGTCTCCTGCTAGTCAGGGGACTGGTTTAAATACAAAACTCAAGAGCGAGAGCCTTCGTGCAATCACAATCATTACCAGTAGGTGCGCACATACCGGAATCCTGGAATCCTGCAAGAGCACAGAAAGAAACAAAGCTCAGCCTTCACCAGGGCTACATGACCATTCCATACCTGGAATCCTAAATATAAACTTCGAGCAAAGCAAACCAAACATAGCAATACGATAGCATAGGCTATCTGACTTAGAGACAGTGGGGGAGCTGAAATCAAATCAAATAAACCAAATATAAATCAACTGAACATAGGAGATCCTGCATAGTGTTCGTTACCGGGCCTCCGGGACCCCGAAAACGGCCGGGCCCCGGCTCCAATTCCCCGCCCCGCCCCAGTAAATGGCGCGGGGCGGGGTTTTTGTTTTTCCAACCCCTGCCCCTGCCCCTGTCCAGGCCGCGCCGCGTTCAATGCCCCGAACAGCCCCCTGTCAATGAAGTTCCTCCGCCCGGGGCCCCGCTTTTGTGTATATTCCCCTCCCGGACATGGCTCTTTTGATACATGATTGAGTAATTGTGTAAGCATATACCACAAGCCACATACCTCAAAGTATATACGGGAATTTATTTGCATGGAATGATTGATACAATATGAACCGGAATAATTCACAACACAGATTGGACGTTTGAGTTGTCTAGTCTAGTAACGTATATTGTCTCAGCAGGCCATACGCCTAATTCATAACCCCAATTCATACACTCTATTCATACGATCAAATCATGTGCCCAATTCATAAGCCTTATTCATCCGCTGGTGCTATATGCCCAAATCATACGCCCAAGCCATACGCTCAAATCAAACCCCCAAACCATACGCACAAGCCATCCGCACAAATCATACGCCCAAACCATGCACCCAAACCATGCGCTCAAATCATATGCTCAAATCATACTCCCAAGCCATACACCCAAACCCTACCCCCAAGCCATACACCCAAGCCATATGCCTAAATCATAACCACAGTCGTGCTATTGAGTTACTGTGTTCCGAGTTCACATAGCGAAATGGTGAGGTTAAAGAAACAGTGTATTTATAACAATAAGAGTTCTATAAAAGGTAATTATGCGAAGTTAGATGTGACTCGGAGGGTTGAGTTAGTCGTATGATTTGGGTAAAAGTGAGAAAAGACTGCCCCGTCCCCTCGACCACATTGGGACACACCATGGAGTAATAGAAAACAAGAAGAATGAAAGTCATAATAGTTGAAAAAAGAGGTGAATTAAGAGAAAGAAAAAGAGAATCCCTGAATATGCTTAGGTGGTAGCGATCCCACCAGCACCAGCTCCTGGCCTCACACCAGCACCCCCGGAGTGCGACGGCATCCTACCGCCACCACCGCTCCAACCACTCCCACCAGGGCTCGCAGAGCGCCTACAAGCCCCACTCCACCCACTCCAACCCCTGCCACGAGTAGGCTGAAACGGCGTCCCCGGGGTACGACTACTAACCCCAGCCCCAGACGGCACTGTTCTAGCGGGGTGTGCAGGTGTGCCTCCAACTGCCCCGGTCACCACCGTACTACTACTGCCACCACCCCCGCTTGAACCCACATCATCCGCAAAAAAACCATTTTCTCCCAAAGGACAGAGCCCGCTTCCGGATGAAGAGTGTCCGCTCTTTGTGTCCAGTCCTCCCGGATCTCCCGTGCCTTCTTTGCCTTTCATTTCTTGCGTCTGGTGCATCCGGACACCCCACCTTCCCCCCACAGCGTCCGACGCGCTTGTTGCTACCCCACCCACTCCTCGCACCTCTCCCTGGGATCCGCTCCCTTATCCTCTGGTCTACTGGCCTCCTGTCTACTCCTTGCAGTTGCGCGCGTCCGGCGACCCTCTCTGCTACCCTCACACCTCTGGGGACCGAGTTCTGTCTGCTTCCATCTGCTTCCGTCGCTGCCATCCTGCCTCGCTTTTTTCTTCGTCTGCACCCTACTGTCATTTTCATAATTCCCTTACTGTTCACAAGACGCCCGGCACGGCCGCCATGCAGACCCCCTACTTTGGTTGGCTTCCCTTCCCACAGGAGAGCATAGTTTCGCATTAATCATCCGCAGTACTCAGGCGGCCGAGTTGAAGACGGACACTTTCTAAGGGAATCTCTCCCTTAAGTCGCCGGCTTCAACTTGGCCGCCTATTCAATGCAATTTTTTTAAAACCTTCCCTTAAATCCCCACGGATGATGCTGTACTCCTGCTGCCGACTGGAAGCCGGACACTCAATATGGGCCCTGCCACCATAAGTGTGCGGCTTCAACTTGGCCGTATATTCATACGGAACAATTCATCCCATTTAAAGCATTTCCTTCAATACCGGCGAATCATGTATGACTCCCGCGGCCGAGTTGAAGCCGGACACTCAATATGGGAACTACCCCCTTAAGTGTCTAGCTTCAACCCGGCCGTATATTCGTGTGGCAAAATTCAACCTATTTAAAACATTGCCTCAAACGCCCACGGATCCTGTTGTACTCCCCCGGCTGAGTTGAAGCCGGACAGTGAATATGGGCATTGCCACCTTAAGCCTACCGCTTCTACTTGGCCGTATATTCATGCAGAACAATTCAACCTATTTAAACCATTCCCTTAAATGCCCACGGATGGTGTAGTACTCCCCCGGCCGAGTTGAAGCCGGACACTGAATATGGGCACTGCTATCTTAACCGTACGGCTTCAACTTGGCCGTATATTCATGCAGAACAATTCAACCTATTTAAAACATTCCCTTAAATGCACGCGGATCGTGTAGTACTGCCCCGGCCAAGTTGAAGCCGGACACTCACTAGCAGAACTGCCTCCTTAAGTGCCCAGTTTCAACTCAGCCGAATAAATACTGTACTTAATTGGATAGAATAATTTAATATACTTCAATAAACGTCCTCAGATCAATCCTGTGATTCACTATCCATTGCTTCTCACCGCTAGGAATTACGTGCGCCTGTCCAATCACTGCCCCTATACTGACTATTCACATGTCTCGACTATTGATCCGGTTGCCGACTCGAATATGTCGGCTCGGAATGTGAAATCTGCCACCATTGATCGGATCGAGTATGCGAACTAATACCAGGCGATGGACAGCTGCGGCCTCACTGAGAATATTTCTTATCTTGAAAAGTGCTAGCAACCGAGCCACCACGTGTCCCCGTAAATCTTCATAGTTTGCTTCCCTACCAGTCTGGACCCACACCCAATCGTTTCTAGAACCACCGTTGCGGAATGCCTTTGTTCCAGTGCAGCGGGACTAGTGGATCTGGAACCTGTCAGTTTCCTGCAAGTCGGGCACTGGGATTTCAAGCTGAGCAAATCCTTCTATAGGAAGTAACCCGAGTTCGGCGGAGTCCGCAGGCAACCGCTGGTCATCCGCAGCGGTCTGCTTGACAAAACGCAGTAGCTCCTCCATTATGTTGGAATAATGGATATCGAGGGGTGTGCATAATTCGGTCAGCGTGCTGGTGTTCTTCATACGGCCTTTAAGCACCCGGCGAGTTGTGCTGCGACTTGGAACAGTCAGCATTACCATCCCACTATCTTCTACCACGATCACACCTTCAACTTTCGAAAGTGCTTCTATTATCTGCAACCTTATTCCTAGGGCGTGCTGGCAGCCATAGTGCGACAAGATCTGTCAGGCGGCTTCATTCTTGTTGGACCTGTGGTAGCCATCTTTATTCTGATTCTTATGTGCTAGTTCACCGATCTCAGTTGAATACATCGATATGGATCCAAAGCGCTGTACGTGGGAGACAAAGGGAGTCAAGTAGTGCACCTTGATGAAGTTGAAGTGGTTCTCACGCCGTATAAAATCTGCCTGCCGATCAGACCTTTCAACCCTCTCTTGATCAGCCAGCCGACGGCGATTAGCGACGGTTCTATGGCGGACTTCTTTAGTACGCTGATCTGCCATTAGTTCCCTTAGCCCCCAATCGTGGCTATTTGCTTGAGCACTGGGGGCCTTCGAGGTACAGAACTCAACAAAAATGACATTTGTCCGGTGGAATGTCTACAGGTAGCTTTCCATATAGGAAAGTGTGTCTGGTGTATGACTGCGATATTGAGCCAGGAGAGTGAAGCCCACCACGGCGCAAACACACTTGAAAGCGCTCTTGAAATCCTGATACTGAGAACTGTCCGGATTTCGCAATGCGGACGCCAATACGGCTGATATACAACCGCCGAGATTGCACATCTCCTTTCCTTTCCATTGTGTGATTTCGCGATAGGCCTTTTTCGGTACGCTGAATCCGGGGTAAGGAGGAATTTCTTTCCAAGCATCGTCAAACACCTGCTGCCGTTTATGCTTTTTCAGGAAACCTTCCACCCATTGAATCATATGTGTGAATAAGCCACGGTAGATATTGTGCAAGAGGCCCAGGTTGTGTAGGTCAGCAGGGCTTACTCGGTCGAGTCCGGTGAACACATGGTTTCCTATTTTCACGCCCAACCGCTGAAAGTATTCTGCAATGCCGGCCACTTCTGCCGGCTCATGCTTCAAGCCTTTCTCTCTATATAGCATGTAGTCGCGGGTCTCCTACATCTGCCGCGGATCCCCACCGAGCTCCTCGCACGGAACCTCACACTTTGAGCATGACTTGCTGCCTATTCCTTGCAAGGCTGCATGCTCAGCATGATCCGCGATCCAGGCCGACAAAATGAGAAAACAAAGGCGTGTTTTGCCGTCTGCACAATCCATTACCGTTCCTTGTCGGGCAACCTGCTGTAATGGTGCCAGGACCAGATCGAAGACAGCCCGCAGGACATCCGCGTTGGTCTGCCGCTGGGCTTCATTGGCACGGGCTGATTCGCCAGTGAACTTTGGCGGTACCGGAAGCAATGCCAGAAGCAGGATTGGCATCTTGGCAGGGCTGCTTCTTGTCCTCGAAAGGATATTGCCGATCATCATGTATACCCGCCAGGCTTTCTTATCTCCAGAGAAATTGGTAAGGTGCGTCTGGCCAGACCATCCGATAATGGGCCGCACTGTGGACCCGGCGGGCAAAGCTTTCTACTAAGGAACGGAATAGGCTGTTAGCACTGGAAACACCACTCCAAGAACTTGTCCGGACCTATCTCATACCTGCATATCCCACCACCAGTTCGGCGTATGCATGTCTGAATAGAATCGCTCCCCACTTGAATCATATTCTCGAATTGGTGCGTAAACCAAATCTGAGCTATACGCGACCTGACGGATCAGGTAGCGGACACAGTCAATAATATGTCGATAATAGAAAGTTGTTGCCTGTGGACCATCATCAATACTGGCTTCCGCCCACACCAAGTATTCACGAAATAGGTCCAGTATGTCGAGGTGTTGTCGCAAGGTATAGGTGGACCGGAATGATCTGCTATCCGTACCGCCTAAACCTTCCGCAAAGTACGTGTTGATCTGCGACTTGGCTACCTTTCTCTGGAAAAACCAGCACGCCAAATTAAAGTCGGTTTCCGATGAGAAAGGGCTCCAACGGTCATCGGTCATGGCCTTGTTGAGCTCTGTATAGCCCGCAACTTCGCCGAGTGGTCTGCCGGCACCGGGAATAGTTTCTTGACCCGAACGGCGCACGCAGACCTTGTCGGTGGCAAACGTCTTCCGTGTCTGAATCGTTCTGCGTATCATATATCTCACCACTTGCTGTATGGAAATCTGGGATCTCGAGCCTCCAATCTGATTCGTAGTCTGAGTCGGTCAGGTTTTCAGGTTCATCACGAACAAAAGTAGGTCCCATGGAAGCCGCGTCCGCAATCACCCTGAGGGAAAGAACGATATCAAGATGCATTGTTGTAAGGTGTTTTTCGTATGCAGCAGCTTGTTGATAACGTCGCCTGCAATAAGGACACTCTCTTGTCTTTGAGGTCATCATGGGTGGTGTTTTTCATTCAAGTAGTCTGGCGGATGCGTAAGCGGATGGGCTGACTGGCTGCAGCCGACTCAGTCTTTCAAAGTGAAGGGTAGGTTTCTTTCAAGTGGTAAATCAGGAAAATTTCAAGTTTGTTTAGTCGGATGACGAAGGGGTGCAGACATTCATGCTGCCAACCGTTATTCACGGTTTAACTTGTGAAACCTGTTCTTTGTTGAGAGTAGGGGAGGGCTTTGGCTCATGGGTCGCGGCTCCCATGCAGCTCCGTTGCGGCTTAAAACCCTATCTAAAACATATCGTCATTGTAGGTGGGTCACGTGACCTTTTAAGATATTCAAGTTTGTACAGGGTACAATCCTGTGAACCCCACTAAAACCGTCCTCGTGCGGCCTATATATGCTCTCTCTTCCCCCCCTTCCATCTTCTCTACATAATCCTTTCCCCAATCACAATCACATCCTCGATCCGCCAGCCCATCCGAACAGGACCCACAAAGCTCAGCACAACCTCTCACTCGTCCGCAGTATCACCAGTGTATTCTCAGCTCATTTCAGATTACCTATCGACGTGTCCCTAGCCAGTAACCTTTTCACAGTCATTACCATCCGCAGAACTCCCTTTACCGTCCTCCAGGCCCGTTCTATTATTTACGGATCTTCCACAATCCTTCATCCTCAAAAGTACCAGCATCTACTAGTGGCCATCCTCCATCCGCTGAGGGACCATTTAAACTCCCCCAAAAAGCAGCCTCTTTCTGATCCATCAACCACCCCCCACCCCGATCACTATTACAATGGCAGCCTCAAAGGTTGGTCACAGTTTGGGAAAATCCGCGTCCTTTAAAACCGACGGCGATGTGACCTGATCTAAGCACGTTTGCGGCTTCCCCCACCAACGAACCTATAGTCCAGCGTAGAAAGCCTGGCGAAATGCTATGAAACGTAAGATGGCGCAAGACAGGATCCCAGGGTGGAAGCAGAGTACTGCTGAACAATGAGCGGCCATCCAGGGACATGGTCTTACCCTCCGGACTGTTAGCCAGAGGTCGGGACTCTTGCAGGCTAATAACCCCTGTGGCGAACGTTTTACCGAATGCCTCGACTTTTTGCTAAAGGAGAAAGCAAAAAAACATCAGGGTTTCTTAAGAGACATGTTGAGAGCATACGTCGCGGCTGTTCCGGTTGGGGACCCCACCCCCGCCATAAATGATCGTAAGTTATCCCCAAGCGTCCGCAATAAAGATGTACCATATATGCTAATACAGCTCCTGCAGGTCTTACCGGTCCGCGGTCTGTCCGTCTCTGGATAGATGAACCATCCATAGTCCGCCCAAGCAGCCCACTTCCTGTCGGGATGGACAAGATCCAGTGGCAAAGTCGTGGACATGTTTACTGGATGGACCTAACTGTAACAGGGGCACTCTGTAGGAAGACGGATCCTAAGATTGCGACCGCACCGATGACTCAAAGTAGAAGCAAGGATCAAAATGAAGATAAAGATAATTCAAAGTAGAATCAAGTGGTAAAACTTAATATCGTTGAGCCTGAAAGCCTCACGCAATAAGTTCACTCGAGGATTGTTGGTTATCAGAATAGGGTGTCTCTTGCTTTAGTTAAGTAGAATAATGTAAAGCCAGAGGACACCCGTCAACCATTCTGACCTTTCGCGAGCACCCTGCTCAGCTCAGGGCTGTCCAACTCACCTGCCTAGAGTGAGCTAAGACTCGGAGGCAGTCGGACCGCTCGGATATTAACTATCTCCACAAATAGGAAGTGCTTCCGATGATGTTTCTCCAACTACATCTGCATGAGCGAAAACGCTTTCCTATCGGTAGCATATCAGTGGCCGACCGACATGACCACCGTAGAGATAATATCCATTGGGACTCACTGGCCCAGCCGTGGTTTTGTCTATACAAGCTACGCAGTCCATCGGCAAATCTACTTGTCTATACTAAGCTTCTAAACCTGACTGCATGCTCCCTCGATAAGAAATCTCCTGCTGCTTGACTGCATGGGCGCTACCCACAGTCAACCATGCGGGACCATCTTAAATCGTGACAAGACTCACACCTCTAGAGTCCACTAATAACCCATGGTAATGCTACAGTTCACGGGGTAGCCCGGGACTGGCTTTGGGGTGGTTGTCCTGGAAGCCTTGGAGCTTCCCCGAGCCCCCCAAGCCCTTTACTGTTAACCATACAACTACCCGGAGGTCAAAGTATGCCCGTAGGTGGTTCCCAGGCGTTATCCAGGTGGCACCCCAGGAGGCGGTCACCCTCACACGCCTTATATATCCTGCGAACAGCTTCTGGTCGGTTGGACGGCCACAACTCATACTGTGTTATGGGAGCGTTCTTATTAATCTTACTTTACTAGGAAACACACAACTACACAGCCGTACCGTGCTGTCGCGCCGTACCAACGCAGGGGCCGCAGGGGGGTGTTAGGAATATCCCCTGAGAGTTACAGGAGGTTCGGACCACTCCTGCTCCGTCAGTAGCCCGTTTCGTGCCATACCAAGCCGCCCGTTGAACATCTAAGAGCCCCACTATAGTGTGATAACTTCCCCCTAAGTCCGCAGATGACTTTGTCAGTGAAGGTACGGTAACTGGGGTTCCTCAGTAGGGTAACTGGGGTCCCAAGGTAGGGTAATCATGTTTCTAAGGTAGGGTAACTTCAACCCTTCATGCCTTTATTTCCTGCGGGAGTCCGCCCGACCACATATAATGTTGCCCCAGAGACCCGTGCAACGTTTACTATGGGTCCTTTGCTTTATGTGAACATACTCTTAGAAGGTTACCCTGCCTAGTAGTGTAACTTTGGCCTGCCTACGTTACCCTGTCTAACCCTATGTCACCAAGTCACTTTGTAGACACTTGTACCAACTCATGTCTACCGGTAGTATACTAAGTATACTGGCCTATCCTCAATATGGTTACCACTTGGTATGCCATACGGG
>Ga0307509_10007587_pt1 | contig 14119 bp, 14 predicted proteins | sample 10_EM_MG_FD_202245 | JGI IMG/M metagenome (GOLD analysis project Ga0307509, IMG submission 202245) | Populus trichocarpa ectomycorrhiza microbial communities from riparian zone in the Pacific Northwest, United States - 10_EM | ecosystem: Host-associated > Plants > Roots > Unclassified | place... | reverse complement strand
TTGCAGGATTACAGGATTCCGGTATGTGCGCAGCTACTGGTAATGATCGTGATTGCAGGAAGGCTATCGCTCTTGGGTTTTGTATTTAAACCAGTCTCCTGGCTAGCAGGAGACAGCAGACTTCGAGAGACCTTCAGTCTAAGAATACACTTAGTTGAACGGCAATCCCTGAGTTCTATTTGTCCTTCAACTATTATCCTTCTAGCTACCAGTCCCTTGAAGCCTCCCTTAGCACCAGCGCTAGCAGGTCTATCGCCGGTCCTATTGTATTTTCGTTAGACAGGAATAAACCTGTTACAACTCTCATATTCAGGTTGTAGTGGTCCTGTGGGCGAAGAGTGATTTGCATCACAACTTGACCCGAAATATTTTTGATATCGGCTCACCCCTTTAGAAAAGTGCGAAGCTACTCTTTTGAATTTGAATTTTGCCTGGATGTAGGGAAATTCAGTGCTACTAACACTGCAGGGGAAAATACCCAAGCATATCCCATCCAAAACTCGGATCCGAAATTACATGAGGACTTAGACTAGGCTAGTATCCGGTCTAAAACACTCGAATTCGTGGCTGGGGTAGTGTTGGCCAGACCAATTCATGCACTCTAAGATCACGACAGGACTGTTCTAGTTCCAGACAGAGGACTACTCTCAAAGCTTGGGTCGGAGTGGCTGTTGACAATCACCGGCGACATTCTTCACTACAATACCTAGACGCTTACTCCCTCCCCTTCCCACTTTTGATTCTCTTCATTCATCGCCCATAATGGCTTTCTACACTACAATCTCAAATGATCAACTTGTGTTTGAAGTAAAAATTCCGGAAAAGATAAGTTCTTGACCTTTTTGAAATATAAAGCCAAACAGGGAAAATATCCAACCATAAGAGAGGAGTCAGCTTGAGTGATATAAATTTAACACACATTGTGATTGTTTGAAGTTCTACGTTGTAGGAGTTGACTTGAACGCAATATCCCTTAACTCCAAGAGCTAATCACTTGTTCCATAGAAGTGCCCATTTGGGCTATAGGGGTAACAAGCTTGTTAAATTTGTCTAGCAGCACTTGCGAGAAGTAAGGGTCTCACCAGGGTAGATACTCTACTCAGGGGGCGCGTTTCTCTATCAGGTGGCCAAGTCCATAAGTTCTCGTTCAATCTCTCCGATAATGATTCCTGTAGCATAATTCTGGTCTACAAGCAAGTCGCAGCAAATATTTGAAACTTGGCAGCAGATGGGATGTAGGTGTCGTATAACTCTGCTCACCCTGCCTCCTCCACCACGGCGGATTACTTGTAGCTTGTGCTCAGGTTTAGCAAAAAATTGTCAGGTGACTCCTTTGATTGATTATCAAAAGATAGTAAGCCATACTCGATACTCCATTCATCCAGCTTTGATAATGTAGCAAGCGAACCATCATGGAATCTAGGCCACATAGCAAGCATATAGTCAGTTCACGTAAACAGTCTCTATTGACTTCCAGGGCGCTAGCTTTCCTCAGCCGTGGTCTCGAGTACAGGTAGCACAGGAATGAAAAAAGTCACGGTCCAGACCAGTCAAATAAAGGGGCATTCTAGAAATATAAATATCGTACTTGGTAAACATAAAGTAAATTAGTACAGTGGTTCTGTGAAAGGCTTCTTCACCAACAGTGCCCCAAGGTAAGCGGGGGTGGGTAACTTATTTCCTCGGCATGGGGGTGATTAGCTGAGGCTCCCCTAACCTAGCGCCCAAGCAAGAAAGTAATCCACGCTTTTCTCTCCTTAGGTGAATCAATAACTTGCCGCGCCAGGAAGGACAAAAAAACTGGGAAAGAAGCTGGGGGACAGGTGATTTCCCCTCTTCAAGTGCTAATTCATCAGTAGGATGCGGCAGTTGAGATACAACCCACTAGAGAAGCTCGGTTACATGATAGTGAAGGGTGGTGGGGATAAGGAGGCATACTCAAGTGACCCGTGATTGAGGACAAGAGGGCGGAGAGAGGATGCAGAATGAGGGGTAGAAACCCAGGTGGTAGCTCCTGGTGTACCGTACATACTGAAGATTTCCCGGCAAAAGGGAACTCGTTGGGCTCAATGGAGATTCCGTATAATCAGTAATTAGCACAACTCATCATGAATTGAGTAGGGGGTAGGGAACTCTGATATGGTAGGCAACTGGGTAAGATGAAAGCGGCAATGGAAGGAACAAAAAAAGTGGCTTCGACGGGAAACTCACAATTTATATGAAGGAAATTATCGCGAAACATATTACAACTTCGTAAGGAGGGCCCGGGGGTAAGAAGAGAAATGGCGGGGAAAACAAACGAGAGAGGGAAAAATGGGTAATGTATAGGAGATAATTCTAGGGGTACTCTCAAGTGCTGGAGGATGCGATTCGGGAACCATGAGCTACCACGGCAGCCCTGGTATCAGAGTGGGGGCAAGAAACGGTGAAAAATGAAAAAGTAGTGAAAACAAAATATTCGGGTAATGGTATCTACTCTGCGGAACGGGAGATGTACGAGCAAACAACTGTCACTTTCAAGAAATCCCACGATGAATTCAAGCTCACTAATCTACCTTGCAAACCAATCCAGATAACCGCCCAAAACCGAACATTTAGCGCTGCAGCGTTCCGCCACAAGCCTTGCAACCCGACACTATACATTTGCCATAATAACAGAAATAAAATTTCTTTAAAATAGATAACACATTAGGTGTTAATTAGGATTAAATATTTATTTCCTTTCTGTTTTTTGAAAGAAAAAAATAACCTTAGTTGCAGTTTTGCAGGTCTGTTGAGTTGGGTGTGGGCAAAGAAGCGCGAGTGGTTTCATGGCCGTGTTGAGAGACAGTGGTTGCTGTTAGGTAGTGAAGAGTTTTTCCCCGCCCCAGAGTGCGAACATTAGGCGTGAGTTCCTTGTCATTTTCCTTTCGTTTCACCATTCGTCACTCGTCGCGAATCGTTTCGCCATCGAAGTGCAATAAGCATTTTAAAATTTTTACAGGTAAGTGAGAGTTGGCAATGTTGGGTATGAAGAGTGGGTGGTGTAGGTGGGTGGTGAACCGACATCGATGTTTATCACAATGGCTGTTGGGTGCGACTATCTCGTCGGGGGTGACGAGTCTTGCTGCGGGCTCCATTGTCATATCCAGCATCAAGGCGCTATCCTGTTTGCCGGATTGCAGATGGTAGCGATCGGTAAGGTACTTCCTGGCTGTGGCAATATTAAAGCCACCCGGCATCTTGGAAGAGATCATGCGGGCAATCATAGAGCTAGATTGCTTGCCGAGCTGTCCTTTGGAGGTTTTCTGCATGGAGGCTCCCAGCCCGTCAAGAGGTGTCTTCTGCTTTTTCAGGAGTGTTGCCGAACTCCTTTTGTAAATACAAAATCCTATCCCGTTGGCGCAACCTAAAAATAAGATACTGTACAGAGATAGAAGAGAATTAGCCTCCGAGAATCTCATTCTGCAATGTACTCTTTCAGTTCACTAGATCTTTGATGGCCTTTGGGAGTGGAATTCCGCAAAGCGGTTTTTTCCGCTTTTGGACAATAAGAGATCAGACAATATCCACAGCTTGAACTGATTCATCTGTAACTAGCGCCGCCGGCCCAGAGGAAGTTGGTGGAACTACCACTGGAAGAGCAGCACCTTCTGCGACTCAACAACTCCACGATACTCTATGTTGGAAATGGCAGTTTGATGCCCGCACTTGATGCGGGATGTGGCCGCACTTTGTGGCCGCAGAGGCATACGTACGCACTAGTCAAAGGACGCGCAAGCACTGAAAAAAATTTCACCTCACTTGTTTTTCTTTCCTTCACACCTTTTCCTCGCTTCAAACCTTCCTTCCTGTACACAACTTTCCTCACGCCTTTCCTTTCATCAAGTTATCATCAATCAATCATGATCCTCATCTCCACTTAAGCAGTTTCAGTCCACTGCGTAAAACCTCACCGTAAATCATTATCTCCGCAACCCAGATTTTTCGCACTCTATCTAACTAACTGGGGGCGATCACAGGAGTATATATCAATCGCGGGGACATCATATCCATCAGGCCTCACACTATTCCATGTGAGTCTCTGCCTCCCCCATGAGCACACCCGGCTAACTAAGAAAGACAAACACTTTCCCACCTCCGGGCTGCCAGCTCTTTCACACTGGCCTTACAGTGCTTCCGCTTCCCTCCCGGCTTTCCCGAAAGCTACACGATCCCAAAACTATCGCGCATTCCTGCATTCGAAATGCTTTCCCGAACGTACAAACCAAACGTCCGAAGCCGATGTCATATGCGCAAATCCTCAGCGCATATTCAAAGCGACAAACAAGCGTGCTCCCGGAAGCTATCTGAACAAAGGAAGTATCGTGAGTACGAGCAGGACCATTTTCAACAATGCCTGCAAGAGTTCCCGAGAAAAGAATGGGAAAGAGCAGCAACCGGAGATTCCACCGCGGCCAAACGGCCCGCCAAATGCTCAAGGCTCTCCAAGATGCCCGCTACGGGATGACCTCGGTGGCGAAGCGGTTGCTGAGGCGGTGTATAAAGGCGGAGAGGAGGTTGGAGGAAGCGAACCGAGGACGAGTCCGCCCGGTCACTAATATTGTCGTCGGTGGGACCTGCAATCTACGAAAAGGCCACCGATGGCCAGTGCCACCAGGCGGATCATCGTGCCATGACAAGGGACGGCCAGGAGCTGTTCCGGGATTTTGGTCTCAGAAGCCCGGAGGAGATGGATAGGCTAGGGGAGGCGGTAAGTTTTCCTTTTTCCAAATTCCATATGGGAGAAATAGTCAGCTAAATTCATGTGAAAATGAGTGGAAGGGGGTAGTGGAGGCCCGCAACGAGGCCGCCCACAATATCGGTGGAGACGATATCATTGCTGCCCTTGACCATTGCAGTCGCGATGTCAAGTGGATTTTGAAGCGGGGGTTCAAGATGCTTTTCGGCATTTCCCACAAGGATTAGCATCAAACCACCAGGGAACAAAAGCGTCTCACCTTTGACTCGCACGGTTTTTAGCTGTTGAAGGTTTTCTCATACCTTTACATTTGTTAATGCGGCAGCTAATAGCGAGGATAGATCCCCCGGAAGATCCACTTGTCTTCCCTTCCCCGCCACTCCTCCACCCTATATCATCCCGGTTTTCCGGACCATTCCCCCCCCACCGTGCCCGTGTTCCCTCCAACAGGTGGAGAGGTGGTTGTACTCGAGTGCACTGGGTAATAAAGATCTCTCGATAATTCCCCAATTACGGTTCGGTATAGTCTCGAGTTTTTCTTTCTTTTTCTTTTTGCTTGTTTAAGTGTTTCGTTCTTTGTGTCTTTGTTTGTTGTTATCCGGTTATTATTATTATTGTTTTGTTTTTTTCCGTCAGCTTCCTGGTGTACATCACTCCGGAGTGTATGGTCGAGCAATGGAACTTTTGGAATAATGTGCACAAGCGGACTGTGAAGGGGGGATCGCCGCTCACTAGGTGCTTGGGTATCGAGATGACTAAGTTGATGGCTACGGAGATGCACAGATATTAGCATACCAAGAAGTGCTTGGGGGGGCAGCCCAGTCCGGAATTGGAACTTGTGCTGAGATTAGGAAGAAGACCTAGCGCCCGTATTATAAGGCTTGGACAGTCCTCAAAAAACACTGTGGAGCTTTCCCGGTATTTCCGTAACGTTATGCGGATCATCAAATCGTCTGAGGATGAGGGCATTAAATTGGAGACTTGGAGGGGGGAGGACAGCTTGCTATCTCGAATGGACGCTCTGACCAAAGTTACCAGCTTGGGACAAGCCTCGCAATGGGTCGACCCGGGTCGTAATATCAGGAACCCGACCCGAACCTGACCCGAAGGACGTCAGACCCGACCCGACCTGGCTGGACCCAACCAAAACTCGGGTCACCCGAACAGCCCGAACTATTCAAAAGTCAATTATGTCAACTTGCATGGAAGTAAGATATAGTATTCATGATCCGCTAATTCTAGTTTCTTACTTAATACCGCGGACTTCTACCAAAAGCCCAAGTGGTTCCACTGGTGTGCCCCATACCCATGACCGAAGTGTCAACTGTTTTCGCTTTGGTTGAGGGGTCCCAGTAGGAACTAAAGAAACACTCCGCGATGATAAAATTTGACTCGCGTCAGATTCTAGGTCGATATCCGGAATGTCGCTTGCATCCTCAAGTTCAGGTAGATTTTGCGTGGTATTTCCCATGGAGCTGGGACAGGAAGAAATCCAGGAGAGTTCACTGCTATCATCTTCAAAGTCATCCATAACTGAGAGGTATTGATGGTGAAGAGTGGCAACTTGTGATACTTGAGATCCTAGAGGAGAGAGAAATATCACAAGAGAGTTATGACATTTGAAGAATTAGTGTCCGGCTACACAATGGAAAGGGGTATTCAAAACCCTTCGGCTGAAATTTTATCAATATGAGACTAGCTTGGAGATGACGCAAATGCTGGGGTTCACCAGATGTTCGTTTTGTTGAATTTCTGATTATTGTCTGAGTCTTCCATTGTCCTCAAACAACGGCTTTGCCTAAAGCATTTCTTTCCTATATCATTGCGCTCTATTAGGTTGCATCTTTTGTGGTGGTGAGACATCATCAGTTGGGTCTTGATTACTGAGCAGCTATTTTTGTATCAGCTAGGCTTTATTGCGCTCTCCAGGTTTGGAGGCGTACACTCAGTTGAAACACATCATGATGATGCGTTCGGGGCTGAAGACAGGAAACCGGTTACTTTTCATGACGGATGAGGTCACTTACATTCCCTATATATGTTTGGCCTTTTTGGCCCTGCTCTTTGGATAACAAGTAAGAATGATACGGCGAGCAGAAGTTGTGTGAATTCTTTACAGTTCCGCGTTCACATATTGAGGCACAATTACAACACGTTTACATTAGAAGATATGAGTGATATCTTGTGACTTGGTAGAAAAAAAAGTGAAACATAGCTTGGGGGTTTGCAACCTGGGCGACCCGACCCGACCCAAACCCCTGGCCACCAGACCCGACCCGACCCGATCTAAACCCGGGTCGACGCGAAAACCCGAAGCCCAATTGCGAGGCTTGATCCTTGCTCGCTTATCAATTTACCCATGTGCAACACATGATTTGCTAGCTCATGAACAGTGAGAGACACGAAATCTTGAACTTGAAGTGTCTGAGAATACTAACTAAAAAGTGAAACTAGAAACTTCCCCAGGGCTCTACCAGGCCCGGGGGTCCCGTTCTCCCGCATCTGCCCTAGACCGTCCACAGAGTGGAAAAGGGAGGGGCTATTATACTACTGGCGGTCCGTCCGGTCCTGCCTCCAAGACAGACAAGGAAGGGGGTTCGCACTAAATGCACTCAAGTATTGCACATGGTAAATTTATATAAGCACTCCTTGAGAATCCCCAAATGCCGGGCTCCCTCAGTGCCATCCTCCGGTACATATTTAATCTGGGCTACAATTGATTGTGCATTTTGTGTTTTCTTTTTTCGTTCTTCTCGCTAGCCCCAGATACATAATCGTTATTTATAGTATCGTATGATACAACAAGAGATATGGGATCTGATTGTTGGATTGCCTATAGGGCATGTGGTTTGAGGGTTGAGCGGAGATGCATGTATGCGGATATGCGGCTAGGAGAGAAGCGGTTTAGGGCAGGTAGTTTTTTGTTCTTTCGGCGGTTAGGTATTTTCCCACAGGTTGTTGTTTTTACATCCTCTGCCGTTAGGCATATCATAGGATATTTCCTTTATGGGTTCGTTGATGTGTTTAGCCATAGGGTATGAGGTATCGGGTATTTGGTTTTATTGTTTCTTTCATACCCTTTGTCACTAGACATACGGGAGTCAGCACACGGCAGGGCATAGGCCTTAAGATCACAGAGGATCATGGGATATCGGGATGAGTTTAGATTGTTTGTGATCAGTAGGGATCAGGTTTAGTTAGTTGCGTGTGTTTCTTTAGAGTGCGTTGAGTTTCGGGAGCGCTTTGTGGTTGTTAGTTAGACGGAGAGATATATCTCCTGGCTTGTCCGTAGCTAGAGAGGGGGTAGCCATCCAGACAACCGTTTCGCCCTCCTTGATCGCTCCACTCAGCATCTGTCGTGATCGCACTTTCGTTTCCTTCATCTTTTGCGCTTTCCAGTAGCTTCATCACTAATAACACCGGATTGTTACCACTATCAAGTGAAACTTATGTAGCTAGATTCGATAACAAGGTGGTTCGGTGGGCCGGATCGGTGATGGGTTAAGTTTACGATTTATCGCCGGAATGTGCCAGATGGAAGGTATGATTGCCGGGTTGTGATTTGATCGTGAATCGTGTGGTTTTTCTTTCCTGGAGGGATTCATTGATAGTGACGATTGCTAGCTCGTGTCTCTTGTGGTTCTGAAAGTAGATACACTATCCGTGGGTTTCTTCGTTTAAGTACTGTACTCGAGGACTCGCTTGTCTTTGCCAAGAATACCTTCGCCAGCCGATATTTTGCTGGAGTTCTCACCAAACATTCGGCTCACGGAAGTATTCTTGGCAAAGATGGGTGAGTACGCGAGTACAGTAAGTAAGCTATCGCAACGGTCCGGGGTGTACCATACCGCAGATAATGAGTTCCCACGAGCACCTTACCGAAAGGCTAGGTTTCCTCAATGCGGGTCTCGAGCGCGCGTACTGTGCCGGGAACTCAAATGAGTTGCTGAGAAGGTTAGATGATGAAAAATCGCTCCGCGACGCAATACGGATGTCGTGCTCGAGGAGCCTTGGGTAAAATCAATGACAAGTTAGTTGGCAAAGGCTTTCCCCAAGCGGATGATGGAGGTGCCCCAATTGTGTGCTTGTGTGTTGACGGGAGGAGAGGTTCTGGTGTGTATTCTTTATGGGGGTTGCTAGCTACGGTTCACCTTAAGTATTATAGTGAAAACTCTGCTTGTACTAGGGGTAGCAAAAAGTCGGGCCCACCTCTATTGCGAGGCGCGGAGTTTGTCTGGGGACTACGCCGGATCAGGAAATTCGAGTGATAACCTGTGAGGATTTTTTGGTGGCGGCAAAAAGTCGGGACCGGTGACACAAGCACTTTCGCTGTGTTTTCTCGAGCAATACCGGTACTTGCACGCTGCGCGAGTGTGTTCGAAGTACATGTGTAACCCTATCTCCGCATATGCCCTCTACTAGTACCAGTCATGAGCAAAAAGTGATCGGAAAAACAGTGGGGTTGCACCCACCACTTTTCTTCTGATCACTTACCCTCACACCCAAGTACATCCGTTCATGCCCTAGAATGTTCGCTTGTCCACACTTCAGTGTTCCTCTATACCATGTGCGCTTCCCTTTGTCTGCGCTCATCTCTGCTCCTAATACAACACTCTACTACTAGGATTATTATACTTGTACTATCAGCGGAGTCTGCTGGCGAGGGCGCAAACATGGGATAATTAAGGTTGTTGGCGCGGAAGTGGTTGGCTGAGGCGGCCTGTGTCACGCACGACAAGCGACCATGAACAATAGAGAGAGCCCCGCTTTTCCTTATTTAAGTGAATAAGCCGCCCATCATCTGCGACAAACTACCCTACTACTATACTATTTTCTCCCCTATTGCCAACTTTATCCGCTATGAATACATCACCGACGGGAAAGGAAGGATCAAGTCTCGGCCCATGGCAGCATGGGATGTTGAACACCCGTACCGACCATCGCATGACCAACACAATTTATGGTGACTCGAATTCGAACGTTGGGAATGTGTCAAACAGCTATAATAACACCATCAACGTGGGAATAGAGGAAGAGTCTTTGCGGATCCAAGAATGGTTATCTCCACTCGAACCCCAGAAAAGGCATCAGGATGTGAGAAATAGCCGCCTTGGTGGTCTTGGGGAATGGGTTCTCCGGAGGAGCGAGTTCGAGTCATGGCGCAAGAGCCAGGACGGGTCGGCGAATCGTACATTGCTATGTTACGGGGGTCAAGGGGTTGGCAAGACCTACATGAGGTAGAAGAGTACACTCCAGAAACCGTGGACGATGTTGACGAGCAATAAAATCAGTTCATTAGTGATAGACACCTTGCGGAAGCAAACCCGAGGACGGAATATGGCGGTTATATTTCTCTATTGCGATTACCAGACACAGAAGGACCAATCAGCAGTGAATATGATAGGGGGTCTGATTCGGCAGGCCGCTTTGAGAGCACCGAGGATTCCGAGCGAAATTAAAGGTGCTTTTGACGAGTCGAAGCAGGAAGGTGGCGATGGTCTGCAGTTGCCGGACATGGTGAAATTATTCGTTCAAGTGATCGGTTCCATCGAGGTAGTATACCTTTGTGTCGACGCAGTGGACGAGATGCTTCCACAGCATCGATTAGAGTTTCTTCGTGCGTTACGCCAAATTGTTCAAGAGGCACCAAATGTGCGGCTATTGCTTACAGGGAGACCGTACATTCGCGCGGAACTCGATAAGCATCTCACCAAGAGAGCCTATGACATACACATTGTTGCCGACCAAAGAGATATCACGCGATACCTAAGCCGGAAGATGGACGATGACGATGATCAAGATCCGGGCTTGATGACAGAGGATCTGAAAAATGATATCATGAAAACAATGCTGGAAAAAGCTTCGGAAATGTGAGTAAAAGCACTGCTAATTCAAATTTGAATCCACCACTGATATTATGCTCAGGTTTCTGCTCGCTGCCTTAAATATTGAAGCAATCTTGGGCGAGACCTCATTAGCGAGGAGAAAGCAAATGTTGCGAAAGGTGGCGACCACGGGCGTGGGTCTCGACAGTGTGTATGCCCAAACACTACAGCGAATAGGGGAGCAGAAAGGGGACCGATCGCGACTTGGGATGGAGGTGCTAATGTGGGTATCCCATGCGAAGCGACCACTACGGATTGACGAACTCTGCCACGCTCTGGCGGTGGACATGCAGTCGACGGATCTGGATCCTGACAATATCCGGCCGCAAGATACGGTGCTAGGGTCATGCTTGGGGCTTGCCGCGGTTGATACGGAGACATCCACAGTCCGGCTGATCCACTACACGCTTCAAGAGTACCTCTGCCAGTCTGGTATCTTTCCTAGTGCCCACAGAGCACTTGGCCAAACGTGCTTGACCTATCTAAACTACAAGTTGGTTCGGGGTCTCCCAGCAAAAAGCGTTTCTGACCTTAGAGACATGCCATTTCTCAAATATTCTTCTTTGTATTGGGGAAGCCACGCGAAAGCGGAACTCTCAAATCGCGGGAAATCACTTGCACTAGAGCTATTAAACCGTGGCGGCAACCATATATATGCTAGTCTGCTTTTCCAACAAATAAGCAGTCTCCATAATTGTTCACTCCCCCATCACCTATGGCCCAGTTTGCACTGCGCGTCCTACTTCGGAATTGATGATATCGTGACTGCTGTGATCGAGTGCCAAGGCTGCGATATCAATGAAAGTGACTGTAGGGGTTTTACAGCACTAATGTGGGCTGCTGCACGAGGGAATGAAGGAGTAGTGAGACGACTGCTGGCGCACGGCGATGTGAATCCCGAAAAACCAAGCGACGATGGCCAAACACCGCTCTGGCGTGCTTCTTTTCATGGGCATGAGGGGGTAGTGAAACTACTACTAGCACGGAACGACGTGAATCCCGACAAACCCAGCGACGATGGCCAAACACCACTCTGGCGTGCTTCTTTTCATGGGCATGAGGGGGTAGTGAAACTACTACTAGCACGGAACGACGTGAATCCCGACAAACCCAGCGACGATGGCCGAACACCTCTCTGGGCCGCTTCTTACAACGGGCATGAGGGTGTGGTGAAACTGGTGCTCGCACGGAGCGATGTCAATCCCGACAAGCCCGGCGACGATGGCCGAACACCTCTCTGGACCGCTTCTTACAGTGGGCATGAGGGGGTGGTGAAACTGCTCCTCGCACGGAACGATGTCAATCCCGACAAGCCCAGCGACGATAGCCGAACACCACTCTGGACCGCTTCTTACAATGGGCATGAGGGGGTGGTGGAACTACTACTCGCACGGAACGATGTCGATCCCGACAAGCCCGGCTACAATGGCCGAACACCGCTCTGGACCGCTTCTTACAATGGGCACGAGGGGGTGGTGAAACTTCTGCTCGCACGGAACGATGTCGATCCCAACGAGCCAGACAACAGCGGCGAAACCTCGTTCTGGCGTGCTTCTTTTCACGGGCATGAGGGGGTGGTGAAACTGTTCCTCGCACGGAACGATGTCAATCCCGACAAGCCATGTGACGATGGCCGGACACCACTCTGGACCGCTTCTTACAATGGGCATGTGGGGGTGGTGGAACTACTACTCGCACGGAACGATGTCAATCCCGACAAGCCAAGCAAGGATGGCCGAACACCGCTCTGGAACGCTTGTTGCAATGGGCATGAGGGGGTTGTGAAACTACTACTCGCACGGAACGATATCAATTTCGACAAGCCCCGCGACGATGGCCGAACACCGCTCTGTATCGCTTCCTACAATGGGCATGAGGGGGTGGTGAAATTACTGCTCCCACGGAACGAAGTTAGTCCCGAGAAGCCAAGCAACGTTGACCGAACAGCACTAGCGCGCTTCTTTCAGTGGGCATAAGGGGTGGTGATCTACTACCCACACTAGACAGTGTCAATCGCAGCGTGCTAGACCGTCGTTGTCAAACACTACTCCTTATTGCCTCTATCCGCTCCCATAGCGTGACTATCTCACTCCTCTAGGCTTTATTAGCTCTAGTCTCTGCTGGCCAGTCTCAGCAGGAAATTTCCCGCACTCCTTTCCGCCCACCTATATACTTACCTTCCGCCATAGTTTCAATATCCATACTCCCTACGAGCGTAGCTCCAGTCCTCTCACCGAATCTCCTTACCTGCGCCTTGTCTATCCGCTCCCATCTTGCAGACACTCTCCCCCTGCTTCTCCTTTCTTCTCTGTTACCTAAACTCCCATCCATGAAGATATCTTGGGCATGTACTTGTCTCTGGAAAATACCTGTATTCTGTATAATATATGCCTTCAACCTGCTCGCGTCTTTTGTACCTAGTTTTGAGTGATTAGCCTGTGTGTTTGGATTCTCTGAGTCATATGCTACCGCCTCACAAAACCTTGTTTGTCTATGCTTATAAAATATCCTTCCCCGACATTATACCCTATTTTCCTCCATCCATTTCTCAAGAATTTCCCTCTTCATTTAGATAATGTTTATACACATATGCCTCGAATCGGGTGTTGTGCGGGGGGTGGTATAGTAAATAGAGAGCCACTTAACAGCCGAGCGACCGGCGTTGTAGGTGCTTGTATATGAGATTTACCACAAAAATACTTGTATATTGAGCAACGCGAATATGACTAAGGAATGGTTTAGCCTACGGTATTCTCTGCACTTGGGCCTCACATTTATCCGGGGTAGCCCAAGGGCGGAATGGGTCAGGTTAGTTAAGCATATCCTTCAGCATCCCCTAAGACGCTGCGATCTTTCTGTTAGGCAAAAATGAAAAATATCGTGCAGGCGAGAACTTGAATAATTGAACCTAGCGCTACGACGTTGTAATTGCACTTGCTGGTAAGGCCTGGCTCTTTTTGTTTCCTTTCCCGTGTTAAATTCAGGCGGAGAGTGTCAGTTTTCTCCATGATCTTGTCCCCCTATCCAAGAGAGGCAATGTCGGACATCTTAGAGCGTGCTTCAATTATACAAGTTCCTGCGGTATCAAAACTTGGTCACTTATCCTTTTCCACCATTATTCTACCTCGGAAACAGACGACCCCTTTTCATGACCATGGCAGACAGCCCAAGAGGTGGGGACTCTAGAATCTGCTCACCGTATAGTACTAGCGCTTGAGTTATTTATGCTATTCTTTCTTCATTTTTGTATTTTTGTAGCCCCAGGTGGAATCTTCAACCCAAACTACAATCTCTAATTGCAGCTAGGGACCCAGCTAGCAGTCCAACAAATCAAATCCCCTAGAATAGAACCCCCACTTTCATAACATGGCTGCAGTGACAGTCTCCACCAGGGTTCCGAATGGTCGGCGGAAGACTGGACTGGACTAGCTAGTCAGGTCGAAAGTCAAGTCTAGTCCAATGGTGGAAATTAGACCGACTGGACAGTCAGGATTATGGAAACCGACTTGACCAA
>Ga0307509_10007586_pt1 | contig 14121 bp, 12 predicted proteins | sample 10_EM_MG_FD_202245 | JGI IMG/M metagenome (GOLD analysis project Ga0307509, IMG submission 202245) | Populus trichocarpa ectomycorrhiza microbial communities from riparian zone in the Pacific Northwest, United States - 10_EM | ecosystem: Host-associated > Plants > Roots > Unclassified | place... | reverse complement strand
CGGCGGGGGAAACGGTCTTTGGCCGTGGGGCGCAGGGCAACTTTTGAAAAAGACCGGACGGGACCGCTGAACGCCGTCCACCGCCGTCCAGCTCCAGGACGGACGGACTGCCCCGTTGAGAACACTGCCCCCAAGCCAGAGCCATATGCCCGGATCCTCAGCGCATTTCCCAAGTCAACCAAGCACACTCCCGGAAGCTCAACAACCAACCAAAGAAGTATAGGAAGAGTATGGCGAGCAGCACCATTTCCAACAGTATTTCAATGTGAATTTGCATTTTTAATATGAGCATTTCTTTTTAGCTCTCGGAATATTAGTGTTGGGGGGCACTGTTGTCATGAGTCGAGTTTTCGAGTTGGTTCGTGAGCACTTAATTTTTTCCACGGACAATACGATAGGAGGAGGAATTGTGTTAGATTGCAATTGAGTGAGAGTGTGGTTAAGCTACGGTTAGCCTTCGATAGTGAATTCGGCTCCGGCTAGCCCTTCCTGAGCTTACCTATATATTAGATGCTTAATTTCCACCAAAGGAGGCTCTCATAATCCAAGCGGGAGAGGCAGTATTGCCAAATCTGTTAGGGATGCCAGGTCTACTCGTCTATCAGCAAACTCCACTCTAGATATAAGTTTTTATTTTAATGCGTTTACCTATCCGATAGGTGGCTAATTGCCTTTACCTCCCTTTTCGATTTCCACATTATTCTGCTGGGTCGATGGTAGGCGGAAATCAGGATCCCCCAGTGCTTTCATATTAGAACTTCGCATCAGTGTGGGAAAGTGCTCTCCAATCATTGTCACATGAGGCGAAACTTTCCTGCTCTGCTCGAAGTTAGTCGCCACTCGAATCCTGCCCTTTATTGGGTGTTCGGAGGTCTTTATTATGCTAAATTAGGGACCCGTCAACCCAACCGGCATAATTTTCTGGCAGACGGCGCACAAGTGGTTACCTAATTTTCTACCGTCCTACTGTACATTCTTGTATAATAGCAACACGGTCAAAAGGTAACGCTGTCTCAAAGGTGTGTTTTTTGTGGATTCCACCAGTATTGTAGGTAATTATTGCGCTTAGCCAAAGTAACCGAACACCCCGATAAAACGACTCGCACTTCTTCGTCCACACTCAACTCAACAAATGACCTGCCAATCTACGACCAAAAAATATTTAAAAAAGGAAATTAATAAATAATCGTAATTAACAGCTTGTGTGTTATCCGATATTTTTCTTGTTATGGTAAATGTATGGTGGGTTTGGGAGTGGAGGACGGGGTTACAATGCTTGTGGTGGAACGCTGTCAGGCAAAATGTTTGGCTACTTTTGCTAAGGGACAATATTTACGAGAGATGGCAAGTTGCTGTAGGTGAACACCCTCTACTTTCACTCGCACCTCCACACACCTCCAACCGCTAAACCCTCCTTAAAGGCCGGTGCCATTTCAAACTGCAAGATCGTAAGCTATATAAACCGAACTTAAATCCGGAGTCAACGGAGGCAACAACGATTCCGCAAAATCCGGTTATCAAGATAACCATAAAGAAGACTATAATCTTAACTATAATTATGGTGATTGTGGGTTACAACTGCTAAAAATATAGGCTGCCTGTGAAGTAAGTTTTCTTCCTCCCTAAGCATAGACTTCAGGAGTTTTCCAGAGTAAAGTAGTAAGGAAGGGATATAAGTTAGCAAGAAGGATCGGGGTAGGAGTCGTTGTAGGGGATAGTAATAGGCCCTTTGAGGCAGCATATAATCTAATCTTGCGATCAGGAGAAACGCTTACATGAGGCGCCTCACGCGCCAATCCTGATACAGCAGTACTCATAACCGCAAGAGTAGTCCACCACGCTACCAAGTGGTAAGTAAATCACCTGACCTTTATTAAGGTTTGCCAACGATTAGCATGGGCAATTTGGCGATTCACCTATCTACCCATGTAGGAGGAGGATCAAGACCTTGCTTTGAACATTCTATTAATTTCTATTGTGGGGTATTTGTGGAATCAGAGATCACGTGATTTGCTCACCACTCAGCAGCATGAGTCGTTTCTACCTAACTTGCTGGTGGCCTGGCTGGAATTTTGTTCGGCACCGTGCCCAATTAGCGCACTGCTACTCTATCGGTGGCAGTGCAGGCGCATGTGAAGTTTGTGCGACACCAGTCGACCCCGGCTTTTGGTTAGCCTGGCCCCGCTTTTTTCTTCCACTGCCGCGAACATCATCAACCAACGATACTCCGAAACTCCAGCTCTTCAACAGTGAAAGCATTCAGCAGTCGAAGATGTTACGATATACCATCGAGGATAATACCAACTGCTTCAATACTACTAACGTTATTAATGTGTCGAACTATATTGTTGCCGATGATCGGTCTCATCTGCTAACCTGGCTATCACCACTGGATCCAGGCTTACGGCACTGGGACATCCAAGAGCGCCGTGCCAAGGATGTTGGGGAATGGCTAATACAAACCGGGGAATTCAGAAGATGGTGTGGGTTGAGTGGGGAAGGTGAAGGTGATAAGGCCGTGATGTTCTGCTATGGAGATCCGGGGGTCGGCAAGACATTCATTAGGTAAGGAGGATTTTTTTCGGCGGAGAGAGGAAAGTGAGTCCTTGCTAACAAGCTGTCATGACAGTTCGCTAGTAGTTGACAGGCTATACAATCGGACTAGGGAACAGAACGCCGCCGTTACTTGCTTTTACTTCGACTTCGCGGCACGAAAGGAGCAGTCTACGACCAATATGCTAGGTTCCTTGCTAAAGCAGATGATCGGGGGAGCGGGAAGGATTCCGGAGGAAATACGGCGGACCTTGCAAGAGCAGAAAGAGGCCTCTGGTGGGCGCAGACCACAACTCGTTGATATCGTGAAGATGCTGCAACTCATCACGTCTTCGCAATGCACATACATGTGCATTGATGCCCTAGATGAATGCGCCGCTGGGCAGCGATTTAGGCTTTTTGATTCGTTGAAAGAAATCCTGGAGAAGTCACCGAGCGCTCGAATATTCATGACCGGAAGACCCCATATCAAGGATGAAATTGAAAAACGCCTTGCTGGTCAAGTGACAAGTGTATCAGTTAGTCCTACCAGAGACGATATCATCAGCTTCCTTCGTGTCAGACTAAGTGAGGACGAAATGCCCGAAGCCATGGATGCTGTCTTGGAGGCAGAAATTTTGGACAAGATTCCCAAGAATGTATCCCAAATGTACGCTGTGTCAAATATGTTAAGAATCGTATCCTATATTGTCCGCTAATAGATGTGCTTAGGTTTCTACTCATTTCCTTAAATATCGAAGCAATCTTGAAAGAATCCACGATATATCGGAGACGAAAAAGGCTCAGGGAAATGACAGATGGGTTAGGGTTGGGAGAAGCCTATGGTGCGACAATTGAACGGATAAAGGCTCTTGGTGGGGATAAAACACAGCTTGGGATGGGAGCTTTGATGTGAATAAGTCATGCGGAACGGCCGCTGAGTGTGGATGAGCTCCGCTACGCCTTGGCAGTCGAGCTGGGCTCGCGGGATTTCAATGCCGAGAACGTCGCTTCGATATCGACATTAGTGAGCTGCTGTCAAGGTCTTATTACTGTGGATAAAGAGGCGTCAAGTGTACGACTGATCCATTTTACACTGAAAGAGTATCTTTCTGCCCATCCCGATATTTTCAGTAGACCTCACTCGGCAATAGCAGAGTTCTGCTTGACCTATTTAAATTCCGATCAGGTCAAGGCCCTCTCCTGCGACCCCCACCCCGAAGTCATTACGACACCCTTCCTTGGATACTGTTCCCGATACTGGGGAGTCCATGCGAAAAGAGACATCTCGGACCACGCAAGAATACTTGCGCTGGAGGTGTTTCGGGACTATGATGCCCATATATCTGCCAAATCGCTCCTAGCGCAAGTAGGATATGTGCGTCTTAACACGCAGTGCATAAGGTACCAATTCAGTGGACTGCACTGTGCATCATTCTTCGGAATAGTCGAGGTAGTAGCTTCATTGATAGAGATGCAAAGTTATGATATCAACGAAGGAGATTTTGAGGGGTACACTCCGCTTGCCTGGGCTGCTAGAAATGGGCATAAGGGAGTAGTAGAAATGCTACTCCGACAAACAGAGGTCAAACCCGATAAGCCAAATAATTACGGCAGCACACCGCTCTCACATGCCGCTCGGGGTGGGCATACAGAAGTCGTGAAAATACTACTCCAACAGGCAGAGGTGAACCCCAATAAATCCGATGATTATGGCGGCACACCACTCTTACAGGCCTCTTGGGGCGGACATGAAGGAGTGGTGAAAGTATTACTCGAAGAGGATGAGATTTATCCTGACAAGCCGGATGATGATGGCCGAACACCCCTCTATGTTGCCGTTTGGTGTGGACATGAAGGAATCGTGAGAATGCTCCTCACCCGGAGCGAGGTTAGCCCCGAAAAGCCAGATGATGATGGCCGAACACCGCTCTGGTATGCCGCTCGGGGTGGACATGAAGGAATCGTGAAAGCACTCCTCGTGCGGGGCGAGGTTAACCCCGACAAGCCAGATAATGATGGGAAAACACCGCTCTGGAATGCCGCTCGAGGTGGACATGAAGGAATCGTGAATGCGCTCCTCGCGCGGGGCGAGGTCAACCCCGGCAAGCCAGGGAATTGCGGCAAAACGCCGCTCTGGCATGCCGCTCGGAATGGAAATAAAGGAGTAGTGAAGGCACTCCTCGCGCGGGATGAAGTTAGCCCCGACAGGCCAGATAATGACGGCAAAACACCGCTCCAGAATGCCGCTCGGGGTGGACATCACAAAGTTGTTAAAATACTACTCGCACGGGAAGAGGTCAACCCCGACAAGCCAGATAATGACGGCCGAACACCGCTCCAGAATGCCGCTCGGGGTGGACATCACAAAGTTGTTAAACTACTACTCGCACGGGAAGAGGTCAACCCCAACAAGCCAAGCAATCACTGTAGTACGCCGCTCTCGCTTGCTGCAGAGCATGGACGTGAGGATGTGGTGAGAATACTACTCGCGAGGGAAGAGGTCAATCCTGAGATATTAGATAATGATGGCGACACACCACTTTCATGTGCTGCCTACGGTGGACGTGAGGGAGTGGTAAAAATACTACTCGAACAGGAAGGGGTTAACCCCGATAATCAAAACAATGCTGGTCAAACGCCGCTCTCGTACGCTGCTTGGCAGGGGCACGACGGAGTAGTAAAAATACTACTCGAACACGAAGAGGTCAACCCTCACAGGCCGGGTAATGACGGCCAAACACCACTCATGTACGCAGTTAAGCATAGCCATCATAAGGTGATAGCACTCTTGCAGCCTCGCAGGGTGCTCACCCCAAGCCCGACTCCAGCCCTAGGAAACACCGCCTAGTGAATATCACCCCCATTCCTTCACTCGCAGACCTTGTTGTTCGTGGCGGTGGTCTGTAGACATTATCCCTTTCAGGCGAAGAAATCCCATGAGTTGGGAGTGCACACAGATATTATCACTGACGTATGAAACTCCGTATCTAATAGTTGAGTGATGAGGTATGAGTTTCTGTTCATACTGTATAGCTGGGTCCGGTTGGTGAGGTGGAATGGTTCTATTATGGCAGGAAGACTCGGTTTACAGCCCACGATCTTCATTCAATCATATTTTGTTTCTCGCTAGTTGTAAATCCTTACTTGCGCCTTTTACCTTTTTTTCTTGAACTGTACTGTTTTTTTCCTCCTTCCGCCTCCTTTTCTCTCCACCCGCCCCCCAAGTGATGGATAATCTGTACATACAGTTTTTTTCTTCCCTAGATATGACAATAAGGGTGCGATAGAGCAAGGGCTCCTGAGGCGATTGCGAACAATATAGGCACTATATCTAAATTCATCATAGGTGGTTGGTCGTCATAAAATATAAGTTACTGCTTAAGGAATGGTACAGTATCGCACTAACCAGCTACCCCAGCCACAGGCGTGGGTATGGAGGGGGGGATCTGGAAACTGGCTTTTCATTTTACCCACCAAGTTACTCTTGCCCGTCTGGCGATCAATTTGATGGTACGAAAACACGAGTAGAGAAAGAATTAGGGAACCATGAATACACTGCTGCACGTATTTGGAGACTACAGTTCTCTCCCAGTGCGAGCCCAATCAATGCCGCCGAATGCTCACCACCCTTATATTACGCGTTCCGGGACCGGCGGGGAATGGCATCCCCGGCCCTCATGGCGAGATGCTACTCAACAATTCCGGGCTCCCAATTCACCTAATATAAGGTTAACGAAACATAATACCGGCTGTTCACCTCCTGCACCAGGGATATTTCAGTCTCGGCCGAAAGTACCGGAACCTAAGAGTTAGCCGCCCCGTACGGCTCCATCTACCGGCGAATTGGAGGGCGGAAGTGCGCGTAGTATTGATGGTGCTTATCCTTTGTGCGCGGTGATGTCGGTTCGATTGGAAGGAGTTTAGTGAGATAGAATGCCGGAACAGTATTCTACAGCAGAGCGAGTCCACTGTATTGAGAGAATACACAAAATAATAATAATAATCGCTGTCCTATGAAGGTTCCGTGAGCATTCTCGCTTTGCCGTGTTCTCGCCCCGCTGTGGGGTTGCTGCGGACTGCGGTTAGATCCCCGGTTAGCGAGCGTATAGTGGATGCCCGAGCTTGATAAAGCTGGGCTCTAGCCACCCGAGTGGGAGTATGATATAGGTGTTGAAAATGGGCTAGACTGCTCACCATTACTGTTACAGCTATTGCAGTGTTCTCAGCCACCTACCGAATACATATATTCTCATTCGCGCTGCACACGAAACACAACCTCTAGCACCTGCTACGCACTCTCGCTCCCATACCGTTTCACCAGCACTAGCTCATACTCCGCCAAACATCTATCCCTACATCTCTAGTGCGACAACATCAAACACCATCAAACATCCAACGAAACACGAATACTCAGGACTACCGAATATCTACTTGATCCGAGGACATGAGTGTAAACCTCGGCATAGCGATTAACCCAAGACCTCGGGAATTCGGTATCACCACCAGAGTGATCCTGAGCGCGAGGAAGAAAGGCAGAGAAACGGAATAATCTCATGTGAGATTGGGCATGTGCAGGACGCATGCTGTCGTGGAAAGGATTCCACAAGAAAGGATATAAGGCAGTTGGATCTTCTCTTTGTTCATTTAGTTATCCGCTTACTTGTCCTTCGTCTCTTTGCGTGTTTTCCTCTCCTTGTTAAATTGTTGTCCGCTCTTTGGCCATTTGGTTTCTTTTACTTTTGATAAGTCTTCTATTACACTCTTTACATTTCTACGACTATACAAATTGATCGCTTCCACACTGGACCAGAACACTCTCTCCATCCGCTGTGCTGTAACCTTGTTCTAAAAATAAGTGGCGATCCGGGTAGATAGATTCTTGGTGTGTTCGAGTAACGGTAGGGGCTGCTGTCGATGGAGGGGGGTTTCACTTTCTGCGGATTTGCTTTTGCCGATGGGTAACTTAACTTACCCTATGAAATCCGAAATCAACCCTTATATCGTCTCGATTACCATCACCAATCATAACAACAACAACAGTCAATATATACAAGTTTCCTAGTCCAGCGCAGCCCCCGGAATTCCAACATTCCAACATTTCAACATTCCATATCGGTACTCATTCCAGCACGCATTCCAGAGATTCCACCATTCCCTCATTCCGGTGCCAATAATCATTCCCAGTATACTGCGCATACCAATGCCCATATCAAACCAACCAACATCTCGAATAACAACTTCAATGCATTCCTAACAACACCCTACCATGGCACCTCCAGTCTGAGGTGCAGAGTCTTCGGTTACCGAGGTAAGTTACTCGAGTAAGTTTTTTATGTGCCACATGGGGGTGAGGGCGGCAAACCTCGCTTGTGGAAACTACAAAACCTAGGCCTCGTACCTCTGTAGAACCTGGGGGTTGGAATGGGAGGATTCAACAAGGGACTTGTGAAAATGGGAATTGAAGGTGGGGTTGTTTAATTTCTTATGTTAGTAAGCAAAAAATGGCGTCACTTGATGGGGAGTTTCTATGCTCAACCAGAACCAGGAGAAAACCTGTTCAATACCAGCGAGTCTCGGACCCTCCCTACAGAATACCATCCAAGTTTTTTTATCCCAGCAAAAAACATAACCAATTTTCCAAAGCCAGGCGAGTATATTAAGAGTAACTAGGTGGAAAACAAGAAGGAAATAAATAAGAGAACCCAAGAAGAACAACGCCAAAGGAAATCCTGCACCGAACTTGATATCCTACAATGATCCATCAGTTTGCTGTCAGAAGTGTTGGAGAAGTTGCCGCAGCCCTTGCCATGGGAGATCGTTACCGCCGATGTGGCCCATTGTGACAATGAGGGCGCATTAGGATTGTCTCAGGGGGGGTGGCGGGGAATAAAGAACACGAGCAATTGAATGTATAGGAACGCGAGGTGAAGGAAGGGTGGTGGCTCGGAGCTGGGAGGAACTATGGAACTGAGGTATGTAAAGGGGGTGAGGCCCACGGCCCCCCATGGACGAGCTATGACCCCGCAGTGCCCTGGCAACCGGCCATACCTTTTTCCGCTGTCTCCCGAGACAGTGTGGTCGATCCCTAGAAGCAGACGCTAATACGCTTTGCCCAATTGGCTACGGGTTCTCCCAACCCTACATCCAATTTTCCAAAGCCAGGCGAGTATATTAAGAGTAACTAGGTGAAAAACAAGAAGGAAATAAATAAGAGAACCCAAGAAGAACAATGCCAAAGGAAATCCGGCACTGAACTTGATATCCTGCAATGATCCATCAGTTTGCTGTCGGAAGTGTTGGAGAAGTTGCCGCAGCCCTTGCCATGGGAGATCGTTACCGCCGATGTGGCCCAGCGCAAGGCAGGTGAAGTGACTGATCAGGCGGTCGGCCTGCCGTACGGTGGCTAACGTCTCCCAAAGTCCAGGCAGGCAGCTAGCGGTGGTTAGTTAGTTCGACTGACAGGGCCCTGGAATCTCTTCGATAGTTTGATTCTCTCCTTTTTTGAGAATGCAATATATGCCTTATAGGCGTCGGATCTCCATCTGCCCAAGGTCTGAATGTCGTTTTCAGGGATCCCGACCTCTGCAGCCCAGGTCGCTGCGCCCCTACGGAAACTATGCCCGTTCCATGTCCCTTGGCCCAAGCCAACGCCCGTTGCTAGCTCTTGTAGCCTGCGTACTACGTACTCCCATGTAAAAGCATGCTGTTCCAACTTTCCAATACAAAATAGTGGAGCGTGTTCTGGTCGGTGGGTATCTATTGCTCTAAGTCTTTGCATCGCTAGGACAGGGCAGCCCTTATCGTAGATGGCAGCGATAGTCAGCTTTATGCCTTTGCGGAAGGGGTCGGTCTTTGAGGAGGGTAAATTGAGTTCCATGTATGTCGCTTCCTAAGATATTCGAATACAGCTTTTGGTGAGAAACCACTTGCCAAAGCCTTGCGTTAATGCTGGATCTGATTCTTTATAAGTAAACTCGCCGACTCTTAGGAAACCTGCAAAAGCTAGTGTAAATGCCGCATATATAACGACATCTTCAGAGTAGTTACCGGTTAGGGCAGACAGGACTTTGAGTAGATATGGGCGAGTTAAAGGGGTTCAAGTTCGGCGCTCAGGTTCATGATGGTCACGCTTTATTCCCTGTATGATTCTCTCAAGCCGTGTGTCGGAAAATGCCTTGCAGTCAATACCCAGGTCTAACTGGTAAGACTTAACCCCTGCGAGATAGAGCTTCATGGTTTTAATCTTCACTGTGCCCGCTAGGGAGCAGAGCCATTCGATGAGCCAGGATGACTTGGCTGGGAAGCATCCGCCATTGTAGTGCCGGTAATCAGAGAGGGCGCAGAAGGTAGCAAAACGTGATCTAGGTGTGTTATAGTTTCGCCGGGTTGAGGGGGCGAGTCCGCGCCATAGGTAATGTGCTGCTACTGCTGACAGTCCCGACTTCTGTATGTCAACAACCCACGTCTCTGGAGGTTGCAGGTGGGTGATATCAACTGTGGTGCCATGTTAGCGATTCTGCGATAGTCAGCACGGGAGAGCGCATCCGCTAAGGCGTTTTCTGTGGTTGACACCCATCGTGCCTCGAGGTCTAAGTCGTACTCGGTCGCAAGCAGCAAGCATCTTCTAAGGATCCGCATTGGGGCACCGCGGATGGTTCGGTTGGCTAGTCCATAGGCAACTGCTTGGTTGTCGACGTGTATTACAAGCAGCTTGCCTTTCCACTCTCTGCCCCAATAAAGAAGGACTTGTTCCACGGCACGCATCTCGAGGGTATTGATATGCTCTCTGGCCTTGAGGATATAGTCTGGGAGTGGGATGGAAAATGCCGACTGAGGTTGGGGGGCATTCTGGGTTGGCTCCGTAAAGAAACCACCAAGACCTTCTGAACTGGCCGCGTCAGACCAGGCTTGCACTACCTCCCTCACTCTGATGGCAATTGAACGCTCGGGTGTGTTTTCCAAGATCTGGTTCCACCAAGAGAGATCTCTTTTCGCCTCGCAAGATAGGCGTCGTTTGAAGTTCCTTCCTCCTGGGGGAAAATATAGTTCCATATTATAAAGGCGTCGAAGGAACGTACGCCCGAGTGGGACCACTGTTGTAAGAAAGTTCAGATATCCCGTAATGCGTTGTATGTCAACTAGGGAAAGCGAGTTTTGTTCAATAGCGTTTCGCACTAAGTGGCGGGCTTTGGTGAGCTTCTTCGCGGGTAGCCGGATGGTCATCGTTTGAGTGTCGAGTTCGAAACCGGCAAAGCTTGCTAATTGGCCTTCCTCATTCTTCGTCGTCTTAATTGCAAGACCTACTGCGCAGCAGAGTTCGCTAAAGGCTTCTGTGTAGACTTTGACGGGTGCGCCTGGGGGTAATATCACCAGGAAGTCATCAAGATAGTGTATTACAATCGCCTCCAGGTCCTTCTGGCATAGCTCGGCTTCCAGAGTCTAGTGGAAGACTTCCGCAAATAAATTGAACAGGTATGGTGCAGTTCGAAGGCCGAAAGGGAGAAAACGTTCTGCGTAGAATTGCTTCTGCCATTGGAAACCGAGTAGTGGGGTATCCAGTGGTGATACTGGAATGTGACGGAAGGCTGCTTCAAAATCTCGCTTGATAAGTATGCACCCGGGGCCGAAAGGTTGAATGGCCCGGATTGCATCTTCAATCCCGCTGTAGGTAATTGCCCCATACTCCTCTGGAATGCCATGATTTATTGCGCTTGGGTCGGCTGCCAGGTACGAGAGGTGGTGAATTCTGTGTTTACAACCGTCAGACTTGTCAGTTAGTCCGAGCGGAGATGCGGTATAGTGGTTCGGCAAGCTTCTGAAGTCAGGGTAGAGTTCTAAGCGATTCTTTTTGAGCTCAGATATGCTTTCATCTGTGACCGTACTAGGGTCTTCCTCCGCGCTTGATAAATTGGGGTGTATAGTAACGCTGGTGCGGGAGTCCTCATAGCCGATTTGTGCCCCATATTCGCATATGCCTAAGATAGCATCGACTATGCTTTGGTCCTGGTATCGCGAGGTGCGTCTCTCCCATCCTTCCCGTTTGAGTACTTGTTTGGGCATTGGTAGGGCATGCAGGGTGAACAGTGTATAGTGAATGGAGGTATTGGGGTGGGCTAAAATTTGTTTCACTGCTCAAGCTTAGCTAGGTGATGGGAAAATTGGGCCGCTGCCCTGGTTATATATCAAGCTTGGCTATTGGGGGTATATATCGCGGTGGGTATGGCGTGTGGGAAAGTTGTAAGTAGTGTGGGGGTGGGACGTTTATAGTAAAGTGGGAGATGGAACGAGAGGTAGGGGGGGGGGCTGTCCTGCTAGGGGGGGAGGAGAGGTATGAGGGGAGCAAACATCCATGGGGGCGGATGCGGGATAATTGGCCTTGTCCGCTGCCTCCAGATAGGCATTGGGGTGAGCAGTGGTTGCTACCACAGGTTGCGCAGGTGTAGTGATAGCGGCAGCTAGCCAACCGGCACTGCCGGAAGTTCCAGTTGCGGCATGCTTGCGCGGTTATTGGTGACCTGCCCATGGTCTGTAGGGGTGTGTATGAGGCAGTGGGGAAAGAAGAATTATAGTTCCCGCGGCGGTCAAAGGAGGAGATTGCGGATGCTGTACCTGCTGCTGCTGGTGGGTAGAGTGGGCTACGAAGGTTCTCGCAGCCAGAGGGCTCATGTGCTGTTCTTGAGAATCCCTGCACTCCCCATGGGATTTGTGACCACTGTGCTCGTGGTACTGGGTATGCGAAACATTTTGAAGCAACGAGCTCACTGTCCAGTTGTCTCCATTCTGTTGGCTGGTAAATGCTTTTACCACTTGCAACCCGCTTGCGGTGGAATTGAAAATGGTAGGCTTTTACTCATTCCCATATATACTTCTCGAGTAGGTGGTATAGGTTCATTGTGTAAATTGACAAGGCGGTAGCCATATTGCCTTGAACTGCGTGTGGTGCTAGCTTGACGATGATGCCACAGTAGGCTACCCACGCTTTGAAAAAGCTGCTCATTCTATATTCGCTTTCTTTTCCATCTCTTTCTCCTTGTTCGAATTCTACCCCTCCAATGCTGATTGTGAGTTGTGACTCCGCCCGATCCTTCTCATTCGCTAGAAGACGATAGATGTTGGTTGGTTTAAACCGGTTTTCGATGATCTAGGTAAGGGTGCCTCGCTCCACCCCTGGAAATAAAATCTCCACTGTGTCGGCCATAGTGAATCCGCTCTCGCCTCCTGGTTGAGCCTGTGTTGGGTGGGGATATACGTACTCATTCTACCCGGCTTATGGGTGTGACCTCTCTCCTCTGCTGCTATTTGCCCCCTGAGTTCAGCCAGCTGGCTCTCTAGTTCTCTAACTTTTGCGTGAGTAGGGTTTGGCTGTGGTAACAGCGGGTTAACGATGGTTGGAGATGGTGGCAGGGAAACTGTAACAGGTTTACTCCTGTTTAACGAAAAAGGTACAATAGAGAGCTAGCGGTTGACCGGCAAGCACTAGATCTAAGGGAGTCCTCAGAGAGCTCAAGAATAAAGAGGGATAATAGTTAAAGGGCAAGTGGAACTCTGAGATCGCCGTTCAACCAAGTATATTCATAAATAAAGAGTCTGCTGAAGTCTGCCGATCTCCTGCTAGCCAGGAGATGAGTTTAAATACAAGAGCTCTCTCAGAGCGATAGTAATCAGATATCCTGCAACCACGATCATTACCGGGCAGTGCACCTTGCCCTGCATGTCCTGTGATCCTACATGAAACCTGAGAGTCATAACACTGCCTCAATGCTATCGTCAGCTTACATGACCGTTCCTTCACTTGTGTTCCTAAATAAAACAATAAACATGCAAAACTAAACTTAACACAAGCTACCGGGCCTTAATATAGCTCTGGGGCTGTAAAACAATCAAACTAATCAAAGTAAGCAAAGCAATCAAACCAAACATAGGAAATCCTGCACTCCGCTCCTGTATACAGTTACCGGAACATGTATATATGTTACAGAAACGTGGCTAGTGTTTAGTTGTTGTGCGTGATTCTGGGAGCTCAGTTGGCGGATAATGCGGTCTACGATATCTTGCTGATGGGACTGTAACAGTTGCTGCATCATGCTCAGGTTTATTCGTATATACGATTCTTGAAGAGCTGAAGATTCGGGATCTGCTTCGCTAGAGATGGTTGGTATTGCGGGTGCGGTAGAGCTGCCTGGCAGGGATAAGGTCCGAGAAATACTCTGCTGTATATTTGGCAAGGGAGAGTGGCTGTATCATGGAGTGCTGGGTTCGATCTCGCTGCTCGTGCTTGAAGGCTCTATCTGTTCCTGGTGATTGGACGATCTAGGGGCAAGGTCTACTCCCTGTCCGTAGCGATTTGGGGGTTGCCTGTTTCTCGTGTTTTTTCTGATTCCACCACAGGCCCCACGTCTGTTTGCTGGGGTTGAGGTCTCTCTGCGTGTTGAAGCTCGCCTTGGGGCCATTGTTTGTGGTTGTAACATGTATACATGTTCCGGTAACTGTATACAGGAGCGGAGTGCAGGATTTCCTATGTTTAGTTTGATTACTTTGCTTACTTTGATTAGTTTGATTGTTTTACAGCCCCGGAGCTATATTAAG
>Ga0307509_10007585_pt1 | contig 14122 bp, 11 predicted proteins | sample 10_EM_MG_FD_202245 | JGI IMG/M metagenome (GOLD analysis project Ga0307509, IMG submission 202245) | Populus trichocarpa ectomycorrhiza microbial communities from riparian zone in the Pacific Northwest, United States - 10_EM | ecosystem: Host-associated > Plants > Roots > Unclassified | place... | reverse complement strand
ACCTTGAGGTCGCGCACGATCTCGCGCACGCGATCCGCCGACATCCGGGCGTCGTGGATCTCGTCGACGAGATCCGGAGGCAGGCTCACGGTCTGGCCGAGCTGGAGGATGTCGTGCTCGGCCATGTCGAGGTTCGCGATCACGGCGGCGAGCGGATTGTTGATCTCGTGCGCGACGCCGGCCGCGAGCGTGCCGACCGACGCCATCCGGTCCGCGAGCATCAGCTGCATCTCGGTCTGCTTCTTGTCGGTGATGTCGCGCGCGACGATCACGACGCCCGTCGCGGCCTTGTCGGCGTTCTTCACCACGCCCATGCGGACCGAGTACCAGCCGACGGAGGCATCGCCCCGCAGGCCGTGGAGCTCGATCTCGAGTGGCTTGCCGTGCTGGATCACCTGATCGAACGCGTGGCGCGCTCGCGGCCGCTGCTCGGCGCTGAGCGCCTCGAACCAGTTCTCGCCGATCACGTCGTCGAGCAGCCGCGGCGGCACGGTCCGGTTCATGAACCCGATCCGGCCGTCGAGGTCGAGCTGCATCACGTAGTCGGGTGCGTTCTCGACCACGGCCTCGAGCACCGCGGCGTGGTCCTCGGCCTTGCGCTCGGCCGCTTCGAGCGCGGCGTACGCGCGCGCGAGCGTGAGGACCTGGCTGATCTGGGTCGCGACGCCCTGCGCGAACACGCGCCAGTCGGCCTCCTCGAGATCGCGCTCGCGCGACACCATCATCAGCGCACCGAGCGGGCCCGCAGTGTTCGACAGCGGCACGAGCAGGATCGCCTTGCCGTTCGCGTCGTCGAGGATCGGGCCGTCGTCGCCGCCTTGCTTGACGTAGAGCGTGTTGCCCGACTGGATCACGCGGTGGAGGACTTCGGGCCGGTCGAAGAACGTCTCGATCGGCTTGTGGGTCGGCACGTCGGCGCCGAGCGCGCGCACGCGCAGCGCCTCGCCCTCGAGCAGGTAGAGCGCGCCATACGACACGCCGCCTGCATCGAAGCAGCTCGCGATCGCCTCGTCGAGCGCGACGTCGATATCGCGGTTGCGCAGGACCGCCTCGGCGATACCGGTGAGCACCGTGAGCTCCGACGCGAGCGAGCTGCACCGCTTCGCGAGCCCGGTGTTGAGCATCACCTGGCGCTCGAGCTGACGGAACACCCGGCGGTTGCGCTCCTTCTCGAGCTCGGGCAGCAGATCCGGCGACGGCGTGATCGGCCCCGAGCGATCCTCGACGAGGGTCTCGCGCAGGACGTCGATCAGCGCCGCGAGATCCGGCGTCCGCAGCACGAGATCGTTCGCACCTGCACGGCGAGCGAGCGTCCGATCCGACGATTCGATGTAGCTCGAGGTGACGAGCACGAGCGGCAGTGCGCGGAGAGCGGGATCCTGGCGCAGCGCCATCGCGAGGCCGAAGCCGTCGAGCTCCGGCATCATGACGTCCGAGACCACCGCATCGGGGATCCGCCGGCGGATCGCCGCGAGCGCGGACGCACCGTCCGTGACCGATTCGATCTCGAAGCCGAGCCGAGCGAGCCGGAACGTCGCGAGCTTGAGCTGGATCGGATCGTCGTCGGCGACGACCAGGCGGCGATGGACGCCGAACTTCTCGGCCGAGGTCACCTTCGCCGGCATGTGGGACTCGACGAGCGGCACCAGGCGCGAGGGCGCGATCGGTTTCGGGATGATGTCGTCGAAGCCGACCGTCGAGACGCGGGCCTCGTCGAGCTTCGACACGAACCCCGAGAACGCGAGGATCGAGACATCGCCGACCGCGAGGTCGCGCAGCTCGCCGACGAGCTGGAAGCCGTCCGCGTCGGGGAGCATCAGGTCCTGCAGCACCACGCGCGGGTGCTCGGTCCGCATCAGCTCGCGCGCGGTCTTGCCGTCGGGCGCCTCGATCACCTCGTAGCCGCTGCGCACGAACGCGTTCTTGACCATCCGCCGCGTCGCAGCGTTGTCGTCGACGACCATGATCTTGTGATTGGTCACGACGTCCGCTCCGCCCGCGCGACGTGACGCGCGATCACGCCGGGCAACGTGCGGGTGTCGATCGGCTTGGTGACGTAGTCGTCGCAGCCGGCGGCGAGCGCCTTCTCCTGGTCGCCTTTCATCGCGTAAGCGGTGAGCGCGACGATCGGGATCGATCGGGTCGTCGGATCCGCCTTGAGCCTCCGCGTCAGCTCGAGCCCGTCGATCCCGGGGAGCTGGAGGTCCATCAGGATCACGGTCGGATGGCGGGCGGCGATCGTGGCGAGTGCGGTCTCGGCATCGGACGCGGTCACGACCTCATGACCGTGCGATTTCACGAGATACGTCACCAGCTTCAGGTTCGTCGGGTTGTCGTCGACGATCAAGATCAGGCTCACTCACCACCCCCCACCGGCACCTGGGCCCTACCCGGCCGAACCCCCGCGCGCTCGAGCGCGGACAACAGCGCATCCTTGTCGAGCGGCTTCTGCAGGATGTCGCTGACCGTGATCGCGGTCTTCACGTCGGGAACGATCGTGACGACGATCACCGGCGTGTCGCGCAACCAGCCACCGACGCGCAGCGTATCGAGGACGTCGAGGCCACTCATGTCGGGAAGCAAGAGGTCGAGCGTGACGGCGTCGAAGAAGCGCTCCTGACACCGCGCGAGCGCGTCCGCCCCGGTGCGCGCGATCTCGAAGCCGTAGCCGACGCCTGCCAGCGTGTTCGCGATCAGCTCGCGATCGCGATCGTCGTCCTCGACGATGAGAATGGTCCGCGCTCCGGCGCGGTTGCGCGGCGTCACGGTGCGCGACACCGTCGGCGCGACCGAGCACTGGCGCGGGAGGATCGCGTGGAACGTGCTGCCCTTGCCGACGGTCGAGCGCACCCCGACCGCACCGCCCTGCGCCTCGACGAGGCGGCGCGATAGCGCGAGCCCGAGGCCGGTGCCCTGGTGCCGCTTCGCTGCACCCTGCTCGAGTTGCTGGAACTCGACGAACAGCTTGCCGAGGTCCGTCGGCGCGATGCCGACGCCGGTGTCCTCGACCTCGAGCCGGAACGAGTCGGCTTCCTCGGGGATGCAGCGAATGCGCACGCGGCCACCCTCGGGCGTGAACTTCAGTGCGTTCGACAGGTAGTTGTAGGCGATCTGCTTGAACCGCCCCGGATCGAGCACGATGCCGGTGAGCGACGGATCGACCTCGCTCGCGACGTTGATCCTCTTCGTCGCGGCGGTCGTCCGCGTGATCGACACGATCTCGTGGAGCAGCTTGCCGAGCTCGACGTGCTCGGGCCGGAAGTCGAGCTTGCCCGCCTCGACCTTCGCCAGATCGAGGACGTCGTTGATCAGCTGGAGCAGGTGGCGGCCGCTCGTCAGGATATCGCCGAGGAACTCCTTGTGCTCCGGCGAGCTCGCCGGAACCTGGCCGTCGTGGAGCAACTCGGAGAAGCCGATGATCGCGTTGAGCGGCGTGCGCAGCTCGTGCGACATGTTCGCGAGGAACTCGCTCTTCAGCCGATTCGCTTCCTGGATCCGGCGGTTCTGGAGCTCGAGCTCGATCGTGCGCTGGCGGATCTCCTCGAGCTTGCGGCGCTCGCGCAGGTCGATCACGGTCAGACGCACGAGCCGCGGCTTGTCGCCGGCGAGGCGTACGAGGTGGACCTCGGACGGAATCTCCTCGCCGTCGGCGTGACGCGCGAGCCACTCGAACGGCGCGACCGACTGCCCCTTGCGCATCCGCAGCAGGAGCTCGGTCGCGACCGCGAGGGTCTCGCGGCCGTCACCGAGCTTCGGCGCGCTCAGCTCGACGAAGTTGACCGAGCGCAGCTCGGCCACGGTTCGCCCGTAGAGCTTCGTCGCGGCGACGTTCGCGTCGGCGATCTCGAGGCTGTCGAGGTCGAACGTCAGCAGCGCCTCGGGTGCGAGCTCGAACGCGGAGCGATAGCGCTCTTCCGAGAGCCGCAGTGCGCGCTCGGTCGAGATCCGCGCACGGATCTCGCTCGCCTCGCGGAGTGCGCGCTCGATCGCGGGCACGAACCTCGTCGGCCGATCCTTGGAGAGGAAGTCGAGCGCCCCGGCGCGCATCGCCGACATCGCCTCGTCCTCGTTCGGGGTGCCCGAGATCACGATGCACGGCATGCCATCGCCGCGCGCGACGACGGTCTCGATCGCGTGGAGTCCGCCGAAGCCGGGGAGCATCCAGTCGGTGATCAGCAGATCCCACGACTGATGCAGCGCCTTCGCGAGCTCGCTCGCACTCGTGACGCGCTCCGAGGTGACGTCGTAGCCGGCGCGGCGAACTTCGCGGAGCAGGATCCGGTAGTCATCGTCGGCATCCTCGACCACGAGCAGTCGAAGTGGCTTTGCAGTATCGGAAGACAACCTTGTTACCAGCCCCGAAACCGAGGATATCACGCGGAATTTGGAAAGGATCAGTCAGGCTGGGATACGAATCTCGCCGAGGAAGCGCTGGATGCCCGCCGTTACCCGGGTGGGCTCCTCCACCGTGGACGAGTGGCCCGCGTGTGGGATGACCTCGAGCCGCGCACCGCGGATCCCGGCGACCAGCTTGTCGGCCTTCGCCGGCACGGTGGCGACGTCCTCGTCTCCGACGATGACCAGGGTCGGGGTATCGATCCGGCTCAGCTCTTCACTGATCCCCGCGCGGTCGATGACGCCGTTGACCGCGCGCCAGATGTCTCGGCGCTGGGACATGGTCGCGATGTAGGTGGCGAGCTCGGCCTTGCGGTTCGGATCGGTGAGGATCGTCTTGCCGAGCATGATCTGGCCGACGCGCTTCGCGACGATCCGAGGCCCGAGGGCGCGCACGACGCTCGTGAGCATCCGGTAACGCCCGAGGTTCTCGATCGGCTCCGGATCCGCGCTGGTCTCGATCAGGATCAGCGAGCGCACCAGCTCGCGGCGCCGTGCCGCGATGCGCATCCCGACGAACCCGCCCATCGACAGGCCGACGAAGTGGACCGGGCCCGGTGCGAGCGCGGTGAGGAGCGCGATCGCGTCCTGGGTCACGAGCTCCATGCCGATGCAGTTGCGGTGGTCGCTCGCGCTCTTGCCCTGACCGCGGTGGTCCCACGCGATGCAGCGATAGGTCGAGCGCAGCGCGGCGATCTGCGGTGCGAACAGCGACGTGTCCCACAACAGGCCGTGGCTGAACACGATCGTCTCGCCCGAGCTACCCGGGCCGGTGTCCTCGACGTGCAGTTGCGTGCCGTTGATCTCCACGCGGCGACTATCGCATTACTGCTTCGCGAGCTGATCCCGGATCGGGTTCAGATCGTCGGCGGTGAGCTGCGCCTTGATCCCGATCGCGAGCGCGCGATCGAGGAGCGGCTTGACGTCGGCCTGGGGGACGAGCGCGCGGCGGGCCTGGGCGAGCCCGGCCAGCGGCTTCCATAGCGAGAGGTGCTCCGGCCCGCCGGCCGCCTCGTACGCCGCGATCGCGCGCTCCTCGAACTTCGCGGCGTCCTTCCACTGGGCCTGCGCGAGCTCGAGTGCGGCGCGTGAGGCGAGCGTGGTGCCGAGCTCGGGCGACTTCGCCTTGTCCTCGAGCGCGAGGACCTCGTCGAACGCCTTGCGCGACTCGGCGACGCGGCCGGCGGCACCGAGCACCTCCGCGTGAGTCGTCGCGATCACGTGATAGATCGGGTTCATCGGGCCGGGGATCCGGATCGCGATCGCCCGAGCGCGATCGATGTCGGCGAGTGCCGGCGCCAGCTCGTGGTGACGCAGCTCGAAATCAGCGAGGTTGTTGAGCGTCGCGACGAGGAATGGACTGTTCGGCCCGTAGGTCTTCTCGCGGATCTGGAACGCCTTCTTGACCGTCGCGAGCGCCTTGTCGCTCTCGCCGGCGTGCTCGTAACACGCGGCGAGGTTCGACAGGATCAGCGCGACGTCGGGGTGATCGGGACCGACCGACGCCTCGCGGAGCTGGCGCGCGTGCTCGAGGTGCGGCAGCGCCTGGATCCACGCACCGGAGCGGCCGAGCGTCGCCGCGAGCTGGACCTCGGCGCCCCAGATCGCGGGATTCGTCGCGCCCCACAGCGCCTTCGCCGCCTCGAGCGCCTTCTCGTGATTCGCGACCGCGGTCTTGAAGTCACCGCGCTGCGCCGCGATCACGCCGATCACCTCGAGGCGGAGCTCGTCGAGCGCCGGCACGCTCCCGCCGGACCGCGCGGCCGACGCGGTCGCGAGCTGGACCCAGATGTCGGCGACGTCGAGGTGATCCGCACCCTCCGCCCGCGCGCTCGCGAGCGTCAGCGCCGATGCGGCGACGATGTCCTCGCGACGCGCGCGCATCGCGGTCCACACCGCCTCGCTCCCGACCAGATACCCCTCGTCGAGCCGACCGCTGCCGAGCAGCACCGCCGCGCGTGCGTGGAGCGCGAGTGCGACGACGTCGTGGGCGTGGATCTTCTTGCCCTCGTCTGCGACGTGCATGAGCGCGCCCTCGGCAGCGATCAGCTCGCCGCCGATCGCCTGCGCGTGCGCCGCCGCGGTCTGCAGCATGAGCTTGGTGTACGCGCCGCGATCTTTCGGATCGACCTCGGGCGCGACGATCGCCGCCGCGTTCGCACAGCCCGCGATGGGATCGAGCTCCCACACGGCCTTGTCGGCCTTCTCGACGAGCGTCGCGCTCGGATCCTGGAGCAGCTGCGCGAGCGAGCGCGCCTCCTCGAAGCGCTGGTCGAGGCAGAGCTGGCGGATCGCCTGGATCTGCTCGGTCTGCTCGCCGCGGATCCGCGTCGCCTCGCAGTTGCCGACGGTCGCGGTCGTCCAGCCGGCGAGATACGAGTCGAGCGCCTTCGTCACCGCGGCGTTCGCCTGCTCGGCGTACGGCTTCTTCGTCGCGGTGAACGCGGCGTGGACCTTGAGCTTGATCGGTGCGTCCCACACCCCCGCGAGCGCGCGCTCGGTGCCCGTGCAGAGTGCAGGTGCCTCGCCGCGATGGGTCAGGATCAGCGCACCTGCGCCACCGGCCGCGACGAGCAGCCCGACGCCGGCGGCGATCGCGATCCGGCGCCGGCGGACGAACGGATCGAGCGCGAGCTCGGCGAGCAGCGCCGCCATCGACGGGAACCGGGCTTCTGGATCGACCTGGATCGCGCGCATCACGACGCGATGGACCTTCGCCGGGACGTCGCTCTCGAGCGGCGTGCGCGGCACCGGCGTGCGCGTGCGCGTCGGCCGGAGATCCGCCTTGTCGTACGGGCGCATCCGGTAGAGCGCCTCGAACAGGGCGACGGAGAACGCGAACTGATCGCTACGCGCGTTCGCGCCGAGGCCGTCGTGGACCTCCGGCGCCATGTATGCGGGCGTGCCCATCACGCTGCCGAGCTCGGTCAGATCGTCGGTGAGCGGGGAGCGGCTCTCGATCGACAGATCCGACTCGCGCGACGCAGGCGTCGGCTGTTCGGTTGCGGCACGCATCCGCGCGAGGCCGAAGTCCATCACGCGGACACGGCCGTCCTTGCCGACGAGCACGTTCTCCGGCTTGAAGTCGCGATGGACGAGGCCGACCGCGTGCGCGGCGGCGAGGCCGGCTCCGGCGGCGCGCATCACCGCGACGACCTCCTGCCACGGGCGGCGCGCCTGCTTCAACCACTCGCGCAGCGTGACGCCGTCGACCAGCTCCATCGCGATGAACACGCGATCGTCGAACACGCCGACGTCGTGGACCGCGACCACGTTGGGATGCGCGAGCCGCGCCATCGCCTGGGCCTCGCGCACCAACCACGCCTGGCTGCCGGTGGTCGCGCTGCCGCTGCCCGCCGCATCCGCCTGGAGCAGCTTGACCGCGACCTTGCGATCGAGCTCGGGATCGTAGGCGGCGTAGATGATGCCCATCCCGCCCTGCCCGATCACGTCGAGGACCATGTAGCGACCAACCGTGTGACCGCGATCGAGACCGGGGACGTCCTTGTGGAGCGACCCGATCCCCTCGCGCTTCGTCGCTGGTTCATCAGCGCCGTCGTCGTCCACCAAGACCAGTGTAGCCTGATAACCTCGGCCTCGATGTGCGAGTTGCTTGGGATGGAGTGCAACGTCCCGACAGACATCGTGTTCTCATTTTCCGGCCTCGCGCTACGCGGCGGTGCGAAAGGTCCGCACGCCGACGGTTGGGGGCTCGCACTCTACGACGGCAACGCGGTGCGCTCGTTCCTCGAGCCGCATGCCGCCGCGAAGTCCGAGCTCGCGAGCTACGTGCGCGCGAATCCGATCAAGACGCTGCTCGCGATCGCGCACGTCCGGAAGAAGACGCGCGGCCAGGTCTCGCTCGCGAACACGCATCCGTTCGTGCGCGAGCTGTGGGGCCGGAGCTGGACGTTCGCGCACAATGGAACGGTCAAGAAGCTGAAGCGGCTCGCGCTCGGTCGGTTCGAACCGATCGGCAACACCGACAGCGAGTACGCGTTCTGCGCGCTCCTCGCCGCGCTCCAGAAGAAGTTCACGTCGTACCCGAAGACACCGCGCCTGCTGTGGGAGGCGATCGCCGAGGCCTCGACGAGGATCGGTGCAGAGGGCACGTTCAACTTCCTGCTCGGCGACGGCCGCTTCCTCTACGCGCGCTGCGCGACCAAGCTCGCTTACGTGATCCGCAAGGCGCCGTTCTGTCAGGCCACGCTCGCCGACGACGACGTCACCGTCAACTTCGCCGAGGTCACCACGCCGAACGATCGCGTCGCGGTCGTCGCGACCGTGCCGCTCACGCGCGACGAGCAGTGGACGATCGGCAAGCCCGGTGAGCTCTGGGTGTTCCGCGGTGGTGCGTTGCGCGCGACGCTCTAGCAACCACCGTCGAACGAGGGCGTCTCGTGATCGACGAGCGGTTGCCTGCGCAGCGCCGCACGACACGTGGCGAGCGTGAAGTATAGCGGCTGGTTGCCGATCTCGACGTGCCCCTGAAAGTACGTGACCGCGTGATCGCTCGCGCACAACGTACCGTACCCACCGCCGCCCCACGGCCAGTCCGGATCGACGACGATCGACTCGGAGCTCGGATCGGCGATCCCGATCGTGTCGGGATCGTCGGGATTCCAGTAGAGCTGCCACGTGGACTTCCGGATCTCGTGACCGTCGTAGATCTCGAACACGAGACCGTGATCGCCATCGACGTGCAGCGCCGAGCAGCGGGTCGCGCCGTCGGTGTGGATTGGCGTGAACAGCCTCGCGCCGGGATGCGCGAGCGTGGTGGCGAGCTGCGCGCGCGAATCGGCGTGCGCGGTGGTGGAGATCAAGACGATCGCGAGCCAGCGCACGCTCGTTCGACACCGCGCCCGCGGAGCCGGTTCCCTCAGTCGACCGGCCAGTCGAGGTAGCCCTTGTCGCCGGGAGTGAAGAAGGTGGTCGGATCGGGCGCGACGAGCTCGCGGTCCGCCCGCAACTTCGCGACGAGGTTCGGATTCGCGAGGAACGGCCGGCCGAACGCGACGAGGTCGCCTTTATGGACGGCGAGGTCGGCTTCGGCCGTCGCGCGGTCGTAACCACCCGATAGGATGTACGCGCCGCGGAAGCTCTCGCGGATCCCCGCCTTGATCGCGGGGCTCACCGGTGGTGCCCCCATCGCCGAGTGGTCGACGACGTGGACGTAGACCAGGCCGATCCGGGTCAGCTCCTTCGCGAGGGCGAGGTAGACCGCGTCGGTCTCGGCGTCGGCGACGAGGCCCCCGTTGCCGCTGTAGGGCGAGAGCCGCATCCCGACCCGATCGCCCCCGATCGCACCGGCGACCGCCTCGGCCACCTCGACCGCGAACCGGATCCGGTTCGCGACGCTACCGCCGTACGCATCGTCGCGCTGATTCGCGCCGACGTTGAGGAACTGCTCGATCAGGTAGCCGTTCGCGCCGTGCAGCTCGATGCCATCCGCACCCGCCACGATCGCCGAGCGCGCCGCATGTGCGAGCTCCGCGATCGCCGCAGCGATGTCGGCCTTCGTCATCACCTCGGGCACCGGATGAGGCTGCGGGCCGTGCGCATCGGTGTACATCGTGCCCGGCGCCGCGACCGCCGACGGTGCGAGCACCCGCGCGCCGGCCGGCAGGTTCGCCGGGTGCGCGATCCGTCCCGTGTGCATCAGCTGGATGAAGATCCGGCCCCCCGCGGTGTGGACCGCATCGGTGACGACCCGCCAGCCCGAAACTTGATCCGCGCTGAACACGCCCGGGATCCGCGCGTAGCCGAGCCCGTTGACCGACGGCGCCGTGCCCTCGGTGATGATCAGGCCCGCGTCCGCACGCAGCGCGTAGTAGCGCGCCATGCTCGCGTTCGGGACGTTGCCGATCGCGCGCGACCGCGTCATCGGCGCCATGACGATCCGGTTGGGAAGCACGATCCGGCCGAGCTGGAAGGGTGTGAACAGCATCGGCCCCACCGTAGGTCTCCGGATCGCGCGAGGGAATTGCTCCGTGTGCGGACCATTGTTGCCGCACGAGCATGATCTGTTACCGTCGAGGTGCTTGCTGCGGGTGCTTCTGGTTCTTCTCCTCGGTTGTGGTGCGAGCGCGCCGCGTTGCGAGCTCCCGACGAAGGCCGCTTCGGCCCGGCCGTTCCTGTGGAAGGTCCAGAAGGACGATGGCCCTGTCGTCTGGCTCTACGGCACGATCCACGTCGCCGGGTTGGCGGCGGTCCCCGCGACGGCGCTCGCCGCGCTCGACGGTGCGAAGCGGTTCGCGAGCGAGCTCGGCGATATCGAGCCGGACGTATCGCAGCTGACCGAGCTCGCGCGCCTGCCGTTCGGCAAGGTCCTCGACCAGATGCTGCCGCAGGACGACTGGATCGATCTCGTCGACACCATGCGCGGCACGATGAAGGAGGACGAGCTCCGCCACGCGCGCCCGTGGTTCGCGATGACGCGCCTGACCTCGAAGCTCGCGCCGTCGCCGAAGCCGTCGATGGACGACGCGATGGCGGCCCGCGCGAAGGACCACCACCTCCCGGTCGACAACCTCGAGACCTGGACCGCGCAGATGACCGCGCTCGTCGACGGCGTCAGCGTCGAGGATCTCGAACAGGCGATCCGGTTGCGCAAGACCGTCGCGTGCGAGGTCGACAAGATGCGCACGCTCTACGAGAACGGCGACGCGGCGACGCTCGAGCCGATGCTCGTCGTTCGCGACCAGAACACGATCATCGATGCGCGCAACGCGAAGTGGCAGGCCACGCTCGAGGGCTACGCGAAGACCGACGGCGCGTTCGTCGCGGTCGGCCTCGGCCACCTACTTGGAAGTCGGGGGCTGGTTGCCGTGCTCGGCGCCGCCGGGTACCGCGTCGAGCGGGTGCGCTGACTCGCACATCGAGCGGTCGTAGTCGGCCGACGGATCCGTCGCCAGCTCGCAGATGTGAGCGACCGCCGTGCGATTCTCTTCGCCCGTCGAATGCGCGTTGAGGACCAAGATCCAGGCGCGCCAGTCGTCGGGGTGAGCCTTCGCGGTCGCGCGGGCGTCGTCGAGCGAGATCTTGCCCGTACTCGACACCTCGACGAGGCGTGCGATCACGTTCGTGGGATCTGCGGCGAAGGCGGCCGCGAGCGCCTGCTCCACCGCGGCGTCCGGGCCCTTGTGCTTGAGTGTGAGGTACGCGCGGATCGCGAGGACGTCAGGATCGCCGAGCGTGCGCTGCTTGATCTGCGGGTGCTCGAGCACGACCTGGAAGTGCCAGACCCGATGACGGCCCTGCATCTGCCACGCCCGCAGCGTGCGATCGATCGAGTCGATCGGAAGATCGGTGAACGTCGCGGCCCAGGCGCGGCGGTCGTCCTCGCCGTGCGCGAGACGCTCCTCGAACGCGATCAGCTGATCGGGGTGCGTGTTCGCGAGGTACATGAAGAGCAGACCCGACGTCATGTAGAACTCGTGATCGCGACACGCCATCTCGCGACATGCGAACAGCTGGTCGCCCGTCACGAGCCGGTCGTGGACCTGCGCGTACATCTGGTTGCTGAGCGGCTCACCGACGTCGACGAGCGCTTTGTCCGTGCTCAGCTTCACCGCCTCGAAGAACTCCGCGAGCCCTTCGGCAAACCACGGGGGCTGGCTCTTGATCGCGCCGTAGGAGATCACGTGAGACAGCTCGTGCGTGATCACGTGGCCGTCGCTCTCGTCGGTATCCGCCGCAAACACGATCGTCGGCATGCGGAGCGCGCCTCCGAGCATCGAGATCGCCGAGAACTCCTTCGGGAGATAGGCGTGAACTTCCCAGTCATCGCGCAGCGCGACCGCGAAGCTCCGACCCGGGTTCGTGTGCTCCGGAAATGCCACGCCGAACACGATCTGGCGCAGATACTCCATCTGCTCGATCAGCTCGGTCCCGCGCGCCGCGCCCGCATCGGTCCACAGCGTGAAGTGCTTGCTCTCGAGCTCGATCCACGCAGGCCCTCCCTTGCTCGGCAATGCCGGAACCGCCGCCCCACACGCCACGAGGAACACGAACAGCCAACGCATGACGAAACGATACGCTAGATTGCCGCCATGGACTTCCAGGTCTCGCTCGACGGCCTCGCGCCGATCACCGCCGCCGGCCGGATCTCGCTCGATGGTGGGGCGGAAGCGGACCCGCAGAAGTTGCTCCAGGTCGCCCTCACCAACGAGGTCAACGTCAGCGAGCTGGCGGCGCTGTGGATGCCGTCCACGCCCGAGCTCGACGTCAAGCTCGCGTTCGCCCGCCAGGCCGGCGACGAGGCCAATCACTTCAACCTCGTCGCCGATCGCCTGCGCGCGCTCGGCTTCGCGGTCGACAGCTACGCCCAACCCCCGCCGAACCCCATGTTCGAGTACCTGCGCGGCCTCGCCACCACCGTCGAGCGGATCGCCGGCGGCCTCGTCGCGCTCGAGGCGCTCGCCTACGCGGTCAACGAGAACTTCATGGCGTTCTGCGAGGCGCGCGGCGACCACGAGACCGTGCGGATCTATCGCGAGTACATCCAGCCCGACGAGCGCGGCCATCACGAGCTCGGCAAGCAGCTCCTCGCGAAGTACGCGGTGACCGCGGAGCACGAGCAGCTCGCGCAGGCCACGGTCGCGCGCGTGTTCGAGCTCGCCGCCGCGACCCGCGCGAAGGCCGCGGCCCAGCTCGGCGCCGCCTGCTTCCCCGGCTGCTAGTGCGCGTCTATCGCTACGTCGGTCCCGACGAGATCCGCGCCGCTGCCGTCCACGCCGCCCCGGGCACTCCGATCCATTCGCGCGCAGAGCTCGAGCGATGGCTCGCCGTGCATGGCGCCGACGCAGATGGTGACACCGTCCCGGCGACCTACGTCGTCACGGAGGATGGTGTGCTGCGCATCGCGAGCCGGCGTTCCGAGCACGTCGCATGCGCCGGTGGCCAGCCCGTGCTCGCCGCCGGCGAGATGTTCTTCGCGCGCGACCACGCGGTCGAGATCTCGAACCTCTCCACCGGCTACTGTCCCGAGCCCGGGTGCTGGACTGTTGTCGCAGACGCGCTCGACCGCGCAGGGCTCGCGCACCCCACGCGCTTCACGACCGAGATCACGTTCCGGCGCTGTTCCGCCTGCGGGGAGCGCAACGTCGTGAAGGACGAGTTCTTCGTCTGCGCAGTCTGCGACGCCGACCTGCCGGTCGACTGGAACTTCCAGGACTGAGATCCAGAGCGCCCTCCGGGGGGCCTTCCTTCACACGAGCGAGCGAACATCCGAGCGCGGGCCGCGGCGCTCGAACCGCGTAGCCGCGACGACGATCCAGAGGACTGTTAATCAGATCATCGCGACGCCACGGCCGCCGCGCGTGCGAGCACCCGTCGGCCGCGCCCGGCGTCGCGCTCGCTCGGGGCGGCAAGGCCCCGGAGCGCCGCCGACCGCCATTTCGCCGGATTAGAACCATCCGCATGCCCGCCTCTTCGGGTGAGTGAAGCCGTGAACCATCGCGAGCAATGCCCCGGTTTGAGGCGAGCGATATGCGGGAATCCAGAATACGGCGAAATCTCGCTCCATCGAGGTCGAGCACCACCGGTTCAGCAGTTTGCTCGCCAACCCACGCCTGGAGCTTGTGCGGACCGGCGGCCATCGCAGTGAACGACCAGCGACCGCGCTCGTCGGTCTGCGTGCTGGAACGCCACGACGCCATCACGCTCACGTCCGCACCCGGGATGGGGTGGCCGTCCGCGTCCACGACCGTGCCGCCGAGAACGGCCC
>Ga0307509_10007584_pt1 | contig 14122 bp, 14 predicted proteins | sample 10_EM_MG_FD_202245 | JGI IMG/M metagenome (GOLD analysis project Ga0307509, IMG submission 202245) | Populus trichocarpa ectomycorrhiza microbial communities from riparian zone in the Pacific Northwest, United States - 10_EM | ecosystem: Host-associated > Plants > Roots > Unclassified | place... | reverse complement strand
CACGGTCGCCGAAGCGCGCCCGCAGCCGGCCCCGACCCCGCACGCGCCCTCGCGTCCGGCGGCTGCCCCGGTCGCGGCCAAGCCCGCGGTCACCGTCGCGCAGCCCGCGGCGCCGGCAGCGCCGGCCAGCACGCACAAGCGCCCGCATCACGCGACGAGCCCGACGCAGGCCCGCCAGCGCATGGCCGCAAGCTTCGACCCCGACGGCTCGGTCGAACCGTATTGATGCTGGCTCGAGTCTTCATCGCCGCGGCGCTGCTCGCGTCGACCGCCCGCGCCCAGAACGCGGACGAGCCGATGACCGTCCCCGAGAAGGCGCGCCTGCTCGCCGATCGCGGCCGCCAGCTCCAGCGCGACGGCAAGTTCGCGGAGGCGCTCGAGGCGTACAAGGCGGCCTACGTGCTCGCGCCGAGCCCCGGCCTCCTGTTCAACCTCGCGCAGGCCTACCGGCTCGACGGCGACTGCGACGACGCCGCGTGGATGTACCACCGGTTCCTCGACACGAACCCGCGCGATGATCTGCGCGAGCTCGTCAACGCGCACCTCGACAAGCTCCAGGGTTGCACCCACGTCGGCTTCCGCGCCTCGGTCGATGCGCCGAATCTCCCGCGCGAGGTCAACGCCTCGATGCCTTCGCAACCGCCGCGCACCGCCGTCGCGACGATCGACCACGTCGACCGGGTCGACGACAACCCGGGCCGCGGCAAGGAGAAGGCCGGCGCGTACCTGATGGTCGGCGGTGGCGTCGCGCTCGCGGCCGCGGCGGTGTTCGCGATCGATGCCCATCTGGCCGCGAACGAGGTCGCCGACGCGTACCAGAGCGGCGTCCGCCATCCCGATCTGCGCGGCCTCGACGAGCGCGGTCAGCGCGACGACACGATCACGGCGGTCGCGGGCATCACGGGCGGGCTCGCGCTCGTCGGTGGCGCGGTGTTGTACGGCCTCGGCCGTCACGCGGATCGCGAGCAGCACGTGGTCGTCGTGCCCCACCGCGACGGCGGCGAGGTCAAAGTCGCATGGCGGTTCTGAAGGCGATCCTGACCACGAGTGTGATCGCGAGCGCGATGATCGCGTGCTACAGCCCGAACGCATCGGACTGCACGCTCGCGTGCTCGACCGACTCCGATTGCATCTCCGATCAGACCTGCACGACGGATCACATGTGCGCCGCGTCGACGATCGCGACGTGTGGCGAGCACCATCTCGCCGACGCTGGAACCGACGCGGACGCGGACGCCGGCTCGGGCTCGGGCGCACGAGTCGACATCCGGGTCCACCTCGACGGTCAGGGCAGCCTGCAGTCGAGCAACAGCGACGTCTGCGACTCGCTCGTGCCGACGACCTGCACGTTCGCGGCGCCGAAGGGTCAGCCGATCACGATGACCGCGATCCCGCACATCGCGAAGCACTTCGATCAGTGGGCCGGCCAGCCGTGTCACGACGTGGCGAACGGGACGACCTGCACGACCACGCCGCAGGTCGCGATCGACGTCACCCCGAAATTCAAGAACTGATCACTTGAGCGCAGCGACCGCCGCGGCGAGCTGCGGATCTTTCTTCGCCGCGTAGTCGTCGGCCGTCGGGTTCGGCGCGGCGACATCGGGCACGATCCGGTTGCCCTCCTGGACCTGCTGGTCCTTCACGGTCGCGACCCGCGATGTCGGGTACGACAGCGTGACGTTGCCGACGAGCTGCTCGGTGGTCGGGAACGTCAGGCCACCCGCGGTCGGCTGGCCGACGATCTTCGCGGCCGCGTGCTCGCGCAGCGCGAGCGCGACCATCTCGGCGCCGGACGCGGTGCCCTCGTCGACGATCACCGCGAGCGCGTGCTTCGTCTTCCACGGCGCGATCTTGGTGTGCGCGATCGGCTCGGCCTCGCCGTGCGCGGGGATCGAGAACATCAGCGGATCGGCGTCGGTGAACAGCGACGCGAGATCGAACGGGAAGCCGCCGGCATTGCCGCGCAGATCGATCACGATGCCCTTCGCGCGCCTGCGATCGAGCTCGCCGAGCGCCTTCTGTGCGAGCAGCGCGGCGTCGAGCTTCGGGTTGTCGGAGTGCGTGCACGTCCAGATCCGGAGGTAGCCGTTGCCGTCGGGCAGCAGCTTCGACTCGACGATCGGCGAGGCGACGGGCGCGAGGTTCAGCTGGAGCGCTCGCTCCGCGCCACCGTGCGACACGACGAGCGCCGAGTGCATCCCGGCGCGCATCCCGAGCAGGTACTGGAAGTCCTTCCAGCCGTGCACGATCGGTGCACCGTCGATCGTGACGAGCAGATCGCCGCGCGCGACGCCGGCGCGTTGCGCGGGGCCGTTCGGGATGACGTCGGCGACCGCCCAGTGACTCGCGTCGGCGCGATGGAACGTGATGCCGGGCTGGACGATCGGCTGGCCCGCGATCAACCCGAACAGCGCCGCGAACCCCGCGGGATCGACGCCGTAGGTCTGGAGATCGCCGGACCACACGCCCATCGAGCGCGCCGCGCGGAGCACCGCGTCGGGTGGCAGCTTGTGGCTCTGCGCGAGCGCGCGGACGGTGCCGCGGAGCAGGCCGCGATCCTTCGTCGGATCGGTCGTCCACGAGATCGGCGCGGTCCAGCCGAGCGAGGCGACCGCGGCCTCGCGGATCGGGCCGGGATCGCCGGGCGCGACGGTGGTGATGGTGAGCGACTCGTAGACATGGACGATCGCGTCGGCGATCGGCTTCGACTCGTCGCTGCCGGTCTCGGCTGCAGGCGCATGCTCCGGTTCGGGCGGTGGCTTGCTCCCGCAGCCGATCAACGCGACGAGCGCGAGTGCTCTCACTTCACGATCCCGAACACGAGCCCGTCGGGCGTCGGCATGCACACCGAGTCGCAGGTCGCGGCGACGTGCTCGTGGAACGCGCGCATCGCACGCGCGCCGGTGTCGCCCTCGTCGACGAGCTTGCCGAAGAAGTACGCGTTGTCGCCGAGGACGACGCCGCCCTTCCTGAGGTTCGCGACGGCCCACTTGCCGTAGCTGTCGTAGTTCTGCTTGTCGGCGTCGATGAACACGAGGTCGAACGGGCCGTGCGCGGCGAGGCGCGGCAGCACGTCGAGCCCGGCGCCGACCTCGACGGTGACGCGGTCGGCGAGGCCGGCGTTCGCCACGTTCGCGCGCGCGACCTCGGCGTGCACGGGGCTGTACTCGATGGTCCACAGGTGGCCGCCCGGCGGCAGCGCCGACGCCATCTGGATCGCGGAGTAGCCGGCGAGCGTCCCGACCTCGACGATCTTCGTCGCGCCGGTGAGCCGGACCAGCAGGTGAAGGAGCCGGCCCTCGCTCTGGCCGACCTGGATCGCCGGCATGTCCGCCGGGGTCGCGAAGGCGCGAGCGAGCCCGCCGTCGTGACCGGCGTGGACGCGGTTGACGTAGTCGGTGATCGCCGCGGTCGTGTAACGCGCACCGCCCTCGCGAGAGCTCGAATCGGCCATGCGGGCATTATGGCCGACCTCGCTTCACTCGGGAGCAAGCTCGAACCTGGTTCGAGCCCGCTCTATGGCCGACCTCGCTTCGCTCGGGAGCAAGCTCGAACCTGGTTCGAGCCCGCTCATCGATCGAGCCGCCACGCGCGCGCCGCCGGGTCGGTCACCGCGAGCTCGACGGGGACCGCGGTCGCGAGGCGCGCGAGCTCGGCGAGAAGCGCCTGTGGGACCTGCGCGTGCGGCACCGACGCGACGTAGCGCAGCGTGCCCTCGGGCCACGGCGCGGGGAGTTTCGGCGCGGTCTTCGCGATCACGACCTCGCAGTGCGTGGTCCAGATCAGCTGCGGCGCGACGTTCGCGGCGATCGTGCACGGTTGGGCGTGCGCGTCGGTGCGGATCGCCTCGGCCGCGGCGTAGAGCGGTGCGCGCTGATCGCGCAGCCAGTGCTGGTACGGCACGATCGCGATCGCGACGCCGAGCCACGCGAGCGCGCACGCCGCGGCCGCGATCCGGCCGAGGTACGGCCGGACCAGCGCGACCCCGGCGATCACGAGCAGCGCGGTCGCGAAGAACACGTAGCGCGGCTGCGCGTGACTCTGGATCCCGAGCGACACGAACTGACCGAGCGCGAGCGCGACCACGAACCACGCCGCGCGCCGCCGCACACGCACGAGGCTCGCGAGCCCTGCGACCATCAGCGGTGCGACGAGCGCGCCGTAGAACCGGAACGGGTTCGCCGTCAGGTACGTGACCAGGCCCTCCCCCACGTACGCGCGGCGCGGCATGCTCGCGCTCGCCGACAGGATCCCGAGCGGCGAGCCGGTCGCGTCGATCGAATGGACGACGTGCGGCACGACGAGCAATGCCGCCACCAGCGCGAGACCGACGATCGGCAAGCACGCGAGCCTGCGCGCGTAGAACATCACCGCGAGCACCGCGATCATCGCGATCACCGGCGCGCTGCCGTAGCGCACGTAGAACGCGCCCGCGAACAGCGGCGCCGCGGCGACGACTCGCCAGCGCACGCGCTCGCGCTCGAGCTCGCCGAGGAGGATCGCGACGCCGCCGAGCAACAGGCCGGTCGCCGGCAGATCGCCGATCAGCTCGGCGCTGCGGATCGCGAGCGGGTGCGCCCCCGCGAGCACGGCCGCGGCCCACGCGCCGGTCTGCGCGTCGAACGCCGCGCGGCCGAGCGCGAACGCACCGGCGATCACGCTCGCGCCGAGGACCAGCGCGACCACGCGCAGCGCGACGTCGCCGCCGCCGAGCGCGAGGCCGACGCGCGCGACCGCGACCATCCCGGTCGACCGGTAGACCCACGCCGGAGCGTCGCCGCGCGCCGCGACCGCGTACGCCGCCTCGTCGTGGCCGAGGGGTGGCCCGGCCGCGAGTGCCAGCACGCCGACGACGAACCACGCGATCAGCGCGGCGCCGAACACCTGGCGGACGCTCACGCCGCCAAGCTAACAGAAATCGTACTCGTACTCGTGCTCGTACTCGTACTTGCGACGCCCCGCTCCGACGAACCAGCGTTTCGGTCGTCAGCCCCGCCGATGATCACAAGCTCGGCTGATTCGGAGGTCGAAGCGGAACGGGCGATCCGGATCCGCCCCGACTCGCGCACGAGCACGAGCACGATCAGTCGTCCGGGTCGCCGGACTCGTCGCGATAGGGGCCGGCCTTTGCCAGCTCCGCGAGGTGCTCGGCCATCGCGATCCGCTCGCGCGCGCAGTGCTCCTCGATCGCGGCCGACAAGCCGGGGTGCCGGATCCAGTGCGCGGAGTACGTCGCGCTCGGCTCGAACCCGCGGGTCAGCTTGTGCTCGCCCTGGGCGCCGGCCTCGAACAGCGGCAACTGCTGCGCGATCGCGCGCTCGATCCCGGCGTAGTACGCGGTCTCGAAGTGGAGCAGATCGACGTGCGCGTCGGCACCCCAGTAACGGCCGTACAGCGCCTGCGCGGTCTCGAAGAACAGCGCGCCCGCGATGTGCTTCCCCGCGGAGGTGACCTGGACCATCCGCATCGAGTCGACGTACTCCGCGCACTTGTGGAAGAAGCTCGGCTTCAGATAATCGTGACCGCCGTGGTTGTCGGTGGTGTGGCGGTAGAACCGGTCGAGCTCGTCGAGCTCGGCCTCGGTCAGCTCGTCGCCCCGCTTCCACGCGATCGTGTCGACGGCGGCGCGCGCGCGCTCGTGCTCCTTGCGGAGCTGCTTGCGCTTGCGCGACTTCAGCTGCGCGAGGAAGGCGTCGAACGACGCGTAGCCGCGGTTCTTCCAGTGGAACTGCATCGTCGTCCGGCCGAAGAACCCGTGATCGGCGAGCAGGCGCTGCTCGGCGGCGGTGCAGAACAGCCAGTGGATCGAGCTGCACTCGGCGTCGTCGGCGATCGCGCGGACCCCCGCCACCAGCGCCGCGACGATCTCGGGCCCCGCATCCGGCGCGAGCAAGATCCGGTTGCCGGTCGCCGGGGTCACCGGCGCCGCGATCACGAGCTTCGGGTAGTACTCGATCCCCGCGCGGCCGGCGGCGTTCGCCCAGCCCCAGTCGAAGATGTACTCGCCGTAGCTGTGGGGCTTGATGAACGCCGGGACCGCCCCGACGAGCCGGCCGCCCCGCTCCGCGAGGATATAAACCCCTCCCCAGCCGCTGCGCTGGCGGCGGTTCGTGCTGGCATCGATCGAACCGGATTCCTCCAGCGCTCGCAGAAACCCGTGGCGCAGGAACGGCGACGGGCCGTGGTCGAGCGCGTCCCAGGCGGCCGCGTCGAGGTCCTTGACCGAGCCCACCAGCCGAATTGCGAGTTTTTCCGCCGGCGAGTTCATGCTAAGAGGCCAGCCATGACTCTGGATCCGGCTACCCGGCAGAAGATCGACCAGCTCGTGAATTCCGACTCCGTCGTCCTGTTCATGAAGGGGACGCGGAGCTTTCCGCAATGCGGCTTCTCCGCGTCGTGCGTGAACATCCTCAACACCTTGATCCCGAAGTACGGCACCGTCAACGTGCTCGCGGATCCCGAGGTTCGCGGGAGCATGAAAGAGTACTCCGACTGGCCGACGTTCCCGCAGCTCTTCATCAAGGGAGAGTTCGTGGGCGGCGCGGACATCGTGAAGCAGATGTTCGAGAGCGGTGACCTCGAGAAGAAGCTCGGCTCGCTCGTCGCGCCCGCGAAGGCCGTCAACGTGACGGTGTCGCCGCGCGCCGCCCAGGAGCTCGGCGGCGCGCTGAAGGATGGCGCGCCCGGCGACGTCATCCACCTCACCATCACCGCGGGCTGGGAGCACCAGCTCGATCTCGGCCCGAAGGAAGCCACCCACGTCACCGTCGATGCCGGCGGCATCACGCTCCAGCTCGATCGCGCCAGCGCGGCGAAGGCCGACGGCGTGACGATCGACTTCATCGAGGACGCGACCGGCGCCGGCTTCAAGATCGACAACCCGAACCGCCCCGCGATGGTCCGCGAGATCGGCCCCGTCGAGTTCAAGAAGCTGATCGACTCCGGCGCGGTCAAGCACGTCTACGACGTCCGCACGCCGAAGGAGCGCGAGGTCGCGAAGCTCGAGGGCACGACGATGCTCGACGACGCCGCGATGGCCCAGATCGAGGCGCTGCCGAAGGACACCCCGCTCGCGTTCCACTGCCACCACGGCGGGCGCAGCCGGGGTGCGGCGGATCACTTCCTGAAGTCGGGCTTCAAGACCGTCTACAACATGACCGGCGGCATCGACGCCTGGTCGCAGCAAGTCGACCCGAGCATCAAGCGCTACTGATAAGGTCGGTGGATGCGCTGGTCCGGTCTGGTCTTCGTCGTCGCATGTAGCTCGCCGGGCCCGACGCCGGACGCGGCCGTGCTCCAGCCGACGGCGAATGCTTCGCGCGAGGTCGTCGACACCGCGCTCGCCGTCGACTACGCGGCGATGACCAGCGTCGCGACGATCACGCTCGGCCCGTCGGACGCACCCGGCGCGTCGCTCGAGGCCGCGGGGCTCATGATCGACGCGGTCACCGTCGACGGTGCGCCCGTGCTGTTCACGCCGCCGAGCGCGACCCAGACGCTCGATCTCGCGCTCCCCGCGAGCGCCGATCCGACCGTCGTCGCGATCGCCTATCACTGGATGGATCACGAGGGCTTCCAGGGCATCTCGTCGAAGGGCTACACGCTCGACTGGCCGTACTACTGCGGCAACGTGTTCCCGTGTCACTCGCAACCGAGCGACGGCACCACGTTCTCGCTCTCGCTCGCCAACACCCCCGCCGGCAAGACTGCGGTGTTTCCGGCCACGATCCCGAGCCAGGCGCCGGCCTACCAGCTCGCGTGGTCGATCGACGACTACACCCAGCTCGATGTCGGTACGACCGCCGCGGGCACTGCGATCTCGGTCTGGTACCGGCCGACCGAGATGGCCGCCGCGACGACCGGCACCCAGCACCTCGTCGCCGCGTTCGACTGGCTCGAGACCACGCTCGGCCCGTACCGCTTCGGTCCGCACTACGGCTCGGTCTCGGTCAAGTGGGGCCCGGGGCAGTTCGGCGGGATGGAGCACCACCCGTTCGTCCACATCGGCTCGAGCGCGATCGGCGACGAGGACACGAACGTCCACGAGGCCGCGCACGGCTGGTTCGGCGACGGGATCCGGATCGAGTGCTGGGAAGACTTCGTCCTGTCCGAAGGCACGGTCGACTATCTCGCGGCGCGCTCGCTCGACGTCGTCGCGCCGTCGGTCGGCGCCTCGGTGTGGGCGACCTACGCGAACGAGCTCGCCGCCCTGAAGGGCACCGACCTCGTGTGGCCGCAATCGTGCGGCACGATCGACGTGCTGAAGGACAAGCTGTTCACGAACGCGCCGTACGTCCGCGGCGCGTACTTCTACAAGGGCGTCGCCGACAACCCGAACGTCGGCGCGGCGAAGCTGGACGAGGCGCTGGCCGCGTTCTACGCCGCGCACGCCGGAGGTTCCGCAAAGATGAGCGACATGCTCGCGACGATCCATGACGTCACCGGCTACGACCCGACCGCCTGTGCGCAGACCTGGTTGACGAGCACCACGCTTCCGACGCCGGCTCCCTGCCCCTAGCAGTGGATTGCGCTCGTGGAGGCCGCCTTCGCGACGCTCCCGCGCGTGACAGCTCAGCCACGCAGTCCTTTTCTCGGTGTAAGTTCGAGAGGCAGTGGCGAGATACAAGTACATCGTCAAGACCATCCCTGAAGGGGAGGATCCGACGTGGGTGGATGGCCTCGCACGCGGAACGAAGTTCCTACCGGTCTACGCCGTGCAGTCATTTACACATGCGATCGTGCTCCACGACGGCAGGGCTTTCGTTCTCGAGGTCCAACGAAAGCTACGCTCGCGGTCGGTGGAGATGTGCGGTCCACGGGCGAGTGAACCCGTTCGAGCGAACTGGCGGCTCTACTTCGTCAGGAGCATGTTGCCAACCCGTTGGCGTGCTCGCGTAAGAGGCTTCCGTGGCCTCCGTTACACGAACACGAGAGCGAAGTACGCGATCTAGGGAGCGCTGCCGGACCGGACTCGAGCCGCGTTCGCCAAACACAAGACGGCCGCGTTCCCCAGGAGGAGGCTCGACGACGACCGAACGTGCAGAGTCCGGATGTGGCGCGCGCAGATTCGCTTCCGTTCCCGGTGCGTCCCGCTGTTCGGACTGACGACTATACTGGTGCGGATGGCTCAAGGAGTCTCGAAGTCAGTCGCGGTCGCCAACCTCGATCTACGGCTCGTCGAGGTTGGGGACATGCGTACGATCCGCAACGTCAGCGATCCCGCGTTTCGAAGATGGGAGGCGGCCATCAAGTCCGACCTTCGACGGGTGTTCGGATCCGATTCCGACGAGCTACTCGCGTTCCTGCAGATCACGTTCGAGCCCGTCGAGGTCGAGCAACTCCTTTCTGACTCGAGCTGCATGCACGCGCTGCAAGAAGGGCTAGAGCACGCCAAGGCGCTGCTCTCTGCGTGGCGTGGACAAGTGCAGGCCTACTGGCCCAGCGATGCACAGACTCCTCTGATTCCGCACGAGCCGACGCCACTGGACATCGCCGTGCGCGTGTGCGAACGCCTGCATCGAGTCGCTCTGCGAATGCGTGACCGACGAAGCACGCGCGCGCCGCTTGTCATCGCTGACGAGTACGACGTCCAGTACTTGCTCGCGGGCATGCTCGAGATCCATTTCGACGATATCGAGCCCGAGGACCCAACCCCGAAGATCGCGGGCGCATCGTCGCGTATCGACTTCGTCCTCCGACCCGAACGCATCGCGATCGAGACAAAGATGACGAGGGACGACCTGCGCGAGAAGAAGCTCGGCGAGGAACTTATCGTCGACATCGCCCGCTATCAAAAGCATGGAGGCGTCGACGCGTTGATCTGCCTGGTCCACGATCCCGAACGGCGGATCAGGAATCCGCGGGGTCTCGAGCGCGACCTCGAGAAGTTGCCGAGCTCGCTTCGGCTGCGGGTCCTAGTTCGCGGATGAGTCTTCAACAGCTCAAGTAGCCCGCGCGTTCTCAAAGGTCGGGAAGATCTGAGCAAACACGCGTTGTCTGAACGATGCCACGTAAGCTCCTGATCCTTCTCCCTCTCGTGATCCTCGCCGTCGCCGCCGAGCGTGCGGGAGCCGACCCGGTCGGGCCCGGCGAGAACTTCTTCGGCTACTGGCAGTGGCAGACGCCCGGGAACCCGCTGCGCAACAACCGCGCGACGCATGTCTCGATCTGATCGCGGACTTCAATGCGACCGGCACGCCCTCGACTTACGTTGGCACCCTCGCGACCGGAGCGCCGAGCGGACGCGACTTCACCTGCAAGTGGAAGCACGACGTTCCGCCCTACGACCCCGACGAGTCGGTCAACGCGGCTCATTCGCACTACACCTGCCCGTCCAACGGGTCAGCGTTCACGCTGCACAACAGCGGCCTCGCGGAGGACTTCCGCTGCAAGTGCAACACGAGCAGCTGCTCCTCGCCGTCGCCGCCGACGCCCGAGGTCTCCAGCCGTTGTACGCAGCGCAAGAACTTCTCGACGCGCAGAGTCCCCGATCCCAGCGTCCCCGATCCGGTGCACGCCTCGAATCAAAACATCGCGCTGGCCCAGAGCAGTGATCCGCGTTTCTACGCGGAGTACACGACGATCAAGGACGAGCTCGCGGCGACCGAGGGTTGTGACTTCGCGCCGAGCGACTTCGCGCCCATGACGAGCAACATCAACATCGGCTTTCTGTGCGGGTTTCGCGCCGGCGATGAAGCGGCCGCGAACAACATGGTCGGACTCAACGCGACACCCGCAGGCTACGTCTGGCACCACGGACTGGATATGGGCAGCATGCAGCTGGTCACGAAGACGGCGCACAATGCGTGCGGCGCGCACATCGGCGGCGTCGCGGTGTGGAAGGAGGCGCTCGGCATCATCGACTACCCACTGAACCTGCCGCCGTTGTTGTAAGGGCAATCGGGTAACCTCGCACCATGGCTTGGAGTCCATTCTGGCGATTCGCTTCAGTGCTCGAATGGCGCCTGGATGCGACCGCGGATTTCAGCTCGTTCTATTCGGTGCAGGACCCCGATGTACAACGGCGTCAGTATTCGTATGCGGGCACCTGGCGCTTGAAGATGGATCCGCCGAACCAACAGGGCCCTTGGTCGTGGAGCGGTGACGCCGTCGCGAACCCCACCCTCACGCACAAGACGTGGGGTAAGGGACCGCCGGCCTGGAAGAGCACCGGCAAGTTCGTACGCTGGAAAGACAACGCGACTGCCCCACGGGCATACCTGCGCATTCCGATCGACAATGACAGGAGAGAATACGAGGTCAGTGCGCCCGGCCCCGTGATCAAGGACTCGCGCACGGGGGACGAGGACCAGCTCGTCACCGTGACGGGCTTGAAGAAGCTTCCGAGGAGCAAGGATGTTCTCGCGATCGAGGGAAGCGCTCCCGATTCCGCAAACGACCGCACGAGCACGATCCGCTACACGTGGAACGCGACACCGATCAAGTTCCGCAAGTATCGCGAGCTCGAGCTCAAGCTCCGGATCTTCATCCCCGCGCCGTTCATCCACCTCGGACCTGAAGATGAGGTGAATCCGACGCCGATCTCGGCCCCGGTCCAGGGCGGCGATGACCGCGGGTACTCGTACGACGAGGGGACCCACCGCGCGCAGCAACGCGTCGTGGTGTCGCTGGATCCGACGAACCGGACGCCCGTCGTGTCGGAGCCGGAGTGCGAGTTCGGCGAGACCACTTCCTACGAGCATGCGCTCGTTCGAAACCCGAGGGGGAGGCCCAACTGGTGGTTCGAGGCGGCGACGGGTTTTCGCGACAACGACGTGATTCGGAGCCGCGTGAAACGAACCCAGGAGAACAACCATGTCGAGGTCGCCTGGTTGGAAGAGCTCTTTGGAGAGCATCCGGCGATCCAGCTCCGCTTCCGCGGCGCCGCATCGGTTCCCTCGTCGTCGGGGCTGGTGAGAAAGCTCGCGCCGGCGATCGACTGGGACATCGGCGTGTTTCTGTGGCTAGACGAGCAAAGTGGCAAGTTCCGCTTCAAGGTCGGCGCGCAACACGACGGGTTCCCAGCGTACGAGCTCTACCTGAACCGCCGGCGTATCTACGGATATGACCCGACGATGGTAGGTGCAGGCCCTTGGTCCCTCGCACCGCCCATGGAGATCTATGACGACAAGCAAGAGGGAGTCGTGCCGTGACTGTCGCCAAAGGGCGCGGGTTTCTCGGGGGCGGAAAGAATCGACTACAGCTCCGGGGGCAGCGCGCGCGCCAGCTGGAGCTGGACATGGCCGCGTAGCACCAGCGGTGCGAGCACCGACTCCGGCTGGCAATCGTCGAGCGTGACATCGAGATCGACGTCGAACGGCTGACCTTCCTTCGTCAAGCGCGGCGGAATCGTCGGTGCGGAGATCGTGCCCCTTGCCTTGCACGCGCGACTCTCGAGGTCGCCACTCTGCAGGGTTGCCTCGAACCTGCCGGCGCCGCCGGGCATGATCGCCTTGTCGATCCGAAAGTCGAGCATGATGCGGGTCGCGGGCGCTCGCTCGCTCCTCAGCTCGACGGCGAGCATGCCGTTGCGATCCAAGCGGGCGTCGAGGTGCGTGAGCTCGATCGCGGGAACGTCGATCCGCACGCTTGTCGCTCTGAACGTCACGCCGGCGGGTGGTGATGGCGTTGTCGCCGCGCGCGAGTGGTTCGGCGCCGACGTGGTCGCCACTGGACCACACGCCACGAGCGCGAGCGCGAGCGCGAGCGCGAGGATGTCCTTCCGCACCTAGATCGAGCCGCGAGCCGTCCGCCGGTCGCACCCATTCTTCGAGGCAGGTCGGGAGGAGGATCGAGATTCTTCGGCGTCGGGGAGCGAATCCGATGCTCGCGCGCCCTGCAGGTACGGCAGAGGTGCGCGCGCGCTCGCCGCGGGCGACGTTTCACGCGTGTTCACGGAAATCGATACCCTTTGGCGACGCCGTTGCATCGTCGACTCTAGCGCCTGCGCCACTTGATCTGCACCGAATCACGGTCGAGGGACCACCCCTGCTCGATTCGAGTCGACGTCGATCGTCGACGCTCGCGGCCCCCCCGTTTACTACTCGCTGCCGCGGCCGGGAATCTCGTCGATGCTGATCAAGCCCCAGCGACGCCATCCGAGCTTCAAGAGCCACGTCCGCGGTCGCCACACGAAGAGCGGCTCGCAATCTTCGGGCAGGCGAAACGGCACGCCGTCACGCTCCTTCCAGCCGTCGAAGCCGATCGCGCTCGAGTACGGATCGATCTTCCACGGCCGCTGCATGGGCCGCTCGTGCTCGCCGTGGTGCTTCCAGTTCTGGAGCACGTACGCGAGGGTGTTCCGCACCTGCTTCGGGTTGGTCAGCACAACGGCGTGATAGCGATCTGCGAACACCGGACCGCGGCGGCGCTCGCCGGTCCGCTCGCCGATCAATCCGTTGATCTGCTTCGCGACGGAGATCCCGAACGCCTTCATGCCCTGCCAGAGCGCGCGGCGATCGTTCGCCTCGACGATCATGTGGATGTGCGTGCGCTGGAGGCTGAGGTGGACGATCCGGAACGTCTCCTCGTGGTGCCGCGCGATGAGGCGGGTCGCGTAGCGCACGGCACCGAACACGTCGTTCGTGCGCAACGTGCCGATCGCCGGCGCGGCGCGCATGATCACGTGGATCGGCTGGCTCGCCTTGATCGCCGGGCGTACCCGATGGCGTTCACTCGCGCGGCCTTGCTCCTTCGGCTTCTTCGGACGACCGGCGCCGTCACGCGCGCCGCCGCGGAGCTGGCCGTTCTTGTCGCGACGGCGCGGCATCGGCAGCGACTGCTGCACGTGGCGTTTAAGCGCGCGAGGCATGGTTCGACTGTAGTCATGAAGCTGATGGCTGGATATGAAAAGCGCCGATATTTATCGTCATTTGTTGTCACCTGCCGTGTAGTCAGATGATGACAATCACACGGTAACTCGGAGGGCGCTCGCGCGAACGGTGGCCCTCGAACGTGCGTTCTGCAGAGCGCCGGCGGCGCGGGTGGATTTGTGACGCGCCGCGCCCACCATTCGGATCATTGTTGGCGGAGATGAGCGGGATGGCGCGCCGCCTCACAAGCTCCACCGCGCCCGTGCTCGAGCCGACGCTGCCGGGCAGAGAAATTTCATTTCTGATTTCGG
>Ga0307509_10007583_pt1 | contig 14122 bp, 20 predicted proteins | sample 10_EM_MG_FD_202245 | JGI IMG/M metagenome (GOLD analysis project Ga0307509, IMG submission 202245) | Populus trichocarpa ectomycorrhiza microbial communities from riparian zone in the Pacific Northwest, United States - 10_EM | ecosystem: Host-associated > Plants > Roots > Unclassified | place... | reverse complement strand
CGGCTTTCAAACTCCGATATCCGTGGCGTTGGTCAAGGGTAACAAGTTGTGGCTGTCATTTACTCTTTTTGTTCAGCAGAATACCAGAAACAGTGAGAATGGCGTTCTCGTCGCCTTCGATACCAAAAGACTATTGTACTCAGGGAAGTGGGCGTAAATCCGTTGGAGGCTCCGATTAAATTTGCAACGGCCACAGTTCGGCACACTTGCCTCGAGGCACAGGAACATGAGGCAGAGGAACGGCCCTTCAGCTGCGTGTTGGCAGTGACGGTCGTGGCAAAGCTTCTTATCGTAATGTAGCCTTTTGTTGAAAACGGTGCCATATGACTTCTTCTACAACCAGGCCTCGCGATAGGGTGCTGTTCATCCAATGGCCCGGTGATGGCGAATGGAGATGGTGAGAAGAATGGAAACAATTATATGGAAGGGGTTGGAAATGCAAATGGACCAATTCAGACCCTGAGTCAACGATAATCTGTAATGTTCATCATCATCTAAGCATCGAGTTAGGCAGAGCTCACCAACAAGGGAAATTGCAGAATTAGGACACAGTTGAGACGGCTGAAGCTTAAAAACGAGATCATGGAGAGAGCCAAGATGGTTATCATGCGAAAGCTTGATGGCGGTTGATAATATTCATTGCTGACCAATTGTGGGTGGGCTCGTCCAGAATTTTCAACTCTTCGAGACCTCGCAAAGCAAGCACAATAGGCTTGGAAAAAGAAACAGAAAACCACATTTTATAGGGCAAGTAAAGATCGCTAAAGCAATGATTTGTCCATGCGTCTCATGAATCGAGGGCCTTCAGTGGACCCATGGCCTGCTGCCTTCCCAAAAGTTTGTTTCTGGGTCCTAATATTAATGTTATTGAATTATCTGCAACCACACTTTCTTGTATTTAGCTTTAAGATAAACCAGTAACCGCTCGCTCTAAAGATATCGATGAAGAACATCGTTAGCGAGGTACTGTACTTTTACAACCAAGTGTTCACGAAATTATTATTATCTCCTCACGATGGCCGAAGAAATTTCTTTTGATTTATGTAAAAAGGGCCTTTTCAATACATATGAACACTAGGTCGTAATAGTGCATCATCACCTCATCCTCCCAGGTCTAGCTCTACATAACCATCAGAAATTGAATTGACGTGCACTGATTGTACTTAGTTCAGCATGTCACCGGCAGGTATTCCGAACTGATTGCTACTTACGTAGTCACGAGACCTTTCCCCCAGTTTGGTAATCTCTGTGTACGTTACTACCACCGATCTAATCTAATCTACGCGACCATCCAAAAAGGTACAACCGTCAACGTTGCCACTACAACCATGACCACAACTTTTGCTCGAACTTTGTCGTCTCTTTCTAATCATGTATATTCTCAAATTCACAAAATGCTTCACTTTCTGGAAGGACGGTATTCTCTGCAGCTGTTCCGACAGGATTGTTGGCATGTAATTCGGCCGCTAGAGTCGCCACGTTAAACGGCGATCCAGATAGTTCGACAACATAGCCTCCGCTAGGGACTCGTCGGCCGGCGGGGTTTGGCGCGTCCCTGGATATTCGTGAGGCTGTTCGACTAGTGTGGCTGAAGGGTATAAAAGTCCACGAGTAAGGGCAGATATCTTTGTTAACCCTCTCTTATCCCGCAGTTGCCCTATCCCTGTATCCCACTACCCTGCCCCCTCTTCTCGAAAATAGTATGCCCAAGGTTTCAGCATCTGACGTGGTTTGTGCCTAAAGTAGCATTCAGTGATCTTGTCAGTTAACCAGCGTTTTTTTGGGGCTCAGAAATCGACACACAGAGTGGATCGGTATCCTGAGCGCATTAACAATGCTATTAATGCTAAGCGGAAGCATCAGCACAGACCGAAGCTTCAAGTCGCCAGTCGTAGAAAAGCTGTCAAAGAGGCTGCATCTCGGTGCATTCTTTTCATTATTCACGCCTACATCTTTTGCTCACTTGCAGGCCCGAAGATCATCCCAGGGATCACTATTTGAGGCTTCCCGTAATGTGGAAATCGGAGGGGGGGAATTCAACAGTGCTCAAGGGCATCATGCTAACTTCACAATTAACTTCAACCGTATGTCTCTTTTCACCTGTGCTTCTGACCTACTGACGCATTTCTGACTATCTTAGAGTCGGCAATGGATGATAGCGTAGACGAAGATGGTGTTGTAAGCGACCTACAATCTATAGTTTCTGCTAATAACATCCTCTCAGGCGTCTCCAGGAGATACACAAAGTGCCCAACTTAACCCACTCATGGATAATGAGCGAGGTTCCACATCCGTAAGTTAGCCGATCATTAGCTTTGTTCGTACTGTTCACGATCAGTCCATATTAGATTTGGGACCTCCGGCCTCTTCCTGTTCAAAGAAGTTGTGATATCTATTATCGACACTTGGCGGTGAAAGGCCGTGGGTCACCGTTGTGGCTTCCCGAGCCTAGCAGCACCCTTCCAAATTTATATCGACGGCAAGGGATTGCCGTTGGCGATGTAGGAATCATCACGGCATCTGGAGGTTTCGACTTCATGTTCAACGTTTGCTTGCCTGCGGACCATCCCATTAACCAGCAAGGCCTTCCTGAAGGCTTTTCTCCACTTTTTCCTCAGCTCCAATCAAGTGATATCCGCAGACATACGGAATTCAACCCGAATAGCCATCTTTCCAGTGCATCAGTTGAAAAGAACCATAGAGAAAGTAATTCCTCGTATGTTTTTCTCCCTCTTTCAGCTGATAAGATTTGACATATTGGATGTAGCGGAATTGAATTTACATCTTCTGCTTCTGAAGGGGCAATCCTGACAATGCCCCAGGGAGCCCACGCTGAGGATCTCGCCAACGTCTCACGATTTCGACAATACCTCTCTGCCAACGCGGAGAGCTGGTACAGATACGTTAACAACGTTCGTGGACGAGAAGCAAGAAATGGCGACGTGCGACTGGTCGTCGGTTGTGATAAAGCTTCGTCATGGGGGATGGCCACGTTCGCGAATTCAACAGCGCAAGACTTTCACTTAAAATTCAAACCAACAGGCGAAAGTGGTTCAACGCGGACATATGGCTGGGAATACTCGGGCATGATTGAGGCGAGGGCAGGGCCGGACCTCGAAGAAACGGACGAGCTGAGGTCCAGCGACGATTCTGGGCATTCCGGCCTGTACAGGAACCAATGTCTCTTCGTACGGACGCTGAATGCGACTCTTCGAGATGACGTTTGGCAAGGTTTAGGATTCGACTTCGAAACCGCTATGGAGATCCAATATGATTCGTATCCGAATTCATACATTCCATCCTCCGGCAGCGGCCCTTCGACGAGATCACCCAGTCCTACAGATTTGACACCTTCTAACTCTTCGACAATGCGTGGCTCTACTCGCTCTCGCTCTTCAAGTACAACATCATCATCACAGGAACCGCTTCCATCAGTTTGTATCGCCGACTTCAACACCGCCCTTGTGAGTAATATTATTTCTTTTCACTACCATAGCCATTTTTAACGGTTTGTTGATTATTTAAGACTGCCCACCCTGCAAAAGTGATAAACGACTTCATGCTAATAGTCGTAAGTCTATGCTCGATGTGACTTTCCTCCTTTTGCTAATCAACTGTCCACAGAATCCTCATGCGCGGATTGCGATAACAGAAGATAAAGATTGGATGTCTTTGATTGTTGAGGTAAACTTCCCGCCTTTCTTCCCTGACAACTTTCTGAGTTTCTCTCCTTAGAGTGACCAACGATTGCCCCCTCCAGAAGAACTCATCAACCGCATGTTGGTCACCCATGATGTGTGCGAAGCCGACGGTAAGTGCTGGATTATCCGTCATCCAGTAATATTTTATAACTCATCGTCGCAGGTGTGGTATTCCTGCAATTAAAACAGGAGGTAAGTCCTGTAATGTCATTGAAAATCATAATATGCGAATGCATTTTCGTTGTAGAACCAGCCTACAAATCATTCGAGGACTAACATACGCTCGGAACAAGTTCGTCATGACATCGATATGCAATTAACCATCGTTTTCGAGACGGGTATGTGTTAGTGGTTTTTTTGATGACGTTGGCTGACTGGGTGACCATATAAATTATTATAATTCCAGGATTTCTCGAGCCCCCTCAACACCCCTTAGGGCAGGTTTGTTTCCTTCCATTAGATGATTTGTCTTTCGAAGCCTGAAGTTTGATATCGTTAGACAAGCGTGGGTTCTAGCCAACCTTACCCAAGCCAAACTTTTGGAACCAATACCTCACCCTATATTTCTGCGAGTTGTTTACCCTCGCCGCTCTCGCTGCCGTGGATACTTTCATCTCCGACTGAATGTCCAGGGAGTTCTATTCAAACCGATCCTCCATCACTAGATCCTTGGGATAGTTCCCTTTTTGTTGTAGATTTTGATACTCGCAGGATCCTGGATACGCCGGTGCCTGAACATCCACCTTTTGGGCAATTCGTTCCGGGAAAATTGCTAGGTTCTTGGGCTGGTTCCCTTCTAACGAATTCCTCGGGTAGTCGGGATCCGGAGGCGCCTAGTAGACTCCTCGCACCCGTCGAACTGGATTTTAGAGCACATCTGCCAATTTGTCTCCCTACGTTCTCGGGTATTTTGGGCCTCGAGTGGTGCGTTCCTACGCGTAAGCAATGTTTCACTGTACACAGCTCTCTCCCAAATGACCTTGCCTTTTTGACGAAATACAGTGAATTTGATTCACACGAACATTAACGACATCAAAGTCCATAAAGTTAGTTGTTCCCTCTTCTGCATCAATGCCGACTAACGTCTACTATAGGAGCAATGCCGAGCGTTAAGCAAGCGGTGTAGCGATCTTCTTGCTGTTCTCAAGGATGATTCGATAATGCGCTCAGCTTGCGACTCAATAAGTCAAGAAGAAATCGACGGGTATGTGGTGCAAATGTTTGTGAATTTAACAATTTCCAACTATCCGCTATATCAGTGTTATTACACGACTTGACCGTAAAGTCAAGGAATATGGCTCGTGGAACCACATGAGAACCCTTCTTCAACAGGATGAGATCCGGTCTGAGCTGAGCTTCCTACAGACGGCCATGGAGAACGTCATTGCAAAGATTTCAATACGCAACCATCTTCGATACGTCCATTCCGTTAACCTACCGAATTATCCTGCCCCTGGAAGTTTTGGTATTCTATACGAACCCCACCAAAGTAGACGCCGAAAGCGGATGACACGGGCCTCGTTGAGAACCTTAGAGGAAGCTTTTGTCTTAAACCCAAAACCGACCGCCGTTCTTCGGAAGCAGCTCGCGCAGACATTAGATATCCCGGAACGATCGGTCCAGGTATGTGAAATAGTCCTCTTTTTGGAGAAACACGAGCATTAATGACTACAAAGGTGTGGTTTCAGAATCAGTACGTTGTTCAGGGATACTTCTTTATTCCCCTGCTTACGAGTCCTCTGATTTTTAGCCGTGCAAGACAAAAAAGAAGGTACTTGTCCGACAGCGAGTTGGTTACATCCACAACACGGGGAATGAATGGAGGCGGCCCACTTCCGCGACTTGGTGCATCGGACCCGACACCGGTTAAGGACGGGCTCGAGTTGCTTTCAGACGGTAAGTTTACCATGAATATCCTCTCCCAGTGAATAACCCAGTTTCCTTAAGGCCTTCGTCTCGCCCGTGGAACACGTTATGCGGACCTGAGAATCGTATGGGAAACGTTTCACCACATTTGCTAGTACTAACATTGCCTATTTAAAAGGACGACTTCCTGACCACGGTATCAAGTGAAAAGCTTATTCAGCCCAAGCTGACTGACTTTGGACCTTCCACTAAAATGTCCTTCGAGGTATGAAGATACGTTGGATTCTTGGTCATGTCGTTAATAGCATTTGCAGTCTTCATCTTCTCGCTCTACCGGATCTCCGGCTTGGCTCGCTCCGGAGATCATCCTCGGCACTCGACCAATGCTGCCCCCGCAATTAGATGTATGGAACATTGGAGCGTTATTAAGCTCTCTAATTCCCACTTGTCCTTGGATTCCTGGACCTAAACAGAATGATTCCCAGCGCCGGAATGTACCGGACGAATTTATGTCTTTCCAGACTCATCAAGTCACACCACATGTTGATGTTGATGAGTCCCTTAGAAGGACACCTCATACGATGGATTCAACGGGGAAATCAATCCTCGCGGACGACAATCTTACGCATAACCTGGAGGACCTGAATGATGGAACCTCGATGTTGATGGGGTCTGGAATCAGCGAGGGTTTAAAAAGCGTCAGCGATGAAAAGTGAAGTAACTCTTCATCGCTGCCCTTTTCCCAAGCTTTGCAAAAAGTCAAAAAGTGGAAAACCTTGTGCTTGATCTCTCATTTCACTCCCAGTACTCGCCAGCATGCCTCCAATCCCCAACGACCCTATCACAATATTCGGGAGACTGCTTTTTGTCACCCTCCATATCCCTCTTGCGTATTATACATACCCTACCCTACATTACCTCACCCTACCATATCATATTTACACACACACACCATGTGCGCATGTCACACAGGAGGCCTATACAGTCGGGGCTAGTTACCCAAAAAAAAAAGCCCCCAATTTACTATGAATCCTTTATCGGATCTAGATACTAGCTTTTCCACTTTTTCCTTTCCTTGAGTAACGCAATTTTTTTAAAAGTACAGTCATCCACTGGCTAATGATACACTGAAAGCTTAAATATCAAATTTAAATTTAAGGGAGAATTCCGTTGCCACAATAAATATGTATTAAATCTTCATAATATAACTGGTGCATGCTCTCCAAATTTAAAGAGATTTGGAGGTGTTGCCGTTGGGATATTCCCAAAACATGGGTGTATCATCATTGGGTGGTGTGACGGCTCTCGGCTAATTCCGTAGATATCCCACTTTTGAACAAGGTGTGGACCGTGTGGTATACCCAGAACTTCACCAATCCATCAACAATCCATCTCAAAATTTAATTGTGGATAGAGTAGATGTGGAATATTCAAGGAAAATTAGTTTCATAAAAAAATATGCATTTAAAGACAAGTTATTTATGTAACAACAAAACTGTATCATAAGGGGGTCGTGTACCATTAGCCGGTGGATGACTGTATTTGCTTTAAATTTTTCTTGAATTTTCGTCTTTTTGGAGGGCCCCAAATGATAAATCAATATCCGAGTCCAATGTTATAAAATGACACTGATGCTTGAGTGTACGCATACATTTATACAAGCAATAGTTGACACCTGCTCTGAGATTGTTTCTACAGCATGTGCCGGGACTTTCTCGGGCACGCGTAGAGCGAAAAAATAAATTGAAGTAAAATTTTGATCGCTTTTTCAATCCTTTGTTTTTAAGATTTCTTTTTGCAAGCAGGAATGATAAGGAATCTAGATATGTAAATGGTGAAAATAGCGTTTAAGTTGAATGAGCAGGGTATGGCTGCACCGCTCGATGAAATTCCTTAAATTTTTTTGGACCTGTCCATGTGCTCGCAATCCGTATATCGGAGTACCAGACCCGGTCACCCACACGCGTGTTGCGCAAATAGTTTCCTGATCAAGGGAACTAGGGATGCGGATATCGGTCAGCGAATACCGCACAGCGAACAACGGACCCAGGACATTCCACTCTCAGAGAGGTCCATACTTCATGCCCTCTGAAGAGTCCACGCACTTTGGGAATGAAGGCTTTTGAGTTTGAGAAATGACAAGTTGACAATATTTCGGAAGCTTTAGTTTTTTAAAAAAATGCGTTGCCCAATGAACCATTGAAATGCAGCGAAGGACATCTGGCACCTGAGTTGCAGGAAGAAGCGTCGTTGGGACTAATCATATTTCCTCCGCCCAATTGAAAACGTCGAGTTGGTTAATAGATAATACCTTCTTCGTTTAAAAACTTATCGGAAGGCAGGATGGATATACATACTGTTGAAGTGGAAGGAGCGTCCACGCTGTAGGGCCCCTTTCGAAAGGTTCGTAAATGTGACAAGAAAGTGCAATGATGAAATAAGATTACTGGTTCCTTGTTCTTGAGTGAATTTTGTACAGTTGAACGCAGCTCCGCTAGCCTTGCACCCAATGTATCACATTTCCTACGAGATTGGTTGTCAGAATATTGCCAAATACCTTCCAGTCTATGCTGTACATACTGGTGCAAATTTCGGGTTTCTTCCCTCCGCAGCTCCAGTTGCCTTCTCATCATCGATTCAAGATTTCCTCGAGCCTGTTCACAGTTACTGCTGAAAAAAAGCATCGTAGTTGGAAAATACCTGGACGGGCCTCATATCATTGGCAGCTGCCATAAGATTCTGGCTGAGAACGTTAATCCACTCAACGTGCCGCTGCCATTCGGGAGGTACTTCTGGTGATACAGGCGGAGGGGCAAGAAGGGAACCCGTTAGAGCAGAATAGGTGACCAAAAGTGAGCGTAGGACAGATCGCAGAGCTGGCCTGCGATCTGTTACATGTGAATGAGCTGACGGCCTGCCCTCGGAGAGACGAGCGACAAACCAATCGTAGGGTCGGCGGGATATAGTTGATTCCCCCCCAGTTCTTCAAGAGAAGGGATCCTTTCCTTCACCTGGGTATAATTTAGCGTTGTTGTGGAGATTCGGACGTTTATTTAAGCGTACAAACCACCTGTCGCCAAATACTTCGTAATATGCATCGGGTTCCTCAAGGATCCAATCTATTCGTGGTTTTTCAAGCTGGATCAATGGCCAATTGGGAATGTCATTCTGGTCATTCAGAATATCATGTTGATTTGGATCAGGATCGTGGGGCTCCCTCTGTTTCAAAAGAGTGAGGAGAGCGAGGTTGTGGGATGTGTATCTTGTGTAGTGAGAGGGCGGAGAAGGAAACGGATTCCTGAGTTCGGTTGTGTCGTCGTTCATGATCAGAGATGCATGAGTAGAGCAATCCCAGAATGGAAATGACCCTAACTTGTCAAGATCCGTTTACCACCCGTAAATATGTCGTATATATAAGGCCGCCCTGTCGGCAATTTCTCTGCACTTTGCACAACCCATGTCCGAATTCCGCTCTCCTGTCCCTCTTCCCCATGTTCCTGACGACCTCTCCATCCCCCAGTTCATCTTTCGCTCTGGTACACCAGGGAGACCTGTTCGTCCAAGTAATGCACCATTATTCATAGAAGATGGTACAGGACGCGCCGTAACCTACGAACAGGTTTGTGACGCGTATTTCTCTGGTCCGGCCCACCTTCAACGATTTTCTAGGCCCACCATCGTACCTACAGCCTTGCCAATGCATTGAGCATAAAATGGAATATTGGTGCGCTCTTACATTCTTTCGTCTCTAGTGTTTTAATCCCCTCCATAGGACCAGAGGATGTCGGTGTGTAACTTCAGTCGCTTACTTGCCTGATCTCGCATATACGTTTGTCATAGTCTGTCTCTTCAGCCCCAACGACATTGGTTAGATAGAGTTTTCCCTGCTTAACGCCCTCACTCGCTGATATGCTGCACAGACTACGCTACCACCATTTGGGCCGTTCACGCCCTTGGCGGAATTTTAACGCAAGTTCCCATTTGAGCTCCATGGCTTCCATCCCCACTTATACCCAGCCTTTCAGCCCCGCGAACCCAAGTTTCACTGTCGAAGAACTCAGGCATCAACTATCAGTTACAAGGTCAAAGGTCATCATTGCGCATCCCGTTTGCCTTAGTACCGCCCGGGATGCTGCACGAGCGTATGGCATTCCTTATGATTCACTTATTATCCTCGATTCATCGACAGCACCAAATGAGCATCCTTTCCCTACAATTGGACAATTGATTCAATTTGGGGCCAGTAGAGGAGAGAACTACAAAGCAATTTCCTTCAAACCAGGCGAGGCAAAGGCAACCGTCGCCTTTTTGTCCTTTTCCAGCGGAACAACTGGTACTTCGATGGTCATCTCTTTTATATGGAAACTTGATCTTCAACGCCTTTTTGTCAGGCAAACCCAAGGCAAGCAGGATTGATCGCGAAGATAGAATATTTGTCGTTGACAATATATTCTAGGCCGTGTCTATTTCACATTATTCAGTAATCGCAAATGTGATTCAAATGGCCACTCATTTCCGATTGGGTGACCCTTCGTGGCCGAAGAAATCGGTATCTCCTGGTGACGTAGCCGTTGGAGGTAGGTGAATTCGGTTTATCCTATTTCTCTCGTGCATAACAACCCAACAGTTCTTCCATTTTTTCGTAAGTTGTCAATCCACAACTTCGATATTGGATATTAATGCAATTCAGATATCTATGGACTGGTCGTGAATGTGCGTTTCAACGCCTTTTCTTTTTTTCCAACCTGATGAATGGATCGCATTAGATGCATTATATGTTATATAGTGGCGTAGGTATCTCTATATGGCTGATATCTCCTCGCCGTCTTGATTCTCATTGTCTTCTAGGCATCGATCGTCGTCATTCCAAAGTTCAACTTCACAGAATTCTTAGAAAGCATTACCCGACACAAAATCACTCATTTATAGTAAGTGTGCTTGCGGCCCGAGGGCTTGCGTTGCCTGATCTCCCATTTCATAGCCTGGTGCCACCCCAGATTGTTCTCCTTTGCAAGGTGGGGTTGTAGTGCTTTCATGACACCAATTTTTTGATCTTCGCCCAGCATCCCGCCAGTAAAGGTTGTATTTTCAGCCACGTCAAGTTTCTTTTATCGGGAGCAGCACCTATGAGTGGTGACCTTATGGTACAAGTCTCAAAGATGTTTCCAAATGCAGCCATAGGTCAAGGTTACGGTCAGTACGACAGCTTGTTCCGAAGAAACGTACCCGAATAAAATTCCAGGCCTTACCGAAACTGCAACTACTATTTCTGCTTTGCAACCCGACCGCAAGTTTGGCACCATTGGCAGCGCAGGAGAGTTAATCCCTGGTATCGTAGCTAAAGTTGTCAAGTCCAATGGTAGCTTGGCAGTGGACGGCGAGCAAGGAGAGCTCGTCGTCACAGGTCCTTCCATGGCCTTGGGATATTATGAAAACCCGACTGCGTATGTTAATTGTCTGCCAGTTTGCTGCGAATAACTGACTACGTGTCGATATCTCTATAGAACCGCTGAGACCTTCGTTGATGGTTGGGTACGAACGGGTGATGAAGTTATCATCAAAAACCTTGAAGTATTTGTCGTCGATCGACTAAAGGTATGTCCATGCAACCCTGACTTCTTTTACTGAAAACTAACTTGAACGTAGGAAATCATGAAAGTCAAAGGATTCCAGGTTGCCCCTGCTGAACTGGAGGGCCACTTGTTGCTTCATCCCTATGTGGCTGATGCTTGTGTGGTGGGTATCCCTGATGACTATAGCGGAGAAATACCCCTGGCTTTCGTTGTCCCGAGTGCAAATGCCCTTAAATGCATCGAGGGAGGCAAAGAAGGCGCCAATAATGTGAAAAAGTCCATCGCGAAGGTATGCGCACCACCCTTGTTTTTAAATAAAGTTGTGTTTATTCAATACATTTTAGCATGTTTCTGATTCCAAAGTCCCTTACAAATGGCTTGCTGGTGGTGTCGAATTCATTGACGCGATTCCCAAAAATCCTTCAGGCAAAATTGTGAGTTTTGCCTTGTGTTTGTGCAACTCCATCCCTTGAACATTACCTCCTCGAAGTTGCGTCGGGTTCTTCGTGAGCAGGCGAAGAACACGAAAATCAAGTCATTGCAAGCCAAGTTATGATCCGAGTTGCGGTGTGCTGGAGTTGTTTAATAGCTGCAGGCGGTGCGCTTGAGGATATTATATCATCCAAATTTGTGGGCTACGATACCCTATTGTTATTATTCCAGACTGGGAATTGTAATTAACTGCAGTTCTATTTATGTAAATAACATTGAGTTTACGAAAAAATCAAATAGGATGTTGAGGTGTTACTTATTTGGCCTTGCTTGGGTTGGAGGCTGTCCGAAATTTCTTAAGTCTTGTCGTCGTTGACTGGTTTTCGAAAATGGTGCGTAGAATCGCCTCCCAGGTGCACCAACAAGTGTCTAGACTGCTGCGCGCAAATTACTTGAAAAAGGAACCCGTATGGTATCAAGCTGTTCTTGACAATCCTCCCATTACACTTCCACCTAAGGCACCTCCACCGCGTACCGACTACGACAAAAGAGCTTCGGACAAGAAACTCACCAAATACTCCTCGCGACCGCTACCAATATATTATATTGAGGATGACATCCGCCGTCAATTCTTTATTGACCATCCGTTTGAAGCCTTCCGTCCAACCACCCTGGTAGAAAGCGACCGTATTGAAGACCCCAAGCCCATGACCGGCAAATCTTGGATTCGACTAAGACAGCGAGGGCGAAATCCCACGCCAGAAGAGTGAGGATTGTCAGTCTGTTATGTAGATATTCTGTTATTGATGTCGACTTTTGTCCAGCGCTATACGCTTTGCTCTTAACCTGTACCAGCATCACTCCTTGTCTCTGAGTGACGCTTATGCACGAGCTGTAGCACAATTTCGGTCATTGCGTTCGGAACACCACATTGCTACTACGTTCGCTGTGATGGAAGCTCAGGAGCTTGGTTCAACTTTTGGAATCAGTGAAATCGAAAACAGCTTCGAACTCCAAAAGAGAGGTCTGTTCACATGGGAAAAGAAAGAGGAACAAGATGAAGGCGCCCTTGCCGCTAGAAAGAGATGGAAAGCGATTGTGGAGAGGCGACATGGCGCAGACCAATGGTCTAAAGGAGAGGAATATGTTCGACTTTGGCAGCAAGGCGTCAAACCGGATTATATGCCTGCTTTAGCGCCCTCACGACAGGAACAGCACCAACAACGACTACCCACAATACCGAAAGATAGAGATTTGAAGGCATCTGTGAAGCCTCCAGCCCAATATTATTAATAGCATAATTTACTCTTTGATAACCTTTTCCTTGACTCTGGATTATTCACCGTCGTCACCTTGCCGAGCAAAACGTATATGCATTATGGATTAGGCATTCGAAGGACTGGTATATAGAATACAAGGGGGAGCCCACCCTTAAGAAGTCACCCGTGATTGGGCGGCTTGTGCAGCATTCATTCCCATCCAAGTCTTCTCCACCAATCCAAGAAGCTTCTGCATATCGGAACTCCAATCGTTCATGATTTCCTCGGCTCCTCGTTTGCTCCTGAAGTTGACAATGCCAGCAGGCCGATCAATTTTCGCCCATATCGTACCTGACACTACCAATCCAGCCAGGATTTGTTCCGTTTGCTTCGCTGTTAGATCGAGGAGGGATGTGAGCCGCGGCAGTGTTATTCGACTGTAATACTCAGCCACAACACGGATGTTCTGAACAAAGGGTTGAATAATAATCTACGGTGATTTTTTGAACTTACATGTTCAATGACCCGAGTATGAAGGTCTTCCCACCTCTTTTCTGAACTGAAAACAAGGGTTTTGCGTAGGAACTCTCCATAAATTGAGACTATGCCTGGCCAACGCATGAGTTCTGTTGTCACAAAGCATTTGACCAGGTTGCTGAAACACGTCAATGCGCTGGCCATGCACAGGGTGTATGAAAGGACCTACTAATGCAGTTCCAATTTGCTGAGCGCGGGATCGATGTATAGATGGTGGAGCATATCTGATTGTTCGTTGTTATGAGGCGCAAGTACGATATAGTAGACTATATGTTCGAGGGCCTAGAAAATATTTCATCGGAAAATCATTGTGAGAAGGGCTGAGACCTACTGTTTTGCCCTTGTCGGTGGTATCGTCTTTGATTGACGGTGTTTCCCATACTTTGTAATAGTATTTAGCGACATCAAGATAGGAATCGTGATGGAGGGCGTGTTGAATCATGAGGTCATAATACTTAAGTTTTAGATCCTGATTTGAAATGTAAATTGAGATCCCATTCACAGCTTCTAAGACAGAGAAGTTCACCTCGTTGTCCTTTTCCTTCAAAAATTCCTCGTTGACCTTCCGGCCGCCAACTCGAGCCTTGACCCATTCCGCCTCGCCACCCCCGATAGATTCTTTCCCCTCCTTCTCTACCTTTGCGTCCTTTTGGCGCGCAACGGCTATGAGTAACCTCATTTGCTCCAAGATGAATTCTGTTTTTTCTCTTCGTTCCATGGAGGAGTACGTTTCCACTTGCAGATCTGACAAGAG
>Ga0307509_10007582_pt1 | contig 14122 bp, 9 predicted proteins | sample 10_EM_MG_FD_202245 | JGI IMG/M metagenome (GOLD analysis project Ga0307509, IMG submission 202245) | Populus trichocarpa ectomycorrhiza microbial communities from riparian zone in the Pacific Northwest, United States - 10_EM | ecosystem: Host-associated > Plants > Roots > Unclassified | place... | reverse complement strand
GATTTTATGCTAAAAATCTGAATTTTCTTGTTCAATCCTTACATGAATCATACCATTTATTCCATTAAATCCTCAGGATCATTTCTTTATTCCAAAATATATTTATTTTTCCTTTTATCATTTATATCATTTACAAACATATTATCGTTTCACGGTAACGTTACCGATTTTTATATTTATTATAGTATGTATTGAGATGTGGAGAATGAATTGAAAATAAATGGAAATCTTGTATTTGAATTTTAATAAAAAGGTTGTTTATGCCTTAAATTACAAACATTGGAACTTTGTAAGAATTACAATTTTTTTTGTGTTGTGTTGAATAATTGTTTGGTGAAGAAATGTTAAAGAAAATGAATATGTTTCTTTGAGAGAGTTTTAATTATTTCAAATGGGATGTGAAAAGGACTAATTGATTGATTAGGGGGTTGTGTTTAATGATGTTATAAGACATTTGGAAGAGAGATACTTGTCTTGAATGGTAAGGAAAATGAATGAAAATACTTGGTTGCATGTTAGAAACATTAGATTGGAGACTAGACAAATTCATCACTCAAGTTCCTTAGGACTTGAAAATGATAAAATTTAGAATGATTTTCTCACAAAAGTTGCTTAATGAAACTAAAACTTGCTTAATTTGGAATTATAAAACTCCATATATGGGCTAAAATTTGAGGGAAGGTCGAACTAGAACCTTACCACACTGTTTTACATATTGCGATAACATGAAGTTTAGGTATGTTAATGGCAAAAACAAGTTTTATTTTCTTCAACAAAGTTGTAGTTGAGTATCTTAGCTTTCAGAAGAAACAAGCCAAGCCCAAAAACTGAATTTCATAGCTTTAGATAAAATCAAATCAGTAACTAGTGTTCTGGGAATTAAGTAAAAATGACTAGAGTAGCCAACTTTAAGAACTTGCCTTTGATAAAAAGACTTAAATGATAAAGGTTTTGAGAGTGGAATTTTCATTATAAGAAAAAATTTTATTGGTGATTGATTTATGGGTGAACTTACATTGAATTACTAAATGTGGAATGATGTGCATACATGTTGATACATGAGAGGTTGCTAGAGCAAGATCTTAAGGTGGAGAGGCAAGACATTCATGAGTAGCAAGTAGGAGACTGACTCTTCTATTATAAACATGTTAAAGCTATTAATTATATTTCTTTTTAGTATTTATAAAATTAGATGTATTTGGTTGTGTGAGATGTGAGATGTGAGATGAAAGGGAATATAAATCTTACTAGTACTTAGGATAATACTAGAGGCATCAATTTTATTTGATGACCGTGGATATGCGTTGACTAGTATTTTGTGTAGTGCTAAAGACATTAATTTGACTAATAACTAGGAATATAAAATTAACGAGTAGTCAGTGTAGTACTAGAGACATCAATATAATTTGATGACTAGGAGTATGCAAATGACTAGTACTTGGTGTAGTACTAGAGACATCAATTTGATTTGATAATAATGAATATGAGATTGACTAGTACTCTGTGTAGTACTAGAGACATCAATTTGATTTGATAATAATGAATATGAGATTGACTAGTACTCTGTGTAGTACTAGAGACATCAATTTGATTTGATGAACAAGAATATGAGATTGACTAGTACTCAGTATAGTACTAAAAGAATCGATTTAATTGACGATCGAGATATGAATGATTCCGTAAAAGAAAAGGATTGGTTTAATAATTGTTTGTCTATGTATAGTTTAAGTAGAAGATTTATTTATCTTGCTATAACATACTATAACTATTGCTAATTGTTATAAACTATATTGTTTATAGGATCTTCACAAGCTCGAGATGCGCAGTAAATCACTTTTGTAGTTTTGTTGAATAGTTATTAAAGTTGTAATTAAGAAAAACATCAAATCCTTTTGTAATTTTGATTATGTTCTTCTCGTATGTAAGTAAATTTTAATATAGGATGTATGTATCAACTAAATTTGTTAAACTAGGACTTTATAAATTCTTAAATCATTCCTTCTTTTTCTTTACATTTACAAATACATGAGATTTAAATTATGATTCTTTTACCTTATAATTATTGCTTAGTTACTGTGTGATGAATATGTTGTGATTATTGATTGAAGTATGGAATGATTTATTGAAAGAGTAGACGTGGTCTATTTTTATGGTGTTAAATTGTGGAATTGATCCAGGATGATTGGATCGACAATAGAGATTTAAAAATAGAAGTGAAATAGGTTTATATTGATAACTTGAGATCTCCTAGTATAAAGGAAAATCTATCAAAATTTCAGTAAAAATTTGAATAAGATTATATTCAACTTACAACACACACACACACACACACACGTGTATGTGTGTGTGTGTGTGTGTAATTTAGAACTTTTGGACTCAGCTGCAAAGGAATCCCACCATTTGATTTTGAATTTGCGAACAAGTACTGGATGTCCGTTTTGTAGATTATAATCATAGAACCATGAACATACCCATGAAACAAAAAATTTTGTACAAAAAATGAGAAGAGAAGAAAATTTTCATTCAGAAGGGGCTGGTTGAAAATTATTTTTGAAATGGAGGTAACAATTTTCAACCAGAGGATGTTCTTTGAGGTAGTCAACATGACAACCATAGTAGTCCCACCATTGGAGGAACTAGAGGGGGATGTTTGTAGTATTCATGGTATTATGGAAGTAGAAAAGCCAAGAATGGCTATGGTTTTGATTTTGTAGGAGGAAGGCATTGAACCATGCCTGTTGGTAATCCCAATATGTATAGGTAGTATTGAAGTCCTGAGGATCTGTACGGAAGTGCATAGGGAATGAGAGAGGTTGATGTAAGGGTTGTCCCCAATCTTTAGGGTGGATAACTTTGTGAATGATGCATGTAGAATATGCGGGTTCAGTGTGATCAGAATGTAGTTTGAAGTGTTTGAACTTGACAGAATTGGTAATCTCAAGGATGGTGGCATAATAGGATTGTGGTTTGGCTAAATTCCAGGGTTTGTAGTACCAATTTGGAGGGAAAATTTTTGAAGCAGCAATGGAAGGATTTTCATGATAGAATCCTTTTTCCATAGTTAAAATATTTTGGAAAGTAGTTTTGAAAATATATTTGGATTTGGTTTTTGGAAAACTGGTTTGTTGCAAAGAAAAGAGGGGTTTTGTAGCAGAAAAACCTCCTTGGGGTTTTGAAAGGGATTTGGAAATACTACCTGTTGGAGATACGGAGTCGTTAGAGGCCTGTTGGGATACTTTTTGTAATGCTAGGAGTAATTCTGGTGATTTGGATATGGTGTCAACCCAATGTTGAACTGTGTCGGGTTGGACCTGTGGTGGTTTTGTAGGTTCTTCTTCTTCAATAACTGCCTCATACCAGGATTTGACAGGTTTAGCAGTTAGGATGACGGAAAACATGAGTTTTGCAGAAGGCTTGGGGCTCTCTGGTTTTCTAGGCTGGGTCTGGGGGCTTTCCCCTTGTCTTTAGCTTTTGCTTTAGGAGGCATCAAGACCTGTTTTGGAGGAATTCTCGGGTTATGAAATCAGGGATGGAATTTGAATCTCCTTTAATGTAGACAATATCAAAATCTATATTTGTGTTAATACATTCAGAAAATCATCTGGAATATGCTCAATGTTTGTAAGTGTATGGGACAATGCAAGAGATTCAATGGCTTGATCTTCTGGTTCAGACTCAGTGTCAGACTGGCTTTCAATTTTAGACAGAAGATGTTGTAATATGGCAGAGTCTTTCTGTTAGGCTTGTTTTAAGGTTTGTAATTCGGATTTAAGGGTTTTGATCTCAGAATGTAATTCTGGAATGGTGACTGTGGTTTTGGATTTCTTTTTGTTATTAATCTTTGTAAGGTCATAGGTATTAGTGCTGATATTTTTTTAATGTCCAGAAGATTGGATTCTCGAAGATACAGACCACCGGAGTTACCTCAACCCAATGTCCAAATTAAAAATATTACCCAGTACACAGATGGTAAAGTCAAATTGTCTTTCCACCGACACTCTATAAATTCCAGATTTTCAGAAGCCTCTTCCTCTTCCAGTACAATAGATCTAGGAAGAATTTCCAAAATCCCTTCTCTTATCAATATCCCTTATCATGCCAACCCTCCTAGAAAATCTACATATGATATTCCTTCTACTAGTTTCCAAAATACAGACTACACTACAAATATACCAAAACCTGTTTATACAGACCTTGAGCAACCATCTCCTCCAACTTCACCAACCTTTTCAGCTGTTACTGAAAACATCCAAAATGAGCTGAATGTTTTGACTTCAGAAAAGCATTTTGTCATAAACAAAACTCTTCTCAGAAGTGATTTTTATGGTGATCATAATATGGAAAAACGATCTTGGTTTTTTCAACACTTCCTCCAACAGAGGAATGATATTCAAAAACAATTTTATGCTTACATTGAGACCCATAACGTGCAAATCTTATTTTTTGATTGGTTTGAATTCCATTATGTTTCAGCACAACATATTGCATATCCATTTGCATCCATTAAACATGCATGTCCTATTACAACCCGTTCAAAAACTCCTACATGGACCCTCACCAGTGGACCAACAGTTGAGTCTGATCATCCACCTTTACGCAACATACAACTTACCCACAAAGATCAAACAGTTGATGTAGCCCCATATAAATTACCTGGAGAAGATACCCTCACAAATACCAAACATATCATCCAATAAAACAACTTTACAAATACCAACCTCCATACCATCGGTAAACAACTTACCAGATTGGAAAAAAAAATACAAAAAACCCCAGTCCACCTTATAACTGATAAAAACCCTGTTGACCTTAAGCTAAAAAACCCATTATTCAAACCATATCAAGTTACTAAAATGAGCCAAGCACAGATTCAGGAAAATCAAACAGATTTTTTTAAAACCATTAAAATACACTTACAAAACCTTGACCGGACAACCTTGACTATCCCAGATACACCTCAACAATCCAACCCTTCATCCTCTACAAATCAGGTCAATACTCTCCAAAATAACCCCGTTTCAACCTCAAATACAGATACTCTTCAAGAACAACCTCTTCAACTAAACAGACTTACCTGGCAAGCTCCCAAAACAACCATTGCTCCAGACATTTTCATATCTACTGAACCAACTGTCATTAGCCAACATAAATATAATGCATCTTCCCTCTATGAATGGAACATAGATGGCATGTTCGAATATAATATCCTAAACACCCTCCAACAAATGACCATGACAGTTAATGCCTACAAAACTCAAACAGGAACCTCAGACAATATATATATATTCCGGTTGTTGTGTTCATCCATCATTGTATAGATTGAAGGGGTTGTTACATGTAATGGGTTAATTTTTGAAAGAAAATGGTGATTAAATAAGGCTTATTAAGTCCATAAATTTGCACATGGGCTTGGGCTACAAGGGTTCCTAATGTGACTTGGATTTATAGAAGAATTAGTGTCCATAATTTGCAAGGATTCTAAGTCCCATATGGACTTGATGTAGCAGTATCTAAGGGAATCTTTCTCTTAGGTTTTTTTTTCTTATTTTGTAGGTATTACTAACACATCAAGGAGACAAAAAGGAGGCAATATAAGGAAGTATATTCTAGCAATCAAAACAAAACTTCCTAGTTGAATTCCCACACTAAAAGTTTCGGATAAAACACTACTTAGAAGAGCTTAGAGATTTTGGCTACATGAAGGAATTCTAGCATAAGTACTTTGTTTTTACTATTCGATTTTATTTATTTTATGTTGAACAATTATTTTTAATTTGGGTTTGTTATGGCTCATTAGACATTGTTTAGATGTTTATTTCATTATTGGACTTATATTAGTTGATTCTTAGTTTTGGCCTATTGGCTTACAATCCAAAAAAGGTTATTTAAAGGAGATTATATAATGTTTGGAGCTGCAAATTTTGGCAGCTTGGTGATAATAAACGTGAGTTTCTTCTTTTTAATTGTTTGTGGTAAAACATCCCTTCTTTGTAGGGACAAATGTCGCATATCTGATTTATCAAAGATTAACTAGCTTTGTGGTGTCATTTGCATACTTTAAGTTCTTAGGTACATGGTTATCTCTAGCTCCAAGTTTATTCCAATAACTTTGGTTCTTTAAGTATAAGGTTACCTCTAGGTCAGGGTTCTATCAAACCTAATTTTGGACTTTCTAGGTTGTATTTCAACTTTGTTGCGGGTTGTTTGACCACGTGATCAAGAGATCTGCATCAGTTAGTATCAGAGCTAGGCTTTGAAATTAAGTTATATCCTTTCATTTTCCTTTGTTTTGTTTTGGCTCTTCCTAGAATTTGAGTCTTTGTTTTCATTGTCAATTTTCTTCGTGTCTAGTACTATGATTTGCATTAATTAAGGTTTCTTGATAAAAAAATACCTAATGTCCTAAAAAATTTTAATGTTGTATTGGGATATAAATGGTTTAATCAGTTCAAATCAGTTCGGGTAAAAAATGGTTTAATCAGTTCGGTTCAACAAATTTAGGTAGTTTTGGGTTTTCCTACTTGTTTCTAGTTTTGATCAGATTATTTCTATAGCTTAGAAATGATTTTTATGTTAATTTTAGTTTCCCATATCATTAATTAATTCTAGTGTGTTGTCCTCTTGTCGTAAAGTATCTTGTAAATCGCCATGGATCCTTGAGTGAAACACAAGAGGAGAGTAAACAAGTGAGGGAGTGGGTAAGGAATATATATATATATATATATATCTTGTCAAGTAACCAATTTTTTTCAAATTTAAAGATGTCTGAGTCAAGCAATAACATGACACCACAGAGAGGGGAAAATGAAATTGTAACTCGGTTGTGAATTATGAATCAGCGGATGGATCAGATGACCAATGAATTTGAAGATAGGTTGGAGAGGCAACGTGCTAATGATCATGGTAGGGTTTAAAATAGGCCTTAGCAAAGAGAACTTACTGTTAAGAGAGCTGTTAGGCGAGTAAACACTATTGTGGATGAGTTTGTTGCTAATAATATGGATATAGGTGATGTTGATTTTGATAATGTGTCTGTGTGCCATTGAGAATATTTTGGACAACAACAGAATCTTCAATATATAGGTACTATGATCATAATGTTGAGTTTGGTGGAGATTTGTGTATAGTTAGCTGAAAATACTGACTTTTCAAGGGAAGAATGATGTAAAAGTTTATTTAGAGTAAGAGAAGAAGATGGAGTGGATTTTTTAGTGTCACAATTCTTTGGAGCTCAAAAAATTCAAGCTTGTTGTGATTGTTTTTACTGACTGTATCATTGTGTGGCAGGATCAGTTAATGACAAACTCCAAAGGAATTATGATAGGCAAGTTAATACTTGATATGAGATGAAATCTATTATAAGGAGGAGATCTATGCCTAGCCATTACTACAAGCCATCCATGGATTTATTTTTCATGATTCAAACTAAATTTTTTTTTACAATTAATTTAAACTCATATTTGCTCAATTAACACCCCATATTACACAAAATTAATCAAATTTAATTCTCCTGATTCTTTTTTAATCTTAGGTCGACCACTTGAAAAACAAGGAACCCATGTTTTTATTTTTGTTTTTGTTTTATCCCACTACATCTAAATCCTTTATTACGAACACAATTAAACCCTTATTTCTATTTTGTTCAATTAACATTCTCACATCCAGGTTTCAAAATTATATTCCTATACTTTTCAAAAGATACACTATAACATGTAAATCATGCATCCAACCAAAACTTTATCGCAATGACATTTTCTTAGACCTTCACATGAAATTTAACATCCAATATCATAAAATTTAAAGCAAAGTTTCCATCTCCCCCAAATTACCTGCCATGGTTGGCCACAAGGTAGCCAATTGTTTATTGTTTTCTTTCAATTTTTTTCTAAGAAATTATCATATTATCTTCCATTCCAAACTAATTTAAATAAACTTAAATAAAACAACCCTTATCCCCCAATTTCTTCATATACCATAGAATCTTAAAATTATGGATTTCTTCCCCTCCCCTAAAAACAATAAAGAACAAATTTGATTGAATGAGAGTTCTCTACCTTTGTTAAATTGATTCAATTGAATGAGTTCTTATAACAATTTTCATGTATCGTCACCTTCCCTTCCAAAATTTTAATCTTTCTCTCACTAAAACGCAACCTCCCAACCTCTCTAAAGTTTCTAATTAAGTGGTTTCTTATAGTAAAATCACTTGAAATCACTCTTCCTTGCAAAACATTTTAGAGAATATGAGAAAATAAAGAAAAGAGAGAAGAAATTTTGCATTTTTCCCTCTTCCATGACCGCTAGACTTAGCTTGATAAAGGAGGGGGATTTTTATTTATTTACCAAAATGCCACCACTAATTAACCCATGTGTAATTGTTTGTCAATTACATTATCAATTTATTACTATATTTCATTTTAGATTTTTAAGCTAATGAGGACTTTTGACCCTAATAATAACCATTTCCTTCTAAATTTATTATTTTTATATCAAAGGTTACACTATTTAGCATTGGTTTACTAATTTTTAGTCACGGGTTTACATAAGCCAAATCCTTCTTCCTCCTCATTTTTTTTTTACAGTGTATGGTTTACTCTTCAAAACATAAAATAATGCACATGTTACTATCCATGATGATTATTACTCACCAATGTATTTTGATTTATTTTATTTTTATTTGCTTCATATTAACATTATTTTCATTTTGTTAAATTATGTCTTTGTCATTATGCGTGTGTGTATAAATATTTATTTTGAAAGAAGGATAAAAAATTAATATCAATGTGTTTTTATTAAGTTAGCATCATATTTTTTATTGGGTTTTAAGGGACGGTGTAGGTCTAAGGCACATATTTTCTTTACCTTAAAACGAGTTTAACAACGAGTCGATGAATTTTTGTCAAATTAGCGTCAAGTTTTGATTAAGCCTAAATTTGGATTTTTCATGTTTAGGTTAACGTGTCTCCTAGTTTTAGGGAGTAAGGTAGGCCTAGTAAGATGTTTTAAACCTAAAATGAGGTCAATAACAAGTCCACAAGTCTCCTCCGAGTAAATACCAAAGTTGGATGAGCGTAGTATTCTATTCAAATTTCTAGGTTTGTTTTTTTAAAAAAAAAGATAAGAACATAATAAAAAAAGGTCAATAAATATATTAAACACATAAAAAATAAATTACATTAAAAAATATTAAAAATTAAAAAAAAAATCATCAAGTTGCGAGACATTAATTCGGGGCGCAATGCCAACTAGATGAACAACAATGATTAACAAATAACTTATGAAATAAGCTCATAAAATAATTAGGAAAGTTAAAGGCATGCATATAAATAAATTTACAAGAAATACATAGCTAAGGTGATATTTTATTGGAAAGGATGTGGTAAGGATAATTTTTATCTTCTCTTATACATAACCAACCCCTTACTTAGATCTATAGAACCAATATATATTTTTGAATTCTTAATCTCTTTAAAGAACTAGGTGAAGACTCCATGTTTCATATTTTCCTTTAATTTTGGAATTTTCATGTCAAGCTCAACAATGGTGATGTTAGTTAATAATAGAAGCTCAAAACTAAGAATAGCACTATATGATATGTTAGCCTAAAGGTCTTTAATCACTTATGGATTGACGTAAGCTTTTTGTACGTCGTATGCCTACTTTTTTTGAAACATTTCCGGTTGTTTTGGTAGACGGAGACGGAATTGTTAGAGTTGATATTTTTTTTCAACGGGCAGAATCGAAGTATAGTGTTGAACAAGTAGGTGTAATTGTTGAGTTTTATGGTGGTGAATTAAATGGAGTCAGTTATAATGATCCTGGTACTATGAAAAAATATACATACTAGACGTCTTTTAGAATTTATCTTACAGAAGGAAGTAAATATTTTTAACTATTACAAGAACTAGACATTAAAAACGTCATAAAAAAAATAATTTGAATCGAACACTCATAAAGTCTTCCAAGTTAGTTAAGCTTTGAATAGTATTGGACATCATGGAACCATCATGGTCAGTTGCAGTAGCAGTACTAAATATCAATCATAATGCTTCTTGGTCATGCCACGTGTTTTCTTTTAGATGAATCAATTATCAATTTTTTTTTATTATTGAAATTATTAACAGATAGGCTGGGTTTTTTTTTTTATGAGCTCTTCATCAATTTTCAGTCGATCCCAACGGTCCCTCGCAATTCATCCCTCAAAGACAGAATATTAAAAAAAATAAAAATAAAAATAAATTGAAAATTCCTGTCTTACGTCAGCCACCAGTAGAAATGTTCCTCTTGACATTTGACAACACAGTAAATAAGGTAATGAAAAGAGCCAAGCAATCATCACCTGCCCGCCAACCTGTCCATCGCATCCAACTTACAGTTTCTTCTACAATTTACCCGCACGCGCGGCATCTCCTTTTAAAATCTTTCCACAGCCACGCACAGCACAGAGGTCGCTTTTCCATTCTTCTGCTTGCCTGCCTGCCTTCCTTTCCCTCCCTCTTCTTTGCTTTCTGCCTCAGTACTCGTGTTTCTCGTCTCAAGCTTATTATTATTCAAAACAAGCCGTACACAAACACACTACATTTACACACACAAACACCACAGGATAAATAATACTGGTACTCGTACTATTTTATTTAATTTGCTTAGTCTTTCTTTCTACTTCACATGACTACTTGCAATTCTATATATTAATGTGTCTTGCAGCTTTTGACATTCCCTTAGCAGACACTAAAGCTCCCAAACCCCCTTAAACTATACTTCACTGTCCGTAGGATCTCTAGCTACCCCAGCTAGCTTGCCCTCACCCTCTTCCTGTCAAATCCTCCTCTGGGCCTTGATTCACTGGAAGTTTTTTCTTATAAGTAGGTCTGTTTGCCCTCTACATTTCTTGTGCTCAAAACATGTACAAGAAGGAGAGATCTTCAAGGGAAACCACATTCCCTCAGAGAAGAAGGACCCCATCTTTCTCTTCGACTCTTCTTGATTCTATTTACCGTTCGATTGATGATTCCAACGGCGAAGAACATGTGTTGGGGCGATACTCTAGAGAAACAACCATGATCAAGAAACAGGGTTGCAACTCTGTTTCAACAACCAGGCGTGATGCATCATTTCTTGAAGGGGAGAAACAAGCATCTCCTACTCTTCGTCGAGCTGTCATGATTGAAAGCTGGATGGAGAAGCGAAGCTCTCGTGGCTCTAAGCATTATAACGCGACCTCAAGCTCTTCAGACTCTAGCTCTGCAGGAGGAGGGGGAGGAGGAGGGGGAGGGGGAGATGTGTTCTCGTCCTCCGAAAATGAGTCCAGTGTCAAAGAAACTTCGAGTTTTGCCCAACAAAGAACCAAACCACTTTCAGATACGCCACAACTGAAGCCAAGGTGTGAAGGCGGAGGCTTTAGTAAGACAAAGTTAAGAGCATTAAAAATCTATGGTGAATTAAAGAAGGTAAAACAGCCAATTTCACCAGGTGGTCGCATTGCAAGCTTCCTAAATTCTATTTTCAATTCAGCAAGTGCTGCAAAGAAGGTGAAAATGTGCTCTATTGGGGCCATGGAAGATGTAAGTTTCGAGCGTAAATCAAAGTCTGCTTGCTCATCGGTTACTTCCTTTTCAAGGTCTTGTTTAAGCAAAACACCCCCTCCAAGAGGGAAACCAAGCAATGGCACAAAAAGGTCAGTTCGATTCTATCCAGTCAGTGTCATTGTTGACGAGGATTCTAGACCTTGTGGGCATAAATGTATTTATGAAGATGATCCAGGATTGATGCCAATGCCTCAAAAAGCTGTCAAGAGTACTTCTGTCAGGGAATTAGAGGTTGCTAGAGGAGCAGCAGCAGGTTATTGGAGAAGGAGTTGTCATCAAAAGAAGAGTGTTAGTGAATTTGATTTCAGGGGCTTTCACAGCTATGTTGAAGGTGATGGTGATAGCAACAGTGACGATGACGAGAGTTGTTCAAGCTCTGATCTCTTTGAGCTCGATCATCTGATTGGGATTGGAAGGTACAGAGAGGAGCTCCCAGTGTATGAAACCACTAATTTCAAAACTAATCAGTCCATTGCCAATGGCTTCATTCTGTAATATTCATGTTGTTATCAAAATGCAAATCTAAATCATCAATGTAATTAATGTTTTGGGGACTTATCTAATCAATAATCTATTTATTTTCTTTCTAATCATATTCATTTTCTTTTTAGTCAAAGGTTATTTGAATTTTCTTCTTCTTCTTTCCAAGGCTTTTAGCCCTCCATCTAATCAAAAAAGGAGAAAAGGTGGTTTGTTTTTAATGAAAGCAATGTTTGAAAGGAGCAGTACTCCTCAAGGAGAAGGGATTGTTGTCTGAATTGAATTGCAGAGAAGGAATATTAATGAATATTCAACACTCCATTCACACGGTGAACCGTTAAAGCAAAACACAAAGGTGAATTAACAAAGTGAGAAAAGGAAAATAAAGCAGATGGAAATTTTTCTTCTCCCCATGAGAAGTGATGTTCTTGCTTTTTCACTGCCTTAGCACATGGCCTCAACCTTACATGTAAAATTAAAGCCATAGAAAATGATTGCAACTTATCAGGGTTTTCCATTTTTCTTTTTTCTTTTTTCTTTTTTTCTTCGTCATAGAAATTTTTTTGCACTACACAGGACAATTGCTCTGTATTAGTATCTCACTCAACTTCTCATCTTTTCTCATCAGAGGAATTATACAGGTAAGTAATTATATATGTACTTCAGACAAGTAGGGACATACCCAAGAAATCTCTCAAGTCTAAACATGGCAGGTTCGGACATTGTAGCTAGCAAAAATCCAAAGAAACTTTTTCACCAAAGAAGAAAATAAAAAGTTAGCAATAGACTCGACTATATATATTCCATGGATGATATCGATATGAAACACCATTGGCCACTACCATTGACCTTTAAATTATCGTTATATTAAACGCCATTTTAAAAAAAGGAGAAGGAGAAAACACAATTTAAAAGGAAACAATTCCCTTGACCAACTAATGAGAGGTTGTAATGTTGTACAAGCATTTATATATATATATATATATATATATATATATATATATGAAGATTTCTCTCAAATCAACAAGTCATTGTCAATTTGATGAATTGGTCATTTTGATAAGAGAATATCATCAATATATGATATGATTCCCAACATAAAAGTAAATTTGATTTGATGACTTCAATTCTAATCATAGCATTCTTATAATCCATTATAGAAAAGGATTGAAAATATCATTTAATTTTGGGTATGGCAGAAAAGCTTTTAAACTGTAATGATATCCCAAAAAATTCAAGCAGCTTGAGAGCAATGCTTATGTGTTGGATAATCGATTAATCTCTTGGTTTTGGTAATTCAATCCATTCTTCTTTGCCAAGATGGTCAAGAGTTGATGCATGATACAGATCCATGAAGATAAAGTCGATTGCTCACATTATTGTGGAAATAGACGAGCAATCTCATAATAGATCTTTTTATGTTTCTCTTCAAATCCTTAAGAAAAAGTTGATTGCTTACATCATTGTGGAAATAGATGAGCAATATCATAATAGATTATTTTTCTCTCTCTTCAACTCCTTGAAAAAAAAGTCATTGCTCACTTCATTACGGAAATAAACAAAAAATTTCATAATAGAGTTGTTGAGTTAATCAAAATTTATGTTGGGAATAATAAATGTTCATGTATTTAGGCCCTAACATAAAGTTTGACTTTCTAGATATATTGGTGACACCCTCCTAAGCATATTTTATCAATGTATGAAGATGGTTAAAGAAAGTTTTTTTAAAAAAAAATCAGAATGGTATGCTTATCTCACTCATACACTCACGTCTCTATTTGGTCAAACAAAGGGATATGCTTTCATGAATGAAGATTGACCATTGATGTAAGTATCTCTTTTCAAAATTGTCAATTGTGAGTGTTTTTAGGGTAAAAATTGGCTTACCTTATTAAGGTTTATATCTTTGAATGATGTGGCTATTTTTAAAAAAAAAATGATCAGTGGTTCAAGGAAGGTTTTTTGGGTTTCAAAGAAGATCTTTAAACAACCAAATGATGTGTTTTAATGGGGAGAAGCCAGTTAAACTTATCAATAAAAAAAATGATTTGATATGA
>Ga0307509_10007581_pt1 | contig 14125 bp, 12 predicted proteins | sample 10_EM_MG_FD_202245 | JGI IMG/M metagenome (GOLD analysis project Ga0307509, IMG submission 202245) | Populus trichocarpa ectomycorrhiza microbial communities from riparian zone in the Pacific Northwest, United States - 10_EM | ecosystem: Host-associated > Plants > Roots > Unclassified | place... | reverse complement strand
CCCAGGCGGCGCAGGCGGGCGCGCAGATGGGCCAGACGCTCGGGATCTTCGTCGCGGTGATCGTGTTCCTCGAGACCATCGTGGCGGGCATCGGCGGCGCGATCGCAGGTGCGAAAAGTCGTGGCGCCGGAGGTCTGTCCGCACTGTCGGCGATGGCGAAGTCTGCGCGCTGATCGAAAATATTCGCTGGGCCACGCGGTGGAGGTGCTAGCGTCCGCGGCGGTGCAACGTCCGTCGACGACGATCGAGCTCGGCGGCTACCAGCTCGAGCAGCGGATCGGCGAGGGCGGTAGTGGCCAGGTGTATCGCGCGCGCGGGCCGGCCGGCGTCGTCGCGGTGAAGGTGCTCGGCCCGGCGAGCGACCTCGACGACGCGGCGCGCGCGCGGTTCCATCGCGAGATCGCAGCGCTCGGTCAGATCGCGCACCCGAACCTGGTGACGCTGATCGCTCACGGCATCGACGACGAGCTCGGCCCGTACCTCGTGCTGCCGCTGCTCCCCGGGACGAACCTGCGCGCCGTGGGGCGCGTGTGTCCCGAGGCGGCGCTGCTCTTGATCCAGCCCGTCGTCCAGGCCGTCGCCGCACTTCACGCCCGCGGCTACGTTCACCGCGACCTCAAGCCGGAGAACGTGATCGCGGCACCCGACGGCACGATCACCGTGATCGACCTCGGGCTCGCCTGGCGCGAGGGCATGACCCGCCACACCGACACCGGTGCGGCGGTCGGCTCGGTCGGCTACATGGCGCCCGAGCAGATCGAAGGCCGCGCGGTCGATCCGAAGGCCGATGTCTGGGCGCTCGGCGTGATGCTGTACGAGCTCGTCGCGGGCAAGCGTCCGTTCGCGCGACCGCGGCCCGCCGAGGAGGCCGCCGCGGCGTTGCTCGGCGCGTGCCCGAAGCTGTCGGCCGCGGATCGCCGCACGGGCGAGGAGGTGTCCACGCTCGTCGCGCGCTGCCTCGCGCTCGATCCCGCGCAACGCCCGACCGCGAGCGAGCTCGCCGCCGCGCTCGCCGCGCTGGTCGACTGGGCCGACGACGTCACCGCGGAGCGCGCGGCCGCCGTCGCCGATCCGGCCGGGTATCAGGTCCGGGTCGCGCCGTTCCGGATCCGCCGGCTCGAGCGCGTCGCGCAGGAGGCGATCGCGAGTGGTGCACCGTTCGCCGCACTCGCGGCGTGCGATCGCGGGCTCGCCTACGCGCCGGAGCACGCGGGCCTCCTCGCACTGGTCGCGCAGGCCGAAGGTGCGAGCTCGGTCCAGCGCCCGGTGCAGAAGCGACCGCGCGCGTGGTGGTTCGCCGGCGGAGCGATCGTGGTGCTCGCCGGCGTCGCGATCACCGCGAAGCTCGTCGCGAAGCCCGATCCGTGGGCCTCGTCACCCGATATCACCGTGACGACCACCGGCCCCGTCACCACGACCAAGTTGCCCGACGAGAAGGACCGCAAGCTGCTGGGCGACTTCGTCTCGGTGTTCGGCCGCGCGGCGGATCGACGCGACGGCACGGCGACGCCGCAATCGGATCAGGCACTCACCCACGACATGGTCGGCCTGTTCGGTGACGCGCTGGAGCGCGGCGGGTTCTCGATCAAGCCAGACCCCCACGCGGGCCAGCGAATCCCGACGACCGCGACCGGCTGGCTCCAGCGCGCCGGGACCGAGGAGCCGGCCGAAGCGCTCGCGAGCGTACGCCACGCACTCGAGCTGGAGCCGTCGTCCTACGACGCGCAGCTCGCGCTGTGCATCGAGCTCGCCGCGAACCACCAGGACGCCGCCGCGATCCAGGCGTGCGACGTCGTGCTCGCGAAGAAGCCGAAGGACACGTACGCGCTCCTCGCGCGGGGCCGGGCGAAGACCGCCGCCGGTGATCGCGACGGAGCGAAGGTCGACCTCGACGCCGCGTGCAAGCTCGGCAAGAAGTCCGCCTGCGCCGAGCTCTGAGTCGTTCGGACTCGCGCGGTTCCGAACGACACGCGCGATGCGCCCAGCGCCCGCGTGAAGTCAGCGACTTGCGCTGGCGCGCGCGGTGCAGTGCTGCCGGGCATGCCGACCGAACAAACGCCGTACGAAGGATGGGAAGACGAGCCGACCCGGAACGTGGTCCGGCTCGCCGCGAAGCGCGTGCTCGTCGCCGAGGACGATCCGGAGCTCCGCGCGCTCGTCGCGAATCGCATGCGCGCGAACGGCTGCGACGTGATCGAGGTCGGCGATGGCGAGCGCGCGCTCGACCTGCTCGCCGCCGCCGCCGCCGATCCGGTGCGCACCCTCGAGTTCGATCTCGCGATCATGGATGTCCGCATGCCGGGCATGTCGGGCCTCGAGGTCGTGTACCTCTCTCGGATCTGGGAGTGGCCGACCGCGGTGCTCCTCGTCACCGCGTTCCCCGATCCCGAGCTGCTCGAGGAGTGCGCCCGCCTCGGCGTGCCGATCCTCCAGAAGCCGTTCTCCCTCGTCTCCGTCGGCCAGGCCGCGCTCGCGGCGCTGCGCGGCGAGAAGGTGCTGTCGTAATGGCTACTTTGATCATTGCCGACGACAACTCCGACATGCGCAACCTGGTCCGCTCGACCCTGCGCCGGGACTATCCCGACGTGATCGAGGCCGCCGACGGGCGCCAGCTGTTCTGGCAGCTGCTGCGCACGAGCTTCGTCTCGGCGGGGCGAACGCCGGCGCAACTCGTCGTGATCGCCGACGTGTTCATGCCGACCTACAACGGGCTCGACGTCCTCGACGCATGGCACGATCGCGCGACGAATGTCCCCGTCATCGTGATCACCGCATTCCCCGACGACCGCGTCCGCGCGCGGGTCCGCAAGATCGGCGGCATCCTCCTACCGAAACCGTTCTCGCGAACCAGCCTGCGCGACGCCGTCGCCGAGGCCGCACGGCGCTCGCGCGAGACGGCGTCTTGATGTTCATGCGGAAGTACATCAGCTTCCTCGCGATCGCCGCGACCCTCGCGATCGGCGCAGCCGACTACATCACCGGCGTCTCGATCACGCTCGTCCAGCTCACGTACCTCGCTCCACTCGTCGCCGCGACCTGGCTGAATGGCCGCCGGCTCGGCCTGTTCGTCGCGGCGCTCGCGAGTGCGTGCGTCGGCGCGATCTCGTTTCACGTCGCAGATCTCGTGTGGCCGTCCGCGGTCAACACGCTCGGCTGCGCCGGGGTGTTCCTCGTCGTCGTGATCCTCACGGATCGCCTGCGCCACTACGTCGCGCGCGAGCAGATGCAGCGCTGGGCCGCGGTCGAGCAGCTGCGCCACGCCGATCGTCTGAACGTGATCGGCGTGCTCGCCGCGGGCGTCGCGCACGAGCTCGGCACGCCGCTCAACGTGATCGCCGGCAACGCGGAGCTCCTCGCCGAGGACGCCGAACCCGCGGAGCATCGCCAGGCCGCGACGACGATCCTCGCGCAGACCGACAAGATCAGCGCGATCATCACGCACCTGCTCGCGTTCGGCCGGCGCAACGCCGGCACTCGTACCGTTGTCGAGCTCGATCGCGTCGCGCGCTCGGCCGCCGAGCTGATCGGCTCGACCGCGCGCAAGCGCAACGCGACGATCGACGTCCAGCCGAGCGCGACGCCGGTCCGGGTCCGCGCGACCGACGCGCAGGTCGAGCAGGTCGTGTCGAACCTGCTGCTCAACGCGATCCAGTCGATGCCGCGCGGCGGGACGATCCGGATCAAGACGGGCGTCGAGACCCGCGGCGAAGAGAAGCCGCGGACGTTCGGCAGCATCACCGTCGAGGATGAAGGTGTCGGCATCGCCGAGGCCGACCTGCCGCGGATCTTCGATCCGTTCTTCACGACCAAGGACGTCGGCGAAGGCACCGGGCTCGGCCTCTCCGTCAGCTACGGCATCGTCCAGGATCACGGCGGTTCGATCGAAGTCGCGAGCCAGCGCGGCCGCGGGTCGAGCTTCGTCGTGTTGCTGCCGGTCGAGCGCTAATCGGCGCTCGCACGTGGTCCCTATGGTTCCGAGATTGCGCGCGGCATCGTGCGTTGCAATCGAGAGCGGTGCTCGGACGTGCGAGCGTCGGCTGTGGATGGGGCCGCCGCTATGGACAGCCGCGCGAGCATCGGCGCGATCGCTGGCGTCTCGGCGGCGGCTGCCCACAGCGGCTTGGACAACCGCCCATTGCATCCGATGTCCACCATGGCGGTTGTTCACCCCACCCACAGCCCTGGTTCTACCGGCCGGAGAATTTTGGTTTTCGGCAGAGGCAGAACGAGCGCCCGGACTGCCAGCGCGCCGCCCAAGATCCACAACACTCCGTCCGAGCTCGATCGCGGACAAGAGCTCCGCGCCGGGTCTCGAGGTCTGCGTCAGCAGAACATCGCCGAGTCCTGACTCGACCTAAGCTGGAGCCTCGTCGAAGCGAAGCAGACCGTGTCGGCGCCAGCCAACTGCGAGAAGCCACGTGCGTGCGCGTTCGGTCGGCCGCGATTGCGCGGTCAGCTCGCGATGACTGCGGATCGGGCCGGCCCACCCGTCGAACCACGCTGCGCTCGAGCACGGGTCGATCCAGAACCGATCGATGGTCGTCGTCGATGCGTGGTGCTTGCGGTTGAGCAGCACGTAGCGAAGCGTGTTGCGGACGTCGCGCGGGGTCGTGAGCGTGCGCGAATGGAAGCGCGTGGCGAACAGCTTGCCGCAACGTGCGAGCTTGCGATTCACGCGCAGCGCGACGCGACCCGAGAAGCCCTGCATTCCGCGCGAGAGGGCCGCGTTGTCGTCGGCCTCGACGAGCGCGTGGATGTGGTTCGCCAGGAAGTTGAACTCGACGATCCGGAAGCCCAGCTTCTGCGAATCACGAACGGCGCACCGGATCATTGGCATCAGCCACTCGCGACCTACCGACGGTGCGTCGCCGCGAAGCCGCAACGTCACGTGCACTGGAAGACGAGCCTTGTGGAGCGGTCGCGCGTCGTGCGGCACCGTCTTGCGGCCGCGACGACGACCCGCATTCGATCGCCATCCACCACGACCGGTCGGCTTGCGTGCCGCATCCAGCGTCAGCTGGACGTGCTTGGTGCGTGGCCTCGCCATTGATTCTCGGCACTGTTTGTAGCAGTGCGATCTGACATCGTTTCTCGACGAGGAATCGAACGATCATGGGCGACCGATCGCGGGTCGTCACTCGACGCGGCTGAATTCCATCACCCAGTTGGTGTCCCAGGTCTTGCCGAGATCGGTCGACATCGCCTGTTCCCAGCGAGCCGACTTCGCGGTGATGCGCGACCAGATGTAGCGCGTCCGGATCGTCTTGCCGCCGACCACGGAATCGGAAGTGAACGTCCCGACGCCGTCGGTGAAACGCCCCCTGACCGGCGGATCGAGCGCGGCGTGTGGATCGCGTCCGTCGACCCACCAGATCGCCCACTGCGCGGTCTTCGCGTCGTACGCGCGTACGGCGATGCCGTAGCTGGTGCCGGCCTTCTTCGCGAACGTGTGTTCCTCCACGTTCGCCGAGCCGTCGATCAGCCCGCGATCGGCGCAGGTGCCTTCAAAGTCCTCCCAGTGGCCGTCGCGCTTGACGTGGTGATGCACGCGCCACTTGCCGAACTCGAAGTCAAAGTCGTGCGCTCCACCATGCGGCTGCGCCGCTGGTTCGTCGTGCGGGCTCGCCTGGGCTGCGCTCAGAAGGCCGACGAGGACGGCGACCGGACGTGAGAAGCGAACCATGGCCGCGAATGTGGGCCCTCGCGGGGAGTCCAGCAATGGCCAGACTCACCGCGACCGGCATGTCCATTAAGCGTCAGTCGCGGCGGTACATCGTCATCACGCACGCGCCGCCGAGCCCGAGGTTGTGCTGGAGCGCGACTTTCGCGCCCTCGACCTGGCGCTGCTCGGCGGTGCCGCGCAGGTGCCAGACGAGCTCGGTGCACTGGGCGAGTCCGGTGGCGCCGAGCGGGTGACCCTTCGACAGCAGGCCGCCCGACGGGTTCGTGACGAACTTGCCGCCGTAGGTGTTGTCACCGTCCCAGATGAACTTCTCGGCCTCGCCTTCCTTGCACAGGCCGATCGCCTCGTAGGTGAGGAGCTCGTTCGCGGTGAAGCAGTCGTGAAGCTCGACGACATCGACATCGTCGGGGCCGACACCGGCCTGCTCGTAGAGCTTCTTCGCGGCGGACTTCGCCATGTCGTAGCCAACCATCTTGATCATCGAGTGTTCCTCGAAGCTCGACGGGAAGTCAGTCGTCATGACCTGGGCGGCGATGTAGACGGGGTTCGAGATGTTGTGCTTCTTCGCGAACTCGTCGCTGCACAGCACGGCCGCCGCGGCGCCGCAGGTCGGCGGGCAGCACTGGTAGCGGGTCAACGGATCGAACACCTCGGGCGATTGCATGATCTGCTCGAGCGAGTAGGTCTCCTTGAACAGCGCGTACGGGTTCTTCGACGCATGGAGCCGAGCCTTCTCGGCGATCTTTCCGAACGTCTCCTTCTTCGTCCCGTACTTCCAGCGGTACTCGCGGCCGGCGCCACCGAACATCTGCGCCGCGGGCGGCGCGGAGTTGAAGCCCTGCTCCTCGTTCATCACGTTGACGAACTTGTCGAGCGGGTTCGCGCGGTCGTTCCACTTGGCCTGGAGCGCACCGGCCTCCATCTGCTCGAAGCCGACGACGAGCACGCACTCGGCGACTCCACCGGCGACGGCCTGCGCGCCGAGCATCAGCGCGGAGCTACCGGTCGAGCAGTTGTTGTTGACGTTGAATACCGGGATCCCGGTGAGGCCGAGCTGGTAGACCGCGCGCTGGCCGCACGTCGAGTCGCCGTAGACATAGCCGGCGTACGCCTGAGCGATCTGGTCGTACGGGACGTTCGCATCCGCGAGCGCCGCCTTGCCGGCCTTCTCGGCCATCACGTAGTACTCCTCGGACTTACCGGGCTTCTGGAACGGCACCATTCCGACGCCGATGACATTTACTTTGCGAGGCATGGTCTAGAGTCCTTTCAGGAAGCCGAGACGATGGGCGACGGAAACATCTCCGTCGACGCGCAGCTGGCCGTGTTGATAGAGCGACTTCGCGTTCCCCGCAGAGAGCTGCGCGAGATCCGCGTCCTTGATCGTGAACGTGACGGCTGTGTCGCCGCCGAGGTCGTAGGTCTTCTCGAACGCCGGGTCGGTCACCTTGAACGTGACCTTCGCGCGGACTTCACCGGTGAGGTTCTTGTTCTCGGCGAGGCGCTTGTCGAGCCCGGCGAAGAACGCCGTCGCCGCCGCGGGACCGCTCGCCTTGGCCGCGGGAGCTGCCGCGGCCGTCGCGCCACCACCGCCACCGGCGTGACGCTTCTGGACGACCTCGATCGCGGCCTTGGGATCGAGCTTCGACAGGAACTGCAGCTTCTGCGAGGCCATCACGTCGCCGCTGATCTTCAGCTTGCCGGTCGTGAACAGCTTCATCGCGTCGGCCTTGCCCTGGGTGAGCGCGAGGAAGTCCTCCTCGGTCAGCTCGAGCGTGCAGTCGGCGTTGTCCTCGCCCTTCTTCACACCACCCGCACCCGTCTTGAGGTCGAGCAGCCAGCGGTGATCACCGATCTTCCACTGGTAGCTCTTGCCGACCTTGGTCGCGAGGTCGGGGTTCTGCACCAGGTACACTTGGATCACAGCGAACACGTCGTCGACGGTCGGCGTGAAGTCGGCGGCGACCGGCGGCACATCTGCCCCGGGGCTACCACCACCCCGCTTCTTGGTCTCGGCGAGCACCATCTCGGGCGTCACTTTCTTCAGGAAGCCGAGCTTCTGCGACGCCATCACGTCGCCGCTGATCTTGAGCTTGCCCGACGAGAACAGCTTCATCGCATCGGCCTGGCCGGTCGCCATCGCCATGAAGTCGGCGTCGCTCATCTCGAGCGTGCACGCGGCGGTGCCGGCGCCTTCGCTGACTGTGCCGGGTGGCGTCGTCAGATCGACGAGCCACGTGCTGTCGGGGCTCGACAGCTTGAATGCGAACGCCGTCTTCACCTTTTCTGCGGTCGCCGGATTGCCCGCGACGAACGTGCCGATCGCGCGGAAGATGTCGCCGCTGGTCGGGACCGCGGCCGTGCTTTTCGCCGCAGCAGCCGGCGCGGCTTTCGGCTTGGGCTTCGGCAGCTCGGTCCACAGCTCGATCGCCGCGTTCGAGATGCAGACCTCGTTCTTTTCCTTGTTCTTGCAGCGGAAGATGACCTTGTTGCCCTCTTTCCACATCTCCGTGATGATCGTCTCGCCCGGCAGCACCGTCGACGCGAACCGCACGCGGATCGAGTGCACGTAGCGCGGGTCGGCATCCGGTGCGAACGCGTTGACGACCGCGCGGGTCGCGAACCCGTAGGTCGCCAGGCCGTGGAGGATCGGCTTCGCGAACCCGAAGTTCTTCGCGAACGACGGATCGGCGTGCAGCGGGTTCCAGTCGCCGCTCAGGCGATAGAGCAGGGCCTGGTTGTCGTCGGTCTTCTGCTCGACGATCTTGTCGGGCGCGCGATCCGGCGGGACGTTGACTTCGACGCTCGGGCCGCGCTCGCCGCCCCAGCCGCCGGCACCGCGCACGAACGTGGTGACCTCGTTCTTGAGGAGGACGTCACCGTTCTCGTCGTACGTGAGGAACTCGGTGCCGACGACGGCGCCCTTGCCCTTGTCGAGGATCGTCTTGACCGTCGCCTTGGTCGTCAGCTTCGCGTGGGTCGGCAGCGGCCGGGTGAGCTCGGTGTACTGCTCGCCGTGGAGGATGCGATCGAAGCCGAAGTTGAGGCCAGGCGCGCTGATGCCCTGTTTGGCCTGCGAGAACACCATGTTGATCGCGGGCAGCACGCCGAAGCTCGGCAGCACCTTCATGCCCTTGCCGCTCATCTCGTAGACGAGCGCGAGGTCGGCCTCGTTCGTCGGATCCTTCGCGGCACCGACGCCGAGCGCGTAGAGCGCGACGTCGCGCTCGTCGTACGACGACGCCTGCTCGGGATACTTGTAGCCGAGCGCGGCGTCGACATCGATGAACTGGTTGCCGCCCTTCGACGGGCCGGCCTCGACGTTGGCCATGATCGGTTGCATCGACTCGGCGACGCCGCCCGGATGATCGGCGTCCTTGAAGTCGGCGATCGTCTTCCACGCCGCGTCGACATCGTCGGGCGTGATGGTGCGACCGAGCCGGAACGTCTTGCCCTTCGCGCGCTCCCAGCGGAGCTTCGCGTAGAAGCCACCGCCGACCTCGTAGAGGCCGCCGGTGTCTTCCGTTCCCTCGTGCGCGAGCTTCGCGACGAGCGCCGAGACGTACTCGGGCTTCAGCGCCTCGAGCAGCTCCTTCGGCAGCACGGTCTCGGTCATCCGCGAGCCGGCGATCGGCGCGATCGTGTTCACCACGATGTTGCGCTTCTTGCCCTCGGCCGCGAGCGTCTGGGTGAAGCCGTGGATGCCGAGCTTCGCCATCGAGTAGTTCGCCTGGCCGAAGTTGCCGTAGATCCCGGCGGCCGACGACGTATTGATGATCCGGCCGTAGCCCGCGTCGCGCATGTACGACCACGCGGCGTGGGTGACCTTGAACGTACCGAGGACGTGGACCTTGTAGACGAGGTCCCAGTCGGCCTGGCTCATCTTCGCGAACGAGACGTCGCGAAGGATGCCGGCGTTGTTGACGACGATGTCGATCTTGCCCCACGTGTCGATCGCGGTCTTGACGATCTGATCGCCGTCCTCGACGGAGTTGTAGTTGGCGACCGCCTCGCCACCCTTTTCCTTGATCTCGCCGACGACCTTGTCTGCGGCCGAGGCGGACTTGCCCTCGCCGGTGAAGCTGCCGCCGAGGTCGTTGACGACCACCTTCGCGCCGCGCGAGGCGAGCAACAGGGCGTGGGAGCGGCCCAGGCCGCCACCGGCGCCGGTCACGATCGCTACTTTGCCGTCGAACCGTAGTTCACTCATTTGATCTTCCGTCGTCTTGGGGTTGTTGCTGCATTGGTCAACACCGTCGGGAACAGTGTCTTGAAATCATCGATGAGGACGCCGAGTCGTGCGTCCTCGTGAAGCACCGACGTCATCGCGGCGCCGATCATGAACTGGAGCGTGAAGTCGATCGCGCGCTCGAGCCCCGGGTGGTCGGCGACGTCCTTGCCGAACAGCGTGCGGGCCTGCGCGACGATCCGATCGCGCAGCGAGCGCTCCGCCGCGACCAGCACGGGCCGCAACTCCGGATCGGTGCGCGCCGCGGTGCGGAGCTCCATCGCGACCTGGAAGAACGTCCCGGAGAAGCACTGCCACAGGAGGTCCAGCACCGCATCGGTGCGCGACCTGCCATCGGGCAACACCGCGGCGAGCACCTTGAGCTCGCGCGCGCGCATCTCGGCGAGGTGATCGACCGCAGCGACCAGGAGCTCGGTCTTCGACGGGAAGTGGTGGAGCAGCGCGCCGCGCGACGCATCCGCCCGGCGCTGGACCTCGAGCGTGGTCGTCCGCGCGAAGCCGACCTCGATCAGGCTCTCGACCGCCGCGTCGAGCAGCGCGCGGCGGGTCTCGTCGCGGCGTTGTTGCTGCGTGCGGGGTGCGCGGACCGCCTCGGGCATCAGCCGGATCCTTACCGCCCAAGAAACAGTCAGTCAAGACTGTTTGTTAGCGAACCTGGCCCGCGCTGTTACGCTTGTGGAGGTGGTGGGGCTCTTCATCCGGTACCGCGACGAGAGCTCGGTCTACCTCCAGTTCAAGAAGGACACGATCCGCCTCGGCACGGACCAGGCCTGCGATCTCGTGCTGCGCAATGCCCGCGGGCTCGAGGTCCACCACTGCGTGTTGACGTACGCGAACGACGCCTGGCGGGTCGAGGCGGTCGCCGAGATCCTCGTCGACGGTCGGGTGCTCGCCGCCGGGGCCACCGCGCGGGTCGCCGATGGTGCGACGCTCTCGGTCGGCGAGTACATGGTCGACCTCGCCTTCGATCGCGCCGCGCGCGGGCGGGTCACGCTCGACGAGAAGGAGCGCCAGCTGCTCGCCGCGATCGCCGCGAAGGATCACGCGAGCCGCGAGATCTACGCGGACTGGCTCGAGGAGCAGGACCAGCGCGACAAGTCGGCCTACATCCGGACCCAGCTCCAGATCTTCGCCGACCCGCACGCGGCGCTGGTGTTCGACGAGGCGCGCGACCAGCTGTGCCAGGTCGCCGAACGCCTCGATCCACGCTGGCGGCGGTCGCTCGCGCAGCTGCCGATCGAGAACTGCTTCCGCGAGGCGTCGGAGACTCCGTGCCCGGGCGACTGGTCGGCGCTCGGCCCGACCCGCGAGCCCCACGTGCGCGTCTGCACGAGCTGCCCGCACCCCGTCTACTACTGCTCGAACATCGTCCAGGCGTGCGACTACGCGGAGCGCAAGCATCCGGTGGTCGTCGATGTCGCCGAGCCTCGCACCCCCCACGATCTCGACGAGGCAGTGATGCGAGGCAAGCTGTTGCGGATCTCCCGCTAGGGTTTGCTCGGGACCAAGGCGGAGTACTCCGCGCCGGTCAGCGGATCGTAGAGCGTCGTCGCATCCTTGTAGACCCGTGCGGTGCAGTGGAGCTTGTGGAGCGCGCCGGTCAGGCGCATCGACTGATAGCGCTCGGGCCAGCGCTCGCGGAGGACGTCGCGCACCGCCGGGGCGTGGCGGTTGCTCATCGCGGGGAACAGGTGATGCTCGACGTGGAAGCCGAAGCCGAGGGTCAGCCATTCGACGAGGCGCGAGGTCGTGACGCTGAGGCCGCTGACCAGCGGATCGTCGAGCTCGACCTTCGGGCTCAGGCTGTGGTTCGTGAGGATGAATGCCATCACGCACGCGTTGCCGATGAGGACCGGCAGCACGAAGATGAACAGGAACGGGACGAAGCCGACGAGCGCCGCGACGACCGCCCAGAACGCGACCGCGAGGCCGGTCTCGAGGAACGCGAGCCGGCTGTCCCGGCGATCGAGGAAGCCGCGGGAGCGAGCCGAGAACAGCTGGTCCATGCTCTGGACCGTGAAGCCGAGGATGAGGCTGAGCCCGCCGCGCCAGCGCCGGCCGCCGAGCGAGAACGCGTCGACGGAGAACCGGGTCGAGCGCCGCGCGTGGTAGCGGTCGAGCGTCGCGTAGCCGTCCGGATCGTCGGCCGCGTTGGTGTTCGCGTGGTGAGTCTGGTTGTGCCAGCCGATCCACATCCGCGGCGAGAGGAGGAACGGCAAGAACCCGAGGAAGCCGATCGCGTACTGGAGGCGCTTGCCGCGCACGATCCCGCCGTGAAGCGTCTCGTGGGCGACGAACGTCAGGCCACCGAAGCATGCGCCGATCGCGAGCGACACGACGGGCACGACCGGCCACGGCAGCCAGCCGCGCGCGATCGCGATCGCGCCGATGGTGATCGCCGCGATGTGGAACGGCAAGAACGCGAGACGCGAGCGCGCGGGCTCGAATGCGCGGTCCGGCATGCGCGGCCGAACCTCGTGGACGTAGCTCGAACGAGGTTTGAGCACCGCGGGTGCCAGGTACTGACTCATCCGTTCAAGGTGCGCCTCGCGCGTCGTCGACGCTGCGAACGTTCGGGTCACCGTCGAGTCACGTCCTGGTCACGGCGATGACCGCACGCGTTACCTACACAGCCCATGTCGCGCCTCGCGTTGCGGTATCGTCTACGTGGAGGTACGGATGGCGCAACGCCCCGATAGCGGCACGCCCGTCAAACCCGAGCGCGGGTTTCCCTGGCGGCTATGGCTGTACGCGATCGCGATGACCGGCGCGGCCGGCGCCGGAGGCTACTTCGCGTGGCAATACCGCGAGCAGGTCAGACACGGCGAGGAGGACCACGCCGACTGTGCGAAGAACTTGGGGACCGTGCGGACCCAGAGCGCCGACGCGACGAAGCAGGCCACCGAGTGCAAGGCATCGCTCGCGGCGGAGACCAAGAAGGCGAGCGAGCTCGAGAAGCAGAGCGGCGAGGTCGCGAAGAACCTCAACGCGAGCAAGGAAGAGCTCGCGCAGCTCCGGGCGCAGAAGGCCGAGGCGGATCAACGGATGGCCGCGATCGAGGACATCCAGAAGCAGTTCGCGAAGATGATCGACACGGGCCAGCTCCAGGTCGCCGCGCGCCACGGTGCGCTGGTCGTGACGCTGCCGGCGGAGGTGCTGTTTCCGTCGGGCTCGAGCGTGCTGTCGAAGCAGGGCGAGTACGCGGTGGTCGAGGTCGCGGCGGTGCTGAAGAAGTTCAAGGACCGGCGCTACCTCGTCGTCGGCCACACCGACAATCAGGACTTCGCGAAGAGCAAGACGCCACCAGTGCGCGCGCTTCTTGAAGATAACTGGCAGCTGTCGACCGAGCGCGCGCTGACCGTGACGCGCGTGCTCGTTACCGCGGGGATGGAAGCGAAGAACCTGATCCCGGCGGGCGAGGGCGAGCACGATCCGATCGCGGCGAACACCAACGCCGAGGGCCGCGCGAAGAACCGGCGGATCGAGATCGCACTCCTGCCCGCGATCAGCGAGCTGCCAGCGCTGCCGGCGTCGCTCCAGCAAGAGGGCGCCGGCTCGGGCGCGAAGTAGCTCCCACTCGGCTATTGTCCCGTCGCCGATGGGCGACGCCTACACCCCTGGCCTCACGGTCACGAAGCACGCGGTGGTCGAGAAGACCCGCCGCTTGCCGCTCGCGGGAGAGGTGCTCGTCGAGGTCGGCGCGACCGTCCAGGCGCACGATGTCGTCGCGCGGACCGAGCTCCCGGGCAAGGTCACGCTCGTCAACGTGGCGACCGTGCTCGGCGTGCAACCCGACGAGATCGAGGCGGCGATGCTCGTGAAGGCGGGCGAGCCGATCGCGCCTGGCCAGATCCTGGCGCGGAGCACGAGCTTCTGGATCTTCACGTCGGAGGTCGTCTCGCCGATCGCGGGTACGCTCGAGTCGATCTCGAAAGTCACCGGGATGGCGGTGCTGCGCGAGCCGCCGCGGCCGGTCGAGGTCACCGCGTACGTCGACGGCGTGGTCACCGCGGTGATGGCGGGCGAGGGCGTCGTGATCCAGACCCGCGGCGCGCTGGTCCAGGGCATCTTCGGGCTCGCGGGCGAGCGCCAGGCCGAGATCGTGGTCGTCGCCGCGGATCGCGAGCACGTGCTCGACGCGAACGACATCGGCGAGGCGCATCGCGGCAAGATCGTGCTCGGCGGTGGGCGGG